>Ga0187781_10001890_pt1 | contig 15930 bp, 11 predicted proteins | sample 0715_SJ02_MP02_2_FD_132447 | JGI IMG/M metagenome (GOLD analysis project Ga0187781, IMG submission 132447) | Tropical peat soil microbial communities from peatlands in Department of Meta, Colombia - 0715_SJ02_MP02_20_MG | ecosystem: Environmental > Terrestrial > Soil > Wetlands > Peat | place...
GATCGCATCGTCGACCACGAAGCCGGTGGCGATGGTGAGCGCCATCAGCGACAGATTGTCGAGGGAAAAGCCGAGCAGATACATCACGCCCAGCGTCCCGACCAGCGAGAGCGGCACCGACAGGCTCGGAATGATGGTGCCCGGGAGGGTGCGCAGGAAGACGAAAATCACCACCACCACCAGCACGATGGCGAGCGCGAGATCGAATTCCACGTCGGCGACCGAGGCGCGGATGGTGACGGTACGGTCAGAGAGCACGCCGACATCGACCGCGGACGGCAGCGTCGAGACGATGCGCGGCAAGAGCGCCTCGATGCGGTTGACCACCTCGATGATATTGGCGCCGGGCTGGCGCTGCACATTGAGGATGATCGCCGGCGTGGTATTGGCCCAGGCGCCGAGCTTGGTGTTCTCGGCGCCGCTGACCACGTTGGCGACATCCGACAGCCGCACCGGATTGCCGTTGCGATAGGCGATGATGGTGTTGGCGTATTGCGAGGCGTTTTCGATCTGGTCGTTGGCGTTGATGGTGGTGGCTTGCGCCGGCCCGTCGAAATTTCCCTTCGGCGTATTGACGTTGAAGTTGCCGACCGTGGTGCGCACGTCGTCGATATTGAGCCCATAGGCGGCGAGCGCCTGCGGGTTGAACTGGATGCGGATCGCCGGCCGATTGCCGCCGGAGATGCTGACCAGCCCGACGCCGCTGAGCTGCGAGATTTTCTGCGCCAGCCGCGTTTCGCTGATGTCTTCCAGATCGGTCAGCGACATGCTCTTGGAGGTGACCGCAAGCGTCAGGATCGGCGCATCGGCCGGATTGATCTTGGCATAGACCGGCGGAACGGGCAGGTCGCTCGGGAGCAGGTTGTTGGCGGCATTGATCGCGGCCTGCACTTCCTGCTCGGCAACGTCGAGGCTTAGATCGAGACCGAATTGCAGCGTGATGATCGAGGCGCCGGCCGAGCTTGCCGACGTCATCTGGTTGAGCCCGGGCATCTGGCCGAGCTGCCGCTCCAGCGGCGCGGTCACCGACGAGGTCATCACCTCCGGGCTGGCGCCCGGATAAAATGTCTGCACCTGGATGGTCGGGTAATCGACCTGCGGCAGGGTCGAAAGCGGGAGGAACGTGTAGGCGACGATGCCAGACAGCAGGATCGCCGCCATGAGCAGCGTCGTGCCGACCGGACGCAGAATAAAGGGCTCGGAGACGTTCATCGTTTCATGTCACTGCCGCGTGCTCGGGCAGGCGGCTTCAGGCCGCCTGCGAGCGCGCGACTCTCGAAACCTGCGGTCTGCCTTGGCGCGGCATGGCGTTAATTGCCGCCGTTACGGGATCGATGATGCGAAGGGTCGGGCGGTTGCGCAGCACCGGGCGGCTGGGCATTCGACGCGGGATTTCCGGCCGCCGCGGGCATTGCGCTGCGCGCGCCGGGAATAATCACGCGCGCACCATCGCGCAGGCGGTCGGTTCCGTCGACGACCACGCGGTCGCCGACTGACAGACCAGAGTCGACGGCCGCCATCGGTCCGTCGGTCGGGCCGGTCTTGATCGGCCGCACCGATACGGTGTTGTCCGCATTGATGACGTAGACATAGGTACCCGGCGCGCCGCGCTGGATCGCCGCGGTCGGCACCGTGACCGTATTGTGCAGCGTCTTCACCAGAAGCTGCGCGTTGACGAACTGGTTCGGGAACAGCGCGTTGTCGGTATTGTCGAACTGCGCGCGCACCTTCACCGTGCCGGTGGTGGTGTCGATCTGGCTGTCGAGCGCCATCACGCGGCCGGTGGCGAGCTGTTTCACGTTGGCGCGGTCGTAGGCGAGCACTTCGAGCGGCGTACCGGCATTGAGCTGCGGCAGGATGTCGGGCAGGTCGTCTTCCGGAATCGGGAAGATCACCGTGATCGGCTGCATTTGCGTCACCACCGCGATGCCGGTGGCGGCGGTTGTCTAGATGTAATTTCCCGGATCGACCAGCCGCAGCCCGATGCGGCCGGTCACCGGCGACACGATGCGGCAATAGATCACGTTGAGCTTCTGCTGATCGATCTGCGCCTGGTCGAGCTTCACCGTGCCTTGGTTCTGCTGCACGATGTAGACCTGATCCTCGTATTGCTGGCGCGCGATCGAATTCTGCTCGGCCAATTTCTGGTAGCGCGCGAGATCGATTTGCGACTGCGCCAGCACGCCCTGATCGTGGGCAAGCTGGCCCTCATACTGGGCTTGCAGAAGCTGATAGGGCCGCGGATCGATCTGCGCCAGGAAATCGCCCTTCTTCACCATCTGGCCTTCGGTGAATCCGACTTCGAGGAACTGGCCGTTGATCTGGGTCTGCACCGTGACCGTGGCGAGCGGCGTAACGGTGCCAAGCGCATTGACGATGACGCGGATGTCGCCCTGGCCGACCGTGGCGGCGCCGACCGATTGCGGCGCGCCTTGCGGCGCGGTGCGCTGGGGCTGCGCCGTATTGGCCGGCTGGGTCGCATATTGCGAGCGGTAAACCCAATAGCCGCCGGCCGCGAGCCCGATCAGGACGATCAGCCCGACGACAAGCTTTCCTCGTCGCGGCTCGCTTTTGACAATGGGCGCAGTCGGGATCGTCCGGCGAAGGCCCGGCGCGGTCGGCTCGTCCGTTGTGCGCGTTCGTTCGTCCATCGTCGTTCCATTCCGCAAGCTATATAAGGGCTGCCAAGTGGCGTCGGCTAATGAAAATTCGCTAATGAATGAATAGGCACCCGGGCCGCGCGATAGTCGCCCGCTCGGCCAATAAATATAGTTAAATCAGCGATTTGGCAGAAAGAGGGACGGGTCAGGTCGAACCCCGGAGCCGTTCGGTGGCAGTTGCGGGAAGAGCGAGATGTCCCGCTCCAGTTCCCTTCGCGTCGGTATGAGATTGCTGTCCCAGCCGCCGCCGAGCGCCTGAATCAGGGCGACGGTTGCCAAAAACAGATCTTGGCGGGTGGTCAGCAGGTTCTCCTCGTCGGTCAGCAGCAAGACCTGTGCCGTTACGACGGTGGTGTACGCGGCCGTGCCGGCCTGAAATTGATTCAGATAAACAGTGACTGCGCGGCGCTGATCCTGGGCCGCTTTCTCCCCCAGAACGAGCTGTTGCTTCAGCAGACGAACCGCTACGAGCTCGTCCTCGACCTGCTGAAACGCGGTGAGCACGGTCTGCCGGTAATTGGCGACGCTTTGCCAATACACCGCGCGGGCGGCGTCGACCTGTGCGCCGTGCAAGCCACCCTCGAACAGCACCTGAGTGCCGGCCGCGCCCAGCGACCACACGACATTGGCGACGCTGAACGGTGCCGGCTGGCTGCCGGTCCACTGCAACACGGCTGTCAGGCTGATGTCGGGAAAATAGCCGGCGACCGCAACGCCGATCAGTGCATTCTGCTCCTGCATCGTGCGCTCCGCGGCGGCGATATCGGGACGCCGCTCGAGCAGCGCCGACGGTATCGACACCGGAATTCTCGGAATGTTGCCGCCGAGCAGATGCGTTCCGATCGAAAATTCGGCCGGCGGGCGGCCGATCAAGATGGCGATGGCATGTTCGAACTGGGCGCGCTGCACCAGCGCATTGAGCGCCTGCGCTTCGGTGGTAAAGACCTGCGCTTCGGCCGTAGCCACGTCGGCTTCCGTCACAGAATAACCGGCGTTGAACTGATCGCGCACGATTTTGAGCGTCTTCTTGTATTCCACCGTAGTGCGAACGAGCAGGTCGTGTAACGAATCCGCAGCACGCAAATTGAAATAGGCGGTGGCCAGCGCCGCCTGCGCCGAAAGCTTTGCGTTGTCGAGATCGGCGGCGGTCGCCTGCGCCGCGGCCGCATTGCTCTCGATCTGCCGGCGTACCTTGCCCCAAACATCGAGATCCCAGGTCGAGGTAAAACCCGGAACGAACGTCGTCGTATATGTGCCGACGCGGCCGGCTGCGGCGATGGCACCGGCGCCGCCGGCTGCCGGCCCGCTATAGGCACGCGTTGCGGTGTAGCTCGCCGATAAAGTGGGGAATAACGAGGCTTGCGCTTCGCGGATTATCGCGCGCGCTTGCTCGTAGGCAGCGGCGGCCGCGGCGACGTTCTGGTTGGAGACTTCGACCTGTTTCAGAAGAAACGAAAGCTTGGGGTCGCGATAGATCTGCCACCATTCGCCGCGGTCGAGATTGTCGATCGGGGTGGCGACCTTCCAGCCCTTGAGCTCCTTGAAGGTCTGCGGGACCGGCGCGGGCTCGGGTATGTAGTCGGGACCGACCGCACAGCCGGCAAGCGCTGCCAGAAGCGTGAAGGGTACCACGGCCGCCAGCGTGCGCCTGAGCGCTCCGCGTCGTGCCCAACTTTTCCGACCACACTCACCTTGGGCCAACGCAACCACTGCCGCAACCCGTTGCTGTCTACGCTCAAAAATCGAACGACGCCGCACCAAGCTCCGCTGCGGCGTGTACGCAACGTCGTCTCAGCTACTGTGCGTTTTTTCGCAACGACCCCGCCCCCCGAGCGATCGCGTTAACCATAAGCATGCCCGAGGCTTTTACGGATTTCAACCGCACGCGCCGCATGCCGCCTCATTGCAATCTTTTCTCTGTGCATATGCTTTTGCGGCAACGTCGCGCTGGCCGGACAATGGCCATGCAAAATCGCGGGACGGCGATCACACCCGCGCCACAAATGTCACGTCTGCGCGATGCGGCCGCCCTATGATGACCAAGCATCGGTGAATGCGAGGCTTGCAGCGACGTCACCCGTGACCGGACCTGCCTTATGGAGGGAGAAATTCGCATGCCCTATAGCTACACCTTGAGCACCGTGATCCCGGCGAGCCCTGTGGAAATCTTCCGGGCGTGGCTCGACAGCATTGCCCACTCGGAGATGACGGGCGGCGAGGCGGTCATGTCTGATGAAGTCGGCGCCGACATTTCCGCCTGGGACGGTTACATCACCGGGCGCAATCTCGAACTCGTTCCCGGCGAACGCATCGTGCAATCCTGGCGCACCACTGAATTCCACGACGAGCACGCGGATTCGATCGTCACCATCCTCTTGCAGGAGACCGAAGACGGCACGCTGTTGACGCTCGAGCACAGCAACGTGCCCGACGAGCACAAGAGTTACGAAGAGGGCGGCTGGCAGTCGAATTATTTCGAGCCGATGGTCGTCTATTTCAGCGACACAAAGGAAGGTCTCGGCCAAGGCGAGCCGGTGGAGGCGCCGCTACCGGTGGCTGCGCCGGAAGCCGGGTCCGCGGCCAAGGCCAAGGTCAAGGCGAAAAAGGCCTCAGGCTCAAGCCCGCGCAGGGCGAGTGGCGCGAGGCGGCGTGCGGCTGTTTCGGCCGCGCGGAAGGCGAGGCCGGCGCCAGTGGCCAAAAAGCTGAAGACCAAGCCGAAGGCGGCGGCGCGCAAAGCGAAAGTTGGCAAGAAAGCCGCAAGCGCTGCGGCGAAGAAGGCGGCGAAAAAATCTCCGCACAGAACTTCGGCGAGACGGGTGGCCGCGAAGACGGCCGCGCGCGCAGTCACGCGGCGCGGGCGCAAGCCGGCGCGCGGCAAACGCCGGTAGCGGAGTGCGGTTGCCGCTCGCAGCGGCCGCGACGCGGCGCGATTGGAAAACGGGTCAGAGCCTTTCTGGAAAGATTAAGCTCCCGTACAAAGAAAAAGCGCCAACCGCTTCACCCGGAAGCGATTGGCGCTTTGAGAGAGCCGCCAATCCAATCTGTGTTGCCTGCCCCTATTGGAAGAAACCCCAAGACTGACGGCCTTGCGCCGCGCGCCGGCGCGGTGTCGGCTGCTGATCGTTAAAGCCACCGCCGAACAGCCGCGAGAAGAAGTTGCCGCCATTCTGATAACCGCCCGGGTAGTTGCCCTGATAGTAGCCGCCCGGCATCGCGGCGGCGCGACCGGACCCTCCCTCGCGGCGATCGACCGGGCTTTCGGCGATCTTGCGTTCCTCGCCCCGCAGGATCGCGATCAGCACCTGGTCGCGGCCGTACATGTCTTCGCGGAATTCCAGACGGCCGTCCTCGTCGACGAACGCCGTCTGATAGGTCAGATGCACAGGCAGGTAGTGCGGGAACTGGATGTCCTGCTCGCCCTGGCTGCTGATCATCTTGCGAATGCGGTCTTGCGTGTAGCCCTCACCCGGCCGCACGACGCTGAGCAATACCTCGGCGTATTTCACCGGATCCTGCACGCGCATGCAGCCGTGGCTGAACGCGCGCTTGTCGAGCGCAAACAGGTTCTTATCCGGCGTGTCGTGCTGGTAGACCAGGAATTTGTTCGGGAAATTGAAACGCAGCCGGCCGAGCGCGTTGTGGTCACCGGGCGGTTGCGAGATGTGAATGCTGCCATCCGGATTGTACGAGACGCGGAGCCCCATCCGCGCCAGCACGGTCGGGTCTTGCGCCAGGGCCGGCATGTATTCGCGGGCGACGATCGAGGGCGGAACGTTCCAGGTCGGATTGACCGTGATGTACTTCATCTCCGCGGTCATGATCGGCGTCGCCATTGTCGGCTTGCCGGTGACGATCCTGGTCATCCAAATCTGCTGCCCGTCGTGGAAGACGCGCAGCGTGAAATCAGGCAGATTGACGATCACATAATCCTTGCCGAGGTCGTGCGGCATCCAGCGCCAGCGCTCGAGATTGGCGAGGATGGTGTCGACCGGCCGGTCGGGCGAACGGCCATTGAGCGCGTCGATGGTCTGCTGGGTGAGCAGGCCGCTCACCTTGAGCTCGCGCTCCTGCTGGAACTTCTTCACCGCTTCGGCAAGTGGCTTGTCATAGGTCGTGCCGTCGCCAGTGAGCCCAAACCGCTCGCGCAGCGCCGGCACGCGGTCATCCTGGGCGCCGATTTTGGGGGCCGGCGCGTTCGAGACCGGTGCCTTGCCGGCCTCGGCCTTGCCGGCGCGCAAATCGGCAAGCTTGGTCTTGAGCGCGATATAGTTCGGCGTCTGCGGCTCATAACCTGCAAGCGTTGCGGCCACATCCTTGGCGTCGGCCATGGCGGCGAGGACGTCGGCGGGTGCCGGCGGCTTCACCTCGTAGAGAATGGAGCTGCTGACGCGCGACCAGTGCACCCGCCCAACCGAAGCATGATGCGCGTAGGTCACGACCGAGGCGGAGAGCCGTATTTCGGCCTCGGCCATAGCGGCCGGATCGCTCACCGACGCCGAGATGTTCGGCACCGGATAGTCGGCCGGATCGAGGCCGTCCGCATCGACCTGGCCGAGATAGGCGATCGCCGCTTTCGCGCGCTCGTTGAACTGGCCGTCGGCGATCCAGACCGGCGCGTAACCGCGGGCGGCATAATAGGCGTCGAACGCCGGCCGCTCCTTCTTGCCGCCCAAGATGCGGTCGAACTTGCCATTGGCGAGCTCGCGCAATTGCGCAGCGACCGGCGTATTGGCATCGGCGACGACGGGTGTCGCCGCTGGCGCTGGCGCCGTCGCATTTTCGGCAGGCGCGGCGGCCGCCGGGACTTCATCACCGCCCGTGGCGGTGACCGGTTGCGCCGCCGGCGTTTCGGTGACTGCCGAGGTCGTGGCCGGTTCGCCCGGCATCGTGGCTGTCGTTGCCGGCTCGGGTTCGGCGGGAGCTGCTTCCGCCGCGGCGGGCTCAGCCGGTTGGGCGGGCGCAACAGTTGCCGCCGGCTGTTCGGCCGGTGCGCCCTCGTCGGGAGCCGCGGCCGGCTCGTCAGTCTTTTCCTCGGCCGGTTCACTTGCCGGCGCCGTCGCTGAGCCCTTCAAGTCCTCCGGCTTGACGATCGCGACCATGGCTTGACCTGCGTTCGCCTGCGGCTTTGCCGCCGGGGCCGGCGGGACGTTCGCGGGATCGGCCGGCTTGGCCGGTTGGCCGGTCTCGGTCGCGGAGGGCGCACTCGCTGCCGGGGGCTCGGTGGTCGATCCAAACTTCGGCTCCGCCGCTGCGATGCCGGCCGTGCCGATAATCAGGAGCACGGTCGCGGTCGAAGCGAGAAAACGGTCAATTCGAACGCCCGGCATTGCAAATTCTCCTTCTGGGTCCGGCGAAAGGTCGCAGAATCCTCACCGGGTTGGGTAGTTTGGGCTCCCAACCATGCCAATTTAGAAGGCAAAGCCTAATTTGACGCTTACCCTACGCGACCGGGTCCGGTTTGTCCCGGCTGTGACACGGCGGCGACGCCGATGGTCATGCGATTTTCCGCGGCTGTCGCTCTGTTGCAACGCCGTCCGCGCCGGTCTCGTCGTCGCTGCCGCCCAATCCGAGGGTTTCCAGCTTCCGATAGAGGGTCGAGCGGCCGATCTGCAACCTGCGCGCGACTTCCGACATCTGCCCCCGATAATGGGCAATCGCGAACCGAATCAATTCGGCTTCGATCTCGTCCAGCGGGCGGACATCGCCGGCGGAATCAAGAAGCGGTAATGCATCGACAACCGGCGCCGCCGGCATCGGGGTGTGGTGCGGAAGCGCCGCCGCGACCGCCGCGGCTCCCGGCGGCTGATCGTCCGCGAGCACTGGTTCGGCTTCTGCGGATGGAGAATGAGCGCCGGCGGAAAGCTGGGCGGAGATCTGCGGGAATTCGCCGAGCCCCAAACTGTCGCCGTCGGCGAGCACCACGGCCCGGAACACCGCGTTCTCGAGCTGGCGAATGTTACCCGGCCATTGGTAGGCCATCAGCAGCCGCAGCGCTTCCGGGCTGATGGCGCGGATGCGCTTTCCCTCTTCGGCTGCGAACAGCGCCAGGAAGTGGCGGGCGAGCGCCGGAATATCGGCCGGCCGCTCGCGCAGCGGCGGCACCGTGATCGGAAACACATGCAGCCGGTAGAACAGGTCCTCGCGGAAGCGGCCCTGCTTCACGTCGGCGATGAGGTCGCGATTGGTGGCGGAGACGATGCGTACATCCACCTTGACCGGTTTGCGCGCGCCCACCGGTTCGACTTCGCCTTCTTGAATGGCGCGCAAAAGCTTGACCTGGGCGGTCGGCGGCAATTCGCCGACTTCATCGAGGAAAAGCGTGCCGCCGCAGGCTTCGACGAACTTGCCGGTATGCCGTTCGGTCGCGCCGGTGAACGAGCCTTTCTCATGGCCGAACAGAATGGACTCGATCAGATTTTCCGGCATCGCGCCGCAATTGACCGCGACGAAAGGCTTGGCCCGCCGCTCGCCCGAGCCGTGGATTGCGCGCGCCACCAATTCCTTGCCGACGCCGGACTCGCCTGAGATCAGCACCGGAATGGTCGAGGCGGCCGCCTTCTCGGCGATGCGCAGCACGCCCTGCATGGCCGGGCTCTTGGTGATGATGTCGGTAAAGCCAAGCGTGCCCGAGCGGCTGTGTTTGATGCGGTTGAGTTCGCCTTCGAGCGCGCTGGTATTGAGCGCGTTGCGCAGGCTGACTTGCAGGCGCTCGGCGCCGACCGGCTTGACCACGAAGTCGATGGCGCCCGCGCGCATGGCGGAGATGACATTGTCAATGCCGCCGTGAGCGGTCTGCACGATCACCGGCACCGAGATCGCTGCCTGCCGCATTTTCGCCAGCACGCCAAGCCCGTCGAGATTGGGCATCACCAGATCGAGAATGACGCAATCGATACGCTCGCCTTGCGCCGCATTGATAAGCGCCAACGCCGCGTCGCCATTGTCGCGGGTCAGCGTCTCGTAGCCGAATTTCTGCAGCGTGCCTTCGAGCAGGCGGCACTGCACAGGATCGTCGTCGACAATGAGAATGGCCATCATTTCCCCGGGGCATTATGCGCGACGGCAGGTGTGCCGTTTCGGGGCACTCTGGGCGAGCGTTCTTAACGGGGTGTTAAGCGCGCACCCAGCGCTCACCGGCCTGGCATTCAGCGGTCGCCGGCCGGTTTTGCCCGCTGCGGGCGGGCGAGCGGATCCTCGCCGAAGCGGTTCGGTCCGTTGGTGCCGGGGAGAAAGCCGAGAACCAGAAGAAGCAGGCAGTAAGCCACCACATGCAATCGATTGAACACGCTCAGGCCGGCGGCGAAGGTGACGGCCGGCAACAGCAATAGCCACCACGCCGACAGATTAAGGTCGTGCAGCCGTTTGGCATAGATCGCGATCACCGGCCATGTCAGCGCAAGCGAAATCAATTCCGGCCAGCCGAACCAGAACGACGCGCTCTGCCCGGCCTCATCGCGCGGCGCATCGCCGGATATAAAATAGAGCGCGCCGCTCGGATACGGCAGCACCTGCACGAGGATGAGCGCGACGACGACAATGCCGACATAGCCGAGCCAGAATTCCTGGCGGCTGACGCGGCCGTACAAAGACAGAAAGAACCAGGCGAAAGCGTTCATTGCATCCGTCAATGGAGCCGCGCCGCAAAAATGGCCTTTTGATAACGGAGCGGCGTTACAAGGATAAGGGGTGCGGCAGGCGCGTTGCGTGACTGGGTTTGGCTGGGTCCTGTGTTCGGCTGGGTCTCAACAGGCATCATAGCAAAAGGTAAGCGATGGCCGCGAGCGAGATCGACGTTATTCGTACATTGTTGAGTTCCAAACCGCGGCCGGTCGGTTGGGCCGAGCGGCGGGCGCGCATCGAGGAAGTCGGCTCGGTCTGGCCGGTCGCGGCCGATGTGGAGCTTTCTCCCGTCGTTATCGGCGGCATCGCGGGCGAGTGGTCGATCGTGCCCGGCAGCGAGCAGGGCGGCGTGCTCCTCTACTTTCACGGCGGCGGCTATTGCTCGGGTTCGCTGCGCAGCCATCGCCGTCTGGTGAGCGAGGCGGGGAGGGCGGCCGGCGTGCGCACGCTGGCGATCGACTTTCGGCTTGCGCCCGAGCATCCGTTCCCGGCCGCGTTCGACGACGCGCTGACCGCCTGGCGCTTCTTGCAGGCGCAGAGCATCCCACCCGCGCATATCGCCGTCGGCGGCGACAGCGCCGGCGGCGCGCTCGCCATCGCGCTGATCAATCACTTGCGCGCGGCCGGCGAAGAGCAGCCGGCCTGCGCATGGCTGTTGTCGCCATGGACCGACCTGACGATGTCCGGTGCAAGCCTTTCGAGCAAGGACGCAGTCGATCCGCTCATCCACAAAGAGTATCTCGAAGAGCTGGCGCGCGCCTATTTGCCCGCGGGCTTCGACAGGAAGGATCCGCGGGTGTCGCCGCTCTATTCGAGCTTGCGCGGATTTCCGCCGGCGCTCATTCAGGTCGGCTCCGACGAGACGCTGCTTGACGACTCGGTCCGCTTCGCGGCGGTCGCGGGCGCCGCCGATGTCGCGGTCACGCTCGAAATCTGGCCGCACATGATTCATGCGTGGCCGATGTGGAATGCGCATCTGGAAGCCGGCCGCCGCGCTCTGGGGAATGCCGGCATCTTCATGCGCCGGCACATGGAAACGGAGCGCGCACGCTAGAGCACATCCCGATTCAACCGAATCGGGATGTGCTCTAGATTCTTGTTCTGTCGCATGTCCTTTTCGGAAAACCGGCTTCCACCCCCGGATCAAGTCCGGGGGCGGGCCTTTTCCGGGACATGCTCTAGCGGCGCTCCGACAGCACCGCGGCAAAAGTCCTGGCGAATGTGTGCGCGTCGCCGGGCCAGCGCGCCGACACATAATTGCCGTCGCGCACCACAAAGGCCGGGCGGTCGTCGTCGAAGGTGTCGCGCGTGAGCCCATCGGTCTTGCGCTTATAGTCGGGTGCGTCCGGCGGCACGTCGAGAAAATCCTGCGGCTTCGCCAGCGCGCGCGTGACTTCCTGCTGCACCGACATATAGCCGTGGGGCTCACCCGGCGCGTCCGGATAGGTTCGATAGTAGTTGGGATCCCAGAAGCGGACGACGCGCCCGACCATCTCGGCTTTGCGCTCGAAGCTCCAGGTGAGCGCCGTCGTGCGCCGGCCGTAGAGCACTGAGCGGCCGTTCTCTGTGCGGCTGCGCGCCGCAACCAGCACGCCATGGCAGATGGCGGCGACCGGCAGACCGGCCGCGAAAAATTCCGCCACCAGTTTCTGCAAGATTTCGCTTTCCAGATATTCGCGCATGCCGCGCGCACGATGCCCGCCGGGAAGCAGCAGACCGTCGAAATCTTCGCAACGGAGTTCGCGCCAGGAGCGCGGCGCCTTGAAGGCCGCATCGTGTTCCATCGCGGCATAGTCGCGGCGCGCGTCGGCGTTGGCGCGCATCAGCCTGCCGATGGCGACGAGGTGCCGCAGTCCGGGGAGAAAGCCCCAGGGGTCGAGACCTTCGCCACTGAGCATCAAATCGTCGGCGCGGCCAGGCTTGCCGTCGGGCGTGGCGAAGATGACGCTGTGGTTAAGGCGCCTTAATACGCTCCAGGCCACTGCAGCTTCGCTCGGATCAAAGTCCCGGTGCGGGATCGGAATAAGGACCTTCGCCATGATCAATTCCGGTATCAATTCAGACGTACGCGGCACTGGCGGGATGGCGGACTTGCGCCTGCCTTATTGCTGCGCCACATGAGGGCTGGTGCGGCCCGAAGATTCTAGCTGTACCAAACACCCGCCCGTACGACGCCATTTCAAGCGCGCGACAGCATCATGCCCTCAAAAGCCATCGTCCGTTCCAAGTCGAAAGCCATAGCGGCCAAGCGGTCGGCCAAGAATAGCTCGACCAAGCATAGCCCAGCCAAGCGCAAAGCGGGACTTGCAAAACCGTCGTCCGCGCTCGGGGCGCTGCCGGAATGGAATCTCGCCGATCTTTATTCCGGCCTCGACGATCCCGCCATCAAGCGCGATCTCGAGCGGATCGATTCCGAAAGCCTCGCGTTCGAGGAAGCCTACAAGGGCAGGCTTGCGGAATTGGCGCAATCGCCGGAGGCCGGCAGCGCACTTGCCGAAGCCGTGCAGCGCTACGAGGCGATCGACGATCTCATGGGCCGCATCGGCGCCTATGCCGGGCTCATGCATGCCGGCAACACCGTCGAGCCGGCGCGCACCAAATTTTACGGCGACGTGCAGGAGCGGCTGACGGCGGCCTCCACACATCTTCTGTTCTTCACGCTGGAGCTCAACCGCATCGACGACAAGCTCCTGGAGGCGGCGATGAGCGATCCGGCGCTCGGCCACTACCGGCCGTGGCTGGAGGACGTGCGGCGCTATCGGCCTTATCAGCTCGAAGATCGCGTCGAACAGCTCTTCCACGAAAAGGCGATGACGGCGTCCGCGGCCTGGAACCGACATTTCGACGCCACCATCGCCAATCTCCGCTTCAAGGTCGGCGGCAGGCCGCTTGCCATCGAGCCGACGCTCAGTCTCTTGCAGGACCGCTCCGGCGAAAAACGCAAAGCCGCCGCAGAAGCGCTGGCGCGCACCTTCAAGGAGAACATCCAGGGCTTCGTGCTCATCACCAACACGCTCGCCAAGGATAAGGAAATTTCCGACCGCTGGCGCGGCTTCGCCGACATCGCCGACGATCGTCACCTCTCGAATCGGGTCGAGCGCGAAGTGGTCGACGCGCTGGTCGCGGCCGTGCGCGCGGCTTATCCGAAGCTGTCGCATCGTTACTACGCGCTCAAGGCGCGCTGGTTCGGCAAGAAGAAGCTGCCGCACTGGGATCGCAACGCGCCCTTGCCGCAGGTGCCGACCCGCACGGTCGGCTGGATCGAAGCGCGCAACACGGTGCTCACCGCCTACGGCGCCTTCTCGCCGAAGATGGCCGCCATCGCCGAGCGCTTTTTTGACGAGCGCTGGATCGATGCGCCGGTGCGTCTGGGCAAGGCGCCGGGCGCCTTTGCGCATCCGACCACGCCGTCGGCGCATCCTTACGTGCTGCTCAACTATCAGGGCAAGCCGCGCGATGTGATGACGCTCGCGCACGAACTGGGTCACGGCGTGCATCAGGTGCTGGCCGCGCCCAACGGCGCGCTGATGGCGCCGACGCCGCTGACGCTTGCCGAGACTGCGAGCGTGTTCGGCGAGATGCTGACTTTCAGGAAGCTTCTTGCCGCCACCGGCGACAAGAAAGAGCGCAAAGCCATGCTCGCCGCCAAGGTCGAGGACATGATCAACACCGTGGTGCGGCAGATCGCGTTCTACACCTTCGAGCGCGCCGTCCATACTGAGCGGCGCAACGGCGAACTGACTGCCGACCGCATCGGCGAATTGTGGCTCGACGTCCAGCGCGAAAGCCTCGGTCCCGCCATCGACATCAAGCCCGGCTACGAGACCTTCTGGGCCTATATCCCGCACTTCATCCATTCGCCGTTCTACGTCTATGCCTACGCCTTCGGCGACTGCCTGGTGAACTCGCTCTACGCGGTCTACGAACACGCCGCCGACGGCTTTGCCGAGCGCTATCTCGCCATGCTTTCGGCCGGCGGCACCAAGCATCACACCGAGCTGCTGGCGCCTTTCGGCCTGAACGCGCGCGATCCGTCCTTCTGGCAAGGCGGGCTCGGGGTCATCGAGCGGATGATCGACGAGCTGGAAAGCTTGAGCTGAGAAGACGCAAGGACAAAAAATCAGCCAGAAAGAACAAACCAAAAGAAGTCGACAAGCTCCACGTGGCGGAACAGGTCGGCCGCTCGATTAAGTTCAGCCCGTTCGATTCGAAACACGTGAGAGCGATGAAGGTCGTGCGCGGCTCGTTTTCAAGATACGCCGATGCGTATAAGACTCTGGCCAAAATCAATGAGCCGGAATGGCTCGACACCGGCACTGCCGTCTCACCCGGCCCCCTGCGTCACGCGCCAGACCAGCCGGTCGAACATCCGGTCCGGCAGGATCTTGCGCAGAAACAAAATCGTGCGCGCGCCGCCGCCGGTGGCATAGCGGGTCTTCGGGCGCCGCGCGCTCACGGCGCCCACGATGGTGCGCGCGACTACCTCGGGCGGCGACGTGAAGCTTAAGGTGTCGGCTGTGGCGAGCATCCGCGCGTGCCGTTTCGCAAGCTCCGCATAAGCGGAGCCGCCGGACATCTGCAGCAGGCCCTCGCGCGCGATGCCGGCCCACTCGGTGCGGATCGCGCCCGGTTCGATGACGATCACATCGATGCCGAAGCGTGCGACCTCGACCCGCAGGCAGTCGCTCAAACCCTCCACCGCAAACTTGGTGGCGTGGTACCAGGCGCCCAAAGGCTCCCAGATTTTTCCCCCGATCGAGGTGACGTTGACGATCTTGCCGGACTTCTGCGCGCGCATCATCGGCAGCGCCAATTGGCAGAGGCGGGCGAGCCCGAACACATTGACCTCGAACTGCCGCCGCGCTTCGCCGAGCGGCACGTCTTCCAGCGCGCCGTAGGAGCCGTAGCCGGCATTGTTGACCAGAATGTCGATGCGCCCGGCCGCGTTTTTTATTGCGTTCACCGCGGCCACGACCGACGCATCGTCGGTCAAGTCGAGCTTGAGCAAAGTCGCGCCGGCGGCCGCCAGAGGCGCCATGCGGTCGAGCCGCCGGGCGCCTGCGAACACGCGATAGCCCGCGGCAAGGAGCGCGCGCGCCGTCGCCTCGCCAATTCCGGCCGACGCGCCGGTTACGAAAGCTGTCTTGTCCATATGCTGCTCCGCGTGCCGATCGAACAGCGTCGTTCGACGTACCGTTGCTGAAACGACGTGGCATGCCTTATAACCGTGGACCAAAGTCCCTGGTCAAGGCTGCGGCGGAGACTGCCCGATGCTGATTTCCGAATTTGCCCGCGCGACCGGGCTGTCGCGCGACACCGTGCGCTTCTACGTCAAGCGCGGCTTGTTGCGGCCGCTTGCCGGCGACAAGGGTGGCCGCAATCCCTATCAGGTCTTTACCAGCGAGCATGTGCAGATGGCGCGCATGATCCACGTGGCGCAATCGCTCGGCTTTTCGCTGCGCGAAATCGCCGTTTTGAACGCCGAGTATCAAGCCAAGGGCATGACGGCGGCGCGCGGCGCGGAAATCATGCGCGAACAATTGGTGCGGCTTGAGGAAAAAGCCGCGCATATCGGCGGCATGATCAGCTACATCCGCGCCAAGCTCGCCTGGTACGAAGCGGGCGGCAAAGGCCCGGAGCCGAATTTCAC
>Ga0187781_10001891_pt1 | contig 15929 bp, 11 predicted proteins | sample 0715_SJ02_MP02_2_FD_132447 | JGI IMG/M metagenome (GOLD analysis project Ga0187781, IMG submission 132447) | Tropical peat soil microbial communities from peatlands in Department of Meta, Colombia - 0715_SJ02_MP02_20_MG | ecosystem: Environmental > Terrestrial > Soil > Wetlands > Peat | place...
ATGGACTCTCTCGAGAACGGGGCTACGACCCCGTGGCTGGCGACCGCCTGGGCATGGTCCAACAATGACAGGACCCTCACCTTCACGATCAGGAGTGGCGTGACGTGGTCCGATGGTGTCGCTTTCAGCGCCAAAGACGTGCTCTTCTCCTTCAACCTGCTGAAGAGGTACCCCGCGCTCGATCTCAACGGGGACTGGTCGGTTCTGAGCAGCGTGTCCGCCAAGGGATCTGACCAGGTCGTGTTCCAGTTCAAGACGGCTGCGGTGCCGTACTTCTACTACATCGCCGACCAGACGCCCATCGTGCCCGAGCACCTCTGGTCGACCATCAAGGATCCGGTCACCTATCTCGACTCGGATCCGATCGGCACCGGGCCGTACGTCATGCACAGCTGCGACGCCGCCAACATCCAGTACAAGAAGAACCCCACGTACTGGCAGCACGGGCTTCCCCACATCGAGACGGTGAACTTCCCCTCCTACCTCTCGAACAACACGGCCAATGCCGACCTGGCGAGCGGCGTCGACCAGTGGGGTTCGCAATACGTGCCGAACATCAAGGCCTACTACCTGTCGAAGAACCCCAACTACCACATCTGGTTCGAGCCCGTCTACAACGTCAACATCTACATCAACCTGACGAACTCGATCCTCGCCAATTTGCCGGTGCGGCAGGCGATGGCCTACGCCATCGACCGCCAAGCGGTCTCCACGATCGGTGAGTCCGGTTACGAGCCAGCGTCGAACCAGACGAGCATCGTGAAGCCGACGTTCTCGAGCTGGTACGACACGGCCCAGGCAGCCCAGTACGGCAACGCCTATGCCTACGATCCCGCCAGGGCGATCTCGATCCTGGAAGCCGCCGGCTACAGGAAGGGCAGCAACGGCATCTTCGCCAAGGACGGCAAGCAGCTCTCGTTCACCATCATCAACAACGGCGGCTTCTCCGACTGGGTGGCAGCCGTGAGCGTCATCGAGACCGATCTCAAAGCCGTCGGCATCTCGATCACCCCAGACAACCTCTCGAACACGACCTGGCTGGCCGACCTCTACACGGGTCGCTACCAGCTCGCCTACAGCTGGGACTCGGGTGGGCCGACGCCGTACTACGAGCTGCGGGCACTGCTCTACTCGCCCAACACGGCACCGATCGGCACGTCGGCCGCCGACGACTGGGAGCGGTACATCAACACCTCGACCGATGACCTCTTCGAGCAGTACGCCCGGACGACGAGCACCGCCGTCCAGCACACGGTCGTGGACGAGCTCCAGAAGGTCATGCTCGACGACGTGCCGGTGATCCCCGTCACCGAGGCGGTCGACTGGTACCAGTACGACACCCAGTACATCGCCGGGTGGGTGACCCCGAGCAACCCGTACGCGCAGCCCAACCAGTACGCCTGGCCCGACTGGGGCGTCGTGCTCCTGCACCTATACTACAAGTAGCGCGCCGCTTACAGCCCGAGCAGCAGGGACGTCCGGTTGAGATTCATCAGACGAAGGCTGGCCTTCTTCGTCGTCACGGTCTGGGCCGCCGTCACCCTCAACTTCCTCCTGCCGCGCCTGATGCCAGGCAACCCGGCCGAGGCCCTCCTGGCGCAGTACCCCCACCTCCAGCCTCAGGCGTTCCACGCCCTCACGACCCTCCTCGGAGGCGGATACCACCAGAGCCTCGTCACGCAGTACGCCGACTACTGGAAGCAGGTCGTGACGTTCAACTTCGGCATCTCGATCACGACGAGCTTCGGCACTCCGGTACGGAGCATGGTGACGGGCGCGCTGCCCTGGACCCTCGGTCTGGTGGGCGTGACGACGGTCCTCGCCTTCGTCCTCGGGACCCTCATCGGGCTCGTGAGCGCCTGGAGACGGGGCACCTGGCTCGACGCCGCCCTGCCGCCCATCTCCGTGGTCGGGTTCGCACTCCCCTACTTCTGGGTCGGCCTGTTGCTCGTCTACATCTTCAACGTCATCCTCGGATGGCTGCCCTATGAAGACGCCTACAACATCCTCACGGACACCCCGGCCTGGAACCTGACCTTCATCGGCGACGTGCTGGAGCATGCGATCCTCCCGGGCATGACGATCCTCATCACGCAGATCGGCTTGTGGATCCTCTTCATGAGGAACAACACGATCACGGTGCTCGCCGAGGACTACGTCCGCATGGCCCGGGCGAAAGGGCTCAAGAGCTGGAGGATCATGTGGGCCTACGCGGGACGGAACGCCATCCTCCCCAATCTGACGGGCTTTGCCATGGCACTCGGCTTCGTGGTGTCGGGGGCCATCCTCGTCGAGTACGTCTTCAACTACCCGGGACTGGGGAACCTCTTGCTGCGGGCGGTGGAGGGCCTCGACTACCCGCTCATGCAGGCGCTCTTCCTCCTCATCACGCTCGCCGTGCTGTTCAGCCTGCTCGTTTGCGACGTGCTCACGGCCATCCTCGACCCACGGACGAGAGAGTCGGTCTGAGCAGCCCCGCCATGTCGAAGCGAGCTCCCACGGACCAGCCCCTGCCGCAGGATGTGACGAGGTACGGCACGGCCGTCGCCGGCCAGAACGGCGGCGACGGCAACCGGCCGGACGGGCCTACCGAGCGCCGGCGGGGTCGCAACATCTGGCGAGGCCTCCTCCACAACCGCAAGGCGTTGGTGGGTTTTGTCCTGCTGCTGCTCTTCCTCGTGCTCGCCATCTTCCCGGGTCGGATCGCCCCTTACAGTCCGAGCGCGGAGACCTTCGCGCCAAACCTCTCGCCTTCGGGGGCCCACTGGCTCGGCACGACCTCCTTCGGCCAGGACATCTTCTCGCAGCTCATCTGGGGGGCGCGGCAGTCTCTCATCATCGCCTTCGCGGCCGGCGGCATCGCAACCTTCGTCGCCGTGCTCGTGGGCGTGGCGGCCGCCTACATCGGCGGCTTCACCGACGGCGTCCTCTCGACCATCACCGACATCCTGCTCGTCATTCCCATCTTCCCGCTCTTCATCGTCATCGCCGCCTACCTGCGCAGCGCCGGCCTGGTCGACATCATCATCATCCTCGGCGCCCTCAACTGGTCCTACAGCGCCCGCCAGCTGCGCGTGCAAGCGCTCTCGATGCGGAACCGGGACTTCCTCAAGGCAGCCGGGGTCCGGGGCGAGCGCACCAGCTACATCATCGCCGCCGAGATGCTGCCGTCCATGAGCTCCCTCATCGTGGCGGCCTTCTGTCTCAACGCCGTCTTCGCCGTGTTGACCGCGGCCGGGCTCCAGTTCATCGGGCTCGGCGACCCGAACGCCCAGAGCTGGGGCACGATGCTCTACTGGGCCTATCAGCAGGCGGCGCTCCAATCAGGGCTGGCCCTGTGGGCGATCATGCCGGGCGTCTGCATCGCCCTCTTCGGAGGGTCGCTCGCCCTGATCAACTTCGCCTTCGACGAGATCTCCAACCCGGCGCTGCGGCCCGTCCGCCGGATGTCGCGCCAACGAGTGGCGCGGTCCGGCCTTGGCCCCGCTCAGCTTCAGAACGCAGTCGCCCTCGACTGCCCAGAGAAACCCGCCAACGCTCTCCCATCACCCGTCGTCTCCCTGAGCGCTCGGGAGCCGGACGTCGCGTGGCAGGCCGACGGCGCAGGCACCTCGTCGACGTCGAGCCGGCTGCTCGAGGTCCGCAACCTCTCGGTCGCCTACGCCACCGACGACGGACCGGTCGTGGCCGTCGACGGTGTCGACCTGGACCTCGACCGTGGAGAGTTCCTTGCCGTCGTCGGTGAGTCCGGCTGCGGCAAGTCGACGCTCCTTTTCGCCATCAGTCACCTGCTCACCCCGCCCGCCGGCATCATCGGCGGGAGCGTCACCTTCCGCGGTCAAGAGATGGCAGAGATGGGCGACAAGCAGCTCCGCCACATCCGCTGGCGGGACTTCTCGGTCGTCATGCAGAGCGCCATGAACGCCCTCAACCCGGTGATGACCGTGGGCCAGCAGATGCGCGACGCATGCAAGGCGCACTCGGTGATGACGAACGAGGAGATCGCCAAGCGGTCGGCCGAAGTGCTGCGCCTCGTGTCGATCGATCCGATCCACCTCGGCAGCTATCCCCACCAGCTGTCAGGCGGCATGCGCCAGCGCGCCATGATCGCCATGGCACTCCTGTTCACGCCCGACCTCGTCATCATGGACGAGCCAACCTCTGCCCTCGACGTCGTCGGCCAGCGCTCCCTCATGCGCCAGGTCAAGGAGCTGCAGGACCGACTCGGCTTCGCCGTGATCTTCGTCACCCACGACATCTCCCTCGTGAGCCACTTCTCGGACCGCCTGATGGTCATGTACGCCGGGCAGGTGGCCGAGCTGGGCGCCACATCGACGCTCCTCGAAACGCCCCGCCATCCCTATGCCCGCGCCCTGCTTGCGGCGTACCCCTCGATCCACGGCGAGAAAGTCGCCCTCACCGGCATCGCCGGCTCCCCACCGAATCTCCTCTCGCCCCCACCCGGGTGCCGCTTCCAGCCTCGCTGTGCCGACGCCATGCCCGAGTGCACCGTCGTCGACCCGCCGGTCTACCGGGTGGGCGGGTCCGACGTCCGCTGCTTGCTCTACCGGCAGGCGGAAGCAGACACGGGAAGCCTCGCCAGCCGTACCCTCCGAGAGGGGGGCGACGGCGCCGTGCCCGTCGGGGCGCGACCGCCGAACCTGTCACCGCCCGAGCCGCTGCCCCAGACGAGCGGCGCCCCATCCTCGGCGCCTCAGCCGGTCGGCGACGCCGAACCCGAGGTCCCGCTCCTCGAGGTGTCCGGCCTGACCCGGAATTTCGGGCTGCGGGGCTTCCGCTCCAAGAAGCTCCTCCACGCCGTCGACGACGTCAGCTTCACGATCGGCCGGCGCGAGATCGTCGCCCTGGTGGGCGAGAGCGGTAGCGGCAAAAGCACGATTGCCCAGCTGCTCGCAATGGTCTACCGGCCCACCTCGGGGGATGTTCGTTTCGAAGGCAAGCCGGTCGGCGCCATCAAGGGGCGAAGAGCGAAGTTGGCCTACCGCGGCGAGGTCCCGATGGTCTTCCAAGACCCGTACACCGCCATCAACCCTTCCTACCGGGTCTCGCACGGGATCAGACGGGCGATCAAGCTGCACCGACGGGACCTCGATGCCTCGACCCAGCGTTCCGAGGCCACCAGGGTCATGCAAGCCGTGGGCCTCGAGCCGGCCGCGGCGATGCTCGCCAAGTACCCCTACGAGCTGAGCGGTGGTCAGCGGCAGCGGATCGGTTTCGCCCAGGCGCTCGTGCTCCGTCCGAAGCTCATCCTCGCCGACGAGCCGGTCTCGATGCTCGACGTCTCCATCCGGGTCGGCGTCCTCAATCTCATGGCCGAGCTGCGGAAACGGGAGGGCGTCTCCATCCTCTACATCACCCACGACCTCGCCTCGGCCCGATACATCGCCGACCGGATCATCGTCCTGTACGCCGGCCAGGTCGTCGAAGTCGGCCCGACCGAGCAGCTCTTGGCCTCGCCCCGCCATCCCTACACCAAGCTCCTCCTCTCGGCGGTGCCCGATCCCCGCAAGCCCCTCGACGAATCCGCCACGGCCGACGCCGGCGAGCCCCCGCGAGTTGTGGACCCTCTGCCCGGCTGCCGCTTCCAGCCCCGCTGCCCTTACGCCATCGAGGAGTGCAAGACGGTCACGCCTCAGCTCGGCACAGTGGCACCGGGCCAGCTTGCCGCCTGTCACGTGGCCCTCGCCGAGACCCGCCGGACGAACCTCGTCCCGGCCTGACCTGAACGAAGAGAACCGTCGCCGGGCCGAAATCTCGATCAAAGACCCCTGTGGCGCCCGGAGCTTCCCCGACCACATGCACCACGGTCCCTCCCGCAGCATGAGTCCACGTTCGAGGTGGGGACCGTCGGTGCTCCTTGTTCGCGAACCTAGGCGGAGCCCGAGATGACGCGCACCAGCTGGCCGGTGGCGGTAGCGATCTCGGTCACCGAGTCGCCGTCGAGGTTCGCCACGAACAGGTCGGGGCCGCTCAGCGCAAAGGCGATCGGATATTCGAAGCGGTACGAGGAACCCGAGATGATGCGGACGAAATCGCCGGTGGCGGCGCTGACCTCCGTGAGCGCGTTCGCGGCGTCGTTCGCCACGAACAGGTCGGGGCCGCTCAGCATCGCGACCTCGGGCATCGCCAATTCGTAGGGGATGCCCGAGAGCACGCGCACAAGGTCGCCGGAGGCCCCGGCGGCCTCGGTGACCGAGTTGCCGAGGATGTTCACCACGAACACGTCGGAGTTGCTCGCCACGAGGTCTTCCGGGCCGTTGAAGCCGTACAACGAGCCGGAGACGACGCGAACGAGCTTGCCGCTCGAGACGCCGACCTCGGTGACCGAGTTGCCGGCGTAATTGGCCACGAAGAGGTCCTTGCTGTTCGCCGCAACGGCGTACACGGCGTCGAAGTCGAACGCCCGGGCGGAGAGAACGCGGACGACCTTGCCGGTGGCCGTGTTGATCTCGCTGACCGTATTGCCTCCGTAGTTGTCGACGAACAGATCGGAACCCTGGATCGCCAGCGACCGTGGATCGGAGATGCCGGATGCCGAGCCACGGATGACCCTTACTAGCTTTCCGGTAGCGGTGCTCACCTCGGTGACGGCGCTGCCCGCGTAGTTCGCCACGAAGAGGTGCTTGCCGCTCACGGCCAGAGCTTTCGGCTCATCGAAGTGGTAAGTCGAGCCGGAGAGGACGCGAACGAGCTTGCCGGACGCGACGGTGACCTCGGTGACCGAGTTGCTCTCGTAGTTCGCCACGAACAGGTCGCCGGACGCGACTGCGAGGCCCTCCGGGTCGCTGAGACTCCACTTGAGGTGGATGGCATCCGGCCGGGCCGACACCGCCTGTGCTTCGGTAGAAGCCCTCGCCCGGCAGATACCTCCAGCAGCGAAGGCGGCTGTCACGACGAGCACAGAGCCCCACACTCGAAGCGGCCTCACCGGTCCCCTCCCATCAGCAACACGCGCCGAGCGCGACGATACTGCGTCTCGAACGGTCGGGCTCTGGGGGGAGGTCCGGTACGGCGGTGACGTATCCGTCGAGGTCGAGTGCTCGTGCAGCCTCTCAGCTGGGAGGCATCGACTTGTAGTGGAACGAGTCGAAGAGCCTCACCTGGTCGCACAGGTACGGGCTGGGCGTGCCGTCGTCCCCGAGGAAACCACTCTGCCCGGGCGGGAGAACGTCGACACCCGTGAGCGTCTTCGGGCCGACGTCGATCGCCATCATGAAGGTGCTCCGGTTCTGGGAGGGGCTCGTGCCGCAGTCGACCTTGTAGTTGACTGCGGCCGGGTCGAGGTCGTCCCAGTTGGTGTCCTCAGCGGGTCGGTACCCCCAGTTGGCGATGTCGGTCGTGCCGAAGCCGGGCACGTCCTGTCCGAGCTGCGTCCCTGTGCCCGAGAGGATCGAGATGGCGTCGTTCACGCTCTCCACGAGGATCTGGTTGACGTGACCGCCGAAGTAGCTCCCCTGATAGCAGAGGACGTCGCAGGGCACGAGGCCGTGTGGGCGGGCGAGCAGGTGGTAGAGGAAGTTATACGTGCAATCGCCCCCGAGACCGCCGTAGGTCCCCATTGAGAGGGCCGCATCGCTCATGTCGACGGTACCCACGTAGGCCTCGTCGGGGTTGAGCCCGCCCTCGCACACGTTGTGCTCGAGCGCCTCGAGGGTGTTCATGAAGATGGACATGGCAGGGCTGCCGAGTGTCGTCGTGTCGTTCCAGTCGGCGAGCGCACTCATCGCCGCGGAGAGGTCGGGGTGGGTCGAAGCCTGGACGAGGGTGCTCCCTGCCTGCACGAGCGTCTCGTAGGCCTTCTCGATGAAGGGAATGAAGTACGGAGCGGCCGGCCGCGTGTTGTCCTCGTTGTCGATCTGGCCGATGGAGTGCTCGATCGACTCGAGGTAGGCGACGGTGATCTTGTCGTTCTCGGCCAGCATGGTGGAAATGAGCGAAGAGCGGAAGATCGTGCCCCAGTACTCGTCGCCCGAGTTCTGCTGGTAGTACTCGTTCGTGGAGGGCTTCGTGTTCCAGTTGTCGAGGTATCCCTGGGCGGGGTTGATGCTGCGGGGCATGCTGCGCCAGGGGACGTACCCGAGCCACTGCTCCGTCCCGTCGCCGAGGGCGGGCAGCCGGGGGTCCACCTTGGAGTAGGGCGGCTCGACAGGCACGAGGCCGTCACCGAAGTAGGCAATGTTGCCCTTGTCGTCGGCGTAGAGGAAGTTGTGGAGCGTCGTGATGAGCTTCATGGAGTCCTCGAACTGGCGGAGGCTCGTGTCGCCGCCCAGCTGGGAGAAGCCCAGCAACGAACCGGTCTCCCGCCCCCAGGAGGCAAAGCGCATGGCGAAGGCCTCGCCGTCCTCGGCGTCGATGTAGAAGAGCGGGCCGTCGTTGGTCCGGTACACGGTGAAGCTCGTCGGCTGGGCGCCGAGCACCGGGATCGACTCGGGGATCACTTGCATGGCGATCCACTTGCCGTCGTACAGGTACGTCGGAGGGTTCGACGCCATGTTCACCTTCTCGGAGTAGATGCGCTGGTCTACGAGCTCCTCGCTCGTCGTCGTCCAGGCGTCATGGGCGTTCCGGCCGATGAGGATGAACGGCTCGCCCGTGATGTACATCCCGCCGGCGTCGTACGAAGGTCCGTGCAGGTACTCCTCGCCGTCGATGCTGGGCGTGCCGAAACCCTCCTGGGGCGCTCCCCACAACAACGTGTGATGGTCCTTCGACTTCCAGGGAGCCACGACGAAGGCGTTCGAGCCGCCGTGGGAGGGGACCTTGAAGTCGATGCCCGTCCGGAGGATGAGCTCCTTGTCCGTCTCGAGCGCCGCCGCCGCGTGCAGGATGTCCCCATCGGGGACGGAGGCAAGGGCTACCAGGCTGCGCTCCGTGGCCACGATGCTAGGCCCGTGGACCTGCCGGGCGCGAAGCTTGACGGAGGCCGCGAGGCTCGGGCTGGTCGGCACCGTCGTCGGTGCCGTCGGGTCGTTGATCCAGCGCGTGTCGTTGAAGACCGCCATGGCGTCGGTGGCGGCCTGGGTGTCGTGCTGGTCGGTGAAGTAGGCCTGCAGGTAGCGCATGTAGGCGAGGTTGGAGAGCTCACTCCCGCCGCCCCCGCCGAATTCGCGGGCGAGATAGTCGCCCACGGCGACGGTGTCCTCGGGCGTCCAAGGGGCCGGCCGATATGGTCCCTTCGCGCCCGTGAGGAAGCCGACGACGTAGAACTCGTAAGGCACGAGTGCTTTCTGGTGGGACGGCTCGAAGGCGTAGGACTCGTAGGCGTTGATGCCGTTGGAAAAGTCCTGCAGGTACGAACGCGTGGCGGCCGGAAGCGACTCGTACTGCTGATCCAGCTCGCTCGGCGTGTAGAAGAACGTGCGCACGTCCTCGTCTTGGGCGAGCTCACCCGAGCCGGCAAGCGCCGAGAGCGTGCCCTCGACCGTACGCCGCACGAGCTCGAGTTGCGCCATGCGGTCCTGTGCCTGGGCATAGCCCGCCCCGAACCACATGCCGCGCAACGTCGAGGACGTGATCGTCGGCACACCGTAGGAGTCCCGCGTGATCGTGGCGGTCTCCGAGCCGTGACCGACGACGATCGTGGTCACTGCCTTCGCCGTGGACGCTCCCGCTCCACGTGTACCCGCCGACCTCGGACCACCGGCAGCGGCCGCTACGGGCGCGAACGCGCTGCCGACGAGCAACGCTCCAGTCAACAGCTGCGCCGCACGGCGACCGGCCTGAGCACGACGACTCTTCATCTCAGCCTCCTCAGGCGCCCCCCGACGCCGGCTCACGCGGATGGCGCCTCGCGATCTCGCCATCCCCTTCGGGCGAAACTCACCGCAACCTTCGACAGTCTGCCCGTCACCCGCCGGCCGCGCCACGTCAGCTCGCTGATCGGTTCGCATCCGTCGCCCGCGCGGGCGGCTCGCCCTTGCTGACGCGTTACGACCTCGAGCGAGCGGCCACGACGCTGACGCCGGCGCCGCTGCTCGGGGGACGCCGAAGCGTCATGGTATCCAGGCCCCTGATAAAGATGAGGGGGAAGATACCTCCCGCCGAGCGATCGGCCACCGCAAAGGAGCAACCAGTGCTCAAGGGTTTCAGAAAATTCCTGATGCAAGGCGACCTCATCGTCATCGCCGTTGGTCTGGTTGTCGCTTTGGCCTTCAGCACGCTGATCAAGGCCTTTACGGACAACATCATCACGCCTCTTGTCGCCGCAGCGGGCGGCAAGAGCGCGAAGGGCCTCGGATGGACCATCAACGGACAGAGGATCAACCTCGCCGCCTTCATCTCCGCCATCGTGTACTTCCTGATCTTCATGCTTGTGGTCTACTTCGCGCTCGTCGTGCCCTACCGGTCGTACATGAAGAAGCGTGGTACGACCGTCTTCGGCGATCCGCCCCCGACCAAGACCTGTCCCGAGTGCCAACAGACGGTGCCGATCTACGCGAAGAAGTGCATGTATTGCACGAGCGAGCTGCCGGCCGCTGCCTGAGACCCGGGGCACCCACGAGGCCCGTCCTGCAGCCTGCGCGCCGTTGCGCCAGATGCCCTCGTGGCCGGCCTCGCCGCTCTCGGATCCCGACGCCTCGGGGTACTGAGTAGTGCGAGCCGAGCAACCGGCCGCTGCCCCGCGGGCCTGGATGAGCTGGTCGAGCGGTAAGGACAGCGCCTTGGCGCTCCACCGGGCGCGCCAGGCTATCGATGTCGAGGTCGTGGGCCTCCTCACGACGGTCAACGCCGAGGCTGACCGGGTGGCAATGCACGGAGTGCGCCGTGCGCTCCTCGACGCCCAGGCTGCCGCCCTCGGCTTGCCCGTGCACGTGGTCGAGCTGCCTTGGCCATGCCCGAACGATGTCTACGAGCAGCAGATGGCAGCCGCCGTCGCCGGCGCCCGGGACGCGGGCGTCGAGGTCATGCTGTTCGGCGACCTGTTCTTAGAGGAGGTGCGTCGCTACCGGGAACAGGCACTGGACGGCACCGGTCTGCGAGCGTTCTTTCCCCTCTGGGGCCGACCGACCGATGCCGTTGCTCGTGAGCTGATCGACGAAGGCATCCGGGCCATCGTGACCTGCGTGGATCTCGCCCAGGCGCCCAGCGAGCTGGCCGGGCGTCGCTTCGACGAGGCGTTCCTCGCCGACCTGCCGCCCGAGGTGGATCCTTGCGGCGAGAACGGTGAGTTCCACACCGTGGTGGTCGACAGTCCCGAGTTCTCCTCGGCGATCGAGGTCACCGTCGGCGTGACGCTCGAGCGGGACGGGTTTCTCTTCGCCGACGTGATCCCGAGCTCGGCCCGGACGATGACCTGACAAGCCAAGGCGCACCTTCAGCTCGACTGTGTAGTTGGTCTGCTCGATCTCGAGACGCGATCGGGACGAGCTACCCTCCACACCATCGAGCGCGCGTCACCTGCTCAAGGAGCATCCAGGCGCCCGCGATGGTCTCATCCTCGACGGCGGGACCGCCGCGAAACGACAACCGACAGCCAGGTGGCCCTTCTCAATCGGCGAAGTTGTCCCTTGGATGGCCGGTCGATCAGAGGTCAATGTGAGTCGAGGGTGACCTCGCGCAATTTGCCGGTCTCGACCTCGTAGAGGAAGCCACGCAGGTTCTTCTTGGGAATGAAGGGGCTGGCCTTGATTCTGGCCGCCGTGTGACGTACGTCCTGCTCGGCATCCGGGAACGCCTCGAGGGCGAAGCCCGGTCGCAGCCCAGTGTCGGCCAGGATCTGCTGTTTCACGTCATCATCCTTGAACGTCTCCATCCCGCAGTCAGTGTGGTGGATCAGGATGATCTCCTCCGTGCCGAGCAGGCGCTGCGAGATGACGAGGCTGCGAATGGCGTCCTCCGTCGCTACCCCGCCGGCGTTGCGGATCACATGGGCATCTCCTTCGGACAGCCCCAGCACCCGGGCAGGATCGAGTCGGGCATCCATGCAGGCAAGGACGGCGACCTTTCGAGCCGGAGGGAGCGGCAGTTCACCCTTGTCAAAGCCGGATGCATACTCAGCATTGTTCGCCAGCAGCTCATCGGTCGCGCTCATCGCATTGTCTCCTCTCGAAATCTCATTAACTCTATCAGAATAGTAGACAATACGCCCGTCCGAAGGGGCCGCCCCAGGGCCTCATATGCGAGGCTTTCCCGATGGCAGGCACATGCATCGTGCTCAACGGTCCGAGTAGCTCAGGCAAGACCGCAATCGCCGGTGCGCTGCAGGAGCTGTGGCCTGGGCCGAACCCGCTCCAGGTGAGTGGCTTCGACACCTTCCTCAGCTGCCAGCCGAGAGAGTTCTACGGCATCGACGGCGAGACTGCTCCGGGATTCTCATGGCGCGCCGCGACGCTCGATGGCGTTGCCACTCAACAGATCGTGACCGGCCCCCTCGGTGCCGCGCTCATTCGGGCGGCACAGGTCTACTGGCGGGCCTGTGCCGAGGAAGGTTTCGACCAGCTCATCGACGACGTGTGGTTGACCCGGGAACAGGCGCTCGGGCTCAAGCACGCCTTGGAGGGCTTCGACGTCATCTGGGTCGGCGTTCACTGCCCGCTCGAGGTTCTCGAGGCGCGCGAACGCACGCGCCGCGACCGGCCTGTCGGCCAAGCGCGGGGGCAGGCACGCCTCGTCCACTCATGGACGTCGTATGACCTCGAGCTCGACACGTCGAAGCAGACGGCGGCCGAGTGCGCCCAGGAGATCCTTGCCGCGCTTGGCATGACGCCTCGGTGCTGGTGACTTCGTAGCTGTGATGCCGGCAGACGTGCGCCGGGACATGTGACCCGGAACGAGCGGCTCGGCTAGCCTGAAGCTGCCTTGCCGTCGGTGACCGACACTCCGAGGTCCGGAGCCGGAAGCCGAAGACCGAGGACGTGCACGCCAGCGAAGACCGGTGAGAAGCCGGCGCTGTCCCGCAACGGTACTGCCCCGTCGAGACCTCTCGAGGGGGCGAGCCCGGACGCCTGAACGTGTGCGAACGCAACCAGTCCCTCGGAGGAAGGGCGGTTCGTTGGGCGCCTTTTCGGTGTCGCAGCGGGCGCACTTCGTCCTCCGCGAACCGATGGAGGATGACCAATGTCCAGCGATCGGCGGCGAAAGCTGCTTCCACTCTTGGCTGTCGTGCCGCTCGTGACGGCGTTCGGCTGCTCGTCGAACCGGACTGCCAGCACGGCGACCACTCGGGCGAAGACCACCACGTCCGCCACCGCGAGCACGACCGGGTTCCCGGTGACGATCCATGCCGCCAACGGCGCCGTCACGATGAAGGCCCGACCGAAAGCGATCGTGTCACTGTCGCCGACTGCGACCGAGATGCTCTACGCGATCGGTGCCGGGCCGCAGGTGAAGGCCGTCGACGAGTACTCCGACTACCCGCCCAGCGCTCCCATGAGCAAGCTCGACGGCTTGGACCCGAACGTCGAGGCGATCGCGTCGTACAAACCGGATCTCGTGCTCGTATCGGACGACACGGCGTCGCTGAACAAGCAGCTCGGCGCTCTCGGCATCCCGGTGCTGTACCTGCCGGCGGCAACGAACCTGGCCCAGGACTACCAGCAGTACATCGAGATCGGCGAGGCGACCGGTCATGTGGCTGAAGCGGCTGCCGAGGTCACAGCCATCAAGGCATCGCTCGCCAGAATCATAAAGAGCGTCCCGAAACCCGCTCATCCCGAGAGCTACTACTACGAGGTCGGTATCGACCCCTACTACTCGGTGACGGACTCCACCTTCGTCGGCAAGCTGCTCGGCCTGCTCGGCCTCCACAGTGTCGCCGACGCCGCGAAAGGAGCTGCCGCGAGCGGTGGGTACCCGGAGCTGAACGCGGAGTTCATCCTGCAGTCCAATCCCGACTACATCTTCCTCGCGGACACGATCTGCTGTCACCAGTCCGCCACGACGGTCGCGCACCGGCCCGGCTGGTCGCTGCTGAGCGCCGTCAAGGACCACCGCCTGCTCGGCCTGAACGACGACATCGCCTCTCGCTGGGGACCGAGGATCGTGATGTTGCTCAAAGATGTGGCGACGGAGCTGAAGCAGCACCCCCTGGCCGGGTCGTGACGACGAAGGGGCCCCTACGGGCGACGCTGGCAGTCGCGACCGTGGTGCTGGTGGGCGCGATGCTGCTCGGCCTCCTGATCGGGCCCGTCTCGATCAGTGTCCCCGACGTCGTGAAGTCGCTCCTCGCCCACGTCCCTCTCGCGCACTACCACCCGCCTGTGCCGGCGCTCGAACAGGCGATCGTCTGGCAGATCCGAGCACCCCGGGTCGTCCTGGCGGCGATCGTCGGCGCCATGCTGGCGGGAGGGGGCGCCTCCTACCAAGGGGTCTTCCGCAACCCGCTCGCCGACCCCTACCTGCTCGGCGTCGCCGCAGGTGCCGGCCTCGGGGCGACGTTCGTAATCGATGCCGGTTGGATGGGGTCGCTCGTCCTTCCGGGCGCGGCCTTCGCCGGTGCCGTCGTCGCGGTGGCGATGACCTACAGCCTTGGCGCTGTGGGTGGGAACTCGGGCCGCCGGAGCGCACCCGGAAGCTCTGGGCGGGTGATTGTCTTGGCGGGAGTGGCCGTCGCCGCTCTGTTGACTGCGCTGCAGACTTACCTGCAGCAGAGCCACACCCAGCAGATCGAGAACGTCTACGACTGGCTGCTCGGCAGCTTCTCGGTGGCATCCTGGTCGGACGTCACCTTGATCCTTCCCTACGTCGCCGTGAGCGCCGTCGTCCTGTTGGCCCACCGGAGGTTCCTCGACGTCCTACGAGTCGGAGAGGACGAGGCGGGGGCCCTCGGCGTCCATGTCGGGCGGACACGGCTTTTGATCGTCGTCGCCGCAACCCTCGGCACGGCAGCGGCGGTCTCGGTCAGCGGGCTCATCGGCTTTGTCGGGATCATCGTCCCGCACTTGGTACGCCTCCTCACGCGGTCGAGCTACCGGGTCGTGCTGCCGGTCTCGATGATCGGCGGGGCTGCGTTTCTCGTACTGGCGGACCTCGTGGCCCGCACCGTAGAGGCGCCCTCGGAGGTGCCGATCGGCGTCGTAACGGCGTTCGTCGGGGCTCCGTTCTTCCTCTTCGTGCTGAGGTCGCGCCGCGCTCAGCAGTCAGCGCTCTGATGATCGACCTCGAGAACGTCACGGTGCGCTTCGGGCCGGCCGTGGTGCTCAACACCCTGTCGATCAGCGTCAAGCCGAGAGAATGGGTCGGGCTCATCGGCCCGAACGGTGCTGGCAAGACGACGCTGTTACGGGCGGTCGCCCAGCTCGAGACGTACTCGGGCGACATCCGGGTCGACGGCAGGCCGATGGAGTCGCTCGCCCACCGGGAGCGGGCGCGCCTTGTCGCCTATCTTCCCCAGTCGCCGGAGCTGCCCAGGGACATGACCATCGCCGAGTACGTCCTCTTGGGGCGGACGCCCCATATCGGCTATTTCGGCTTCGAGTCGGTGTCCGACCGGCGAGTGTGCGGCGAGCTCCTCGAGCGCCTCGAGCTGGCGGCGATGTCGGGGCGCCGCCTTGCCACGCTCTCGGGCGGTGAGATGCAGCGGGTGCTGCTTGCCCGCGCCTTGGCCCAGGAAGCCCCCGTACTCCTGCTTGACGAGCCGACGAGTGCCCTCGACCTCGGGCGGCGCGTGGACGCTCTCGACCTCCTCGACGATCTCCGCAAGGAACGCGGTCTCACCATCCTCGCCGCCCTGCACGACCTCACGCTTGCTGCCGAGTTCGCCAGCCGGCTCGTGCTCCTCTCCGGTGGCCGCATCGCCACATCCGGCTCGCCGGTCGAGGTGTTGCGAGAAGACAGGCTGTCGACGCACTTCGGTGGAGCCGTGCGCGTTCTCGTGACGGACGACGGTGACGTCGTCGTGGTGCCGAGGGCGCGGCGAGCCCCCAAGAGCGCGATGCTCCGCCCTCGCAACGCGAGGAGGTGAAGGATGG
>Ga0187781_10001892_pt1 | contig 15928 bp, 20 predicted proteins | sample 0715_SJ02_MP02_2_FD_132447 | JGI IMG/M metagenome (GOLD analysis project Ga0187781, IMG submission 132447) | Tropical peat soil microbial communities from peatlands in Department of Meta, Colombia - 0715_SJ02_MP02_20_MG | ecosystem: Environmental > Terrestrial > Soil > Wetlands > Peat | place...
ATCGAGGATCTGGTCGCCTGCTCGGGCGGACTGTACAAGCCGCCGGCACAATTCCGTTAGACAGGGCCGTTGGGTCAGTGGGGTGAGGGTTTCTGCCGGCGCAGCTGCCAGGCCGCGAGCTCGCCGACCACGCCGCTGCGGAACGAAAGCACACAGGCGACGAAGATCACGCCGATGATGGCGATGACCCATCCGCCCACCAGGTCGGAAAGATACTGCCGCAGGGTGACGACGACTGCCGCCCCGAGCACCGGGCCGAAGAAGGTGCCGGTGCCGCCGAGCAGCGTCATGAGGATTACCTCCCCCGAGGTCGACTGGTCGACGTCGGTGAGCGTCACGAAGCCGAACACCAGCGCCTTGAGCGATCCGGCGAGGCCGGCGAGCGTCGCCGACAGCACGAAGGCGAGCAGCTTGTAGCGGTTGATCTCATAGCCGAGCGAGGTGGCGCGCGGCTCGTTCTCGCGGATCGCCTTCAGCACCTGGCCGAAGGGCGAGTGGACTACCCGGTGGATGAAGAGATACACCGCGACGAACACCGCGAGCACCACGTAGTAGAGCACCAGGTCCGACTTCAGCGGCAGGAAGCCGAGCAGCTCCCCGCGCGGCACGCCCTGCAGGCCGTTCTCGCCGCCGGTGAAGGGCGCCTCGAGGCAGACGAAGTAGACGAGCTGGGCCAGGGCGAGCGTGATCATGGCGAAGTAGATGCCCTGGCGGCGGATGGCAAGCATCCCGACCGCGAGCCCGAGGAGCGCGGCGACCGCGACACCGGCGAGAATCGCCGCTCCCGGGCCCCACTCGTGCGCCGTGACCAGCCACCCGGTCGCGTAGGCCGCCGAGCCGAAGAAGGCCGCGTGTCCGAAGGACAGCATGCGGCCAAAGCCGAGCAGCAGGTTGAAGGCGCAGGCGAACATCGCCACGCACAGCAGCTGCATCATGAACACCGGGTAGATCCCGAGCAGCGGCACGCACAGGGCGAAGAGCCCGAGCAGCGCATAGAGGACGGTGGTGAGGCGCACGGCTATTCCCTGCCGAACAGGCCGGTGGGCCGCAGCACCAGCACCAGTGCCATGATGAGAAACACCACCACGTTCGAGGCTTCCGGATAGATGACCTTGGTGAAGCCTTCGACCACCCCGAGCACCAGACCGCTCACGATCGAGCCGAAGATCGAGCCCATCCCGCCGATCACCACTACCGCGAACACGACGATGACGAGCGAGCTCCCCATGTGCGCGTTCACCAGCACGATCGGCGAGGCGAGAACGCCGGCGAGCGCGGCGAGCGCCACGCCGCCGCCGTAGGTGGCCGCGACCAGCAGCGGCACGTTGACGCCGAAGGCCTGCAGCAGCGGCGCGTTCTCGGTGGCGGCACGCAGCGTGGCTCCGAGCCGGGTGCGCTCGATCACGAACCAGGTGCTGAAGCACACCACGAGCGAGATGGCGATCACCCAGGCGCGATAGAGCGGCAGGAACATGAAGCCGAGGTTCACCGCGCCCGCGAGCGCCGGCGGCACGGGATAGGACTGGCCGCTGGCCCCGAAGACCTGGTGGAGCGAGCCCTCACAGATGAGCGCCAGCCCGAAGGTGAGCAGCAGCCCGTAGAGCGGATCGAGCCCGTACACCCGGCGCAGCAGCAGCCGCTCGACGACGATGCCGACGAGCCCGACCGCGACCGGCGCCAGCACCAGCGAGGCCCAGTAGTTGATCCCGAGCCACTGCAGCCCCAGGAGCGCCGCAAACGCGCCGAGCGTGTAGAACGCCCCATGCGCGAAATTGACCACGCGCATCAGGCCGAAGATCACCGCGAGGCCGAGGCTCAGCATCGCGTAGAACGAGCCGTTCACCAGGCCGAGCGTCAGCTGGCCGAGGATCACGGCCACCGGGATGCCGAATACGGTCGTCACGGCGGCGGGCGGTGGGCGCGGAGCGCGTCGGGCCGCGCGCTGCGGTTACTTGGGCGCGGGTGCCAGCGGGCAAAGCCCCGTGATCGGCCCGAAGGCCTCCTCGCCCGGCATGCGCTTCACGACCTTGTAGAAGTCCCAGGGATACTTCGATTCCTGCGGCGTCTTCACCTGCATCACGTACATCTCGTGCACCATGACGCCGTCGGCGCGGATGTAGCCATCCTTGGCGAACATGTCGTTGATGCGGGTTTTCTTGAGCTCCGCCATGACCTTGTCGGCATCGGTGGTCCCGGCGGCCTTGACGGCCTTCAAGTAGGTGAGGGTGGCCGAATAGACGCCCGCCTGGTCCATGGTCGGCATGCGGTTGATCTTGGCGAAGAAGCGCTTGCCGAAGGCGCGCGTCTCCGGGGTGAGGTCCCAGTAGAAGCCGGTGGTGAGCGTGAGCCCCTGCGCGGTCTGCAGTCCCAGACTGTTGATATCGGTGTCGAAGGCGAGCAGCGCCGCCGGCTTCATGGTCTTGGTGATGCCGAATTCGTTGGCGGCCTTGAGGGAGTTGCTGAAGTCGGTGCCGGCATTGGAGAGTCCCAGCACCTGGGCGCCGGAGGCCTGCGCCTGCAGCAGGAACGAGGAGAAGTCCGCTGCCCCGAGCGGCACACGCACGGCGCCGAGGTTCTTGCCGCCATGCGCCTCGACCACCTTGGAGGCGGCGTTCTGCAGCTGGGTGCCGAAGGCGTAGTCGGCGGTGAGATAGAACCAGGTCTTGCCGCCGGCCGCCACCATGGCGGTCGCGGTGCCGTTGGCGAGCGAGGTCGTATCGTAGACGTAGTGGACGGTGTAGGCGGTGCAGTCCTCGTTGGTGAGCGAGGCGCCGGCCGCGCCGATCACGAAGAACGGCACCTTTTTCGCGCTCGCGACCTTCGACATGGCGATGTTGACGCCGCTGTTCGAGCCGCCGAGCAGCAGGTTGAGGCCGTTCTGATCGGCCCACTCGCGGAACTTCGCCGCGCCGATGTCGGGCTTGTTCTGATGGTCGGCGGTCAGCAGGGTGATCTTCCTGCCGAGCACCGTGCCGCCGAAATCGGCGATCGCCATCCTGATGGCCTCGACGCCCGCCGCGCCCTCGACGTCGGCGTAGACGCCGGACATGTCGTCGATGTCGCCGATCACCACCTCGTCGGCCGCCAGCGCCTGGCCGCCGGCCGCGGCGACGAGCCCCGCAAGCGCCGCAAGAGTCAACATGCGCAGTTTCATGAGTCGTGCTCCTCGGGTTGGTGTGGCTCAGACGCCCAGGTACTGGTGCAGCAGTGCCATTTTGTCCTGAAGCTCGCCGGATGCGAAACCCTCGACGATCCGGCCGCGCTCCATGATGTAGAAGCGGTCGGCGAGCGGGGCGGCGAAGCGGAAGTTCTGCTCGGACATGACGATGGTGTAGCCCTGCTCGCGCAGCTTCTGGATGGTCCTCGCGAGTGCCTGCACGATGACCGGCGCCAGGCCCTCGGAGATCTCATCGAGCAGCAGCAGCCGTGCGCCGGTGCGCAGGATTCGCCCCAAAGCCAGCATCTGCTGCTCACCCCCGGAAAGATGCGACCCGCGGCTCGCGCGGCGCTCCTTCAGGTTGGGAAACATAGCGTAGATCTCCTCCACTGACATTCCCCCGGGGGCAACCGGCGGCGGAAGCTCGAGATTCTCCTCGGTCGAGAGGCTGGCGTAGATGCCGCGCTCCTCGGGGCAGTAGCCGATGCCGAGCCGGGCGACGCGGTGGGGGGCTAAGCCGATGGTCTCCTGGCCATTGATCAGCACCGAGCCGGTGCGCGAGCCGACCAGCCCCAGCAGGGCGCGCAGGGTGGTGGTGCGGCCGGCGCCGTTGCGTCCGAGCAGCGTCACCACCTCGCCGCGCCCGACGTGACAGTCGACGCCGTGCAGCACGTGCGACTCGCCGTAGTAGGCGTGCAGGCCCGAGACACGCAGCACCTCGGGCGGCATCAGTGCGTAGTCCGCAGCTCGGTGTCGGCGGAGCCCATGTAGGCCTCGAGTACCTGCGGGCTGTGCGACACGTGCTCATAGCTGCCGCTGGCGATGATCTGGCCGCGCTGCAGCACCGTGATGGTATCGGCGATCCGCGCCACCACCCGCATGTTGTGCTCGACCATCAGCACGGTGCGATTGGCCGCAGCCTGGCGGATGAGCGCGGTGACGCGGTCGACGTCCTCGTGCCCCATGCCCTGGGTCGGCTCATCGAGCAGCATCAGCTCCGGATCCATCGCCAGCGTGGTGGCGATCTCGAGGGCGCGCTTGCGGCCGTAGGGGAGCTGCACGGCGCGCATGCCGTCAAAGTCGGCGAGATCCACCAGCGCGAGCAGCTGGCGCGCGCGGGCATCGAGCACCTCGAGCGTCACCTCGTGCTTCCAGAAATGAAAGCTGGTGCCGAGCGAGCGCTGCAGCGCGATGCGGACGTTCTCGAGCGCCGTCAGGTGGGGAAATACCGCCGACAGCTGGAACGAGCGCACCACGCCGCGGCGCGCGACCTCGGCGGGCTTTTCGAGCGTGATGTCCTCGCCGCGGTAGATGATCTGGCCGCGGGTCGGAATCGTGAACTTGGTGAGCAGATTGAAGAAGGTGGTCTTGCCGGCGCCGTTCGGGCCGATGAGCGCGTGAATGTGGCCGCGGCGCACCTTGAGGTCGACGTTGTTCACGGCGACGAAGCCGCTGAACTCCTTGGTGAGTCCGCGGGTCTCGAGCAGGAAATCGTCGGCGGCGGGGGCGGCTGCCATAGTGGTGTTTTCTTGGAGTTGCCCTTGGCGAGTAGTATGCCCCGGGTGAGGCGTCGGAGGAAAACACTCGCGGCGTTGCTGCAGCCCCTGAGCCGCGCCCGCCCCGCGAAACGGCGGCCGGGCCCCGCGCAGGACAACCCCGCGCTCGCGGCGATGTGGCATGCCGTCTGTACCATTCCCCGCGGACGGGTGGCGACCTACGGGGGCGTGGCGCGCGCCGCGGGGCTCCCGGGACGCGCACGCCAGGCGGGCTACGCGCTGCGCGTGGCGGGCGACTCGCTGAGTCTGCCATGGCATCGCGTCGTCGGCGCGGGCGGCCGCATCGCCTTCCCGCGGGCCTCGCGTGCGCACCGCGAGCAGGCGCGCCGGCTGCGCGCCGAAGGGATCGCCGTGGTGAACGGGCGGGTAGCGCGCTCCGCTCTGATCGATCCCGAGGACCTGTGAGCGGCGTGCCGCCTAGCGGCCGTTGTACTCGAGACTGATGAGATCGACGACCCGCGGCACACCCGGGGTGGCGCGGGCAATGTCCTCGGCATCGAGCCGCTGCGTGTCGGTTGCCACCTCGCCGGTCAGGTACACGATCCCATCGAGAGTCGAGACGTACACCCGATTCGGCGCGAGCAGCTCAGTGTGTTGGTAGAGCCGGGCGCGGACGGCGGCCGAGATCTCGGCATCGCCCGGGCATCCCGCGCCGCACTTGTGCAGCGTCTCGAGCGTCGCACACGCGGCGAGGCTTGCGGTGGCGAGGAGGAGGGCGAGCAGTCTCGCGGGCCGGGCTGCGCTCATTGCGGCATTCTAAGCGGTGCGCGCGGCGCTTGCTGCTGCGGGGTAGCGGCGACTAGGATGCCGCGCGTAGCAGCAACGGGAGCCAATAATGAGAACCACGGGCCTGCTCCTCGCAGGCGCTCTGCTGTCGCTGGCGGCGGGCGGGGCGGTCCCTGCGCAGGACCCCGTCAAGGCCGCTCCCGCGACGCACAAGGTGCTGCTCGAGAACGACCAGGTCCGGGTCCTCGACATCCACGTCCCGGCGCGCGGGCGGGCGCTGATGCACTCGCATCCGACCGGCTACGTCGCCGTGGCCATGACCGACTGCCGCATGCGCTTCACGTACCCCGGCGGCAAGAGCTCGGAGACGACGCTGCATGCGGGCGATGTGGTGTGGAGCGATCCCGTAACCCACAGCGCCGAGAATCTCGGCGCGAGCGAGTGTCACGTGCTCAACGTCGAGCCCAAGGCCGCGCAGGGCGCGAAGAAGTGATGGACGGCTCGCCGCTCGCCGGCTGGGATAACTTCTACGTGATCGTCGGCTCCACAGCCGGCGGACTCACGGGGCTCACGTTCGTCGTCATGACCCTGGCCCGTGATTCGGGCCAGATCCGGCCGGCCGGCGTCGGCGCCTTCATGACGCCGATGATCGTGCACTTCTGCGGTGCGCTGGCGCTCGCAGCGTTCATGAGCATGCCGCATCAGCGTTCCGGGACCCTGAGCGTCGGGCTGGCGCTCGGCGGGCTGGCGGGCGTCGTCTATGGTGGGGTCATCGCAGCCAACATGTGGCGGACGGGGCGCGGTGCGACGCACTACGTCCCGGTACGCGAGGACTGGATCTGGAACGTGATCCTGCCGACCGCGGCCTACGCCGGTCTGACCGTCATGGCGGTCCTCCTTTGGGATCGTCTCACCCAGGCGGCGCTCTACGGCGTCGCCGTGCTGGCGCTCGGGCTGCTTTTCATCGGCATCCGCAACGCGTGGGACCTGGTCGTGTGGATCTCGCTCCATCCGTCGCGGGAGCAGAAGCAATAGCGCACCGGAGGCTCGCCATGGCCGACATCATCCAGGAGTTCACCGTCAGGACCGGCCCGCCACGGGTGTTCCACGCGATGGCGACGCCCCAGGGCCTGACGCACTGGTGGACGCAGAGCTCCACCGGTAAACCTGAGGAGGGCGCGGAATATCAGCTGCACTTCGGGCCCGACTACGCCTGGCGAGCCCGGGTGACGCGTTACCAGCCCGACTCGGCCTTCGAGCTCGAGATGACCGAGGCACATCCGGACTGGATGAACACGCGCGTCGGCTGCGAGCTCAAGCCCGAAGGCCGCGAGTCGACGCGCGTGCGCTTCTATCACACCGGCTGGCCGAGCGAGAACCAGCACTGGCGGGTGTCGTGTTACTGCTGGGCGATGTACCTGCGGATCATGCGCCGCTACCTCGAGCGCGGCGAATCCGTCCCCTACGAGCAGCGTCTCGACGCCTGACGTTAAGTCATCTCCTCTAACCCCGTCGTCGCGGCCGCCGCGCTTCAGGTATTGGGCTCTCTCAACACCGGAGGCGATCCGTGAAGTACCTCATTCTGATGGCGACCATGGTGACGCTGGCGGCCAGCGCCGCCGCCAATGCCGTGGGCTCGCTCGCGCGGGTGAGCGTGGTCGATCGGGACACTGGCGTCACGCTCCCGACCTACTACTCCCGCGGTGAGTACTGGGTGGCGGGAAACCCGGGGGCGCGTTACGCCATCGAGATCCGCAACTGCGCAGGCGGGCGGCTGCTGGCCGTGACCTCGGTCGACGGTCTCAATGTGCTCTCCGGTGACACGGCGGGCTTCGGTCAGGCGGGCTATGTCTTCGATCCCGGCGAGCGCTACCAGATCACCGGCTGGCGCAAGAGCAACTCCGAAGTGGCGGCTTTCACCTTCACCGACTCGCGCGACTCCTACGCCGGGCGGACCGGCCGGCCGGGCAATGTCGGGGTCATCGGCGTTGCGCTGTTCCGCGAGCAGCCGCAGGCGGTGTACGCGCCGGCGCAGGTCGCCCCGCCGCGCCCGCCGATCGAGGAGCTGGCCGGTGACTCGAGCCGCGCACTCGCCGAGAATGCACCCGCTGCTGCGGCGTCGGCGCTGCAGAGGGCGCCCCTGACGGCAGCGCCCGAGCCGCGGCTCGGAACCGGCCACGGGGAGCGCGAGTACTCCTATGCCGTCGATACGGAGTTTCACCGGATGCAGGCGCAACCCAACGAGGTCATCCGCATTCGCTACGACAGTCTCGAGAACCTGGTCGCGATGGGCATCATCCGGCAGCCGCGCCCGACGCCGCGCACCCCCGACCCGTTCCCGGGCTCGGAGCCGCGGCGCTTCGTGCCCGACCCGCCCGGCGGCTGAAGCTCGAGGCCCCTCATCGAGCGTGCGATGAATGAACGACGCGAACCTGAGTGACGAGACGCTGATGGCCCGTTATGCAGGCGGCGACGCCGGGGCATTCACGACACTCTATCGGCGGCACGAGCTCAAAATCTGGCGCTATATCGAGCGCAACGTGGGCAGCCGGGCGACGGCGGAGGAGCTGATGCAGGAGGTATGGTTCGCCGTGGCGCGCGACGCCGAACGCTATCGGCCGACCGCGCGCTTCACGACCTGGCTGTTCACCATTGCGCGCAACCGTCTGGTGGATGTGGCGCGCGCGCGCCGCCCGCACGTGAGCCTGGATGCCCTGGGTTGCGAGGCCGATGCGGTGGTCGAGCGGCTGACCGCGGATCCGCGCGCAAGTCCCGCCGCGGCCGCGGAGGCGCGCGACCGGGCGGCCGCGCTCCGCCAGGCGCTGGCGCGGTTGCCGCTCGAGCAGCGCGACGCTTTTCTCCTGCAGCTCGAGGGCGACCTGAGTGTCGAGGAAGTGGCGGCCATCACCCGCGTGAGCTTCGAGACCGTAAAGAGCCGCCTGCGCTACGCCCGCACGAGACTGCGCGAGCTCCTGATCGAGTACGCATGAGCACACCGCCCCCGTTCGAACCCCCTGACGACGCCGACGAGCACTATCGGCGCGCCTCGGAGCTCGACCCGAGCCGCCCGAGCGAGGCCACACGCCGCGCGGTGCTCGAGCATGCGGCGCACCTGGCTGCCGAGCGCGCCCGCCGCGGCGCACGCCGCCGCTGGTCACTCGCCGGAGTGACGCTCAGGTGGCAGGCGGTCGTCGGGACCGCCGCCGCGGCGTCACTCGCGGCGGTGATGATCGCCCCGCAGTTCCTCGCGCCGACCGCTCCTTCCGGGAGTCAGCCGGCCCCGGCGGCCGCGCCCGTTGCCAGGGAGACGCGGCCGGCGCCCGCGCCTTCACCCGCGCCGGTTGAATTCGCGCGTCCCGCGGGCCTGCCCGTCAACGCCCCTGAGCCGGTCGCCGTTCCCCCGAGCGCCCGTCCTGCGCCGCTGAGGGAAAGCGCACCGGTGGAGGCGGCGCCCGCCGCCGCCGCGGCCGCCGCGGCCGCGAGTGACGCGGCGACCACGCTGCAGGCGCAGCCACGCGCCGGGGAAAATGCGACGCGCGCCCCGGTTGCGGAGCAGGTGATCGTCAACACGGCCGCCCGGGGTGCGGCGGCTGCGGCTGTGGCTGCCTCGCGGGCGGCGCTGGTTCGAGCGCCGGAGCCGGCTCCGCCCGCGTCGCCGGGCGCGGAGGCGCTGCGGCATGCCGCCGCAGCCGGTGACCTCGCGGCACTGAAGGGCGCGCTCGCGGGCGGGAGCGACGTCGATGCGCGCGACGCCGAGGGCCGCACCGCGCTCCTGCTGGCGACGCTCAACGGACGGGCGGACGCCGTGGCGGAGCTCCTGGCCCACGGGGCCGACCCGAGCGGCGCCGACGCGCACGGCACCACGCCGTTGCAGGCGGCCGTGGCGGCCGACGAGCGGGAGATCATCGCGATGCTCCGGCGCTACGGCGCGCGGTAGAGAAACTCACCGAGACTCTGGAAGTAGACCGGATAGAAGCTCACGTCGTTGTGGGTCGCGCCCGGGACCAGGAGCGTGTGCAGGAACGGCGGTGAAACGGCGGCGATCAGTGCGTCCGAGCGCGCGCGGAACACCACTTCGTCGTGCTCGGCGACCACCACCAGCGTGGGCACGCGCACCTGCCCGATACGCGCCAGCGAGTCGTAACGGTCGCGTACCAGATGGCGCACCGGCAGCCAGAAGAAATGATCGGCGGCGACGTTGGCGATGCTGTCGAAAGGGGTGACCAGCACCAGCCGCTCGACCGGGCGGCGCGCCGCCAGTGCGACCGCCACACCGCTCCCGAGGCTCCGTCCGATCACGGCGATGGGGTGGTGACGCGCTCGCAGTGAGTCGTAGATCGCCTCCGCATCGGCGGTGAGTGCCGCCTCGGACGGCCGGCCCGAGCTCCCGCCGTAGCCACGGTAGTTCACCAGATAGACCGCGCGCCCGGGAAATGCCGCGTCGAAATCCGCGATGCTGGCGCCGACGTCCTCGGCGTTGCCTCCGAAGTAGATGAGAGCCGCCTGCGCCGCGCCGTGCAGCTCCCAGACCTTGAGGGTTGCGGCGCCGCGCTCGATGCGCAGCGCGCGCGCCCCGGGGCGCGCGGAGTCCGGAGTTGGCAGGTACAGCAGCCGGTCCTGCGCCAGGTAGAGCAGCAGGCAGATGAGGCCGTAGCCTGCGCCCGCCAGCAGCCCGGCGTAGAACATGGCCCTCACGGCACGAGCACGACCCGGCCGGTCACCGCGCCGCGCTGGAGCGAGGTCAGGGCGCTCTCAGCGTCCGAGAGCGGGCGGCGGCTGAGCGGAATGGCCTCGATCCTGCCGGCGCGCACCAGCGCCATCATCTCGATCGCCTCGCCGAGCGAGCCGGTGTTGGAGCCGACGATCGACAGGGCGCGCAGCGGGATCAGCGGCAATGGCAGCTGCAGTGCACCCCCGAAGAGTCCGACGATGACGATCCGCCCGCCGCGGCGTACGACGCGATTGGCGAGCGCGAAGCTCGCCTCCGAGCCGACGAAATCCACGACCGCGGCGGGACCGCTGCCGCTATCGGCGCGAATACGGTCGGGGGTGCCGGCGTCGCGGGCGTCGTAGGTGGCAGCGGCGCCGCAGGCGCGCGCGGCCGCGAGGCGCGGCGGGTCGATGTCGGCGACCATCGGTGCGCTGCCGAGCACCGCCTTCGCGAACTGGATACCCATCATGCCGACGCCCCCGCAACCGATGAGCAGCACGCGCTCGTCGCCAGCCAGCGGGCCGATCTTCTTCAGTGCCGAGAACGCGGTGAGACCCGAGCACATGCAGGCCGCCGCCAGCGCCGGATCCGTGGTGCCGTACTCGATGAGGTAGCGCGGATGCGGCACCAGCACGTGGGTGGCGTAGCCGCCGGGGCAGCCGCTCGAGCAGCCGAGCTGACGCGTCTCTCCGGTGCAGACGTTCTCCTCGCCGCGCCGGCAGGCGCTGCAACGCCCGCAGCCGATCCAGGGAAACACTGCGTAGCGTGCGCCGACCGCGACCGCGCCCGCCGCGGGACCGGCGGCGGCGAGGCGGCCTTCGATCTCGTGACCGAGCACGTGCGGCAGGGCGAGCCTGGAGGCCAGGCGCTTGCCGCCGCCGAGATCGAAGGATCCCTCGCGCAGGTGCACGTCGGTGTGGCACACGCCGCAGTGGCGCACCTCGATGAGCACTTCGGTGCCGCCCGGCTCCGGGGTAGGCGTCTCGAGCCCTTCGAGCGCCGTGCCGAATTCGCGAACCACGTAGCTTTTCATGAAGCGCACCTCCCGACCGTCATCAAATCGTCGCAAAACCTGTGCTAAATCGTCATCTGAGCACACTGGAGCCGAAAATCGCAGAGCTCGATTACAACCCGTTTTCCATGTCCGACACGAGTCTGGACGCGGGCCGCCGGGCGCTCATCCGGCTGATCGAGATCACCTCGGGCCAGCAGAATCTCCAGGAGAAATACCGGCAATACCGGGCGTGCGCCGCTTCGGGGGGCGACTTCTGGAGCGAGGCCGTAGAGCTGCTCGACATCCAGGTCGCCCTCGAGCGGGAGGGTCTCGCCAACGTCCCGCCGACCGGCCCGCTGATCGTGGTGGCGAATCACCCGTTCGGGCTGCTGGATGGGTTCCTCCTGTGCTGGCTGATCAGCCGGGTGCGCCGGGACTTCAAGCTCATGCTGAACGGGGTGCGCTGCGTTCCCGAGATGGCGGCTCACTCGATCACCGTCGACCTGTCCGGCACCCGCCAGGCGCAGAAGATCAACGTGATGGCGCGCCTCGATGCGCGGCGCACCCTCGAGCAGGGTGGGGCGCTCCTGATCTTTCCCGCCGGCGGCATCTCGACCTCACCCGACCGCTGGGGCCGCACCGCCGCCATGGATGTTAACTGGCACCCGTTCGTCGCGCAGGTAGTGACGCGCTCGCAGGCACCGGTGCTGCCCGTCTGGTTCGCCGGGCAAAACGGGCGCCTGTTCCAGATGGTGAGCCACCTGAGTCTGACGCTGCGCTGGGGACTGCTGATCAGCGAAAACGTAAGGCGTCTGAAGGAGCCGGTGCGCATGGTGGTCGGACAGCCTATCCCGTTCCATGCGCTGCCGAGTCATCACGATCGCGCCTCGCTCGCGCGGCAGCTGTGCCTCAGCACCTACGCGCTCGGCGGGGTCGACGCTTCGGTCCCGGGGCTGGTGGGCGACTGGCCGAAGGCGCTACGGCCCAGGTTGCCGAAGAGCCGGCAGCGCAACCCGCTCCTCGCCAGGCTTTCCCCGCCCCGTCCGGCCGACGAGGAACACGTCGAGGCCTGATTCGCGCGATCAGCCCGGTGCCTCGACCGGCCCGCCCGCGGCCTTCCAGGCCGCAATCCCACCCTGCAGATGACAGGAACGGGCGAGACCGGCTTCCTGTGCCGCCTGCACCGCCATGGCGGAGCGCTCACCGTACGCACAATAGAAGATCAGCCGCTTGCCGGTGGAGGTTGCCAGGGCGTGCAGCATGCCGCCGGCACGCGTGCTCTCCTCGAGGCTCGGGTAGGGCACGTGGAGGGAGCCCGCGATGCTGCCATGGCGCTCGCGCTCGGCGCGCTCGCGCAGATCGATCAGCACCACATCCGAGCGCCCGACGAGAGTCAGCGCCTCGACGGCGGTGGTCGCCCAGCCGCGCCGCGCGACCTCCTCCTGGTGCAGTCCGACTTTCATGTTGGCCGGCACCGCCACGTCCATCATCTTCGGGTTGGCGAGCTTGAGGTTGGCCATCAGCTCGACGTACTCATCCGCCGATTTCACCTGCAGGCGCGGCTTGAAGCGGCGCTCCTCGCCGATCGTGCTCACGGTGTCGCCCTTGTAGTCGTGTCCGGGGAAGACCAGCGTCTCATCGGGGAGCGCGAGCAAGCGGCCGAAGATCGACTGGTACTGGGCGCGTGCGTCGCCGTTCTGAAAGTCGGTGCGGCCGGTGCCGCGGATGAGCAGCGTGTCGCCGGTGAACACCCGGTCCGCCATCCTGAAGCTGTAGGAGTCGTCGGTGTGGCCCGGCGTATAGATGACCTCGAGCTCCAGCCCCTCGATCCCGAGCCGGTCGCCGTCGCAGACGCGCATCGATACCACGTCGACGCGGCTGTGCTCGCCCATCACGGTGATGCAATGGGTGCGGTCGCGCAGCGCGCCGAGACCGGTGATGTGGTCCGCGTGCAGGTGCGTGTCGAGGGCCTTCACCAGCTTCACGTCGAGCTCGCGCAACAGCTGCAGATAGCGGTCGACCCGGTCGATGACCGGGTCGATGATCAGCGCTTCTCCGCCGCGCCGGCTGGCGAGCAGGTAGCTGTAGGTGCTCGAGGCTGAGTCGAACAGCTGCCGGAAGATCACGCGCCGCCCCCTCGACGCGTGACGCTCACGAGCGCGGTTGCGGCACGATCCGGATATAAGGCCGCGGCGCCTTCCAGCCCTCGGGATAGATCTTCGCGGCCTCGTCGTTCGACACCGAGCCGGCGATGATCACATCCTCGCCCTGCTTCCAGTTGACCGGGGTCGCGACGCGATGCCTGGCGGTGAGCTGCAGCGAGTCGATGACCCGCAGCACTTCGTCGAAGTTGCGCCCGGTCGTCATCGGATACACGAGTATCAGCTTCAGCTTCTTGTCGGGACCGATCACGAAGACGTTGCGCACCGTCTGGTTGTCGGCGGGCGTGCGTTTCGAAGGATCCCCCGAGGCGCTCGCGGGCAGCATCTCGTAGAGCTTCGAGATCGAGAGGTCGGGGTCGCCGATCATCGGGTAGTTGACTGCATGGCCCTGAGTCTCTCTGATGTCGTTCGCCCACTTCGAATGGCTGTCGACCGGGTCGACGCTGAGCCCGATGATCTTGACGTTGCGCCTGTCGAACTCGGGCTTGATCTTGGCCATATAGCCGAGCTCGGTGGTGCACACCGGGGTGAAATCCTTCGGGTGCGAGAACAGCACTGCCCAGGAATTCCCGATCCAGTCGTGAAAATGAATCCGGCCCTCGGTCGTGTCGGCCTCAAAGTCCGGGGCAATGTCGCCAATCTTGAGAGTCATCACTGTCTCCTCGAGTCTGATGGACGGACCCCGCGCGCGCCGCGCCTGAATCGCGGCACGTCCAGAGCCTTTGGGGGTCAAACGCTAGTGTACCCCGGTGTGATTCGGGTCACGAAACCCGAACGTTCTCAGCTTATTTCGCTCAGTGGGCCTGCGGGCATGCCGAAACCGAGAGGTGAAGAGGCTCGCAAGAGCGGATTTGATGCAGAGTGGTGTGGACCGGCAACGGGGACGCATGGAGCGGTAAATGAACCTGTTGGCTCTGGCAGTATTTGCAACCATGGACGAGGCGGCGATCGATGCGCTGAAGCACGCCGCGGCCGTCTGCGACCCGCGCTACGAGTGCGGCGGCGTGGTGCGCCGCGTGCCGGAGGGTTTCGAAGCCTCGGCGCTCTTCAGCTCCAAGAAGCCCTTCGGCGTCGACCTCAGCGAGTTCTACGCCCGGGACGTGGTCGCGGACTTCCACACGCATATCTGCTCGATTCACAACGAGCCGTTCGCCGATTTCTTCTCGCCCGCGGATGCCTACGCCAACCAGGGCCTGCACACCGTCGGCTACATGCTGAGCCTGTGCGACTGGAACATCCGCCGCTACGACCCCTCGCAGGACGAGCGCGACGACGAGGAAGTGGATTTCCGCAGCGGCCGCGTGATCTACCTGACCTGCGGCCACATCGTCGGCTGGGTGCCGCCCGTGCCCTGGTATGGCACGGTGCTCCCGGCGAGCCTGGTGCGGCGCCGGCTCGACAAGCCGAATGCCCTGAAGCTCAGCGTAACGTGCGACGGGCCGTCGTGCGTGCGCGCCGCCGAGCCCGTCCGCAACAACCCCTGAGGGCGGCGCGCCCTCGATTCACTGATCGGTGCTGCGCCGCCCGCGGCCGGCGCGCCGGTCGGGCTTCACCGGGCTCGAGCTCCTGATACCGGAAGCCTCCGACTCACGACGCGGTCCGGCGCGACGATCGGGGTGCTTGCGGTACGTGCACGGGCAGGCTGCCGGGGACGTGCAGTCCGCGAGCGGCAGGCGCGGTGTGGAGCCGCTCAGGAATCGCCGCCCCTTCAGGGCCTGGGCGGCGGCACAACTTGCGCCCGTGCAGAGGATCGAGACGGCGTTCCAGCGGTTGACCGGCGGCTTCGGCATGGCGGCGCGCGCTCTAGTCCTCTCCGACCAGTGCGTTGATCAATGCCTGGCCGTTCGGGCTGCCCCAGCCGGTCACCAGATCATAGCCCTTGACCGCGCTGTAGGAGCCTGACCTGCCACTCGTGATGTCGTGGAAGTCGGTGTCATAGCTCGAGCTCAGCCCAAAGCCATAAAGGTAGGGGTTGAGGAATCCGAGCGTCGAGTAGCCGTCGGCCGCGAGCTGCTGGTTGGCAAGAGCGACGTACGCGGCCCACATGGGCGTCGCGAAACTCGTCCCGCCGTACTCGTTCGCTGTGCAGGTCGTCTGGTCGGCACACACGTAGAACGTGAAGTTCGCGTTGGCCGAGACGTCCGGACCGTTACGATACTTGGTCGAGCCCTTGTTGCTGGAATTGATCACGCCCGCCTGCGCCTGCCAGGAGGGAATCGCGATCTTGTCGGGTGAGATGCCGCCGCCCGAGTCGGCCCACGCGGTTTCCGACGCCCAGGGGCCGGCCGCGCTCGAGGTCGTCAGGTCGGTTCCACCCACCGAGATCACGTACGCGGCGTCCGCCGGCCAGGCCTCGTTGCGCCGTGACCAGGTGGAGTCGTCTCCCGAGGCCGCAAAGAAGTTCTGGCCCTGCGCGGCCATCTTTTCCCAGTACGGATTGAGCGTGGACGGGTCCGCCGGTGTCCAGCCCCACGAGCAGCCGATGGTGGTCGGCAGCGGGCTGTGGGTGGTCATGGCGCTGATGATGGCGGTGTCGGTTGAGCCGATGTACATCGTGAGGCTCGCGAGCCCCGGGGCCATGCCGATCGCCTGGGTCATGTCGATCGTCTGCTCGGTGTCATC
>Ga0187781_10001893_pt1 | contig 15922 bp, 9 predicted proteins | sample 0715_SJ02_MP02_2_FD_132447 | JGI IMG/M metagenome (GOLD analysis project Ga0187781, IMG submission 132447) | Tropical peat soil microbial communities from peatlands in Department of Meta, Colombia - 0715_SJ02_MP02_20_MG | ecosystem: Environmental > Terrestrial > Soil > Wetlands > Peat | place...
CTACCGGGAATTCGAGTTTCGTGTGGAAGGCGCCCTCAAGAAGGGCGCAAGCAACGCCCTCGCTGTCGAAATCTTTGCCCCGGAAAAGTGGGACCTTGGCATTACTTGGGTGGACTGGAACCCCACGCCTCCGGACAAGGACATGGGCATCTGGCGGGAAGTCTTCCTGTCAGAGTCTGGGGAAGTTTCTCTGCGCAGTCCCTTCGTGAACCCCAAGCTTTCCTCCGACTACCAATCCGCCGTGCTCAACGTCAGCGCAACGCTGACCAACACGACCGATCATCCCGTGAAAGCCATTGTGAAAGTCGATCTCGCGGGTGTGCAGATCAGCCAACCAGTCGAACTCGCTGGCAAGGAATCGAAGATCGTTCGCTTCACCCCTGAGCAATTCCCCCAACTGAACCTTCCCAAGGTTCATCTCTGGTGGCCCTACCAGATGGGCGAGCCCTATCTCTACACCGCGAAATTCCAGGTTATTTCCAACGGTTCTGAATCGGACAGTTCCGTCATCCAATTCGGCGCTCGCGAAGTCACTTCCGAGCTCACCAGCAATGGTGGCCGCCTTTTCAAGGTCAACGGCAAGAACGTCCTCATCCGCGGCGCGGCCTGGGCTCCGGACATGCTTCTTCGCTGGTCTTCAAAGCGCCTCGACGCGGACCTGAACTACGTCAAGCACATGGGGCTGAATTCGATCCGCCTCGAAGGCAAAGTCGACCGCGACGAATTCTTCGAGAAAACCGACGAACTCGGCCTGCTCGTCATGCCCGGTTGGTGCTGCTGCGACGCCTGGGAGCGCTGGAATCACTGGACGCCGGAAACCAAGAACATCGCCGCCTCGTCCCTTGTCGATCAGCTATCCCGCCTCCGCAATCACCCGAGCGTTTTCGTCTGGCTCTACGGGAGCGACAATCCTCCCCCGCCGGAAGTCGAGAACATGTACCTGGACATTTTCAAGAAAATGGAGTGGCCCAATCCCACTGTGTCGTCGGCCAGCGAACAAACTACGACCGTCACCGGCAAATCCGGCGTGAAAATGACCGGCCCTTACGAATACGTTCCGCCTGTCTATTGGCTCTCGGACACTCAGGCCGGCGGCGCTTACGGCTACAACACGGAGACCAGTCCCGGACCGGCAATTCCGCCCAAGGAAAGTTTGGAAAAATTCATTCCGAAGGACCACCTCTGGCCGATCGACGAATATTGGAATTTCCACTCCGGCCGCGATCGCTTCGCCACCGTCAACGTCTTCACCGATGCACTCAACAAGCGCTACGGCCCCGCCACCTCGCTCGACGATTACGAACGCAAAGCCCAGGCGATGGCTTACGACAACGAACGTTCCATGTTCGAAGCGTACGCGCGCAATAAGTACACCTCCACCGGTGTAATCCAGTGGATGCTCGATAACGCCTGGCCCTCGCTGATCTGGCACCTCTACGACTACTATCTCGTTCCCGCCGGCGGTTATTTCGGCACGAAGAAGGCGCAGGAAATCGTCCACGTTCAATACGACTACAACACCAATTCCGTCTCCGTCATCAACGGTACCTATGAACTTATCCAAGGTATCGAGGCCACCGCGCGCCTCTTTAACATCAACGGCAAGGAAATCGACCAGCGTCTTGGCAAAGTCGATCTGCCCCCCGATTCGGCTGTAAAGGCGTTTGATCTGCCCAAGCCTGCGAATCTTTCCACCACATATTTCTTGAAGCTCTATCTCAATGACGCTTCGGGCAACCTCATCAGCGAGAACTTCTACTGGCTCTCGACGAAGCTCGATACGCTCGAGTGGTCCAAACGCAAAGACACCGTCTACACGCCGCAGAAAGAATTCGCGGACCTTACCGGCCTGAATTCACTGCCGCAGGTTAAGTTGGAATGGAGTTCATCGGTGCGTCAGCAATCGGGAAAGAGGATCATCACCGTCAAAGTGAAGAACCCTAGCTCCGGCGTGGCGTTTCAAGTCCACCTGCGCGCCACTAAGGGCAAAGATGGCGACGACATCGTCCCCATATTCTGGGATGACAACTATTTCTCCCTGCTGCCCGGCGAAGAAAAGTCCGTCAGTGCCGCCTTCGATCCAGCAGATACCGATGGCAAGCCGCCCGTCCTCGAACTCGACGGCTACAACATAACGCCAGCCACGGCCACCCCGTAGCCTGGAACGCAAGACGAGTTCCCGGGAGCCTTGCGCCTTTCTTGCTCGCCCTCGTGTACGGGCCGACCTTCACGCCAAAAACCGACAGGCGGCCGCTACACAACCCCTGAGGTTTCTGGAAATTCTGCCAGGGTAAGCAGAAAGCCGCCCGCAAGTAACACCCGGTGAACTCTTCTCTGCTTCTCGTGGCCTCTTAACCCTAAGCTATTGACTGTAAACTGTTTCTCTCCCTGGTTACCCTTAGGAACCTCTAACCCTGGTTTCCTCCTTGCCATCCCTACTGTTAGCCACTAAGCTACTGTTTCTGTTGGAGGAACCCGTGCCTAAAGAGAAACCACAAGTCAACATCGGCGAAGTCATCAAAACTTACCGCAGCCAGCGCGGATTGTCGCAGGGCGACATCGAGCGGCGTACCGGCCTGCTCCGCTGCTATCTCTCCCGCGTGGAAAACGGCCACACGGTTCCCTCTCTGGAAACCCTCGCCAAGATTGCCGAGGCCATGGAAATCTCCCTCGCGGACTTCTTCCCCGGCACGGAAACTCCGCGCGACAAGGAAACCCAGAAAATGCTGGGAGAACTCTCTCAGGACGAAATTCGATTCCTAGCCGAAATCAAGAAGTACAGCACTACGCTCTCCGATGGCGACAAGCGCCTCGTTCTCGCGATGATTCGCAAGATGGCCACGCTCCTGCCCGCGCAAGCCGCCCAAGCGAAAAAGCAACCGCTGCGCCGCCCCTCGCTCTAAGCCATCAGAACAGATGGGCTCAGAAGGCCGCCCTTACAAAACGTTGCCGTTTTCGATGTGGTGAAGGGAAGGCCCCGTTCCTTCTCTGCGCCCTCGGTGTCCACTGCGGTGAAACTCTTCTCCTCTTCTTTCTACGAATTCCGCGAGCGGATCATCCGAATCGCCTCCGGCAACGCTCCGCTCACGCCGCCATTTCCCGTCCCGCCTTCTTCTTCGACCTTGTCCCCTTCGCCCGGCGCCAAAAACAGATTCGTCTCCACTGCGTACTGTTTGTTGTATAGCTCAAAATACCGCCCCTGCGCGGCGTACAGACTCTCATGCGTCCCGCGCTCGAGAATCTGCCCTTCCTGAATCACCAGAATCTGCTCCGCCCGCCGGATCGTGGACAACCGGTGCGCGATCACAAACGTCGTCCGCCCGCGCATCAGATACTTCAGCCCTTCCTGAATCAGCGCTTCAGATTCCGAGTCCAGGCTGGACGTCGCCTCATCCAGAATCAAAATGCGTGGATCGGCCAGAATCGCCCGCGCAATCGAAACACGCTGCTTCTGCCCTCCGGAGAGCCGCACGCCTCGCTCACCCACAACGGTGTCGAATTTCTTCTCGAAGGTTTCCGCGAACTCATCCACGCGCGCGATTCGGCAGGCCGCCAGAATCTCCTCCTCGCTCGCGTCCGGCCGTGCATACGCCACATTCTCCCGAATCGTTCCATCGAACAGAAACGTCTCCTGGAGCACCACGCCTAGTTGCGTCCGATACGAGCTCAGCTTGACCGTCGCGATGTCGATACCATCCGCCAAAACGCGTCCTTGCGTTGGCACATAGAAGGCGGAAATCAATCCGATAATCGTCGATTTCCCCGATCCCGAAGGCCCCACCAGCGCGGTCACCGTCCCCGGGTGCGAAACAAAACTGATCCCGTGCAAAACTTCCTTGTTCTTCTCATACGCAAAGTGGACATCATCAAATTGGACCCGCCCTTCAATGCGTCCCAGCGCCACCGCGCGCTTCGGGTCCTGGTCTTCCTTCGATTCGCTCAAAACCTCGCGAGTGCGTTCCAGGCCAGTGATGGCCTCCGTAATTTGCGTGCCTATATTCACAACCTGAAAGACCGGCGCGACCATCAGCACCAGGTACGCCGAGTAGGAAATCAGTTCGCCTTTGGTCATCGTTCCGGCCAGCACTTCGCGCGCGCCCAGGTACATGATCACCGCGCTGACAAATCCCATCAGCGCCGCGCCGGAAAGGCTCATGAATGAAGTTGTGGTCAACGTCTTCAGCACGTTGTCCAGCAAACGCTGTGCTCCGCTGGCAAACACCTGCTCCTCGCGATCTTCGGCGTGATAGCCCTTCACCACGCGCACGCCGCCTAGCGATTCCGTCAGCCGTCCGGTCACTTCTGCATTGATCTTCGGCCGCGCCCGGAAAATTGGCCGAATCGCGGCAAAGGCCTTGTTCAGAAAGAGCGCGAACACCACCAAAACAGCAAAGGCAACCAGTGTCATCATCGTGCTCGTGCGCAGCAGAATGATCAGCGCCAGGACCGCCGTGAGAACCCCGCCTACAAACTCGACTAAACCTGTGCCAATTAAGTTCCGGATGCCTTCCACGTCGCTCATGATCCGCGAAACCAACACGCCCGTTTTATTCGCGTCGTAGTACGCCACCGGCAGACGCCCGATGTGCGCCTGCACCTGCTTGCGCATGTCCGTAATCATCCGCTGCGCCGACTTCGAAAGAAGTTGCGTCAGCGTGAAGGAAGTCGCTCCCTGTATCAACGTGGCGCCCACGACAGCCAGGACAATGGGCAGAAGCAGGTTCACCTGGTGCTTGTCGATCACATTGTCGAACAGGTATTTGCTGGAGCCGGGAAGCACCAACCCCGCCACGCGGTTGATCGCCACCAGCACAAGCCCCAGCAAGAGCATTCCGCGCCGCGGGTGCAGCAGCGCCCAGATCTCGGGCAGGGAACTCCATTTGATTTTCTTTTTTGCTGGTTTAGGGGCGGCTTCCGTCGTCACCGTTGCCGTAGTCGCTGTTGTGGCCATTCAGGGTCCTGGGTCCTTGGAAGGATACCCTGTTCGATGCGCCACTGGCGAGCAGGGTACGCCCCAGGAAGGCTGCGACAACTGACGCTCACTCCCGCCAATCGTCCATCGTCCTCCTGCTTGCCCGGCCTGCACTTCGGACCAGTGGTTTCGCGGAATTCCCGCAAGTATAGTTTCGGCGTTTGGGAGTGGTGTCCTCACGGGGAAGAAGTGAGGTCCACCATGTATTGCGAATATTGCGGGATAGCGATTCTGCCGCAGCGGGCGATCTGCACGCGTTGTGGCAAAACTCCCACCAGGCAATGGATGCAGTTCATCAGCCTGCTCGTGCTATTCCTGACGATTCTCGGAAATTCCCTGGCCGGTTGGTGGGTGTTGCCCCATTTGAGCGCCGCACATCCTTCCCGCCTGTTTTTCCGCGCGTGGCTCTGGTTTGACGTCAATAGCGCCCGTTACGGATGGATGCCGTTGGCCGCCGGCCTTCTGGCGTGGGAATTCTTTGTGTGGCGCAAGATACGCAGGAACAAACCCATGCCGAAAATCAAAGGATGGATCAGCCGCAAGCTCCTTACGTTTGTGCTCGCCGCCGGTTTTGCTCCCGTCCTGCCGTGGTGGTTGCCCGCTGGCCAACCCTCGGACAAGACCCTTGCCGTGCTCTCGCGCTATCCCGGATTGCCTTGCGCCGCTTCCTGGTGCGCCGTGCTCTTGGTGGCTGCGATTCTGTGCATCAAGTCGGAAACGCGCGACCTCCTGCTCGGCAAGGGCAAGGTCTTGTCTCTTGTCAGCTTGAGCGCTCTCGCGGTCCTGCTCGCGCTCACCCTCCTTGGTTGGTCGACGACGTAAGTACTTTGCTCAAGTTGACCGTAATGGACCCATGCCCACACTATATTTATTTTTGCGGTTGTCGGATTGCCTCAGGCCGCGCTGTCGAACACGACGCGATTCTTTAGCGGGCCACAGTGCCCTCTGCCTCCCTGGCCAATCTATGCACCGTAATCGAACAGAGCCATGAACCCAAAGTCCATGTGCAACTGCTTGTGGCAATGGAACAGCGTAAGTCCGGGATTGTCCGCGACAAAATCCACTTCGGCTTCCTGGTAACCGCCGACCATCACCACATCCTTCAAAATCCCGCTCGTGGGGACTCCCGCAATGCGCGTCAGTTCAAAGCTATGCCGGTGAAGATGGATGGGATGAATGTCGTCGCTCGCGTTGCGCATCTTGAGCCGGTAGCGCTTGCCCTGCTTCAGGTGAAACATGGCGGGCGCCCTGTCTTCCGACATCGGAAACGCCGTGCCGTTGATCGTCCAGAGGTTGAACCCTTCGTGAGCCGCGTTGTCTTTGGCAAAGGTCATCTCGATGGTATCGTCCGGGGGCGCAGCGGTATCACCAGATTTACCGAACCGCGCATAGCTCCACTTGAAGGTCGGCGGGGCAGCCCACGCTGGAGCGCCTTTGCGCCCCGCGTACTCCACGACGATGCCCAGGCCATGATGCCGGTCGTCGTCCGCAAGATCGCCTAGAACCCACACGCCGGGATGATGCATTTCGACAATGGCAGAGATGCGTTCAGCCGTTCCGATCCAGAGCACCGGCACTTTCGCTGGATTCGCCACGGGATTGCCATCGAGAGCCACCACCTGAAAAGTGTGACCCGGCAAGGCCAGGCTGCGAATCTCCGTCGCACTGCCGTTCAGCACATGAAACAGCACGCGCTCGCCCGGCTTCACCCGAATCGGGTCGCCATGCCCGAGCATCCGCCCGTTGATGGTGAACGAGCCGTAGCCAACCTCGAATCCGTGCGGCATGCCTTTGGCCAGCGACGCCATCATGGCGGATTCGCCTGTGTCCTGGAGCGCTTTCGCACGCGTGGCCGGCGTCAAAAAGTTCATGTCCATATCGCCGCCCCGGCTGAAGGTCGGCTCGAATTCTTTCAGGGTCAGGAAGACCTCGCGGTCATAATCCCCCGGCGACGACTTCGACTCGATATACACCGGCCCGACTTGTCCGCTGTATTGGCCGGCGGCCAAGTCGGCACCCGCGCGGTTGTGCGTGTGATAGAAGCGCAAGCCCGTCGGCCCTGGTGTGAACGTGATTCGCCGCATCCCATGCGCGGGAATATACGGCGTGCCTTCCTCGGCCGCGCCATCCACATCCGTTGAGACACGCTGGCCGTGCCAGTGCAACTGTTCCGGCTTATCCGTTTCGTTGAAAAGCTCGATCGTGACCGGCTGGCCTTCCTTAAAGCGGAGAAGTGGGCCGGGAAACTGCCCATTGTAAGTGGTCACGCCGACAATGCGCTTCGGCGCGATCTCCACTGCCGCGTTCTTAATGTGAATCGCATAGTCCGGAGGAGTATCCGCCCCCACAGGGAGCGATCGGGCAACGAGGTACGCTCCCGTGGCAAGACCTGCGTTTTGCAGAAAAGTGCGGCGCGAAAGTGACCGGAGGTTCATCCAATGCTCCTTAAGGAGATGGCGGACGCCGCTGTTCCAGCGCCCATGATCCGCCGCCAGCAACGATCAGAAAGAGCAGGGAACAGAGCATAGCAAAGTCCGTGCGGGCGTCGCTGACCATGTACCAGAAACCCTGGACGGGCCGGGACAGTTCCGGCAGCTTGGTCGTGACGATGGCGGTTGTGATGATGATCAGCAGGGGAATCGATGCAATGCGGGTCCACAGCCCGAGAAGTACCAGCCCGCCGCAGACAATCTCAAACGTGCCGACAAAGTGCGCCGTGAAAGCAGGATGCGAAAAACCGATGCGCGTGAAGCGGTTGACGCCCATGTTTGGGTCCGTGAATTTGAGTATGCCCTGAGTGAAGAAAATCAGCCCAACCGCCAGGCGGACGAAAAATATGCTGGCTGGCCCTGGGGATGGCCGAAAGAAGAAACCAAATGGGGAATTCATGACTCCTGCACTCTCCTTAGACGCGGTTCGCCCCACCTTTGGTGCAATCAAGGGGAACAGCATCTAAGCTTCGAAGTTCTGATGCTGTTTCCTGGAAAGAACACGGGCTACCGTATCAGGCAGCTGTTGATGTAGTCGGCAAGATGTTGGCGGTGATGTGCACGATAGTCTGGATAGTCTGAGCGGATGCCTGCGTCCGCAGCGTTGATGGCGATCCAAGCGCCGAGGAAATTGGCTTTTTCGAGATTCCGGATATTGCGGATCGAAGGATCAAGGTTCGCTTCGACGAGCGCGCCGGACATGAGTTTAGTGTCAATGTCGGCGAGCATCGCGCGCAGTGCTGCGTGTTCTTCAGCAATGGTGTGTCGATAACCGCTGGGGGTCACCACAGCGGTTGCGTCCGAGCCCCCGGCGACGATGACCTGGTTGAGGGTGAAAGCACCATGAGCAACGCGGTACTGCTGGTAGATGATCCAGGAGGAACGCCCATCCTGCGTGGACGACGCAAGGTCCGGATCGATGCGAAGGGCACCATCCGTAGTGGTGAAGTCCGGCCTGGTAATCGCGGGCTTGACGAGTTGATGGCCGGTGCGTTGAGCCCATTGACCGAGTTCGGAAAAAGGCGGAGTGCCGTAAGGCTCAGCGACAACGGCTTCAACGAACTTCTCTCTCGCCTCGTTCTGGTCCCCGGTCCGGAATAGTGCATCGCCCCAGTACCGGTATGCAGTTTCACGGTCTGGATCAATGGCGGTTGCCTTGGCAAACCAGATACTGGCGTTGGACGCATCCCCCATGCGGAAGAAGGAATCACCCGCATAGAGGGCAGGAGCGTACCAGGTAGGGTCGACGGTGGAAGCTTGCACATAGAGTTTGGCGGCGGCAGTCCAGTCCGATCGCCCAAAGGCGGCTTCGGCTTGCTGAAAAATAGCTTGGGCCTCGGGCTTGCCATGGTAAGTATAGCCAACAGTGAGCGGGATGCCGGCTAGGACAGCACCCACGTAGGTTTTGGAGTCCGCATTGAGAATTGCGCGAACGTACGCACTATTGTCCCCGAGGGCCTGCGCGCGTTTAATCTCTTGGATAGCTTGTAGATGGACCTTCCCACGTTCTACGGGATCGGAGAGTGTGGCTTCCTTGGCAAAAAGGCCCGCGCCGTGGCGCTCAGCAAAGACCGCCACAGTCGCGTCTTGGCGGCATAGGTCCTCATAGAGAGGCAGGGCTTCCAACGGTTTCTGAGCGAGGAATAGTTCGTCTGCCTGTTTCCGTTCGGTTTCGAAGTTGGCCTCGTGGTGATTCACAGCCGGCGGCGGAGTTTGCGAAGCCACCTGATGGCCAAGAACGAAAGGTAAGATCGCGGTGAGAATGAGGACGGAACGCATTGTGCTCCCCAGAAACCCTAAACGAAGATTGCGCTACGCGAGTCAATTATACCGAGGCCCTAAGTCCCGTAACCAATCGGAAGTGCCTTTGGCGTCCCTAGCTCCGGCATTGCTCGCTAGTCGGGACTAGTGGCCAAGCTGTTTTGGTTCTTTGATCCGCTTATTATTCTGCCAAGTCGAGTTTGCGGAGGAGGGCCTGGAAACGAGGGTCAGGGCGAAGTGGCGCCCAAACGGGTTCGCCGTCCAAAATGATGATGACGCCCAATCGGTGTTCGTAGGCTTTTTCGAGCCAGTCGATGGCCTGCTGTGTATCGCCGAGTACGCAGGAGACCAGCGCCAGATAGTATTCGACGCCGGTTTCAATGGAAGGTTCGGCGAGCAGTTGGTTGAGAATTTTCCTTGCGTCCTCAAATTGGCAGGCAGCAACACAGGCCCAAGCTTCCAGGCCGAGCGCGATCTGACGGTTCTTGCTGTGCAGACTAATGATAGGACGGGTCTGCGCCGCCAAATCGGGGCGCTTGCCGGTGATGCAGGCGTAGAGCCGCACGCGCAGAATATAGTAATCGGCGGGATGGAGTTCCAAGGCGGAGTTCATGACGCGCAAGCCCATCTCATCGTCGCCCGCACAGTGCAACATCCAGCCATAGTGCGCCTGGAACAAAGGCGTGAGGGGATCGAGCTCGACGGCCTTGCGCATGCACTCCACCGCTTCGGTGTATTTGCGCCGCGTGAGCCAGTACACGCCGAAACCGTGATGGGCGATGGCCAGGTCAGGACGCAAGTCGATGGCCTTCTGATAGTGCATCAGCGCTTCCTTGCCGTTGAAGCGGTACTGCAAGGCCACCCAGCCGAGTGTGGCGTGGGCCTCGGCAAGCGAGGAGTCGAGTTCGAGCGCGCGTTTGGCAGCAGCCTCCGCCCGAGGGTAAGCCTCCACGCCAAGGATGAAGCCATAGAAACCCATCATGGCGAGCGCGTAACCCAAACCGGCATAGATGGGTCCGTGTGTAGGGTCGAGAGCAATGGCTTGTTGGAAGAGGCCCGTCGCTTTGCGCAAACCATCTTCGCTCCAGCGGTAAGACTGCTGAAGCGCCTGGAGGTAGATGCGATACGCTTCCGGATTTTGCGTTGGGCGGGACGGTGGACGTTTGCGGTTTTCGACGGAGAGGCGCTGCTGCAGGCGGCCGGCGATTTCCCGTGCGATTTCCTCCTGCACCTCAAGCAGGTCTGCCATTTTCCGGTTGTAGTGGTCGCCCCAAAGCTGGTCCTGTTTCAGCACGTCCACCAATTCGGCTTTGACGATGAGCGTGTCCTTGTGCTGCGCGACGCGGCCGGTGACGACTCCGCGAACGCCCAGCTCGCTGGCTGCGGTGAAGGGATCGACGCCTTTGCCCTTATAGCGAAAGACGACGCCGCGGGGAACGACGCGCAACTTCGTAATGCGAGACAGATCGTTGATGATGGTTTCGGTGATGCCGTCACTGAGGTAGTCGTTGGCCGGATCGCCGCTGACGTTTTCAAAAGGGAGCACCGCAAGCGAATCGACATTCTTGCTGACTTTTGCGTCGCGCGATTTGGGAGCGATGGGGCCGGAGGACGAACCCGCCGCCGGGACGCGCCCCGAAGTCGAATCGCGCTGCAGGCGCTTTAAATCCGCGCGAAGTTCCGCGGCACTCTGGTAGCGAAAGTCCGGATCTTTTTCGAGTAGCTTCACGATGATTTCCTGCAGTTTTGCAGGCAGTTGCGCGTTCAGCTTTTTTGCAGGCGGTGGTTCGCGATTCAGGATGGCATCGAAAACGATCGCGGAAGTGTCTCCGCCGAACGCTTGCTGCTGGGTGGACATTTCGTATAATACGGCGCCGAAGCTGAACAGGTCCGTGCGGCCGTCCAGGGTTTCGCCCCGGGCTTGCTCCGGGGACATGTACGCTATCGTTCCGAGAGCCGTTCCGGGGCTGGTGAGCAGCAAAGCCTCAGCGGCACGGGTGGCGAGGGTCTCGCCCTGTTCGGGTGAACCGCCGGTAGCGGAGAGTTTCGCGAGTCCGAAGTCGAGAATTTTGGCGTGGCCGCGTTGCGTGAGGAAAATGTTGGCGGGCTTGATGTCGCGATGAATGATGCCTTTGGCGTGGGCAGCGTCCAGAGCGTCAGAGACCTCAATAGCAGCCGTTAGCAAACAGTCCAGTTCCATGCGCTGTGCGGTGATGGCGTGCTTCAGCGTTTGCCCCTCGAGATACTCCATGACGATGAAGGCTTTCGCGTCGGCTTCGCCAATGTCGTAAATTGTGCAGATGTTCGGGTGATTGAGCGCGGAGGCGGCGCGGGCTTCACGGCGAAATCGTTCCAGCGCCTGCGGGTCATGCGCCAATTCCTCGGGCAGAAATTTCACGGCGACAAAGCGGTCCAGGCGCGAATCCAGCGCTTTGTAGACAACGCCCATTCCGCCGCCTCCTAGCTTTTCGAGGATGCGGTAGTGAGATATGGTTTGCCCGAGGAGTCCGTCGGCGGTCGGCACAGTGCGCTCATGTTAGGTTGCAACGCAGGTCAAGTCAACGTAGGCGCGGGGCGAATCGCCGTTTGCAACGCCCGGCGCCAAGGTTGAGCCGAGGAATTTTTTCTCGCTTCGCATCGCTTTAATCTTTCTGTTTGCCCTCTGTGTCCAAGCCTCGTAGAAGGGCCTCAATTCGAGGCTTGCCGGCGTGCTTGGCCCAATCCGCCGGTGTCCCCTGCCAGAGGATATCCTTCAGATCCGTTCTGGCACCGCGTTTGACCAGCAGTCGCACAATTTCCTCGTGACCCTTCGCGGCAGCCTGATGCAGCGGGGTCGTATGCGAATGGCCGCCCACCGGGTTATATCGATTGGGGTTTTCTCCCGCGTCGAGCAATAAACGAACGATCTCCAAATGACCGAAATCCGCCGCCACGCTCAGAGCCAAATGCCGATCCTCTCCGCTCGCGGCCTGGAGCAACCGGTGCGCGTCGTCCTCGCGCCCCAGCGCCGCTGCCAGCGGCAAGTCCATTCGCGCGCCGCGTTCGAGCAAAGCCTGCAGCGCTCGCAGTTCACCGTGCAACGCGGCGGCATGCGCGGCAGAATTCGGATCTGCGCCGTATTCACATAAGACGCAGATCAGCGCAAGTTGTGCGCCGCATTCCCGGGGTACGCTTCCCGTCGAGACTAGCATCAGCGCCTCATTCCGTGCGGACTGGCTTGTACCGGCATCGAGAATGACCCGGGCAATCTCCACAATGTTCGCCGGCAGGGTGCCATGACGAACCGGATTCTCCGCCACGAATTCCAGCAGCGTTGGATTCTTGAAATAGTTGCCGCCCTCGAACACGACTTGCTGATGCGCCAGATGCGCATGTTTCTTCAAGTGCGCGCGGAGGGCCGACACTTCGCCCGCATCCAGCAGTTCCACCGCGCGGCGAAAGACTGCGTCTTCGATCCGCTGCTCGTGCGGTAAATCCAGCCGATCGGAGAGGGTCGGCCGTTCGATATGCCGTTTCAATCGCGTCCAGCTGGGAAATCCATGCTCGCGAGCAATGGCAAGCTGCGCATCACTGAGGCTAAGCTTGGCGCCGAAGATTTCCGAATCAGTAGCGCGGCCGAAGCGCGTATGAAACTCCCTAAGGCGTTGCGCAGTTCCCTGCGTGCGGGCGGCGTGCTCCTTGAGCAGATCTTTAGCTTGATACTTAAGGTGAGTGAGGTCAGGATTCGACGGTAGACGTCTGACAGGCATGACGAACTTCCTTTCATGTGCCCAGGTCCGCATTCACGGGCGAAAGTCAGTTCGCAAAACGAATTGTCGGGGGTAGGTGGACTTCTGTCCTTTCCGCGGACCGGATGCGCCCTTTTGCGCTCCCGAAATATACCACAAGATGCGGCGAGCGGCGGGCCAACCAGCCTTTTTGGGTCGCGCCAATCGCCGCGGCTTTGGGGTTACTTAAGGTACCCCGGCTATTGCGCAATTTGCTGGGGGAATGCCATGATCTAGGTAGCTCCTGCCGCTCGGCGTAAATGGCAAGACTCCGCACTCGCCATTGTCCCCTCGCTCCATGGACTTGGGACTGAGAGCGTTCGCTCCAGTAACTCGAGGTCCAGTCGGACGATTTCCACCGGGCACCGCGGGAACGAGGTAACCTTATGGCACTGACGGAAGCACAATTGCTAACCGCAAAAGAACTGATCGCCCTCGAAGAGGCATATGGAGCGCACAATTACCACCCGCTGGATGTGGTCATCGAGCGGGCCGAGGGCTGCTGGGTCTATGACGTGGAAGGCAAGCGCTACTTGGATTGTCTGGCAGCCTATTCCGCCGTGAATCAAGGGCATTGCCACCCGCGCATTTTGGAGACGCTGATCGAGCAGTCGCGCAAAGTCACCCTGACTTCGCGGGCTTTCCGCAATGCCCAGCTTCCACTCCTTTATAAGGACCTGCACGAGCTGAGCGGCATGGAGAAGATCTTGCCGATGAATTCCGGCGCCGAGGCGGTGGAAACTGCGGTGAAAGCCGCGCGGAAGTGGGGTTACACAAAAAAGGGAGTTCCCGACGGGAAGGCGGAGATCATCGTTTGCAGTGGGAATTTCCATGGGCGGACGATAACGGTCATCAGCTTTTCCAGCGAGGAACAGTATCGACGAGGCTTTGGTCCGTTAACGCCGGGTTTTCGCATCATTCCGTTTGGCGATTCGCGCGCCCTGCGCGAGGCCATTACTCCAAATACCTGCGCGTTTCTCTGCGAGCCGATCCAGGGTGAGGCGGGAATCGTCATTCCGCCGGACGGCTACTTGCGAGAAGTGGAGAAGATCTGCCGTCAGCACAACGTGTTGCTTATGGTCGATGAGATCCAGTCCGGCCTGGGACGCACCGGCAAGCTCTTTGCTTACATACATGAGGGAATCCAGCCGGACGTTTTGATCATCGGAAAAGCGCTCGGCGGCGGTTTTTATCCAATTTCGGCTGTGCTTGCGTCCGGAGAGATTCTGGGAGTGTTCGGGCCAGGCGATCACGGCAGCACCTTCGGAGGAAACCCGGTAGCTTGCGCCGTGGCTCGAACTGCGCTGCGTGTGCTGGTGGAAGAAAAGCTGGTGGAACGATCGGAGGAGTTGGGAGGCTATTTCCTGGCCAAGTTGCGCGGCCTGCGCAGTTCCTTGATAAAAGAAGTTCGCGGACGTGGATTGTGGCTCGGCGTTGAACTGTACACGCAGGCACGCAAGTACTGCGAAGCACTGAAGGAAGAAGGCGTGCTCTGCAAGGAGACGCACGATCGTACGATTCGAATCGCGCCGCCGCTCGTCATTAAGAGGGAAGAGATTGATTGGGCGTTCGAACGCCTGCAGAAGGTGCTCGCCTGAGCTGTCAGTTGTAAGTTCTAACTCCTAAGTTATAAGTTTCAGAGAAGAGCTACGGCGAACGCGCGTCCTGCTTGTGTTGGGTCCCGAAGAAGGGGATTTGGCGGAGCTACACTTAAGACTCAAAACTTACAACTGATAACTTCCTTCAATCGGCTGCGTCGGAGGTGCGAGGTTTAGCGGCCGGGGTTTCGAAATGCAGGACACTGCTCACAAACTGGCTGAGCGTGCCGCCAAGATGGCCGAGGACACGCTGCTTCAGGCTGGTGTAATCCTGCGTCCCGCAGAACAGATCGGAGAGTAGCTGGCGGAAGACGGCGTTGCGCTGCAGGAACTGCACCATGCGCGTGGTGACCGCCGTTCCGAGGAACGAACCACGATAGAACCGGCGTACGATCCGCGCCGCAAATTCCAGCTCCAGCGAAAACGACGAACGAACGCGCGCCGGATACTTCTCCGGGCACCCTTCCGCCAAGGATTTCCCGAGGATTTCTCCCGAACGCATCGCGTAGAACAGTCCTTCGCCCGTAAGTGGGTCAACCCAAGCCGCGGCGTCTCCACAGAGTGCCCAATTGCGTCCGACGACGGCGCGGTCGGCCAGCGTGCGAACCTGCGGCGAGGGAAGTACGTGGCTGTAGAACTTCGCGTGCGAGGTATCAATCTGCTCTGCCCCGGCAAACTGGTGGAGATGGCTGCGCAGCTCCGCGCTCGTGTGAGCCTGCATACTGCCGCAAATGCCGAGGGAGATATGATCTGCGCGCGGGAAGGACCAGATGTAGCCTTCGAACTCCGGCAGAAACTTAATGAGGATTTGATCCGCGGTCTGCGGGACGAAGTATCCCTGGGTCATTTCGAGCTCATCGCGGGCGAGCGCGCGGGTTCCGGGCAGGAACTGGTTCCGGGCGCCGCCGGCCAGAACAAGAAAGTCCGAATCGTGCCAATCGCCGTCGACGGAATAGCGCGCCCGGTCGGTGGAAGTATCGATATTGTGGACACGGGAACGATGGATGCGGCAGCCGGCCTCGCGGGCGCGGTCGAGCAGCAGTCCGTTCAAAACCGTGCGGGAATAGATGACGATCGGGTGCTGCAGGTCGAGCGCGGCGCGTTGATTTTCCGCGCTGATGATCTCCACCTTCTGAATCAGCTTCTTGGGTAGCGGATTATCGAGCAGGAAAGGGAAGCACTGCGTCGCCTTATAGGTCAGCCCGCCGCCGCAGGGCTTCTCCCAGGCCAGATGTTCGTCGTAGATATCTACGGTGTGACCGGCACGCGCGAGCTGTTCGCCGCACATGGCGCCAGAGGGCCCACCACCGACAATGACATAGTCAGCCATGCATC
>Ga0187781_10001894_pt1 | contig 15919 bp, 12 predicted proteins | sample 0715_SJ02_MP02_2_FD_132447 | JGI IMG/M metagenome (GOLD analysis project Ga0187781, IMG submission 132447) | Tropical peat soil microbial communities from peatlands in Department of Meta, Colombia - 0715_SJ02_MP02_20_MG | ecosystem: Environmental > Terrestrial > Soil > Wetlands > Peat | place...
CGCGTGCCCGGGTGAGCCGCTGATCCTCTGAACTTTCCGAGGCGTGCACTCATCATTCCAGCAATGCCCGCTTGCGGCGGAATAGCGGACATCAAATCGAACCTTGCGAAATGTCCGTTTCCGGACCCAGAGCGACATTAGATCAGCCGGTCGGCGCGGGCGGCGGACGTGCGTTGTCTCGATTTGAATCGATTCCGACGACGCCGGTTTAACCATCGCATTAAACTCAAACTCAATACGCATCGTCTATGTGAACGGACGGCCGGCGGAGAGCGACCAAGCCGGTGAGGCGGATCATCTCACTCTTCGAACCCTAAGAGGAACACGACGATGCGGTACTTTCTCCGCGGATGCCTATTCTCCGCAGCCCTCATGGCCGTCGCCACGCAGGCGCACGCCGGCTCGTTCTCGACCTCGGCGCTTAACCCGACTGCGGTTCCGGCGAACGGCGTGATCGAGGGCAATTACCCGGCCGGCCAATCGGACACGAACTATTATTTCGCCGTCAATCTGAAGGCCGGACAGCTCGCCACGCAGATTTCGATCAACGGCGGCGCTCAGTACAAGTCGCTCGACTTCAGCCTGCTCGACGGCAGCGGTCGGCGGATTGATGCCTACTACATCACGGCCGGGGTGGGCGACAACAGCGAAGCGACCCGCGTATTTCCGATCGACGCCAGCGGCAAGTACCTCGTGCGTCTGACCGCCAAAGGGCCCGAGACGACCTCGTTCCGTGTTGCGCTCGGCGGCTCGGCGATGCCGACCGCGCCTGTCGCGGCGAACGCGAATGAGCCGTCCCGCTCCTTCCTTGCGCCGACGCCGGTCGGCCGCGACGGCGTCATCGCCGGCGCTTTCCCGGGCGGCGACGGCTACGCCTATTACTACTTCGTCGCCGACCTGAAGGCCGGCAATCTGCTCACCCAGATGTCGGTGAGCGGCCGCGACGGCACCATGAAGTGGATCTCGCTCACCCTGCTCGATGACAAGGGTCGCGGCGACAAGACCTATTTCATGTCGCGGGTCGACGCGAACGCCGATGCCACCAAGAGCTTCCCGATCGACCGTTCCGGCCGCTACGTCCTGCGCCTGACCGTGCAGGGTCCCGAGACCACCAATTACCGGGTCGAGCTCGGCGGCAACGCGCTCGCCAGCGGCAATTAAGGGAGGCGAGCATGCCTACGGTCAAATTTGCGTCGCTTGTCGCCGCCGCGGTCCTCGCGGCTGGCCTTCCCGCCGCCGCAGACGATCTCTCCAGTTCGGTCATGCGGCCGACCGCGGTCAACCCCGCGATCGGGATGGTGGCCGGCAATCTGCCGGGCGGCAACGGGTCAAAGAGCTACTACGTCGCGGTCGATCTCAAGCCCGGCGAACTGTTGACCCAGCTTCAGATCGCCGGGCGCGCCAACGGCGAGCGCCGGCTCACGGTGCAGCTGCTCGACGCCGAAGCCAAAGCGGCGGCCTCGACCTTCGTACGCGCCGGGTTCGGCACGCTCGACGAGGCGACCAAGAGCTTCGCGATCGACGCGGCCGGGCGTCACGTCATGCGAGTGACGGTCGAGGGCGAGGAGACCGGGACGTTTTGTCTGCTCATGGGCGGAACGGCGCTGCCGGACGCGAAGCCGCCGAAATGCCCTGCAGCAGCGGGCGCGGCCGTCGTAACGCCCCCGGCGCCGAGCCCTGTCGTGGTAGCGGCGCCTGCGCCGGCGCCCGCGCCAGCGGTCGAGGCGCCGCCGCCGGCTCCTGCCGCCAAGGTTGTTGAAGTCGCTCCCGCGCCGAGGCAGATCGAGGTGATCGTGAGCCAATGCGAGGAGCGCCTGCGGGTCGGCTCGGACTTCCTGTTCGACTTCGATCGCGCGCAGGTGCGTCCGGAAGCGGACGCTGCGCTCGAGGAAGTCGCCGAGCGCGTCAATGCCGCGGGCAAGCGCGTGATGGTCGAGGGTCATACCGACGCCAAGGGCACCGACAGCTACAATCAGACGCTGAGCGAGCGGCGTGCCTCCGCGGTTCGCTTCGCCCTGACCGAGCGCGGCGTCTCCGACGCCCGGATGGTCGTTCGCGGCTTCGGTAAGAGCCGGCCGATCGCGCCCAACGAGCACGAGGACGGCTCGGATGACCCCGATGGACGGCAAAAGAACCGCCGGGTGGAAGTCGTCATCAACACTTGCAACTGAACAGCGGCGCCAGGGCGGCATGATGGTTCCTCAAGCCATCGTCCCGCCGGCGTTTTCTTTCTCGGAGGAGTATCATGCGGTGGTTCGCTGTAATCCCGATCGTGGGTCTGATCGCTGCCTTGCCGGCGTCCGCCGCGGAGCTGCCGGCGCGCAAGCCCGGGCTGTGGGAAATCAAAATGAGCTTCGAGAACCGGAACGTCCCGGCCCAAAGCCTTAAGCAATGCGTAGACGGCAAGACCAACACACTGGGTCAGATGGGCGCCGCAGCCTCCGCTCAGAGCAACTGCTCGCGGCGTGACGTGCAGCGGTCCGGCGATACGACAACGATCGAGTCGACCTGCACCATTGGCGGCAAGACCACGAACGCGCGCGTCGTGATCACCGGCAGCTTCGACAGCGCCTACACCATGACGATGACGTCGGAAGGCGACGCCGTGCCTGGCGGTAAGAGCAGCATGACGATTGCGGCCACCTGGCTTGGCCCGTGCACCGCAGATCAGTAGCCCGCGACGCAGTCGCGCTGGCGGGGAGAGCGCACGCCCCCTAGCGGAACACGATACTTGCTTTAGCCCGCCGCCACGGCCTGCGCGTATTTCGGATAAAGCTCCGGCCGGAATTTCGGGTGGCAGCGCATCATCTTCGGCGCGTAGGGCGTCTCGGCGCCGAGCTCCTCGGCGGCGTGCCAGGCCCAGCGCGGATCATACATCGCCCCGCGTGCCAGGCAGATCATATCGCTCTTGCCCGAGGCGACGATGTCCTCGGCCTGCCGGTAGCCGGCGATCAGGCCGACGGTCATGGTGGTGAGGCCGGTCTCGCGCTTGACCTTGTCGCAGAACGGCACCTGATAGCCGGGGGCGAGCGGAATCTTCTGCCGCGGATCGAGCCCGCCGCTCGAGACGTCGATATAGTCGCAGCCGAGCTTTTTCAGCTCCTTCGCCAGCACCAGAGTCTCGTCCAGGTTCCAGCCGCCGTCGACCCAATCGGTCGCCGAGAGGCGGATGCCGAGCGGCTTCTGCTCCGGCCACGCCGCGCGCACCGCGCGGAATACCTCGAGCGGGAAGCGGATGCGGTTCTCGAGCGCGCCGCCATATTCGTCGCTGCGCTGGTTCGACAGCGGCGACATGAATTGATGGAGCAGATAGCCGTGCGCGCCATGGAGCTCGATCAGGTCGTAGCCGATGCGGTCGACCCGCTTGGTCGAGGCGACGAACTCGCCGACGCAGCGCTTGATGTCATCCTTGGTCATGGCGTGCGGCACCGGCCAGCCGGTGTCGTAAGGGAGCGCCGACGGAGCCTCCGGCGTCCAGCCGCCTTCCTCCTTGGTCAGGATCGGCTTGCCGCCTGCGGCCGGCACCGTGGTCGGGCCCTTGCGTCCGGCATGCGCCAGCTGGACGCCGAGCTTGGCGACGCCGTAGGTGCGGCAGAAATCGTGCACCCGCTTGAGCGCCGCCTCGTTCTCATCCGACCACATGCCGGCGCATCGCGGCGTGATGCGGCCGATCGGGGTCACGTCGGTCATCTCGCAGATGACGAGCCCGGCGCAGCCGAGCGAGAAGCCGCCGAGATGCATCAAATGCCAGTCGTTCGCCGACCCGTTGTCGGAATTGTACTGGCACATCGGCGAAACCACGACCCGGTTGGGCAGCGTGAGCCCGCGCAGGCTGATCGGCGAAAACAGGGCACTGGCCATTTCTCGGATCCTCTTTGGTTCAGGCGGCAAAGCCGGGAGGCGGTACGAAGCCGCTGAACTCCCGTTCCATGAGTTCGGCAAAGACGAGCGGCGTGTGGTCCTCGAGATAAGGGCCGACGATCTGGACGCCAAGCGGCAGCCCGGTATCTGAATGGCCGATCGGCACCGCCGTCGAAGGCAGGCCCGGGGCGCTGGCGATGCCCGGCCAGACCATTTGATCGAAATAAGGATAGCTTTTGCCGTCGACGTCGATCGACCGCTCCGGAATCGCCGTCACGTGTTCGTGAGGAAACGCCGGCGTCGGCATCGCCGGGCAGATCACGACGTCCCATTCGCGGAACAGCGCGCTCCATTGCTGCTGCAGCTTGACGCGCGCGGCGTCGTCCGCCGCCCAGCCGCGGTAGCTTGCGACCGCGCCGCGGCTGCGTTCGGCCCCGAGGCTCTTGTCGTCGGGCTTGAGCGTCTTGGCCGTACTTACCGCTTGCTCGTAGAGGTCGGGCGGCCAACGCACAGCGAGCGCCGCCATGAGAAGCCGCATGTAGAGCCGCGCGGAGTCGGCGAGGTCGGGAAGGAGCGGGCTCGCCCGGCCGACTTTGACTCCGGCTTTGCCGAGTTCCTGTGCCCGGCGCTCGATCGCCGCGCGCATCGTTTTCGCCGAGGGCAACAGCGGATGATCGTCGATGACGAGGACGCGAAAGTCCTTGAGCTCGCGGTGGCGTGGCGGCGGCAGCGCGAGGCGATAGCCGATCCCCTCGCGGCGTTCGTCGGGACCCGCGGTCACCTCGAGCGTCAAGGAAAGGTCGGCGACGCTGCGCGCCATCGGTCCGACGACGGACAATCCGTTCTCGCGCAGCACGCTGCCGGGAACGATGTGTCCGCCCATCGGCACCAAAGCGAGCGTCGGCTTGTGCGCGCAGATGCCGCAATAATGCGCCGGGGTGCGCAGCGAGCCGCCGATATCCGAGCCGAGCGACAGCGGGCCGAAACCGGCGGCGAGCGCCGCCGAGGAGCCGCCCGAGGAGCCGCCGGGCGTGCGCGTGAGGTCCCACGGATTGTTGGTCGCGCCGTAAACGTCGTTGTGGCTCTGCCAGTCGCCCAACAGGACCGGCACGTTGGTCTTGCCGAGGATCACCGCGCCCGCCGCCTTGACGCGGGCGACCATCACCGCGTCCTGCGGGGCGATCCAGTCCTTGAACTCAGGCAAGCCCCAGGTGGTCGGCAGGCCGGCGACGTCGAAGGATTCCTTGACCACCATCGGAATGCCGAGGAGCGGCCGCCGCTCGCCTCGCGCGAGCGCGGCGTCGGCGGCCTCGGCCGCCTCGCGGCCGCGGTCGAAATCGCGCACCACCACGGCGTTGAGCTTGCCGTCGTACTTCTCGATCCGGGCGATGACGTGATCGGTGAGTTCGAGCGCGGAGATCTTGCGGTCGGCGAGAGCCGGGACGAGTTCGGTCGCGGTACCGTAACTCAACAACGCGTCGCGACCTTGAAGCTGCATTGCTCGACCTCCCGCCTGATCCGTTTGCGGCGATACTTACAATATCCCGGCATGGCGGGCTACGTCCCGCGCGGCGGGGCTGGCCTGCGGCAATTCGCGGGCACAAACTGAAGAAGACCGACTAAAATTTCGCGACGTCGGCCAGCCGCGTCGCGGAGGCGACCCGCCGCGCGGCGACGATCCAGAGTGAAATACAAGCCGAAGCAGTTAGGAGGACAAGGTGAGCGAATCCGCGGTCAAGCAAATCGTCCTCGCCTCGCGGCCGAAGGGCCCGCCCACGGCGGCGAATTTCCGCCTCGAGCAAGTGCCGATGCCGAAGCTTCCCGGCGGCGGTCTGCTGCTGCGGGTGCTCTATCTCTCGCTCGACCCTTATATGCGCGGCCGGATGGATGACGCGAAATCCTACGCCAAGCCGGTCAATGTCGGCGACGTGATGGAGGGCGAGAGCGCCTGCGAGGTGATCGCGTCCGATCGCCCCGGCTACGCCGTCGGCGACATTGTGCTCGCCCGCACCGGCTGGCGCACGCATGCGGCCTGGGACGGCGCCGCGTTGCGCAAGCTCGACCCGAAGCAGGCGCCGATCACCGCCGGGCTCGGCGTCCTCGGCATGCCCGGCTTCACCGCCTATGGCGGCCTCTACGTCGTCGGCAAGCCGAAGGCCGGCGAGACGGTCGCGGTCGCCGCCGCGAGCGGCCCGGTCGGCTCGCTCGTCGGCCAGCTCGCCAAGATGGCCGGCGCACGCGCCGTCGGCATTGCCGGCGGCGCGGAAAAGTGCCGCTATGTCGTCGAGGAGCTGCGCTTCGATGCTGCCATCGATCATCGCGCGCCCGACTTCGCCGAAAAGCTCGCGGCGGCTTGCCCGAACGGCATCGACGTTTATTTCGAGAATGTCGGCGGCGCGATCTGGCAGGCGGTGCTGCCCTTGCTCAACACCTATGCGCGCGTGCCGGTCTGCGGGCTGATCGCCCAATATAACGTGAGCGGGCCGGCTGCCGGACCGAACCTCCTGCCGGCGACCATGCGCGCGGTTTTGACCAAGAGCCTGACCTTGCGCGGCTTCATCAATGTCGAGTTCGCGGCCGAGCACTATGCGGCCTTCCTGAAAACTGTGTCGGCCGGCATTGCCGATGGGCGCATCCGCTATCGCGAGGACATCACCGACGGGCTCGAGAACGCGCCCGCGGCCTTCATCGGCATGCTCGAGGGCCGCAATTTCGGCAAGGCGCTGGTGTGCGTCGGCCGTCCGGCGTGAGGGACGCTCAATTCGCGCCGCACGGATAGGCCTCGCTCAGCGCCACGACCGCGGCGGCCGCGGCATTGTCCGAGACGTCTTTTTGATTGCGCCGTGCGTAGCGGACAAAGATGCGCACGTGATCGATCAGCGTCGCGTCGGGCGGCGCGCAGACGCCGAGGAGCCGCTTGCCTCCGCTGTCGACCAGGACGGATGCGTTCTGGATCGCCGCCATGTAATGCCAGCACGGAAGGCCGGCCCGCGGGATATCGATCGTGTCGGCGCGCGCCGGATGCGCCGCATTGATTATCGCCTCGCAGCTCTGCAGCAGCTCGCTGGTGCTCTGCGCACCGGCGTTGGCGGGCGCGAACAGCCACGCGATCGTTCCCAGCGCAACGGCAAATAGCGGTCTCATGGTGCAACGCCCGTCCATTCGACAACTACAACCTGCGGCAGCCGGTTCCTGCGCTTGATCGCCGCCGCTGTCTTCGGCGCCCGGAACCAAGCTTGCGCGTCTGTCGCCTGTTTGCATCGCAAAAAGCTACACGCGCAAATTGTGCGGAAAATACCGAGTCGTAAGCTTCTCATTAATGCCGGCATGGTATCGCTCAAAGTTCGAGACCGACACGGCGGCCTCGGATCGATCGAGCGCGCCATGCACCGGATAATGCTTGTCGGCGACACGGGTGTTGATCCCAGATATCTGCGCCGGCAGCTCGCGGGTATAGCCGAGATTGACTTTCAGCCGTTCGACGAAGCGCTGCGCTCGCATCCCGGGAACTCGACCATACTCGATATCGATCTCGGCCGCGAGACGCGGCTGTTGCATTTGAAGGAGTGGCTCGGGCGCAAGCCCGCCGGCGCGAAGGCGATATTCATAATCGACAAGACTTCGCACTTGCAAAACACCAGAGCGTACGCGCTCGGCGCGACCGACGTTCTCAATCGCCGGTTCGACGGCCGCGAGCTGCTCAAGAAGTTGCTGGGCGATATCGCTTCGCTGTCTGCCGACCCGACCAATCCGGCGATTCGCCAGTCGGCCGCGGTGTCCGCCGCGGTCGATACGCTGCAGAACATTTTCTCCTCGGCGTGCCTCGGCGAGCCGCTCGATTCGTCGTCGATAAAGTCGGCTGGCGATACCGTGGTCGGTCACCTCGAGGCGCAAGGCCTCAAGGCGTGGATCGACACGGTGCGCACCCACCACAGCCTGACCTATCAGCATTGCCTGCTGGTGACGGGTTTGGCGATCGCCTTCGGCCAGCAAATCAAGGTTTCCCATGCCGACCGGCAGCGCCTGTCGTTCGCCGGCATGCTGCACGACATCGGCAAGGCGCGCGTTCCGGTGGCCATTCTCGAAAAGCCGGGTCCGTTGGATGGGGACGAGATGGCGGTGATGATGAAACATCCGCAATTCGGCATCGATGCGCTGAGCACGGCACCCGAACTGCCGGCCGAAATGCTCGACATGGTGATTCATCACCACGAGTATCTCGATGGCTCCGGCTACCCGCACGGCCTTTGCGCCGGCGAAATTTCCGACCTGGTGCGGATGATCACCATTGCCGACGTATTCGGCGCTCTGATTGAACGCAGATCGTACAAGCCGCCGCTGTCGGGAACGGCCGCCTACAAGATCCTTCTCGACATGGGCCCGAAGCTCGACAAGGATCTGGTCCGGGCATTTCAACCGGTCGCTGATCTCGGGGTTCATCACTAGCCGCCCGAGCCTCGCGCGAGGTGGCCCCGGCTTCCAACCGTCGCTATTTTTCAAACTTGGCGACGATCTCGACATGGGCGGCGTAGCGGAACTGGTCGACCGCCGCGACCTCGAAGAGCCGATAGCCGCCGCCGACGAGCTCGCGCGCGTCGCGGGCGAACGTGCCTGGATCGCACGACACCGCGACGACACGTGCAACGCCGCTCGCGGCGAGCTCGTGCGCCTGCATCAGCGCGCCCTGGCGCGGTGGATCGAACACCACGGCATCGAAGCGCTTGAGCTCCGCGGCGGTCAGCGGGCGCCGGAACAGATCGCGGGTCTCGGCCTCGACCGGCTTCAATCCGGCGGTGGTCGCGGCCGCGCGCTTGAGCGCCGCGAGCGCGGCCTCATCATCATCGACCGCAACGACGCGTGAGCGCTCGGCGAGCCGCAGCGCGAACGGGCCGATGCCGGCGAACAGGTCGGCGACCGCAGTAGCATCGGCACATGCCGCCAGCACCCGCCGCGCCAGTACGGCCTCACCTTCGGCGGTCGCCTGCAGGAACGCGGCCGACGGCAGCGGCACGGTCGCCTTGCCGATGCGCAAGGTCGGAGCGCGCCGCTGCGCCACCAGCTCGCCATGGCGGGTGAGGCGGGCGAGATCGTGCCGTTCGGCGACGCGCGCCAGCGCCGTCATAAGCGCCGCGGTCAGCGGACCTGAGCCGCGTACGTCGACATCGAGGCCGGCATCGCTCGCGGTTACCTGGATGTCGAGCGGCTTGTTGGCGGGATCGAGCGCCTCGGCGATCGCCCAGGCCGCCTTGACCGCGCCATCGAGGCTTTTGGCCAGCACCGGACAGCGGTCGATGGCGACGAGGTGATGGGCGCGCGCGGCCGAGAAGCCGACTTCGAGGACGTCGTGGGTGCCGCGCCGGGCATGGAACACGGCCCGGCGGCGGCCCTCGCCATGCGCGTCGACGAGGTCGCCGACCGGGGCGTCGAGGCCGGCCTGCCGCAGCGCGGTGACGACAAGCTCGCGCTTCCATGCGCGATAGGGGCCGGCGTCCCATTGCTGCACGGCGCAGCCGCCGCAAACGCCGAAATGCGGGCAGATCGGCGCGATGCGCTCGGCGCTCGGCCGCTCGACGTTCAACAAATGCCGCCGGTCCGGGTGGCCAGCGACGTGTTCGACCTCGACGGTCTCCCCGGGCAGCGTCCCCGGCACGTAGATCGGCCCATCGGGACCGTCCGCGATGCCGTCGCCGCGATGGCCGATCCGCGCGATCGCGAGCCGCTCAACCACGCTCCGCCTCGACGAAGAACTCGCGGTTGCCGTCGCCGCCGAGGATTGGGGAGGGCATCACGCCGCCGACGCGCCATCCTTGCGCGGTGAGCAATGCGCCGACCTCCTCGCAGATCGCGGCGTGCACTGCCGGGTCGCGGACGATCCCCTTCTTGATGTTGCGCCGCTCCGTCTCGAATTGCGGCTTGATCAGCGCGACCAACCTCGCGCGCGGCCGTGTCAGCTTGCCGATTGCGGGCAGCACCAGCTTGAGCGCGATGAAGCTGACATCGACGGTAGCAAAATCCGGCGGCTCGGCGAGGCGCGACGGGTCGAGCGTGCGGATATCGGTCGCTTCAAGCGACACGATCTCCGGCCGGCCGCGTAGCGAGCGATGCAGCTGATCGCGGCCGACATCGACGGCATAGACGCGCCGGGCGCCGCGCTCGAGCAGCACCTGCGCAAAGCCGCCGGTCGAGGCGCCGACATCGAGGCAAATGCGGCCTGAGGCATCGAGACGGAAGTGATCGAGCGCGGCGGCAAGCTTGACGCCGCCGCGCGACACATAGGGATGCGCGGGTTCGGCCTCGATCGCGGCGGCGGTCGAGATCTCTTCCGACGCCGCGCGCACCGGCACGCCGTCGGCGCTGACCCGGCCGGCCGCGATCGCGGCCTGCGCCCGCGCGCGGCTTTCGAACAGGCCGCGCTCGACCAGGAGCCGATCGGCGCGTTGGCGGGTGGTCATTTGTTCACCGTCATCCCGAGGCGGCCGCCGAGCGGCCCTCGAAGGATGCAGGGTCCGGGCCGTCGCCCTTCGAGGCTCGCCAAAGCGCGTTGAAGACGCGCGTGAGCGCGCTTATGGCTCGCACCTCAGGGTGACGAAGGTGAGTCAGCGCCTCGCTACTGCCGCACGAACTTCACGACATCGCCGCGCAGATTCTGGCCGAGCGCCTCGAACGCCTTGGCGACGATGCCTTTGCTGTCGAGGCCGGCCTTGGCGTACATCGCGTTCGGCGAGTCCTGGTCGATGAAGCTGTCCGGCAGCACCAGTGAGCGGATCTTGAGGCCGCGATCGAGCGCGCCATGCTCGGCGAGCGCCTGCATCACGAAGGCGGCGAAGCCGCCGATCGCGCCTTCCTCGATCGTCAGCAGCACCTCGTGCTCGCGGGCGAGACGGAGGAGGAGATCGACGTCGAGCGGCTTGGCAAAGCGCGCGTCGGCGACGGTGGTCGAAAGACCGTGCGCGGCGAGCTCGTCGGCGGCCTTGAGGCATTCGCCGAGCCGCGCGCCATAGGAGAACAGCGCGACCTTGGTGCCTTCGCGCACGATGCGGCCTTTGCCGATCTCGAGCGGCTGGCCCTCCTGCGGCAGCGGCACGCCGCGGCCTTCGCCGCGCGGGTAGCGCAGCGCCGAGGGCCGGTCGTCGATCGCAACCGCCGTCGACACCATGTGTACCAGCTCGGCTTCGTCGGCCGGTGCCATCAGCACGAAGCCGGGGAGGCAGCCGAGATAGGCGACGTCGAAGGAGCCGGCATGGGTCGGCCCGTCGGCGCCGACGAGGCCGGCGCGATCCATGGCAAAGCGCACCGGCAGCCGCTGGATGGCGACGTCATGCACCACCTGGTCGTAGGCGCGCTGCAGGAAGGTCGAGTAGATGGTCGCGAACGGCTTAAAGCCCTCGGTCGCGAGCCCGGCGGCGAACGTCACGCCGTGCTGCTCGGCAATGCCGACGTCGAAGGTACGCTCGGGAAATTCTTTCTGGAACAAGTCGACGCCGGTGCCCGACGGCATCGCCGCGGTGATGGCGATGATCTTCGGGTCCTTGCGCGCCTCCTTGATCAGGCTTTCGCCGTAGACTTTCTGATAGGCGGGCGCGGCGGCCTTGGCTTTGACCTGGGCGCCGGTGGCGACATCGAACTTGACCACGCCGTGATATTTGTCGGCGGAGTTCTCCGCCGGCGCGTAGCCCTTGCCTTTCTGGGTGACGACGTGAACCAGGAACGGCCCGTTCTTGGCGTCGCGCACGTTCTTGAGCACCGGCAGGAGGTGATCGATGTTGTGGCCGTCGATCGGGCCGACATAGAAGAAGCCGAGTTCGTCGAACAGCGTGCCGCCATTGACCAGCCCGCGCGCATATTCCTCCATCGCCAGCGCGCGTTTCTGCAGCATCTTGGTCGGCAGGCGCTTGGCGATCTGCCGGAACAGGTTGCGCAGGCGGCGATAGCCGCGGCCGGAGACACGGCGGGCGAGATAGGCGGAGAGCGCGCCGACCGGCGGTGCAATCGACATGTCGTTGTCGTTGAGCACTACGATCAGACGCGAATCCATCGAGCCGGCATTGTTCATCGCCTCATAGGCCATACCCGCCGACATCGCGCCGTCGCCAATCACGGCGATGACGTTGTTCTGCTTGTCTTCGAGGTCGCGTGCGACCGCCATGCCGAGCGCGGCGGAGATCGAGGTCGAGGAATGCGCGGCGCCGAACGGATCGTATTCGCTCTCGGCGCGCTTGGTGAATCCGGAGAGCCCGCCGCCCTGGCGCAGCGTGCGGATGCGGTCGCGGCGGCCGGTGAGAATCTTGTGCGGATAGGCCTGATGGCCGACGTCCCACACCAGGCGATCGTTCGGCGTGTCGAACACGTAGTGCAGCGCCACGGTGAGCTCGATCACGCCGAGCCCGGCGCCGAGATGCCCGCCGGTGACGGCGACAGCGTCGATCGTCTCCTGGCGCAGTTCATCGGCCAGCTGGCGCAGTTGGCTGGGATCGAGCTTTCTCAGATCACTTGGCGTTTTGACGCGGTCGAGCAAAGGGGACTTCGACGGAACGGTCACGCGAATGCTCCTGTTACTAGCCCTGTTGGCCGTGTCGGCCTAAATGGCGTGTCTTTAGAGGTCGCGCGCGCCCGTCCACCCGGCACACACGCACAAAACCCGTGATCCCTACACCATTCCCGGCCGGAAATGCAATTTTACTGAGTTGTGGCAGTGCCTCAGTTTGAATGTCCGATCCGTGCCGCTCTAGGCCATTTTGGGGGCATCGTTACGAAATGGACCCCTCCTCGACCGTAACGCGGCATATAGGGGCGTGTTCCCCGAAAACCACGGCCGAAAACCTATATTTTCGGCTAGTGTTGCTCTGACGCCATAGATGCGCAGATTAAGCGTAAATACGGTACGCAGAGACCAAGAGGCCCGACAGGCGCGCATACGACTGGCGGCCGCGATCGGCAACGCGGAAAATCCAAGATCATAACGCAGCGGAAGGCATGGCAGGGGCGCATCGGCCGTGTGCCTGATCCGAAGCTCGTAAGCACGTTATTTGTTGAGCGCATGATCTCACAATGCGGATGGTCGCGTAGTACAACGGGCGCCGGTACAATCATCGGAACGCCGCAATCGAATGAGTTGACGCATCTTGGGCCTGGAAACCTACCGGAAGAAGCGGCAATTCGACGTCACGCCGGAGCCGCGCGGCCGCCGGGGCGCCGCCGGCGGTCGTCGCTATGTGATTCAAAAGCACGCCGCGCGGCGGCTGCACTACGATCTGCGGCTCGAGCTCGACGGCGTGATGAAGAGCTGGGCGGTGACGCGCGGCCCGAGCCTCGATCCCGGCGAGAAGCGCCTCGCCGTCCAGGTCGAGGATCATCCGATCGAATACAACACCTTCGAGGGCACGATCCCGGAAGGCGAATATGGCGGCGGCACCGTGATGATCTGGGACCGCGGCCGCTGGACGCCGGAGGGCGATCCGCACCAGGCGCTGGCCAAGGGGCATCTCGTCTTCGATCTCGAAGGCGAAAAACTGCGCGGCCGCTGGCACCTCGTGCGCATGCGCACGCGCGATCGCGAGCGTCGCGAGAACTGGCTCCTGATCAAGGGCAAGGACGCGGAGGCGCGCGGGCCGCGCGATGAGGACATTCTCAAGGAGAAGTCGCGCTCGGTCGCGACCGGCCGCTCGATTGAGGAAATCGCCGCCGGTGCCGGCGAAAAAAAACGCGTGTGGCACAGCAACCGTGCGGCGAAAGCGCAGGGCCAGGCGCAGTTCAAGCAGAAAATAAGGGCGCTCGCGGCGGCGCGAACTGCAAAGCAGCGTGCCGCTGCAAAGCCGGGCGCGGCGGCAAGGCCGCGTGCGTCGGGCCGCGGCAGCAGACGCGAAGCCGGAACGCCGCGCCGCGCGCCGGCGAAATCCGACAAGCCGCTCCCCGACTTCGTTCCGCTCAGCCTGGCCACCTTCTACGACAAGCCGCCGAGCGGGCCGAATTGGATTCACGAGATCAAATTCGACGGCTATCGCCTGGAGGCGCGGCTCGATCACGGCAAGGTGCGGCTGCTCACCCGCAAGCAGCAGGATTGGACCCGCCGCTTCCCGTCAGTCGCTGCGGCCGTTGCTGCGCTGCCGGCGCAAACCGCGCTCCTTGACGGCGAAGTCGTGGTCGAAGACGAGCACGGCATCAGCAATTTTTCGCTGCTGCAGACCGACCTCAGGGAGGGACGCGACCGCTTCGTCTACTATGTCTTCGATCTTCTCTATCTCGACGGCCGCGATCTGACCGTAGCGCCGCTCTCGGAACGCAAGGCGGCGCTCGCGCAGGTTCTGGCTATTGCCGGCAAGACTGGCGCGATCCGCTACACCGAATATTTCGACGAAGGCGGCCCGCTCATCCTCAAGAAGGCGTGCGAGATGGGGCTCGAAGGCGTGATCTCCAAGCGCAGCAACGCGCCGTATCGCTCCGGCCGGACCGATAATTTCATCAAGACCAAATGCCACGGCCGCCAGGAGTTCGTCGTCGTCGGCTACACGCCGGCGGCGTCATTGCCGAAGGCGATCGGCGCGCTCACTGTCGCCGTGCACGAGAACGGCGAGCTGCGCTATGCCGGACGGGTCGGCACCGGCTATACGCAGAAGCTCGCGCGCGAACTCTACAGGCGGCTCGAACCGCTGCGCGCCGAGCAGCGGCCGGTCGAGCTGCCGGCCGACGAGCGGCGCAGGGACGTCATCTGGGTCAAGCCGGAGCTCGTCGTCGAGGCGGAGTTCGCCGGCGTCACCCATGGCGGGGTGCTGCGGCAGGCCTCCTTCAAGGGGATTCGCGACGACAAGTCTGCGAGAGACGTCGTGCGCGAAGTGCCGGCGAGCCGCGCGGCAAACCCGCCGGGCGGACATGCAAAAGGGGCGGCGATGGCGGCGAGAAAATCCGAGGCGAGAATGCCGTCAGCAAAGCCGCCGAGTGATCCGAGCGCCAAGCGCACCGCCAAGAGCAAAGGCAAAGCGGCAAGCGGCGACGCGCTCGACATTCATTTGACTCACCCCGACCGCGTCTACTGGCCGGATGCCGGCATCACCAAGAGGGATCTCGCGGCGTATTACGTCGCGGTTTGGGATCGGATCAGACCGCACATCGTCGGCCGGGCGCTGTCGCTGGTGCGCTGCCCGGAAGGGATCGATGGCGAGCACTTCTTTCAGAAGCACATCGCGGCGAACATCAAATCATCGCCGCTGCGCCGCGTCGTCGCCGGCAAGGATCACGACGTGATCGCGATCGAGACGCGCGACGATCTCGTCGCGCTGGTGCAGTCGGCGGCGCTCGAGATTCACGTGCGCGGCTCGCGGCTCGACAGCCTGGAGACCTGCGACCGCATCGTGTTCGACCTCGATCCCGGCGAGGGCGTCGCCTGGCCGCAGGTGATTGCCGCCGCCCGGGAAACGCGCGAGCGGCTCAAGGCGGCAAAGCTCGAAAGCTTCGTCAAGTTATCCGGCGGCAAGGGCGTGCATGTCACAGTCCCGATCGCTGACGCCGACTGGGATACGGCGAAGCTGTTCGCGCAAAGGATCGCCGCGGCGATGTCCGCCGACAGCCCGAAGCTTTATCTCGCGAAAATGACCAAGGCGCTGCGCCACGGCCGCATTTTCATCGATTATTTCCGCAACTCCCGCGAGGCGACCTCGGTCGCCCCCTATTCGACCCGCGCCCGCTCCGGCGCGCCGGTCTCCGCGCCGCTCACCTGGGAGCGGTTGTCGCGCACCACCGGCGGCAATGATTTCAGCCTGCGCGACCTGACCAAGCGCCTCAAGGACGACGCCTGGGCCGAGATGGGCAAGGTGCGGCAGAAGCTGCCGGCGAAGTAGCGGATGGCGGCTGCGCCAGCCGCTGCCGCGGCTTTCCGAGAAATCGCGACGCCACAGTGAACCAAAGTTCCTCCTCGCCGTTGAGGTCACGACCCCTGGAGGAGAAAGATCATGGACGAGCATCGAGTCGCCGGAACCGCGCGGCAGGTCGGCGGAAAAATCGAGGAAGGTTTCGGCCGCGCCACCGGCGACACCGCGAGCCAAATCCGCGGCGTTTTCGAGCAGGC
>Ga0187781_10001895_pt1 | contig 15912 bp, 14 predicted proteins | sample 0715_SJ02_MP02_2_FD_132447 | JGI IMG/M metagenome (GOLD analysis project Ga0187781, IMG submission 132447) | Tropical peat soil microbial communities from peatlands in Department of Meta, Colombia - 0715_SJ02_MP02_20_MG | ecosystem: Environmental > Terrestrial > Soil > Wetlands > Peat | place...
CAGTCGCTGTCACAGTCGGCGAGCGAGCAGGCGACCGGCGTCGAGCAGACCAGCACCTCGGTCGAGCAGATGACCTCCTCGATCGCGCAGAACAGCGAGAACGCCAAGGTCACCAACACCATGGCCACCAAGGCCGCCCAGGAAGCCACCGAGGGGGGCGAGGCGGTCACGGCGACCGTCAATGCCATGAAGCAGATCGCCCAGAAGATCGGCATCATCGACGACATCGCCTACCAGACCAACCTGCTCGCCCTGAATGCGGCGATCGAGGCTGCGCGCGCCGGCGAGCACGGCAAGGGCTTCGCGGTGGTCGCCGCCGAGGTGCGCAAGCTCGCCGAGCGCAGCCAGGTCGCCGCGCAGGAGATCGGCACGGTCGCCACGAGCAGCGTCGAGCTGGCCGAGAAGGCCGGGCGGCTGCTCACGGAGATGGTACCCAACATCAACAAGACCGCCTCTCTGGTGCAGGAGATCTCGGCCGCCTCGCAGGAGCAGTCCTCGGGCGTCACCCAGATCAACTCCGCCGTGACGCAGCTCAGCCAGACGACGCAGCAGAACGCCTCGGCCTCGGAGGAGCTCGCGGCGACGGCCGAGGAGATGAGCGGCCAGGCCTCGGGGCTGCAGCAAACCATGTCGTTCTTCAAGGTGGCCGGCCACGCGGCCGTCACCGTCGCGGCCGTCGCCCGCAAGAGCGCCGCGGCCAAGAAGCCGCGCGGTAAGCTCGCGAGCAAGCTCGCGCAGGCCGTCGGCAGCCTGGCCGACAACACCGAGGCGCTCGACGAGTCCGATTTCGTCAAAGCGCAGTGAGGTCCGCCATGAACCAGACGTCTGTTCCTGAGACGGCACTCAAGGCCGGGGTGGCGGCGGCGCAGGCCGCGGCCCTCCAGGCCGCCGAGGGGCCGCAGCAGTACCTGACCTTCATGCTCGGCGCCGAGGTGTTCGCGATCGAGATCCTCTCGATCCGCGAGATCATCGAGCACGCGCCTCTCACCCAGGTGCCGATGATGCCGCAGTACGTCGGCGGCGTGATCAACCTGCGCGGCGCGGTCGTGCCGGTGGTCGATCTGGCGGTGCGCTTCGGGCGCGCGGCCAGCGCGGTCAGCAAGCGCACCTGCATCGTGATCATCGAGGTGCAGGCCGGTGAGGAACGCCAGCAGGTGGGCCTGCTGGTAGATGCGGTGAATGCGGTACTCGAGATCGCGCCCGCGCAGATCGAGCCACCGCCCGCCTTCGGCGCGCGCGTGCGCACCGACTTCATCCGCGGCATGGGCAAGGTGGACTCGAAGTTCATCATCCTGCTGAACGTCACGGACCTGCTGAAGAGCGAGGAGCTCGAGCACCTCAAGGGGGCGGAGCAACCCGCAGCCGGCGGCGCCGAATAGCGCCGCTTTCCCTGTTGCGCTGCAACACCACGCCCCCCGCGGGGTTGCGGAATGGGACGTGATCCGCGACACACTGGCACTGTACTTGCAGTGTCAGGGAAGGGTTACCCGGTCCGCCGGAGAGTTGTCGCGTTGTTCCATGCCATCGGAAGGCTGAGGCTCCTGCCCCGACCCCTGTCGCTGCTCACGGCGATGGGGGTCCTGTTCGTGGCCTATGTCGTGCCCGCGGGCGCCATGCTCCTCTACGCCGAGCATGCCGTCAGCGCGCGGGTCAGCGCGGTGCTCTTCCCGCTTCCCTGGCTCGCCGACGGTATCGCTCTCAGCCTCCTGCTGGTTGGTGGCCTGCGCGCCTGGCCCGCGGTGTTCGCGGGCTCCCTGTTCATCTGGGGGGTGATGCGTGGTGACCCGGCGGTCATGGTGATCGCCGACGCGATGGGCGAGGCACTGAGCCTCGTGATCGCCGTGCAGATCATGCGGGCGTGGCGGTTCCGCCGGCAGCTCGATCGCCTTTCCGACCCTCTGATCCTGATCGTGGCCGCGCTGGCCGGCCGGCTGGTGGCAGCTCTTGCTGACATCGGCGGCACGCTGGCCGCCGTGTGGCTTACACCGCGGAGCCTCCCGCCGGACTATCTGCAGGCGCTCACCCGGCCCGGAACTCTGACACCCGCCGTGACGCCGGTCCTCATCGCGGCGGTGGCCCGCTGGCAGCTGAACGCCCTGGCGGGGATCGTGCTCGCGGCTCCCGTTCTTCTCACCAGTCCGAGGAGGCTTCGCCGCACGGTGCGGGCACGGCCGTTCAGGCTGGCGATCCTGTGCGGGCTGTCGCTGCTCTGGTGCGTCGGGGCGCTCGAGGTGTCCGCACCGTGGGCCTGCTGGCCGCTGCTGCTGTCGGCACTGATGCTGGTGGCGTGGGCGGCCATCGACTTCAGCTCGGTGATGTCGGCGCTCTGCACGGTGCTGTTCTCGTGCACCGCTGCTGCCGCCTTCTGTCAGGGCGTCGGACCGCTCGCGACCACCGACGTGACGGGGGATCTGGCAGCGACCTGGGGTTTCATCGGCCTGCTCTGCTGCGTGAGCCCGGTGCTGGTGGTGACCCTCAGCGCCCGGCAGCTTTACGACCGGCGGCTCACCGTGCTCGCAAACCGATATCAGTCGCTGTTCACGGCCAACCCGACGCCGGCCTGGGTGGCGGATGCGGCTTCCGGAAGGATCCTGATGGCCAACTCCGAGGCCATCCGCCGCTACGGCTTCAGCGAGACCGAGTTTCAGCGCATGACGATCGCGGAGCTCTGCGCAGACCCACCCGCACGCGCCGAGCTTCCGCCCGCCGATGGCGACCTGGTCGCCACCCCGCTGGTGAAGCACCTGACACGCGAGGGCGCCGTCATCGACGTCGAGCTCGTCTCCACACCACTCGAGCTCGAGGGACGATCCGTTGATCTCGTGTACGCGGTCGACATGACCGATCATCAGGATCTGCGCCGCCGGCTGCTCGACACCGTCGACGGCGAATCCTGCCGGGTCTCGCACGAGCTGCATGAGGGGCTCGGCGAGACACTCACCGGACTTGCCGGCCATGCGGAAGCCCTGTCCCACCACGCCGTGGAGGGAGAAAGCCTCGACTCACCGAGCGTGCTGCGCCTGCACGAGCTGTCGGAGCTCGCGCAGCGGGCCGAGTCCTCCCTGTACCAGCTCACCAGCGGCGGACCGCCCCGGCTCGAGGGCCCGCGCGCTCAACCGCCGCCCAAATCTGCGCCCAGATCCAGAGCGCGGCCTTCCACCGGGCGGGCGTCCCGGCGAGAGCCCCGGAAACTCCTGCCGCGCTCGCGCGCTTCCGATCTGCTGGTATGGGCGCTCATCGTGCTGGCATGCGGGGTGGGCGGCGGAGCCACGTTCGCGCTCATGAGCGCAGACGGTGGTCACTTTACCTACGGGAGCCTTCGAATCGCGGTTCCTTCGTTGCTGGCAGGCGCCGCCGTCTCCAGTCTGTGGCTGAGTGGCCTTCATCGCTGGCCGGCGGTGCTTCTCGGAATGGCTCTGGTTCACTGCGGCCTGGTCGGCGGACCACTCCCCACCACACTGCTGATAGCGGTGCTCACCACCGGGGCGAGCTACGCCACGGTAACCCTGATGAGGCGCTGGCGCTTCACGCCCATCCTCGAGCGCTGGCAGGACCCGCTCGTGCTGTGCGCGGCGGCGACTGTGTCCTGGGGACTGGCGATTGCCCTGACTCTGGCGGGGTCGGCCCTTCTGCTGGCGCTCTCACCCGCCGGGGTCGCGCCCGACCTCGCCGCGCTTTTCTCCTCCCCCACCGCCGGTGGCATGCATCCAACCGCCGCCCTGTTTACGGTAGGAGCGCGGTGGCTGTTCGCCGCGGCCGCCGGCGTGGTGCTGGTGGTACCCACGCTCGCGCTGGCGGCCACGCCAGCACGCGTCCTGAGAGAAAATCTCTCCGAGCTCGGTGCCTGGGGGGTGTGCCTGGCCGGCGGGTGTTTGATGCTGCTCGCCCTCAGCACCCCCAGGGCGCTCCTGCCACTCCTGACACTCAGCATCCTGCTGGTGGTGTGGGCAACGGCCCGTTTCGGTGCCGGACTGGCATCGCTCGGCACCCTGAGCTTCGCATGGGCCGCCGCGGCAAGCTTTGCGACCCGTACTGGCGTCCTCGGCACGCAGAATGCGGCGCTCGAGATTACCTACGTCTGGGGATTCGTCGGCGTCCTCAGCGTCATCAGCTTATTTCTGGCGGCACTGCTCGCCCAGCACGAGGGCCGGCGGCGCGAGGTCACCGCGGTCGGCAAGCGTTACCGCTCCCTCTTTCAGGGGGATCCCCGGCCTCTGTGGCTGCACGATGTCCGCACCGGACAGATCCTCGATGCGAATCGCGCCGCAGCGCGGGCCTATGGCTACTCCATCGCTGAATTCACCGCGCTCAGCGTCGGGCAGCTGCTCGCACCGGGGCAGAACCGGGCGGTGCTCGACACGCCCGGAAACGCGGCGGTCGGTCCGCAGCCGATGCAACACCGCAGCAGGAGCGGCGAGAGCATGGATGTCGAGATGTGGTCGTATGGCACCACTCTCGACCGCCGTCGGGTCACGATCTGTTTCGCTCACGATGTAACGGAACGCAACGCGCTGCGCCGCGCGCTGTTCGATAAAGCGGAGCTCGAGCAGCGCCAGCTCGCGGCCCAAGTGCGCGCCGTGCTCGGTGGCCCGCTCGCCGAGCTGCGGATCGTGGGACACAAGCTGCTGCTGGAGCTCGGAAGGTCGGCCGCGCCTGCGCGCCTGCGCGAGTTGCTGGCATCGCTTGCACGTCAGGCCCGGCGCGCGGGCGGGTCGTGCCGGGAGGTTGCGCAGCGCCTGTCGCCGCTGCAGGCGAGCCGCGGGGACCTCCTCGGCGCGCTGAGCGCCCTGCGGCAGGACGCCGCGAAGCACCCCCAATTCGCCCTGAGCGTGGATGGCCCCGCGCCTCTCACGCTGCTACCCCGGCAATCCGAGGAACTGTTCGGCCTTCTGAGTGAGCTCCTGGCGAGCTGCCGGGAGAGCGGCGCCGCTGACGTGCCCCAGGTGACCATCACGAGTTTCGGACACGCCGTGCGTCTCTCGCTGGAGGCGGAGCTGTCATCGTCCGCAAAAGAGCGCCCCGCCAGCCTGGCCCGCCAGCCGTCCGTGCTCCTGCGGGCGCGAGTGATGGGGGCGCGTCTGTGGGAGCTATCGCTCGGCACTCGCATGCGAGTGGTCTGCGACTACCCGCTCTGAAGTCCGCGCTCAGGCGAAAGCTCGCGGGGCACGGCCTGCGCTAGACTCCGGGTGGGGTACTCGGGGCCGGGCTGATGAAACTACGCTACAAGATCCTGGGCGCCATCGTCGCCCTGCTGGCGGCCGCGGTGCTGACTCTCGCACTCGCCATGAGCCACACAGATCCCTGCGGCGCGGCGCCCCCGCTGCCCGCCGGGGCGACCGTGATGAAGGGAATCATGCGCCGCTGCTACGGCCCGCCCACTGTCCTCAGTTATGAGGACGTTGCGAAGCCCACTCCCGCCGACGATGAGGTGCTGGTCAAGGTGCGCGCGGCTTCCGTGAATCCGCTCGACTGGCACTATGTCGAGGGCACTCCCTACCTGGTGCGCATCGACGCCGGCTTCGGCAAGCCGCACGACCCGCGGCTCGGAGTCGACTTTGCCGGAACGGTCGAGGCGGTCGGCAAGGCCGTGCGGCGCTTCAAGCCGGGCGATGAGGTCTTCGGCGGCAAATTCGGGGCATTTGCGCAGTACCTGACGGTGCGCGAGGAGCGCGCGGTCGCCTTGAAACCAGCCAGCATCACCTTCGAGCAGGCTGCAACGGTGCCGATCGCGGCGCTTACTGCCCTGCAGGCGCTGCGCGACAAGGGCCACATCAAAGCCGGACAGAAAGTGCTGATCAACGGCGCCTCGGGTGGCGTCGGCACCTTCGCCGTGCAGATCGCCAAGTCCTACGGCGCCGAGGTGACTGGCGTATGCAGCACGAAGAACCTCGAGCTGGTGCGCTCGCTCGGCGCCGATCATGTGATCGACTACACCCGCGAGGACTTCACCAGGGGCGCAGAGCGCTACGACCTCATTGCCGATATCGTGAGTACCCACTCGGTGTCGGACTACAGGCGCGTACTGAGCCCGAACGGCAACTACGTCATGATCGGATCTGCGACCACCGGCCACTGGTTCGGCTGGCTCGAGATTCCCATGCAGGCGTGGGTTTTCTCGCCGTTCATGAGTCAGAAGTTCGGCATGATGCTGACCGAGCTCAACCAGGACGACCTCAGCGTGCTGGCCGGCCTCATGCAGTCCGGCAAGGTGACACCGGTCATCGACCGGACTTACAGGTTGAGCGAGGCCGCCGAAGCGATCGCCTATCTCGAGAAGGGACACGCGCGGGGTAAGGTCGTACTGACGGTCGATTAGCCCGCGAAAACGCCCGTAGATCAGATCAGATACCCAACCGCCGTACCCCACGGTATAAGGAACGCGGAAGACGGCCGGCGAGAGCGGCGAGCACGACGCGATTGACGCAATCCGGCCGTGCGGACCATTATTTCACCGGTCGACTCGCAAAACGTAACAAAACAATCCTGCGCGAGGAGCGAGTCTATGAACAGCGTCGTCGGATATTTCGCTTCCGTTCTCTCCCGCCGTTGGTGGCTGCTGCTCCTGCGCGGCCTCGCGGCCATCATTTTCGGTGTCATCACTTGGGTGATGCCCGGAATATCGCTTGCCGCCCTAGTGCTGGTTTTCGGCGCCTACTGCCTGGCCGATGGCATCCTCGCCGTCTGGACGGCGGTCGCGGGCGCCAAGGAGCACGAGCACTGGTGGGTGCTGCTGCTCGAGGGGTTACTGGGAATCGGTATCGGCATCCTGACCTTCCTTGCCCCGGGCATCACCGCGCTGGCGTTGCTCTTCTACATTGCGATCTGGGCGATCGCCACCGGTGTTCTGGAGATCGTCGCGGCGGTTCGTCTGCGAAGGGAGATCAACAACGAGTGGCTGCTGCTGCTTGCCGGTTTGGCCTCGGTCGTGTTTGGGACTCTGCTTGCGGCCTTTCCGGGCGCTGGCGCCCTTTCGGTGCTATGGCTGATCGGCGGCTATGCCATCGTCTTCGGGGTGCTGCTGCTGATACTTGCCTTCCGGGTGAAAGGGTTTGTCGCGGGGGTCAAGCAGGTCGCCAAGTCGGCCTAAGCCTGCTGCTGCCGCTTGACCGGCATGGGAGCATCGACGGCATAAGTTCGGCGGATGGCCTGGCCGCCTGCGACGCCTCGGACTGAAAGGGCATGGGCAATGAAGAAGGCCGCGATTGTCCTCGTAGTCCTGGTGCTCGGCGTGTTGGCCTGGGTACTGCTGCACTCGAGCAACATCTCCGTCATGGTGAATGGACACAAGCTCGTTGGACCGGCGAAGCTCGCCGCCGAAGGTTGGGGGGTGCTGGTGGGAATCGTGTCGCTTTTCTGCGCAGCGATCCTCTTGGTCTTCGTGTTCGCCGGAACGGGACTGATGGTCCTCGGTGTGCTGGTGATTGCCAGCTTCGTGGCGCTCTGGTCCACCTTTCCGTTCATGCTGCCGCTATTGATTCCGCTGCTCCTGGTCTGGATCTTCGTCGCCGCGGTGCGCTCAGGACGGAAGCCACACTAGTCCGGTGAAAGAGATTGGGGAGCACCACCTGTATCCTCAACGGCGCTTCCGTTCATGCGGAAGCGGCTCGTGCGCTCATCGCCCGTGTATCGAGCGAGCTCGGCACGCAGGCACAGGTGATCGTGACCCGAGCCGGCGACGAGCTTGCGCCTTTGGCAAGGCATGCCGTCGTTGAAAAGGATTCACGCGTGGCGGCAGGCGGCGGCGACGGTACGGTGAATGCGGTGGCCGGCGTAGTGGCGGGCACCGATACAGCGCTCGGGGTCCTCCCGATGGGCACCCTGAACCATTTTGCCAAGGATGCCGGGATTCCACTCAACTTAGAGGATGCGGTCCGTAACTTCTTTACGGGCGAAGTCGCCAAGGTTGATGTCGGTGAGGTCAACGGCCGCGTGTTCGTAAACAATTCGGGTATCGGCGTTTACCCCCATCTCGTGCGTCAGCGCGAAGAGCAGCAGCGCCACGGCCACCCGAAGTGGCTGGCGTTCGCCCTCGCCGTCGGCTCCGTACTGCGGCGTTATTCTCGGCTCCGCGTCAAGCTGCACATGACTGAAGCGGAAGCGCTCGCCCGGCTGACTCCCTTTGTATTCGTGGGCAACAACAAATATGAAGTAGCTGGTCTCGAGATCGGTCGGCGCATGAGCCTCACGTCCGGTCGGCTGTGGGTGTGCACAGCGCCGCGCGCCGGTCGCCGAAACCTCATCGCCATGGCTTGGCGGACGCTCACCGGTCGCGTCAGCGACCATGAGCTGAATGCCATCGAAGTCGACGAGATCTGGGTGAATGCCCCGAGTCCCTGGGTAAACGTATCGACGGACGGGGAGGTCAGCCTCATGGCTGCGCCGCTTCACTACCGCACTCGCCCCCGCGCCCTGAGCGTTGTGTTGCCTGCCCAGCGGGCGGCTTCAGACGTTCGCAGCGCCAATGGTTAGGCGCCAGCCGCGCCCGCCCGCTCGCATCCTCAAAGGCGACGCGAGCGGGTGAGCTTTCGGGCGGCTACGCTTCCGCGGTCGAACGGCCTAATGCCAGTTCAATCGGTTGCGAAATTCCTTCGCCTGCCGCTCAGCCTCTTCAAGCGCCAGACCGTAACGTTCCTGCAGTTTTCCGGCCAGCTGCTCGGCATGACCTTCGAGTTGTTTCAGGTCATCGTCCGTAAGCTTGCCCCATTGCTCCTTTGCCTTTCCCTTGATCTGGTGCCACGCCCCAGCAACACGATCGCTTGTCATGAGGACCTCCTTAGCCTGTTCACTTCTGAATGGAGACTATCAGGGTCAAGCGTGCGGCCGGGTCTGATACTCCTTGCGTAGTTTCGCTATCCGCGCCTCAAAAGCCGCCTTGGTATCTCCCTTCTCCTTATCCGCCTTCTGCTGCAGTGCCTGTACCTTCGCCTGGAACTCGCGCGTCACCTGCTGGGACCGCGCCTGCGCGCGGGCGAGCTTCGCATCGATGCGCTTGCTCAAGCTATCGATCTGCGCCTGGAGCTTCGCTTTGCGGTCGGCCTGCGCCTTCGCATGCTCGATCTTCAGCTGCTCGAGCTCCGATTTGGCAGCCGCTGCTTCGCGCTTCCAGTGATCTTCCTCCACGACCGACTTGAGCGTGCGGTACACCACTCCCCCGAGTGCCTCCATTCGCGTGTCGAGCGGGGTCACCCACTCCTCCTCCACTTCCGCGATGACCGCGCACTTTCCGCGTGTGAGCGCGCTGGCAACGTCGGACACGAAATACTCGTCCACGCCGACGCTGTACAAATCCCCGATCATTCCCGCGAACGCCCCGGTTGCCGCACCGACCGCTAACCCAACCGGCCCGCCCAGGACTCCGACCACCGCTCCAATGCCGGTGCCCGCCAAAGTACCGATGGGGAAGCCCTCGGCCACTTCCTTGGTCGTCACCTTGCCATCAGACTCCTTCTTGATCACGCACACCTGAGCGACGTCCAAACTCCCTTCCCGATTCATCTCCGAGAAGGCCCGAACGCCCTGATAAGCGGCTTTCTCATCCTTAAATACCACTGCGACGATCTTGTCCATAACAGTCCTCCTCCGTTAGCAACCCAACTCACCGTCATCACTTACGCTCTTGCAAAGTCACGCCCCGCGGGGACATGGCGTACCGCCATGCCGAGCGCGGCGAGGGAGGCACCGTCAAATATGAAGTCCACCCCAATCGCAAAACCGATGAACCAGATGCTCGTTACCGGCAGCTGATAGAGCAGTATCCCGCCGAGAACGACCGAAAGAACACCTGAGGCCGCTGACCATCCCCAGTTGGGAAATCGCAGTGTGGTCGATCCCGTAGCACGGAAAATCCCGGCGACGATGAACAATGAGGCGAGGAGCAGCGTCAGACCGAGCTCCCCGCTGAAGGGATAGCGGATCAGCAGGTAGCCCGTGAAGCCGCGCAACAGCGCGGTCAGAAAATAGAGAAAGAAGCCGCTCCAGTCACGGGTGCGAAATGACTGCACCAATGCCGCGACAGCGCCGATGAGAAGCAGCCAACCGAAGGCGAGCACGCTCACCAAGGTGGCCGTCACATCACCGATGATGCAGACCGCACCGAGCGCCATGAAGGCGATCCCGAGCGCCAAGAACCAACCCCAGGAATCATGGATCTTATCGAGGCCCGCCGCGAGCGAGCCGCCGAAGAATTTATTCTGTGACATAGGCTGTTACCTCCTGATTGGAAATGCCACTGCCCGTCAGTGTGCGTACTCAAACTTGGGAGTCGCTTTGAGCGCCTCTTTGGTGGCGCCGGGCAGGATGAGTTTGTCGCCTGTCAGCTTAAGCTGGCCCACCGGCACCGCAACGTCATGTTTTGCCACGCCGAGAAACCCTCCCGCGCCGATGATCGCGTAGGAGACTGACTTATCAGGGGCGATGATGATGTCATCGATGACGCCGATGCGCTGGTTGTTGTCATTGAACACGGCCCTTCCGAGCACCTGATGCTTGGCGCTCCACCCCGTAGCCACCTCGCGCAGCTCCGCCGCCGCAACCCCTATCACTGTCGAGCCTGCAACCTGAGCTCGCGCGACGAGGGGAGATGCCACTGCCAGACTGGCGACCAGTAAAGTCCCGAAAATCCTCATCGCACCCTCCCCTTGGGCTGAAAGTAGTTTGGGTACTCTGCGAGCACTCTTATCGCACCTTTGCTCGAATTCGCCAGTTCGCGAAAATACCTAACCGCAGATGCATCTTCGATCACAGTCTGCTGACGCTGCACTGCGATATTTCGCGCTCGCTCACTGGAGCTGATAAGCATTCGCGTCACTCGAACAGCCGCGGCGAAGCTTCGAACAACCATTCGGCCACCGCACCAAATATCATGCCGCCTATGTGCGCCCCTCCCGTAGTCGAGTTCGGGCACAATCGCGGCAGCGTCCCCCCAACAACAACCTGATGCGGCGACTCCTGATCCTCTGCGCCGGGATGCTCTGCCAGGGCGGCCTCGCCGGGGCTGCGGCCGAGACGGCCGAGGAATTCGAGATCCCGCCCGATGAAGCCCCTGAGGTGTCGCTTCCCCCATCACAGGTGTCGGCGGACTACTTCCATATCCGCTCGCCGGTGCACAGCGACGGGCTGATGCATCATTACGTGATCGAGAGCCGCTTCGGCGTTTTCACCGCCTACGGGCGCGATGCGCTCGCGGTCCGCCTCCACGAAGTGGCAGCCCTGAACAGTATCGCCAACACTTCCGAGGCAGAGGCGGCACTCCAGGCCGTCGGGCGCAATCTGCGCGAGCGCGCGAGCACGGTGGTGAGCTTGGCGAAGAACCCGATTGGAGCGGTGACCGGAATACCGCGGGGCATCGCCCACCTCTTTGCCGGCTACCAGGCACAGGCTGAAGAGGTGTCCGCGGAGATCCGTAAGGAGACGCAGCGAGGCGCAAGCCCCCAGCACGCGGCGAGCAGCATCGCCGATAGGAGCAGCACTGCGGCCAAGAAATACCTCGATCATTACTTCGGACTGAGCTCTGCCGAGATGCGCTGGTACAAGCAGCTCTCTGTCGATCCCTACACGGACAACGAGGTGCTGCGCCGCGCGGTCAGCCACCTCGCGAAGATCGATGCCATGGTGAGCTTCGGGATGCATTTCGCCCATGTGGGCATCCCCTACGCGGGGGAGATCAGCCGCGCGTTGAACGCCATCTACAACGAGGATCCTGCGGTGCTGCGCAAGCGGCGGCGCGAGGCTCTCGTCACCTTTGGACTCGCCCCGGGTGAGATCTCGCGCTTCGAGAACACGCTGTTCCTCAGTCCGACCCGTCAGACCGTGTTGGTGGATGCCGCACGGGCGCTCGATGGTGTGGCGAATCGCGCCGAGCTCTTCCGGCACGCGAGCACCGTAACTTCGGAGGAAGAGATCGAGGTGTTCCTGAGCAGCACCGCGATGCTGATGCGCTTCCACGCCCAGCATCCCGTGGCGCGCATCGTCGCGGGACTGCCGCTGCCCACGGCGCAGCTCGCTAACAATAGTATCGAGGCATTTGCTGCGCTCGATGCCCTCCATTGGACCGAAGAGGTCGCAGGCTACGAGCGCAGTGCTCTCCAGGCGCTCCCCGCGGACGCTGCGATGCGGGAGATGTGGCTCGAGGGCTCGGTCTCGACAGTCGCGCGAAGCCAGGCGGAGCGGCTCGGCTGGCGGATCCACGATCAGGCGGGCAACAGCGAACCCCGGTCAGCCAACACCCGACGCCCGATAGGTCCTCTTCTCGTGATGCAGGTCCCTAAGGTCTGCCCCGATATACCCTGAGGGACGCGAGTGCCGATCTCAAGCGCGACCGCCGATCTCGTCGATATGGCGCAGCAAGTCGGCAGGGTCCTCATAAACCCGGATGGCGCCCGCGCGTTCGAGCTCGTCCTGACCATAGCCGCCTGACAGCACTCCTACCCCCAATCCGCGCGCGCGGCGCGCAGCCAGCATGTCCCAGATGCTATCGCCGACGATAACGGCCGATTCAATGTCCGTCCCGAGCCGCTCGGCGGCCGCGATGAACAGATCCGGGTCCGGCTTCGCGCGGCGGACGTCATTTCGAGTCACGATCACCGTGCCGGCATCGAGACCCAAGGCGTCGAGGTTGTGCTTCGCCGTCGCCATTTTGCCGCTAGTGGCGATCGCCCAAGGGATGCCCACGCGCCTCAGGTGCTCCAGCAGAGGAATCGCACCCGGAAGCGGACGAACCCATTGCCTCATGCCGATGTAGGCCTCGTTGTGACGCCTTTGCAGCTCCTCCATGAGACTCGGGGTAATCTCCCGTTCGATCTCGCGAAGCAGCATCTCGGTGAAGAGTCCACCGCTCATGCCCACGCGGCGGTGGATACGCCACACCGACAGCTCAATGCCTGAGGCATGCAGTGCCTGCTGCCAGGCCGCCACGTGCTGATAGACGCTGTCGACCAGCGTGCCATCGAGGTCGAAAAGAAAGCTTACGTCGCGGTCAGTCACGAATCGTTCCCCTCTCCAGGGCAGAGCAGCTGAGGTAACGAGGCTTACCCTCGAGATGGCGCTCCGCGACCCTAAAAAGAGCAGGTCGTAGGTCCCGATGCCATTCTATCGCGAGGCCGCAGAGTCCACGGCGATCAGGCAAAGATCCCATGCTCGATGCGGCCCAAGACCCGCTCGACCTCTCGCGATCCCGGCTCCGTTCAGCTCCAACGGAGTTTGACCTCCGAGCTCTCGCAGGGGACGCTGAAGCCACTGGCGTGCGTTGTCCTCGCTTTCCAGTGCCGAGACAGCGAGCTGGATGATCCTCATCAGACGCGCTATGCGCCCCGATTCGTCGGGCTTCAGACGCGTACCGCTTTTCAGACGGCGATCGAGTGTCTTCTCGCTGATCCTGACGATTGACGCAACTTTCGTGGCGCGAATGCGGAGAAAGACTCCGATGCGTTTCACGACGGAGGCGGGCAGGCCACCAAGAATGAGAGCGGCCATCTTAAGATCGTCCTCGAGCGGATAGGGTTTGAATACGTCAGACATCTGGCTGAACCCTAATAGACAAGCGCTTGATGAGCGCCGCGTCCTCGGCTACGACGCTCGTTCGTCCTGGGCAGCAAGGTAAGCCGCTTGCAGCACGCGAACCATCGACGGATGCAAAGTCCCGAGCTTAGGCAGCTGGCCGCAAGGCGCCTGGGGCGGAACGCTAAACCACTCCGAGGTGAATGGCAGGTCGATTTGCTGTCGACAATTGAACTTCGTGTCGTAGCTCAGGGTGGCCGCTTGATACGCAGCAGGACTTGCCAGCCGAATGATTGCGAACTCTCCGCGATGGAGCTCAGTCGTCCGCCTGCTGGTCCCGTATATAACTCGCACCGTGAAGGGCGGCGCTTCCCCGAATACAGTCAAAATCAACGTGGGGCGCGGTTTTGGGTGAGGACGGATTCCATCTGGAAAGTGACACCAAACGATGTCGCCCGCTGCCGGCTCTGGCCAGGCATGGGAGTCAGTCACTTTGAGTCGGCGTCTATGAGACTTGATCGAACGGGCCCTCTGCTGACAGGGCCGGCTGCCTTTTGAACCTGCTTCAATTGGGCCTCAGTTAACGGGCCGTCGTCCGGCTCGTACTGAGGCAGTATTCGCACAGCCATCTCGTGCAGCGCCAGGTGGATGACCTGCGTCTCATCTACCCCGAGCGCCTTTGCCATCCGCTTGGCGGTCTGCCGCGTAACCCCGGCAGAACTGTCGGCTCCGCGGTATCGAAACGCAATCTGGCCAGCCTGTTTCTTTGCCATCTGTGGTATATCTTAAAGATATCTACCGGCTCAGTCAAGTAAAGATCCGAGTGGGTACAGGTATCTGGAGGCTAGGGTCGGAATCGAAGGTCGCGCGTAGGGTATTGACTCAGCTAAACAAAGCGCTGCTCGTAGTACGACGTACCCCTCTGCATACCCCCGAAAACAAATATATCAACGGGCCTCGCTTTCCGCGCCAAAGATAGCCCGGATGGGGCGACAATCTGCTTCTAGCCTCGCAAGGGCGAGCAGCCATATTAAGCACCTATGTCACCCTCCTTACCTCCGATTCCTTGGACAGTACTAAAAAAACCCCTCGAAGATCTGTATGCCGCCTCCAAGAACGGCGTGAAGCGAAAGCTTCGCAATCTGGTCGCAGACGCCCGCATCAAGGAGATACACAAAGCCATCACGCATGTTCAGAAAGTAAAGACCATGTGGCGAACGGACAAGGAGGTCAAACTTCTGACTTTCTACTATCCGTCTAAGGTTGTCATCGCCAAGGTTCCCAAGGCAATTAATAGCATCGGGGAAATCTCCGAGACGGAACGCTTCGTACTCCAAGGAACTGTTGGACAAGGAAAGTCGATATTCCTTCGGTATCTCTGCATGAAGGAACTCGCGGCGGCCCAACGAATTCCAGTCTTTCTCGAGCTTCGTCGTTACGCCCCCACGCAGTCCTTTAAGGCGTTCCTGATAGGCGCAATTGGAACGTATCGAATTGCATGCGATGACGACGTCTTCGACTACCTGGCCGAATCCGGAAAGCTCGCCCTGCTGTTAGACGCCTTCGATGAAGTCGAGCCAGAGGCCGTTACGCGTGTGATCACAGACCTGGAGGATTTGGCTCAGAGATTTCCACGTCTCCAGATTGTCGTCACGTCACGTCCTGACAGCGGGATCGAGCAATCACCGCACTTCCGTGTTTACCACCTTGCCCCGTTGACTCCGGACGACCACAAATCATTTCTCGAAAAGATTGTCGAGGATGAACACAAGGTCAAAGAAATCCTTGTGGCGATACAGAAGAGCCGCCAGGAAATTACGTCGCTGCTTCAAACCCCGCTTCTGTTGACGCTTCTGGTGATTGTCTACAACGCAACTCAGGAAATTCCTTCGTCCCTTTCCGAGTTCTACGACGCCTTGTTTCTAACACTTCTCACCCGCCACGACAGAACAAAACCAGGGTTCCGCCGCAAGCGAGCAACGGGCCTCTCAGACTCCGAGCTAAAGCGGCTCTTTGAAGCCTTTTGCTATGCAGCGCGCCAAGGAGACCAGCTGGTATTAACTGAAGGCAGTGTTACTCAGCTTCTGGGGCGCGCCTGTGCAATTACGGATCTGCGCTGTGACAGCGACGCCTTTCTCAATGACATCACGAGAGTCGCATGTTTGATGCAACAGGACGGGTTTAATTATCAGTTCATTCACAAGAGCGTCGCGGAGTTCCATGCCGCGTGTTTCATCAGTCACGCTTCTGAGGAAAACGCTCGAAAGTTCTACGCGGGGGTTGCAGACACCAAGTGGCACAAGTGGAGGCAAGAGCTGGAATTTCTCTCACAGATCGATCGGGTACGGTTTCTGCGGTATTTGTACATCCCCGCCTCAGAGGCCTTCATGCGGGAAGCTGGCATTGATGGTGGAGGCA
>Ga0187781_10001896_pt1 | contig 15908 bp, 9 predicted proteins | sample 0715_SJ02_MP02_2_FD_132447 | JGI IMG/M metagenome (GOLD analysis project Ga0187781, IMG submission 132447) | Tropical peat soil microbial communities from peatlands in Department of Meta, Colombia - 0715_SJ02_MP02_20_MG | ecosystem: Environmental > Terrestrial > Soil > Wetlands > Peat | place...
ACGCGCGACAACGTGTCGGTGAAGGTGAGCGCGGTCGTGTACTTTCGCGTCGTCGATGCCGGCCGCTCGATCCTGCAGGTGACCCAGCCGATCGAGGCCACGAGTCAGTTTGCCCAGACGACGCTGCGATCGGTGCTCGGCCAGCACGAGCTCGACGAGCTGCTCTCGCAGCGTGATCGGCTGAACCAGGACATCCAGAGAATTCTCGATCAGGCGACCGACGCCTGGGGCATCAAGGTGACGAGCGTCGAGATCAAGGACGTCGACATCAACGAGTCGATGATCCGGGCGATCGCACGGCAGGCGGAGGCGGAGCGCATCCGCCGGGCGAAGATAATTCACGCCGAGGGAGAAAAACAGGCCGCGGCAATGCTGGTCGAGGCGGCAGGTGCGCTGCGGCAGCAACCGCAAGCCTTGCAGCTGCGCTATCTGCAGACGCTTGCGGACATTTCGAGCGAGAAGAGCTCCACCATCGTATTTCCGCTGCCTCTCGACTTGATCAAGCCGTTGCTCGATCGCGGCGCAGAGAGCTCCTGATCCCGGGGAGTCGGGCGGGAGCGGACCAGCCCTCTCGGTGGGCTCGGAGCGCGGATTGGACATGCGGCTCGCCGGATAGTGAGCGGGGAGGCCGGTGCCCTCTATGGCCGCGAGGCGCCCGCGCAAGGCCGCGATTTGCCCGCACGAAGCCGCCGCGAAGCGCTCGCGAGTTGATCTCCTCGGGGCGCGTTCCTCTCAGTCCCCCAGTCTCCCGCCCCCGGGACAGCTGAAGTCCTTCGCCGCCTTCGGCGGCGGAGGCGGTATCAACTTCCAGCCGGGGGGAATGTCGAACTGCACCGGCGGTATCGGTCCCGCGGTGATCGACTGGGTTTCCATCGTGAACTGCGCTGCCCGCACCATGCCGGGCGGCAAGGTTCCGCCCGGCCCCGATGCAGTCGAGGCGCTCGAGGCGGAGTCGGACTTTTTCTTGAACAGGCCGCCCATCAACTTGCTCCCGAGGGCGCTCGCCGCCGAGCTCACGCTCGTCGGGGGCGGGGAGCTCGACCCCTGGCTGCCCTCGCTCGCGGCGCCCGCGGTGTTCTGCTGCTGTGCCTTCGCGGAGCTGCAGTGCTCGCCGCCGAAGGCAATGCGAACGGCGGATTTCAGGGGGTAGCCCTGCAGCCCGCCCGCTTTACCCGAAAGCTGCTTGAGGCTTGCGGCATACGGCGCGAGGAACTGCTGCATCTGCTTCTGGACCAAAGAGTTCTTGTCATCGAGCCCGAGCTTGTGCAGATAAGCCTTCTGGAATGCGCGCTTATCGTCGAGCCCTGCGATCTGATCCTGCGTGAGCCACGCATCCATCCCGATCAGCGTGTCGCAGGTATCGCCGGTATCGCTGTTCACGCAGCTCTCCGTCATGGTGACCTGCGTGAGCCTCGTGTCGTGCCCCGCGACGGTCGCGTGTTGATCCGTGACGTTCACGTCGAATTTCGGGGGCTGCATCTGGCACTTCGAGGTGTCCGGCCCCGGCGCAGTGTTGTGCGCGGCCGGGCACTGCTTCATCTTCTCCATCATGGCCTGCGCCTCCTGCTCCGCCGCTTGGCGCTGCGCCGGGGTCAAGAAGGGAGTCTCGCGATATTCCTGCTTCTTCGGCTCCAGATGCCACTCGAGGTCGCGGTCGAGGCGGATGATCTCGCCGCTCTGAGCATTGCCGCACAGGAGCGACATGAACCCTTCACAATGGAGCGTACTATCGCGACGTTGCTTGTCCGCGGTGGTGAGCTCGGTGGAGGTTCCGTTCGCCTTGATGACGCTCAGATCGAACGTCGATTGTTCCTGGATGGTCACATCGGCTCGCGCTGAGCCCGGAGTCGAGAGAGCCGCCGAGGCCAACGCGATGAATGCCGGCGCCAGCGCGCCGAGAGTTCGGCTGGTGTGCATGCTATTCCCCCTTCATGCGCTCCGCGAATGCGGAGCATTCCCCTCGGTACCCAATGATACACGCTATCCGATGCAGCGCTGAAGGCCCTCAACGCCGCGCGTGCAGGCTCTACCCGGCCAGAGCGATGAGGCATTTCTCGGCGGTCTTACGCATTACCGTGTGGAGTCACCACGAGGAGAGATCCATGCGTCGCCTTGTCTCTTTAGCGCTATCGGCAGCGCTCGCCCTCACGTTCACGCTGACCGCAGTGCACGCGGATGCCCCGGCCGGTCAGGGATCCGGTGCGGTCAAGCTTCCGGCTCCGCCAGGACCGAACGCCGGACTGCATCATCATCCGAAGCACCCGCGGCCGGGGCCGACGCCGCCACAGAAGAAACCCCGATCGAAATGATCGCGAGGCAGGGCGTGCGCGCGGGTCCTCGGGCGAGAATAGCTCGACGTCAGAATTGATCGGCGTCAGTACAGCTCGACGTCGCGTGCCATCTCTTTGCCGTCCAATTGTCCGTCGGCCACCAGTTTCTCGTACTGCCGAACTTGGTTGCGGCCGCTTGCCTTGGCGTGATAGACGGCTCGGTCGGCACGGCCCAGCGCGCTCGTCGGGCAATCCCCCGCAATGATCTCGGTGAAGCCGACGCTGATGGTCACGTAGCCCACCTGGGGAAAGTGATGGCCGGCCACGTTAGCGCGAAATCGCTCGAAGACCAGTGCGGCGTCCGCGGCGCTGTCGCACTGCAGGAGCACGACGAATTCTTCGCCCCCGAATCGATAGAGCTGATCTTCAATCCGAAAGGAGCTGCGCATCAGGCGAGAGAGCAGCAGCAGCACCTCGTCACCGATCAGATGCCCGAACTTGTCGTTGACCGCTTTGAAGAAGTCGATGTCGATCATGCCGACCCACCGCCGGGATTCGGGTCCCTTGCGGCGCCGCTCGACCTCGGCCGCCGGCAGCATGACCTGGGCGGATCGATAAAAATTCTCGTCGAAGGTCTTGCGGTTGAGCAGGCCCGTCAAGGTGTCGCGCTCGCCGTAGTCGAGGACGCTCTGAAAATTGCGATACACCTGCAGCACGCCGCGGATCAGATTCTGCGCATCGGCGTCGAGGGGGGCGGTGCTCTCAACCTCGAGCACGCCGACGATCTCGCGGTCGGCCGCGAGCGGGAATAGGCACACATGAGCGCTCGCGCGCTCGGACTGGACGATCTCTCCCGCCAGGGCCCGACAGCGCTCGGGGTACTCAGCGACGCGCGGCAGCTCGGCGAGCTTCGCCCAAATCGGATCGGCGCTCGCGACCAGATCGTCGGCTCGTTGACGGGCGCGCGTCACCCAGCGCAGATCGTGCGCCTCGCCCACCGTCCGGTAGATCGCCACCGAGAGCGGCTGCAGCATCTCCCGGAAGGCGGCCGCGAGCGTGACATCGAGCATCTCACGGTCTCGAAAGCCCGTGATCTCAGCGAGATAGTCGACGATTTGGGACATTCGGTCTGATGTGGCTGGTTGCTATCAGGGGCGCAAAATGACGGCCGAAGGCCCAAACGTAGCCCTCCCTCATCGACGTTATCGGCACCCTCGGCGCGCAAGTAAGGCACCCGAGCCGCAGAATCCGAGAACTGATTCACGGAACGAGCCGACTAGCTTCACGCCGGTGGCGATACCTTGCCGCCCATCGAGTCGAAGTCCGCAATCAACTGGCTCCAGTCGAAGCCGGCCGGGGCCTTTTGCGTGGCCTTGCTGATCCCGTCCTGGCTCACCACGGTGTAGAGCGCACCGTGCGATTTGTGCGCTCCGTACTTCGCGATGGCTTGGTCGGTGAGGAGCCCCGTCATGCCCCAGGTATCGATGGTGATTCCCTTAGCCCCGTATCCGACCCCCACGACACAGTGGCCGTTGTTGGGGTCCGAGGCGCCGGCAACGTCCCACACGAAGCCCGACTCCGAGGGCATCGGATTGATCCATGCATCGGGAAGCTCGAGGCCGAAGTACAGATTCTCGAACAGCCACAGCGCCGTTCGGTACTCCGTCGGATCGGCCACGTTCACCGAGAGCCATCCCGCGATCTGGTGCTGGCCCACGGGCGCGCCGTTGTTCTCCCAATAGTTGAGTGCGGTCTGCTCGTCGCATCCCCGATCGGTCGCGGGATCACCCGGAACGTATCCGCCGATCGCGCTATAGAGCGTCGTGATCTGCTGGTTGGTGTAGATGAACAGATCCCCCGCATTGCCGGTGAGCACGCCGACGACGTGCCCGATTCCCGCGATGACGCAATCGCCGAGCGCGTCGTTCTCGTACACGTTGGCAAGGGCGCCGGCGGCGGCCTTGGTGTAATCGCACGCGGGCGGCGGAGCGGGCATGGAGCGCATGAGATAGTTGTGCAGGCTGAATCGCGGGCAGCGCGCGATCGGCCGCGTGCGCCCGAGCTTATACGTGCGATTCGAGGTGGGATGCTTGATCGTCTTGACGGCCATGATCGTCGACCTCCTTGTGGTGCTCCAGTGGATACGAGGCGATGAACCCAAGAGCTCAACGCCGATTCGTTCGGCGAGCTCGCGTGCGCGGCGATGCTTTGCCGCGCTTCGCGGCTCGATGGTCGAGGAGCGTCTGCACGGCGCTTCTCAAGAAGCGATGAACCTCGTCTTGTGAGCCGGGTGTGACCGCGGGCCACGCGCCGGGCAAGCCGCCGGTGCGCCTGCGCCAGTGGCGCGCCATCTCGCTCATCACGTCGTCGGGCGCCGCCCGGGTGGGATCCACGGGCGGCGCGCGCGAGGCGGGCGAACCGAGAGTCATCGGCGCATCGGTGCGCGGAGCGGAGAGGAAAAGGCTCTCGAAGGTCGCGGCGGCGGCGTCGCGCTTGGTCAGCGGGGCGCCAATCCCGAAGAGCTTGCGCACGGTTGCGAGCACCGAGGTATGCTGCAACGCTGCCGAGTACACCATCCCCTTGGGCAGATAGGGCGAGGCGAGAATCGTCGGAACCCGTAGTCCGAGGCGGTCGAAGGCGAATGACGGAGCGAACGAGGCCGTGTCGCCGGGGGCAGGCGAGTCGATGCCGTCAGGGTTCACGGCCGCGGGCGGAGCGGCGTGATCGAAATAGCCTCCATGCTCATCGAAGGTGACCACGTAGAGGCTTTGCGACCACTGCGGACCGGCGCGCAGCGCCGCATAGACTTCCCCCACCAGTTGATCGCCCGGACGCACGTCCTGCGGCGCATGCATCGAAGTCACCGGACCGTCCGTGCCCGAGCCCGCGAATCGCGGGATGATGAAGTTATAGTCCGCGAGCTTCCCGGCTGCGGCGTCCGCGGCGAAGCTCGACTCATAGAGCTTGAAGTTGGCGCGCTCGGTATTGATGCGATTGTATTGCGCCACCTCGTTCTGATCGCTGTAGTACACGGCCCAGGTGCGGCCACTCTTCTGCAGCTGCTCGTAGATCGTGACAGACTCCAGGGGCAGGCTCCAGTCATTGTGCGCCCATCCCACGGAGGTGGCCGCATGGATGTAGAGCCGATTCGGCATGGTCGGTCCGGGGACCTCCGCGTACCATTGATCGCAGAGCACGAAGTTCTCGGCCAGTGCGCTGAGCGCGGGCAGCTCACCGGGCGTGAAGGTCTGCATGACGGGTGTGAGATCGATCCCTGCTCCGGTGAATCCATCGACGGCGAGCGCGCTCGCGTAATTCTGGACGAACCCGCGATCGTTCGCGGGCATCGGCGCTGCGCCCGAAGGCACGATCCGCTTCGTGAAGAGCTGCACGTCGGTATCGTCGAGCGAATGCGCCGGACCTTGGCCCTGTGCGACCGTGAAAAGCGCGGGTTGCCCCGCCACGATCGCCGCGTTGCCGGGCCCGCCGGGGGAGGCGGGGTTCGCCCTGTTGGAGAAGGGCCCCTGCGCAAGTCCCGCAACGCCGGGCCATTTCCCGAACAGGTGATCGAAGGACCGGTTCTCCTGCATCAACACGGCGACGCATCCGATCGGCGGCAAAAGGGGCGCGCCTGGGCTCGCCCCGGCTCGCCCGGGCTTTGCGCTATTTCGGGTGCGCGATTGCTTGCGCAGCTTCGAGTGGGGGCGTGCCATCGTGCGATCCTTCGCGAGCGCAGATGCAATAAGATAACAGTGAAGGCGGCGCACGAACAGTCGTGACTCCAGCGCGCTCGGCATGGGGTCGGAACAACGCGCCGGCAGCGGCAAGGGCCAGCGAGGGGTGCATGCGAAGCGCGAATGTTCTGGCGATCGCCCTCATTCTGACATCCGCTTTCGCGCGGGCGGGCGATTTCGAAACACCCCCCGCCGAGAGCGCAGCGGCGAGCCTCTCTGCGCAGCTCGTCTCGGGTCCCGATTTTCACGTGCTCGAGCCGGTCGAGTCCGACGGACTCATGCATCACTATCTGCTTGAGAGCCGCTTCGGCGACTTCTCCGCGTACGGACAAGAGGCGCTGAAAGTGCGCGTTCGCGAGGTGGCGGCACTGACCGAGATCTCCAAGCAGAGCGATACCGGCGTGATCGCGAAGACGGTCGAGCAACACGTCCGCAGCGACGCCAAGACGGTGACCCAGGTGGTGACCAACCCGATCGGCGTCGTCGGAGGGATTCCGCGGGGAATCTCCCACCTATTCAGCGGCGCGAAGGCACAGGCCGGCGAATTCCAAGAAAGCGTCGAGCACTCGGAAGGATCCCACGGCAACTCGAGCATCGTGACCAGCGCCAAGGCGGACGCGCGCAAGTACGCGGACCGCTATCTCGGGATCTCGGCGGCCGAGCGACGTTATTACCAGAAGCTGGGCATCGATCCGTACACGAGCAACGCGCCGCTTCGTAAAGCCGTGCATCACCTGTCGAGGGTGGAGGCTGCGACGAGCCTCGGTTTGCATTTCGCCGGGATTCCCGGTGTTCCCTATTTGGGTGATGTGCGGCGGGCGTTGGATGCGATCTATACCGAGAATCCCGCCGTGTTGCGCGCCCGTGAGCGCAAGGCGCTCGTGCAGTACGGGCTCACACCGGGCGAGATCGCACGCTACCAGAATACGCCCCTGCTGAGCCCTACGCGGCAAAGCCTGCTCGCGGAAGATGCCAAGTTGCTGGACGGCGTCGCCGGGCGCGACGAGCTCTTCCGGCACGCCATGAGCGTGACGTCCGAGGACGAGATGCAGGTCTTTCTGCAAAGCACGCGGCTTCTCGTGCATCTGCACGAGCGCGAGCCCTTGGCACGAATCCTGCCGGGACTTGCGCTCCCGGCGGCCGAGACCCGTGACGGGCGGCTCGTCGTGGCGGGCGCCTTCGATGCGGTGTACTGGACGGCGGACGTCGCCGGCTACGAGCACGCGCTGCATGCCGCATTGCCTGCATCCTCCCACGGTCTCGATCTGTGGTTGTCGGGATCCGTCTCGCCCCTCGCGCGCGGCGAGCTCGGCAGGCGCGGATGGCACGTGCAGGATCACGCATGGGACGCGCCGCCGGCGGGGTCGGTGCGGGCGGCCGATGTGACGCTCGAGCGTCTCACGGCGCTCGAGCCCGATCAGTGGGCGGCCCCGGGGCGCGATGCCAACGGTACCTATTACTCGCCGCTCAAGGACATCCATACCGGCAATGTCGCAGAGCTGGGCTTCGCGTGGGACTACGATCTCGGAACGAACCGCGGGCAAGAGTCGACGCCGCTGGTGATCGATGGCGTGATGTACGCGACTAGCAACTTCGGTCGCGTGTATGCGCTCGATGCGGCGAGCGGCAAGGAAATCTGGACCTACGATCCGCACATCGACGGGCAATGGGCGCGCTACGCCTGCTGTGATGCCGTCAACCGCGGGCTCGTCGCATTCGAGGGGCGGCTCTACGTGGGGGCGCTCGACGGCTGGCTCCACGCGCTCGATGCGCGCACGGGCCAGCTTCTGTGGAAAGTGGACGCTCTGATCGGGCGCGAGCAGCACAAGCCCTACACGCTCACCGGTACGCCGCTTCTCGCAGGCGATCTCATCATCGTGGGCAACGCCGGCGCGGATTTCGCGGGTGCCCGCGGCTACGTGACCGCCTACGACGTGAGAAGCGGCGAGCAGCGCTGGCGGTTCTTCACCGTGCCGCGCGATCCGGCGTTGGGCCCTCAGGACCAGCCCCACCTCGAGGCGGCCGTCAGGACCTGGGATCCCAAGCATCGCTGGGACTCGGGGAGCGGTGGCACCGTGTGGGACGGCATGGCCTACGATCCCACGCTCAATCTGGTCTATATCGGCACGGCGAATGCCGCTCCCTACAACATACATCTCGGCGGACAGCGCGGTGGAGACGAGCTCTATGCGGCCTCGATCGTCGCCATTCACGCCGGCGACGGCTCGATGGCCTGGTACTACCAGACCACTCCGGGGGATCGGTGGGATTACGACAGTACGCAGAAGCTGATCTTGGCCGACGTCGAGCTTGGCGGGCGGCTGCGTCACGTGGTGATGCAGGCCGCGAAGAACGGCTTTTACTATGTGCTCGACCGCGCTTCGGGAGAACTTCTGTCCGCACAGAACTTTGCCTACGTCAGCTGGACGCGCGGCATCGACCCGAAGACCGGCCGCCCGATCCTCGATCCGGGGGCGAGCTACGATCGCGGACCGGCGCTCGTATTCCCCTCGGAGGCGGGCGCTCACAGCTGGCAGCCCATGGCGTTCGACCCGCAGCGTGCAGTGACCTTTATCCCGGTGTTCGAGGCGGGGAACGTGCTGCTCGAGACCAGTGGTCGGAGGGCGGGACTGGTCGAGGGTCAGTTCACGACGCCCGCCTTCCCCACGGAGATGTGGGATCCGGCTTCCATGCAATCGCTCTACGGCAAGTTGCCGACCATCGCCCGGCTCGCACGGCGCCTGAAAACCGACCCGGCCTCGCGCGGGTTTCTGCGCGCGTGGAGCGTCCCCGAGCACCGGGTGCTGTGGGAGGCACAGACCGCGACCAGCTGGGACGGCGGCGTGCTCGCGACCGCCGGCGGCCTCGTCTTCCAGGGCGACGCCAACGGCAACCTCAACGCCTATGCAGCCGACTCGGGCAAGCCGCTCGCATCGATCGCGATGGGGAGCTCGATGATGGCGGCTCCCATGACCTATCGGGTGAACGGCACGCAATACGTCGCAATCGTCGCAGGCTATGGCGGGGGCGGCGTCATCTTGGGCGCGCCGCTCGATCCGGCCTCGGCTGCGTATCGCTACGGCAACGAGGGACGCATCATCGCGCTCAAGATCGGCGGGCCGCCGCCGCCGTTGCCGCCGCTGCGCACCGATCCGCCGCTTCCAGAGCCCCCAGCCCGGCCTACCGACCGCGCTCAGATCGCCGCCGGCGAGGTTCTCTACAATCGCTTCTGCTCTCGCTGCCACGTCATGGGTCGCGGGAATCTTCCGGACCTGCGACGGCTCGATGCCGTGACCCACGGGCTATTCAGTTCCATCGTCTTGGGCGGGGCCTATACGGTGAAGGGCATGGGACGCTTCGATGATGTGCTATCAGCCGCCGACGCCGAGGCGATTCATGCCTATCTCATCGATGGGCAATGGAGATTGAAGGAGGCCGGCGCGGGAAGATAGCAGCGCGGTTCCCCGACGCTGTGCGGCCTGCGGACACGACTAGCCCATCGCCGCGAGCGCCTGCTCGAGGTCCGCGATCAAGTCCTCGACGTCCTCGATGCCGGTCGAGTAGCGCACCAGCCCCTCGGGGATGCCGGCCGCCGCGCGCTCCTCGGCGCTGCACTCGACATGGCTGGTCACCGCGGGAGGGCCCACGACCGTCTCGACGCAGCCGAGATTGGCCGCCCGGTTGGCGAGCCGGAGCTTCGGTAGCACCCGCTTGATGGCATCCATGCCGCCGCGCACGCTGAAGCTCAGTATCCCGCCGAAGCCGCGCATCTGCCGTTTGGCGATGTCATGGTGCGGATGGGACTCGAGGCCCGGGTAGTTCACTTGCTCGACCGCGGGATGGCGCGTGAGCCAGCGCGCGATCGCGAGGGCGCTCGCGTTCTGTCGCTCGATCCGCAGGCTCAGCGTCTTCATGCCGCGAAGCAGGCTGTAGGCATCATCCGGCGAGAGTGTCGCGCCATTGATCTCGCGAAAGTGATACAGCCGCTTGACCAAGCCTACGCGCCCGCAGGCTGCGCCGCCCAGCGCATCCGCGTGTCCGCCGAGGAACTTGGTCGCGCTATGGAGCACGATATCGGCGCCGAGCGTGAGCGGCTTCTGGTTGATCGGGGTCGCGAAGGTGTTGTCGACCGCGACCATCGCGTCGACCCGATGGGCCGCCTCGGCGAGCCGAGCGATGTCGAGGACCTTCACGGTCGGGTTGGTCGGCGACTCGAGGTACAGGAGCTTACAGCCCTTGGCGATCTCGGCCTCGATCTCGTCATGGTCGGCCGTGTCGCACAGCCTCACCCGGATGGCGAATTGCGGCAGAAACTCGTTGAACAATTTGTTCGTGCCGCCGTAGCTGTCCTTGATCGAGACCACACGGTCGCCGGGCCGCAGAAAGGTGAAAAACGTCGCGCTGATCGCCGCCATCCCGGACGAGAAGCTGGTCGCGGCGGGGGCGCCCTCCAGCTCGCGGATTTTCTCCTCGAAGGCGCGCACGGTGGGGTTGGTGTTGCGCGAATAGATGTGACCCTCCTGGTGTCCGAGCGCCACTGCGAGCCAGGTGTCGATATCGTCGTAGCCGAACGACACGCTGTGTACGACGGGAACCTGGGTCGCTCGCTCGTAGCGGGCGTACTCTTGCTCGCCGCCCCAGACCGAAACGGTCCCCTGGCCGCGATGCGGCTGATCGCCCTTGGTGCTGGTCATATGAGCTCCGGTGTGAAGATCTTCAGCCGGCGAGTGAGGCGGCGGGCTGCAACAGCCGGTCGTGGCTTTCCAGGGCTCGGACGGCGTAGCGATAACCGATGTCGATCGTCCGCTCGAACGCACGCCAGTCGAGGAGGTCGACCTTCTCCAGCGGCGGCCTCAACAAGACATCCGCCAATTCTCGCTGATGAATCGATGTGGTCGCGCTGTTCAGCATCCCGGCACGCAGCAAAATTTTCATGATGTTGACCTGAGACCGCCCCCGCTCGAAGAGGCGGCGAAGTCCCCAGAGCGCAGGGATCTCGGTCATCTCGAGATCGCTCGTGAAGGTCCGGTCGGCGCCCGCATCGACCGCGATGATCGGCCCCTGGAAGTCCTCGCGCATGATGTCGACCGGAAGGTTGTTGAGCGTCGCACCGTCGACGTATGCCTGTCTCTGCGTGAACACCGGCGGGAGCACCCCCGGTATGGCGATCGAAGCGCGCAGCCACATCCACAACTTGCCCTTGCGGTGAATCGCGAGCTCGCCGTTGGTGAGGTTCGCCGACACGCAGTAGTAGGGCAAGCGCAAATCCTCGATATCGAGCTCGCCGAATTCCTGCCGCATCAGGCGGCTCGCCTTGCGTCCCGCGACCAGCGAGATGATCGGAAGCGTGTAATCGCTCAACGGATTCGAGACGACGAAGGAGCGGCGCATCCGCTCGAGCATTTCCTGGTAATCCCAGCCGGCGGCCCAACCGGCGCCGATGACCGCGCCGATGCTCGTCGCCCCGATCGCATCGACCGCAATTTTCGCCTCCTTCACCGCGCGTAGCACTCCGATGTGCGCAAAGCCACGGGCGCCGCCCCCGGACAGCACCAGCCCGACGCTTCGTCCGGTCATAAGGCGCGTCGCGCGCGCCACATCCTCCATGCCGTGCACGTGGTGCAGACGCCGGCACTTTTGACCCGTGAGCCACTCGCGCGCCGCGCACGAGGCTCGCCCCGAGCGATGCACGAGCAGGATTTCCGACGCCCGCATCTCGGCCGATCCGTCGTCCATGGAATTGAGCGCGAGCCACGCCCGCGGCTTGCTGTAGGCGTCGGCGGCGAGCAAGAGCACGTCCGCCTGCCTCATGCAGAGCCTGCTCCAGTGCGAGGGTTCCGGGTCGGTCACGTAGACGACGAAGTCGTTGGCGCGCTCCAGGCGGTGAAACCAATGGGTGGTGCGCTCGGTGGCGTGGGTACTCAGCACCAGCTCGGCCCGACCGAAGCGGCGCAGACAGGTGACGAGCTCGGAACCGAGCAAGCGCGCGTCGAGGCTCGAGTCGATGGGGACGAGCGCGAAGGTCTTCGGGGCGGACGCCGGCCGGCGCTGGGTCTGCTGCAGGGCACCCACTTGTTCGGCCAATCTTCGCGCGATGTGGCGGAGCGCCTGCGGATGCATCGCGATGAGTTTCTCGAATGTCGTGCTCGACAACCGCGCCACTTCGCTGTCGCGCAGAGCGACCAGCGTGGTCGAGCGGGCCTTGCCCGCGAAGATCTCCATGTCCCCCGCGATCTGCCCGGCGGACAATGTCTCGATGTAGCGTGATCCCCCGCCCGGCTGATCCGCATAGATCCCGAAGGCGCCATTGACGATGACGTAGAGGCAGTCCGCGGCTTCTCCGGAGGAGTAGAGCGGCGCTCCGCCGGGCACCGAGAACCAGGCGATCTCGTTGGCGAGATGTCCGATCGAGTCGGCGTCGAGGTCCTTGAGCAGCGGGAGCGCGGCGAAGAGCGCCGGGAGGTTGCGCCGATCGACGGCGCTTTGAATCATCGTGTCGTAACCAGGCATGGCGGATCACTCGACCAGCGCGGTACCCCCTAGAATTCCGGACACTACTCGCCGAGTCGGGTGCCCACAAGGGGAATCTGACGTAACATCGCGCCCGACTGCCATCGGGAGGAGCATCATGCCCGAGCCATCGTCGAGGATCATCGAGGGCCCGCCCCTCGAGCGGCCGATTCCGCCGGTGACTGTTCCGCAATTCATCAGCCAGAGGACGCGCGAGCTCGCAGGCGAGACCGCCCTGATCGATGCCCCGAGCGGGCGCCGCCTGAGTTACGGGGAGCTCGATCGACTCATTGCGCGGTGTGCGGCGGGGCTCGTGGCGCACGGATTTGCGCCCGGCGATCGGCTCCTCAACTTCCTGCCGAATGGGCCGGAATGGCTCGTGGCCGCCCTGGGGGCGATGCGCGCGGGTGGGGTGGTCAGCGGCGCCAACTCCCTGTACGGGGCGGCGGAGCTTGCCCGCCAATTGCACGACGTCGAGGCGCGTTTCATCCTCACGATCCCCGCGCTCCTGCCGACCGTTCGTGAAGCGACGGCGGGGCTTCCTGCCCCGACGATCATTACGGTGGAGGAGGCGCCCGGCACCTTGAGCTTTGCATCGATGCTTGCGGGTGGGGATTTCGAGCCTGCCATCATGGTGGCCCCCGACGGGCTCGCAGCGCTTCCCTATTCGTCGGGAACCAGCGGCCGACCCAAGGGCGTGATGCTGAATCACCGAAATCTCGTCTCGAACCTCATCCAGATCGACCAAGCGATCGCGACGCCCGAGTATCGGGTCTGGCTGGCCTACCTACCGATGTTTCACATCTATGGCTTCACCTTCTCCCTATTCGGTCTCACGATCGGCGCAGCGCTCGTGATCCTGCCGCGCTTCGAGCCCGAGTCCTTCCTCGAGGCGATCCAGGCGCACCGCGTGACTCACCTCTCGGTCGTTCCCCCGGTTTTGCAGTTTCTAGCGATGCACCCTCTCATCGATTCCTATGATCTGTCCTCGCTCAGGCACATCGGCTGCGGTGCCGCACCGCTCGGCAGCGCGCTCGAGCAAAGGGCGAGGGAGCGGCTCAAGTGCGAGGTGATCCAGGGTTTCGGCATGACCGAGTCCTCGGCCGTGGTCGCGGTGACTCGACTGGGACGCCACCGGCCCGGGTCCTGCGGCGAGCTGGTCCCGGGTACGCAGGCGCGGATCGCCGATCCCGCGACTCTCGCCGACGTCGAGCGAGGCGCCTCGGGGGAGCTCTGGTTCCGGGGGCCACAGGCGTTTCAAGGTTACTTGAACGATCCCTCGGCGACTTCCGAAGCGATCACGCCGGACGGCTGGGTGCGCACCGGGGACATCGGCTACTTCGATCGCGACGGCTACCTCTTCATCACCGACCGGCTGAAGGAGCTCATCAAGGTGAAAGGTTTCCAGGTCGCCCCCGCCGAGCTCGAGGCCTTGCTCCTGACCCACCCGTCGGTGGCCGATGCCGCGGTGATCGGACGCCCCGATGAGCGGGCCGGCGAGGTGCCCGTCGCGTACGTCGTCGCTCGCGGTACGATCGACAGCCAAGGGCTCAAGGATTGGTTTGCAGGGCGCGTCATCGGCTACAAGCGCCTCGGCGAGGTCATCGTCTGCGAATCGATACCGAAGTCGCCCACGGGAAAGATCTTGCGCCGGGTGCTGCGGGCACAGGATCTCAAGCGCCGTTGAGCAGCTGCACGCGCACGTCGACCGAGAGCTCGTGCCGGCCACCGCCCACGATCATGCCGCGCAGCGGCGACACGTCGCCGAAATCGCGCCCCCAGGCGAGCGTCACGTGATCCTCGCCGACGAGGCAGTCGTTGGTAGGGTCGAAGTCGATCCAGCCGAGCGGCGGGCAGTACACCGAGACCCACGCGTGCGAGGCATCGCCGCTCGCCGGGCCCGTCGCCTCGTCATCCGCAGCGGCGGCCACCGCGTGGGCCGCCTCCCTGCGGGCGACCTGCGCGTGCTCCGGCGCCGCACGCGCCGCACGGATATACCCGCTCACATAGCGAGCCGAGAGGCCGCATGAGCGCAGGCAGCCGATCATCACATGCGCGAAGTCCTGACAAACGCCGCGACGGCTCGCGAGCACCTCCGTGATCGAGGTGCGATTCGTGGTCGATCCCGGAACGTAGTCGAACTCGCGATGGATCTTGTGCATGAGCGCCTCGCAGGCCGACGCGATGGCCCGATCGGGCCTCAGGCAATCCGCCGCGTAATCGCCGAAATCCTGCTTGATGCGCACGTGGCTCGATTGCATCCGGTAGCCGATGGCGTCGAGGTCGGCGGCCGCCACGGCAGCGGCGTGATAGCTCAACCGGTGCCGCACCGCCTCGCAGGGATCGGAGGTGTCGAGCGGAGAGGCGCCCCGCGGCAGGATCTCGACCTCCATCTCGGCCGTCACGGACAATCGGTCATGCGGCCGGTCGTACTCGAGGCGCGCGATGGCGTTGCCGAACGCATCGAAGTCGTCCCATGCCGAGCTCGGTTCCGGATCCAGTTCGAGCGAGTGTCGCAGGCAGCGCTGGAACTCGAAATCGCGCGGCGTCAAGTGCAGGAGATGATGAGAGTGCGCGACATCGCCGCCGTACTCGTACACCGTCGCGTGGCGCACCGAGTAGCTCCTCATGCGGACACCGCGCGCAGATCGAATTCGACGTGTGAGAAATGTAGCGAGGTAAGCTGGTCGGACAGGAGCCCTGCGGCCGCATTCAGCTCCTTCAGGCATTGCGACAGGATGCGGCGCGACGCACGCGCCAACTCGGACTCGCCGGCGAGGCTCGTGCCCTTCAGGGCGATCAAATCCGAGATCGACTCATAGAGGGTCTCCTGCGGCCGAGAGCCGAGCGACTCGGCGACCTCGATGAGCAAGGTATTCACCGCCCGCCACTGGAAGGCGAGCGCGCGCGGGTTCTTCTCGTCGTAGACCAGAAGATCGATCGTGGAATCCCACACCGGCGCCGCGCGGTAACGGGTGCGATAAGTGATCGAGCTATCGCCGATCTCGAGAAGCCACTCGAGCTCGCCGCGCAGCGCCGTGCCCTCGCTCACCAGGCGCCGGGCGATCACCTCGGAGAGGAACAGGAGCCGCTCGAGCCTTCGCCCGACGATCATCAGTCGCCATCCGTCGTCCTGTGTCATGTCATCCAGTGCAAAGCCGGCGAGCGCAACCAAGGACAGCAGCAACCGGTCGAGCGCCTCGCGCGTGTCGTTACGCGCCGCTTCCGCGCGACGGAACTCGCGCTGCAAAACGGTAACCGCCCGCCAATTCTCCGCGGAGAGGTTCCCCCGCGCCTGCGCTGCACAGGCGCCGAGACGCGCGATGTCCTCGCTCAAGGAGAACCCCCGGTCGGCCTCGAACAGCGTGGCCACCCCGAGCCCTTTGCAGATCTC
>Ga0187781_10001897_pt1 | contig 15900 bp, 12 predicted proteins | sample 0715_SJ02_MP02_2_FD_132447 | JGI IMG/M metagenome (GOLD analysis project Ga0187781, IMG submission 132447) | Tropical peat soil microbial communities from peatlands in Department of Meta, Colombia - 0715_SJ02_MP02_20_MG | ecosystem: Environmental > Terrestrial > Soil > Wetlands > Peat | place...
CGTCAACCATGTCTACACGACGACCGGACCGTTCACGGTGAGCGTGACTGCAACCGACGAGTACGGCCACAGCAGCGCGGCGGCCACGACCGCGGTCAACGTGGTATCGGTCGCTGTGGAGACGGATCCGTTCAACAGCAGCAAGACCGCGCTGTTTGTCGGCACCTCGGGGATCGAAACGATCGACTTCACGGCTTCCGGCGCGAGCGGAATCGCCGTGACACTCGGCGGCGTGAGCGAAGGGGTGTTTACGACGAGCGGTCCGCTGCTGGTCTTTGGCCAAGGCGGCAAGGACACGGTCGTAGAAGCAGCGGGGCTCAATAACCCGCTGTACGTCCTCGAGAGTCCGACGGCCGACAACGTCGAGGCGGACATGGACGAGGAATCGATCCTCTGGGCCGGCCTGACGGGTGCCGTCGAGATCCTCAACGCCTGACCGAATAACTCCAACGGCTAACTTGAGTTAGCGGCAGGCATACCGGCGGGACCGGTACGATCGTCGGGGAACGGTACGTTCGGCGCAGATTGTGAAGATTTAGCGGTCGCGTCGAGTCGCCGCGTGGACCGGCGCCCCTCAGTCGGTCGATATTCGTCACTGTCCAGGGAACGTTGTGGACACTCTCTAGCTCGAAGCGCGTCGATCAGTTCACGGTGGCGGTCGACGCAAGCTGTGTTCGCGCATACGTTTCCTGGAGTCTTCGATGACACCGCGTTCCAAGAACCGATTGAACCGGGCCGGCTTTCTGCGTTATGATGATCGGCACCAGGAGGGCGAAAGCCCCTCCTCCCTTGAGCGAACTACTCGCCAGGCAGGGAGTGCCGACATGGAAGTGCAAGGCCCGGGTTCCCTTCAACGAAGCGTTCCGATCACGTCAGTCAAGCCGACGGGACAGCCCGTGGGGGCGGCCGGGCCGCAAACCCCGGCTCCCTCAAGGCCCAACGATGCGGTGGAGATCTCTTCGGCGGGACAGCTCCTGGACAAGTTGAGCAAATCACCGGAAGTCCGGGCCGAGCGCTTGGCGCAGATCAAGGCTGCGATCGCTTCGGGGGAATACGACTCCGATGACAAGCTCGAAGCGGCTATGATGAGTCTGCTGCAATCGATTGTCCTGAATGAATCCCACGACTGAAGCCAGGCCGAAAAAGATCCCCGAAGGCGAACTGCCTGCGGTGGCAGTTTCGGCCTCTCCACGGGAAAAGCTCGAAGAATTCCTGGCAACTCGTGGACTGCGTCTGACGCAGGAACGCTCGGCAATCCTCGACGAGGTCTTCTCCAGCCATCTCCATTTCGACGGAGATGAGCTGGCGACGCGGCTGGCCAGTCGTCCCGGGGCCGTCCGAGTCAGCCGGGCCACCGTCTACCGCACCTTGCGCTTGATGGTGGAAGCCGGTCTTTTACGCCGCGTGGCCCGACCGAACGGCCGCGAGGTGTACGAGCATGACTACGGATACCCGCAGCACGATCATTTCATCTGTCGCGTCTGCGGCGAGCTGATCGAGTTCCAGAACGGTGCGATTTCGGAGATTCTCGAGGAAGTCGCCGCCAAAAACTCGTTCCGGGTGAGCGGGCATCGGCTGGAAGTCTACGGCCTCTGCTCGAAGTGCAGCCGACCGCAACGGCGCCACACCAAGCTCGACCTCTTGTGAGGCTCAACTGAGCCTGTCAGGTTCCCGCGGCCTGACGCACGAGCCATTCGTCGCTCGCCCGCGCCTTGGGATAAGCCGAGGCAAACTGGACGACCATTCGGTCTACGCCCTCACCGACTGATGTCGCTCGCAAGTCCTCGATTTTCCATTCGTCGTCGATGCGAGACAGCCTGCAGGTGAATGCCAGAGTCGCTCCGCAACGGTTCGAGAACTCGCTGCTGACGGCCAAGGCCGCGTTGCTGTCGACAAAGGCCAGCTTCCAGTCGACGTTCACCAAAGACGGATAGATCCGCAGGGCGAGAACCTTGCCGTGGGCGTCCTCCGGGCGGTCGGCCATCAGTCGCGCTGCTTTCGAACGTGAGTCCTTCACGAGCCCGGAAAATTGCCGGACCTTTGACAGGATTTCTTCGGCCCGAGGAGCATCGTTACGGGCCTCTTTCGAGCATCCGCAAGAGCGGGGGCGCAGCGTTTGTTGCGCCGTTTGCACGACCAGGTCGGGGAGAGAGCGGCGAAGCGCGGCCAGCGCGTGTCGGCTCACGCGCGAATCCCCCAGCGATAGCAATCGCAGATTGGTCAGCGCATTGATCTCCACCAGGGCTTCATCGGAGATCTCGGAACAGTGCAGCGTCAGCCGCCGGAGATTGGTCAGCGCCTGGAGGTGGGACAGGGCTTCGCGTCCGATCGCCCGAGCGCCGAGATCGAGCGACAGGCTTCTGAGATGGGACATCCGAGCAGCGGTCTCGAGGGAAGCCTCGGTCAGATTGCTCCCTTCGACCGACAACTCCTCGAGATTGGGAACCGCGGCCAGCCGCGCGAATGAACTGTCGCCAATCGGGGCCTTGGTTAATTCGAGGCGCCGCAAACGCGGCAATTTGGCCAGCTGTGCCACGCCCGGGCACGAAAGGTATCGCGCGTCCCACAAGCTGAGGCTTTCCAATTCGTTTGACGCAGCAAGCTGCTGTAACCCGTTGTTCGTGATCTGCCCGTCCGCGAGCGCCAGCACTCGAAGATGGGTCAATTTGGCGAGATGCTGCAGGGCTCCCTCGGAAAAGATCGTGTTCTCGACCCGGTAACCGTCTTCGGTGTAATGAAAAACCATGTTGACTTCGGTCACGAATGAACGACCACCGATCGGCTGTCGCTTGACGGAGCCACCGAGCCGCTGGATCTGTGCGACTGCAGGCTGCTCCATCGAGTAGCAAACGCGCTCTTCGGGACTTGGCGCGATGGCGCTGGGCCCACGGCAGCAGGAACTGCATCTGGGTGCCGGCGCGAAGGTTCGTGCGATCAGCCCCGCACCAAAGCTGGATGACGGCCGAACATCGGGGCGAATGGTCGCGGTCGAAAGCAGAACCGGCAGCATGATCAGCGACAGCAGGCTTCCCACCCTCCAAAGGCGGGGACAACACAGCTCCAGGCGCTGATTGTGGTGCAACAGTCGCGAAATCCGAGCCGCCAGACGCGTCGGCCCGTCCCAGGCGCCCACTGCCGTCGTGAGCTGTTGAGCCTGCTTCTCGGCCATCAGCCGCCGAGCCCAGCGCACGAGCATGTCCGCGTAGTCCGTGCGGCTGGAATGTGTGGCGGCAGACGCATCGGCCAGCAACTCCTGATCATCGCGAAGAGAACGACGCAGACGCACATAGATTGGATGCAGCCAGAAGAGGGGCAACAGCCAGCGGTCGAGAGCCAAGAGCCACAGGTCGCCGTTCTGAATGTGGGCCAGTTCGTGAGCCAGCACGCTGCGGCAATCGTCGGGACGCTCCCGCTCGGCAAATTGGGGTGGCAACAAAATGTTGGGCCGCAACGTCCCGGTGACGATCGGCACTGGATGCGAATGACTGACGAGCAAGCCCGGACAGCGAGCTTCCCCCACCAGCTTCTCGAGTTCGGCAACGACGCTTCGCGGGGCTTGGGAGGCGCTCCGCCGAATGTTCCGGGCCGCCAAAAGGCCGTGGAGGACACGGGCCGCCGTTAGCAAGCTTCCCACGGCGAATATGGCCAGGGCCAACAAGCGGGCTGGTCCCAGATAACCTGACAAACCTCGGAAGAATCCTTCCGGCTCGGCTGCTAACGGCGCGACGGCTCGCACCGGTCGCGGTGCATGCTGAGCGTCGCGGGAAAGGCCCTTCGGTCCTTGGGACGCAAGCCGCGGCGAAGCGTTCGGTGTCGACTTGGGTTCAGGTTGCCGTTCGGGCGCTGCGATGGATGAACCGGGAGGCACCCTTTGCGAATCGGCAAGTTCGCCTGCATCCACGTCGAGTGTCGAAATCTTAGGCGTGACTTGGTGTGGCGGCTGAAAGACAGCCGCGGGAATCGCTTGCACGATTTTCGTCACGTCGATTCGAGGCCACGCCGGCACCGCGCACAAAAAGCCGAGCAGCACCAGTCCGACCAGGGCCCCCCAGTGCAAAGCGAGGCGTCGGGCCGGCTGGCTGATTCGGCGCTGCGCGGCGGCGACCACCAGGAGCACGACCGTCGCCGCAATGTAGTAATCGATCAGCCAGAAGGCGATCGCATCAAAACCGGATGTCATCGGGCGATCCTAATCCAGGTTCGGTAAACGACGCCGCGACACCTAATGATTCCCCTGGATCCAGGTGCGCCAAACAAAATCGAGTCAGGCACCTCGCCGGCTCATCCCTATTCGCTGGTGGCAGGCGATTTCTTGGGCTCCTCCCCCTTTTTTGCAGACTAATCACCTTGGAATGCCTCATTCTTATAGCTGCCAGAATGCCACGGTCAATCAGAATGCCACTGTCAACCGCCCTTCGACGCCGCCGGAGCGCGCCCCTGGTAGACCCTCAGGGCAAAGAGGAGGGCCAAAAATGCGACAAAAGCGCTCCCTGTCAGCAAGGCGAGGCTCCGTGGGTCGCCAAACACGAGCCGGCTCGATAACCAGAGCCATTTCCATGAAAACAGGACCAAAATTGTCCCAGCGGCCAGAAACGGGCCGTACGGGACGTGAGTTCGCTTGGAGAATACTCTGCAGGGCAAGATCAGGACTAAGCCGCACAAGGGCGCGAGGAGAAACACAAAGATCGTGGGTTGCCAGCCCAAATAGCTGCCAATCATGCCCATGAAGGTGACGTCCCCAAGTCCCAACGCCTCGCGCCCCAGCATCCGAGACGAGCAAAACCGAACGAGCCACGTCAAACCCGCTCCACAAAGTCCCCCCGCGAGGCTCCAGGCTAGGCCGTGCAGGTGGCGATGGGGATCCAGCCATTCGGGGATAAACGGCCCGGCGATTCCGGGGATTTCCTGATTCCAATCGACCCACAGATGGACCATCTGCAGCTGGCCCGAAATCGTCGCTCCGACAATTCCCACAAGCGCTCCGGGCAGCGTGATCTGGTCCGGAATGACAAAATCGCGAAGGTCGGTCGCGGTCGCGGCCACCAGTAAGGCGACGAGAATGAGCTGAAAAACAACCCGGCCATACAGCCAGAACTCGTCCGGGCGAACCTCCGCAAGCTCCTGGCAGTGATAGCGGACGTAGGCGATCACGAATCCTGCGAAGAGCAACCCCGTCGCGATCTCGACCGCACCGGCCGGGGGGGCAAAACCCCGGCCGAGCGATTCCTCGTTTCTCGCCGAGGAATCTGGCAAAACGGTCGGACACGTCACTTGGGTGGCTGATACTTTTTCACCGCTGCTGTGCGAGGGAGAAGCACCCGTTTTTGTAGCGTTCTCGGAGGATCTCGTCAGTGAGATCGACCACAAATTGGCAAGCCAGCCAACGATCGCTCCTAAAACGAAAAATATCGCCGCCAGCACGCCTTGTTGGGTCTGAGTGAAAAGCGATATCATCCGCGATCCCGATTGGCCGGCGCGGCTGCGGTTCCCCGCACCGCGAGTCGTGAGCGGCACGGTGTTTGCGGACGCCTGCCGACGCCTACCTCACCAAGCCTACAGCATGTTGTGGGACCGTTTCCATTGCCTGCAACGTGTCGCGAATCCGAGCGGGTCGCCCGCGTCGAGATTCGTCCTGCCCAACGCCGGAAAACTCCAGTCCGGCTGCTTTCCGTCGGCGAAGCCAGCGTGTTGAGGCGGCGGCAGCAAACCTGGTTCAGACTGCGCGCTTGAGGAAAATGCGATGAGGACGTTCATTCGGTGCTTTTGTGCCGCTGCTTGTGTGTTGCTGGCGGCCTCTTCCGTGATGGCGCAGGCCCAGCCGGCAACGCCAGGCCCTGCCGGAACTTCCACAGCGAATCCGCCCACCGACCAGAGTGCGGCCGCCGCCGAGCCCAACAGTGGCGACACAGCCTGGATGCTAGCCTCCTCGGCACTCGTGCTCATGATGACGGCACCAGGTCTCGCGCTGTTCTACGGAGGACTCGTCCGCAAGAAGAATATTCTCAGCGTGATGATGCAGTGCATGTTCCTGGCCGGCATGCTCTCGGTTGTCTGGGCCCTTTGGGGTTATAGCCTCGCCTTCGATGACGACATGCCTGGGTCGCACGGCTTCATTGGCGGCTTCACCAACGTTGCCATGAACGGCGTGATGTCGCACTGGGATAGCTCAGCCAACAAGGCGGTTGTTCCCAATTCGTCGCTCGCGACGACGATCCCCTCGATGGTCTATCTCGCCTATCAGGGGATGTTTTTCATCATCACTCCCGCGCTAATCTGCGGCGCGTTTGCTGAGCGAATGAAGTTCAGCACGATGTGCGTTTTCATGCTGCTGTGGGGGACGCTGGTTTATTGCCCGCTCGCACATTGGGTCTGGTCGGCAAAGGGGATTTTCGCCGACGGGCCGCACAAAGCTTTCGACTTCGCGGGCGGAACGGTGGTGCATATCAGCTCGGGAACTTCGGCCCTGGTTTGCGCGCTCGTGCTCGGCAAGCGACTGGGATATGGGCAGGAGCCGATGCCGCCGCACAACCTCACCTATACGTGCATCGGCGCGGGCCTGTTGTGGGTCGGCTGGTTCGGATTTAACGCGGGTAGCGCGGTGGCCGCGAACGGATCGGCCGCCAACGCCTTCCTGGCGACTCACCTGGCAGCGAGCACCGGCCTCTTGGCCTGGGCGTGCGCCGAATGGGTGACGCGTGGCAAGCCGAGCGTGCTCGGTGCGTGCTCGGGCGCGGTTGCGGGACTTGTCGGCATCACGCCGGCTTGCGGCTTCGTCACGCCGCTCTCGGGGATTGTGATCGGATTGTGCGCGGGAGTTGTCTGCTTCCTTGCCTGCACAACGCTTAAATCAAAGTTCAACTACGACGATTCGCTCGACGCTTTCGGCGTCCACGGAATCGGCGGCATGCTGGGCTGCTTGCTGACCGGCGTCTTCGCGAGCAAGGCTGTTCCCGGAACATCCGGAGTCGGCGGCTGGCTGGAAGGCAACTTTCAGCAGTTCGTCAACCAGGCCATGAGTGCCGGAGCCGCGGTCGCGATCGCCGTCGTCGGAACGTTTATCTTCCTCAAAGTGCTGGACGCGGTCATGGGCCTGCGAGTCAGCCAAAGCGACGAAATTCAGGGACTCGACGTCAGTCAGCACGGCGAAGAAGGCTACATCTTCTTCTAAAGTACGGGCCAGCCGGACGACCATTTTGGGAGGGCGAAGCTCGGATCGGCCGGGCTCGCCCTCCGGTCGACCCTGATCAACCGGCCGCTGGCATCGACTGACCCTGGCATTGACAGTGAACCCCGCGGAAAATCAGAATCTGCCGCGTCATACGCCACAGGTCGCCGTCGGGCCCGTATTGAAACGAAAGCGGGCCCGAAACGGGCGACCCAGGCCAGTGCCGTCAAGCGCTGCCGGCATTCGCCAGGCGTTTTTGATCCGAGGGGCCACCGCCGATGAAGAAGATCGAGGCCATCGTCCGCCACTTCAAGCTCGAGGAAATCAAGGACGCATTGACCGAAATCGGCGTGCAGGGGATGACGGTCTCGGAGGTCCGCGGCTTCGGCCGGCAAAAAGGACAGAAGGAACAGTACCGCGGCGCGGAATATACCGTCGATTTTCTCCCCAAGGCTAAAATGGAGATCGTCGTTTCGGACGAGCAGCTCAAATCGGTAATCGAGACGATTCTGCGGACGGCGCGCACCGGGCAGATCGGCGACGGAAAGATTTTCATCACGGATCTTTCGGAGATGATCCGCATCCGCACCGGTGAAACCGGCACTCAGGCCCTGTGACGCCCGCCCAGCGGCTCGCACGACGCGGGCCGGTCGGCAGCAACTTCCCGTACCCTAAAATCGACCTGCCCCAAATCGACCTGCCCTACAATCTGTCCGACAATCGAAAACGGTGACCCACTCATGAAGAAGATCGAAGCCATCGTCCGACATTTCAAGCTCGAGGACGTCAAGAACGCCCTCAACCAGGCCGGTCTGCAAGGAATGACGGCCTCGGAGGTCCGCGGCTTCGGCCGGCAGCGCGGCCACAAGGAAACCTACCGCGGGGCCGAATACACCGTCGATTTCCTGCCGAAAGTGAAGATCGAGGTCGTCGTCAGCGACGAGCAGCTGCAGACCGCCATCGACACGATCATCAACGCGGCCCGCACCGGAAAGATCGGCGACGGCAAAATCTTCGTTTCGCAGCTGGCGGAGGTCATCCGCATCCGCACCGGAGAGACGGGCGCCGCGGCGATCTGACGTGGTCGAATGAGCGAACAGACTCCCGTGTCGGTTCAGACGCCTGCGCATCTCGGCGAACGCCGCCTTCAAATCCAGGCCATCCGCACCGACGCACGGGCGCTCTTCGACGGAGGAGCCACCGGCATCCAGGTGGCCGCCGCCATTTCCGAGGCAACCGAGGCTTTCATCCGCCGCGTCTTCCAGTCAGTCGTCGATCAACTCCCCGAAGATGCCCGCGACATCGTCACAAAGAACATTGCCGTCGTCGCCGTCGGCGGAACCGGGCGCGGCGAGCTGTGCCCTTTCTCCGACGTCGATCTGTTGTTTCTCGTGGGCCGAACGGGCCGCACGCTGGCGGCCGACTGCGTCTCGCAGGCCGTTCGCGACTATTGGGACGCTGGACTCAAGCTGGGGCACGCGGTCCGCGGTTTGAGCGACACGCTGGCCATCGCCCGCCAGGAGATCGACGTCGCCACGTCTCTGGTCGAGGCGCGCCTGATTTGGGGCGATCAGGACCTCTACGATCGACTGATCGCCGAGTTTCAAAGGAAGGTCGTCCGCTCGCGGCTGACCGCGTTCGTCGACGAATGTATCGCTGCCCGGGAAAAGGAACGGATCGAGTACGGCTCGGCGGTCAAACAGCTCGAGCCCGACATCAAGCGCTCGCCGGGCGGACTCCGCGACGTGCATCTCATGCGTTGGGTTGGCTTCGCCCGCTTCGGGGCCGCCAGCATCGATTCGTTGCGTCTGCAAGGGGCCTTGGGGCGCGAAGAAGCCCGCGTCCTGTTGACGGCTTACGAATTCCTCATGCGCGTGCGCATCGACCTGCATTTCGCGGCGGGCCGCTGCCAGGACGTCCTCTCGCGGGACGAGCAATTGCGAATCACCGAAGAACGCCGCGTCGAAGGAGTTTTGGGACAGCGTCCGGTCGAACGGTTCATGCAGACGTATTTCCGCCACAGCACGGCCATCGCCGAGCTGTGCGAGCGGTTCATCACCCTGCATCGGCCGCGCCCCGTGCTTGCGGGATTGCTGAAATCGTTGGCCACGCATCGCTCGGAGGGAATTTACCGAGTCGGCGCCGACTCGGTCGACGTGATTGCGCGCCGGCAACAATCTGTCCTGGCGAGCCTGCCCGGGATCCTGAGGTTCTACCTGAGCGCCGCGCGCTACGCCGTCAACCCGTCGCCGAAATTTGCCGAGCGGATCCGCGAAGCCGTTCCCCTCTTGGGGGGCGAGGTGACTGCGGAAAGCGCCGAGCTGTTTCGCGAAATCCTGGGGGCGCACGGCAATTTGGGAGTCATCCTCCGCAGCATGTTTCGCACGGGCGTGCTCGAGATCCTCGTGCCGCCGATGGCCCATGCCCGCTGCCTGCTGCAGTTCAATCAATACCACAGTTACACGGTGGACGAGCACACGCTGCGGACAATCGAAGAACTCGAACGCTTCGATCGCGATTCGGGCCCGTTGGGGACCGCTTATCGCAGCATCCGCGATAAACGCATTCTGCACCTGGCCCTGTTGCTGCACGACCTGGGAAAGGGCCACGAGGAGGACCACAGCGTGGTCGGTCGCGCGCTCGCCGAGCGGATGGCCGATCGACTCCGAATTGCGTTCGAGGACCGCGAGACGCTCGTCTTTCTGGTCCACCGGCACCTTTCGATGGCGCACCTGGCCTTCCGACGCGACACGTCGGAGCCGGAATCGATTCTCGAATTCAGCCGCGAAGTCGGCAGCGCCGAACGGCTGCGGATGCTTTTCGTGCTTTCGGCGGCCGATCTGATGGGCGTCGGGCCGGGGATTTGGACTCAGTGGAAGTCTCAGCTCCTCTTCGGCCTCTTTGATCGAACGCTGTTGCTTTTGACGGGTCAGGACGCCGCCGTCGATCACGCACAACGTCTGGCGGCAATCAAGCAGCAAGTTCTCGAAGCCGCGTGGCGATCGGGGCGTCCCATCACCGATCGGCACGAGCTGGAGAATCTGCTCGAACGATTCCCCGCGCATTACCTCACCACAACTCCGCCGAGCCGCATTGTCGGCGATCTGAAAGCCCTGCAAGAATATCGATCCGGAGAGCCGGTCGTGAACGGCGATTATGAGGAGGCCACGCAAACTGTCGAGTACCGCATCGTGACCCATGAGCACGACGTGGCCGGCTGCTTTCACAAGGCAACCGGCGTGCTCACCGCCCACCATCTGCAAATCGTCTCCGCGCAGATCAGCACCACGACCGACGGCTTCGTTTTCGACACCTTCCGCGTGCTGGATCGCGATTTTTCCGGCGTCGTGCCGCGGGACCGCATCGAAAAAGTCGCCGCTGCCATGCGAAAGACGCTGATGGGAGTGGTGCACGTCGAGGAGCTGTTTCAACGCAATCGGCGCTTCGGCGGTTCGGGCCGCACGCAAGCCATCTCCGATCTTCCGGCCCGCGTGGTCATCGACAGCGGCTCCTCGGAGCGGTTTTCCGTGATCGACGTTTTCTCGCACGACCGTCCGGGGCTGCTCTACACGCTCTCGCGAAAGATTTTCGAGCTCGGTCTATCGGTGGAGCTCGCGAAAATCGCCACCCACCTCGACCAGGTTGTCGACGTCTTCTACGTCACCGATCGCAACGGCCAGAAGCTGCAAGACCCGGCCCGCGTGCGCGAGGTCCAATCGGCCCTCCTGACCACGCTGCAGGAATTCGAGCGACACGACCGGTCGCAGTTTGCCTCCTGATTGCGGCACGCCAGAGAGCGGGGCCACGTGCGAACGCATGCTCCTGAGGCCTGAATTTCCGAGATGCTATTCCGGCGGCGTCCGACTAGACGTCAATCGACAACGATTCTCTCCACCTCCAGCGACGGCAGCTCCACGATCGCAATCGTGCGTGGGTTAGCGCGGAAGAGCGCCCCTGGGTTCAGCACCAGCGTTTGTCCTTCGTAGTGTTCCTCGGGCGCGTGCGTGTGCCCGTAGCAGACCAGCCGGTACGACTGCGAATCGACCGCGTCCTGAAATCGGCGATGGTCGTGGCCGTGTACGATCGCGATTTTGCAGCCGGCCAGCTCGATCTCGCCGAATTCATCGTGGCAGGTCTGCTCGACCAGCTCGATCGCGTCCCTCAGGGGCGCCCAATCGTGGTCGCAGTTGCCGAACACATAGTGGCCCGGCCAGCGTGAAAAGACGGGAATAATCTCGGGCGAACCGATGTCGCCGCAGTGCAACACCTGTTCGATCTCGCGGTCCGCGAGCAGCTCGGCCGCACGGCGGGCGCTTGGCAGGTGCCCGTGAGTGTCGCTCACCACGCCGATTCGCAGGACACCGGCGTGCTGTTTTGGTCGTTCGTGTTTCAGGCGCCGGTCTCACTGCGAATCCGCGAAACACTCTGTGACCAGCTGCGTATCCATGTATTCGGTGAGCTCTTTTAGCTTTCCATCGGCCAGCCGACAGATATAGCAGTACGTATTGTTGTACGGTTTGCCATTCTTGGTGGTGACTCGGCCTTGGCACTCGACGGCGACGAAATCGTCCTCGGCAATAAAGCGATGCGCCGTGTTCGTGTATCGCGTGGCGAAGTTGGCGAACAGCGGCTCCATCAGCTGCTTGAGAACAACCTGCTTTCCTCGATACGTCCTCGACCACCGGGTATGGCCGCTCACCGTCCAGCAGAAGTCGTCGGCCCACAGATCGATGAACGGGCGGCTGTTCCCCTGGGCCATCTCCTGAAAGGCGCGCTGCAGAAGCTGCTTGTTTGTGGCTGCCGTCATGCTGGAACCTCCATCGGCCGGATCTCGAAGGCGATTTCTGATCGAGACTTCACGTCGACAGCTCGTCGACTTGGAATGAGTCGCGCTGCGGGCTCGTTTGCAATTGCACCATCTGGCGATAGCGACTGTCGGTCTCCATCAGCTCGACGTGCGTGCCGGACTCGACTTCGCGGCCGTCTTCGAGCACCACGATCCGGTCGGCGTGGGCAATCGTGCTCAAGCGATGGGCAATCACGAAGCAGGTGCGATCCTGCATCAAGCGCGCAAGGCCCGATTGAATCAGCCGTTCGCTCTCGGTGTCGAGGTTGCTGGTCGCCTCGTCAAGGATCAGGATTTTCGGGTCGGCCAGGATAGCCCGCGCGATGGCCAGCCGCTGACGCTGCCCGCCGCTGAGCTTGACGCCCCGCTCGCCGATCAGAGTGTCGTAACCCTCCGGCAGGCGCGTGATGAATTCATCGGCATTGGCGATCTGCGCGGCCCGGAGGATTTCGGCGTCGGTCGCATCACGATTGGCGTAGCCGATGTTCTCGGCGATCGTGCCATCGAAGAGGAAGACGTCCTGCTCGACTACCCCCAATAGCGAACGATAGCTCTCGACGTGGATGTCTCTCACATCGATGCCGTCAAACATGACGCGTCCGACGGTCGGATCGTAGAACCGGGCCACCAGGTTGCACAGTGTCGTCTTTCCCGCGCCGCTGGGACCGATGAGCGCGATCAACTGCCCCGGCTCGGCCATCAGCGACACATTGCGCAAGGCGGGCTGCGAAGCGCCCGGATAAAGGAACGTGACATCCTCGAGCACCACGCGGCCTCGGGCCTGCTCTTTATCGATCCGCACCGAATCGCCGGTTGGGAGCATCTCCCGCGGCTCGTCGAGCAGATCGAGAATTCGGTCGAGGGCCGACAGGCTGTTCTGAAATGTGGCGGCACTTTCGGCGAGCACCGCGAGCGGCTCCAAGAGCATCGCGAGGTAGACCAGGAACATCATCAGATCGCCGAGCGTCAGCGCGCCGGACAGCACCTGCCAGCCACCGTAGAGCATCAACAGGCCGCTGCTGAGGGGGATCAGCGCCTCCCAGCAAATCTCGATGATCCGCGCCCACCACCAGACAAGCAGCTCCTGTCGGGCCATCAGATCGTTGGACCGCACGAAGCGGCCCGCCTCGCTGTGTTCGCGACTGAACCCGCGCACGACGCGCATGCCGGCAAACGACTCCGTGGTGTGGGCGTCGATCGCCTCGCGGCGGGCCCGAATGGCCTTGTGTTGCGGCCGAATGCGGTTGATCCAAGTGCGATGCGTCAGAAAGACCAGCGGCACGAGAATCAGCGCGCCGAGCAAGAGTCGCCAGTCGGCCCACGCCAGGATGATCAGGCTGCCGATCAACTGCACGATGGCCCGCCACGGGTTGTAGAGCATGCCGAAGATCAGCTCGCCCACCGACCCGGCATCCTCGCGCAAAACGCTCGCTACGCCACCCGATTTGAGTTCGTGCACGCGATGCAGGGGCAAGCGGACCGCGTGCTCGAAGGCCCGCTTGCGAATCGACAGCTGCAGCCGCTTGGTCGCCCGTGTGGCGTACCAGCGGCCCCACACGTGCATCACGACCTTGACGAGGTTCAAAATCGTGACGGCCACCACAATGAACAACAAGAGGGCCCATGGATTGTGGGGCACGTGCAGCCAGTGAGGAATCGACTGCGGCAGCGGCTTCTGGCCCAGCACATTGTCGACGACGAATTTCGTCGCCGCCGGAGGACCGAGCCCGAGGATCGTCGAGACCGTTAGCGTTCCGAGGGCAAAATAGACGGCCGGCCGCTGATCGCCCAATAGCCGAAAGAAACTGCGAATGAGGACCCAGGTCGAGCGGACCCGAGGCCGCCGGCGCGAACTCGCCGCCAGCTCCGGCTGGAGACTCTGCTTTTTGCGAAGCCGTTCGCGGTATTCCGCGAAACGCTGCCGACTCGACTCTCTCCGTCTCGCCATGCTGTCCTACTCAAGGACCTAGACCGATGGGTGGCTGGGGTCGAACCGCTTCGGTTCGCCCCCAGTCTGTTGCAGCTCACCCGCCCCTTGCCGCGAAGGCTCCCGGCTGATTGGCACTGCATTATATTCCATCGGCAAGCTTGCCGTCTTGGAGGCGCAGGACGTTGTCCGAATCGGTTAGGTAACGCTGGTCGTGCGTAACGACAACGACCGTCGTCTGCAGATCTTCATGAAGACGGCGCAAATGGCCGAAAACCTCGGCACCGGTTGCACTATCGAGCTCACCGGTCGGTTCATCGGCGAGCACGAGTTTTGGTCGTTTGAGGATCGCGCGGGCGATAGCCACCCGCTGCTGCTCGCCACCCGACAGTTGATTGGGCCGGTGATCGAGCCGGTTGGACAGGCCCACGTCTTTGAGCAGTTGGATGGCCCGCGCTCGCAAGTCGTGCGAAATCCCGCGCGGCATAAAGGGGACCAGCACGTTTTCGACCGCAGTCAGATTGGCCAGCAGGTTGAAGCTCTGAAACACAAAGCCGACTTCCTCGCGGCGATAGCGGTCACGCTCCTGCGTCGTGAAGCCATTGAGCCGCCGACCGCCGACGAGGATCTCTCCGCTGCTCGGCTCATCGAGCGCCCCGATCAAATACAGCAAAGAACTCTTGCCGCTGCCGGAGGGCCCGACGATGAACGTAAACGAGCCGGCGGGGATTTCTGCCGTCACGCCCCGCAAGGCGCGAACCTCGGTCGCCCCTAGATGATGGCTCTTGGCGACGTCGCGCAGCTCGACGCGGGTGCCCTGCGGCTGCGGACCAGCCTTGCCGTTGCCGTTGTTCCCGCGGAAATGGCCTTCGATGGCGGCGCGCAATTGCTCGCGCGTTCGGCGAAACGCGTCGAGGCATTCTTCCGGGGTCCCGGTCACGTGACCGGGGTCGTCCAGAGGCCAGTCTAAGCGGCGGACTCCAGCGGGGAAGCTCGGACATTCGCGGGCTGCCGAAGCGCACAACGCGATCAAGACATCGGGTGGCGTTCCTTCCGGCGGCAGGAACTCCTGGACTGACTTGCTGTGTTGAGCCGACAGATCAGCTCCGATTTCGCTCATCGCGGCAATCGCCAGCGGATGCACGAAACCGGCTGGGCGCGATCCGGCCGAAAGGGCCTCGAACCGGTCGCCATACTTTTGGCGGAGAAGGCCCTCGGCCATCTGGCTGCGGCTGGAATTGCCCGTGCACAGGAACAAAACCCGCAGCTGCTTTTCCATCGATCGAATCGACCCGCCTGATGCCGACCTGCGATGCAGCCCACTCCTCAGCTCTGCTGTCACTCTATTGCACGCCAAATCGTCCGTCCATCGTTGGCACGCCGGCTCGGATCTGATTATGCTTCAACCCTGCCCCCAACAGCCGCTCGGCACGGCCGTTGCGAAATCCGTTGGAGACGGACCTTCGAGCGTCCTGGGCCGAGAAAATCAGGGCTTTTTGCCCGCGCAGCGAAGCCCCGAGGCGCTAAGGATGCACGCTTTCTGTGCAGCTGTGCTAAATCCACTTGCGCGCCGAGCGACGAACGAGACTCACGAAAGGACCGGACGATGACCCCCAAGGAATTCTTTGAATTCATGAAGAAGAACGATTCCGAGCAGATCGACCTCAAGTTCTGCGACATGCTCGGAACCTGGCAGCACTGCACCTACCCGATCGATACGCTCGACGAAAGCATCTTCGAAGAGGGCCTGGGGTTTGACGGTTCCTCGATTCGCGGCTGGCAGGCGATCAACGCCTCCGACATGCTCGCCGTTCCCGATCCGAAGACGACGGTGCTCGACCCATTCTTTGAGAAGCCGACCGTCAGCGTCATCGCCGACATCGTCGACCCGATCACCAAGGAAAGATATTCGCGCGATCCGCGCAACGTCGCCAAGAAAGGCGTCGCCTATCTGAAGCAAAC
>Ga0187781_10001898_pt1 | contig 15898 bp, 9 predicted proteins | sample 0715_SJ02_MP02_2_FD_132447 | JGI IMG/M metagenome (GOLD analysis project Ga0187781, IMG submission 132447) | Tropical peat soil microbial communities from peatlands in Department of Meta, Colombia - 0715_SJ02_MP02_20_MG | ecosystem: Environmental > Terrestrial > Soil > Wetlands > Peat | place...
CTCGTCACCGCGCGCCTTGATCTCGGTGCCGTCCTCCAGCGTGAACACGTAGGTGGTGTTCTTCAGGTCATCCTCCTTGACCAGCACGCCCTGGAACGCCTCGGGGTTGAAGCGGAACGTCGTGCAGCCCTTCAGACCCTGTTCGTGCGCATATAGATAGATTCCCTTGAACTGGTCATAAGGGAAATTGGTCGGCACGTTCGCGGTCTTCGAGATCGAGGAGTCGACCCAGCGCTGCGCCGCCGCCTGAATATCCACATGCTCCTTGGGTCCGATGTCCTCCGCCGAAATGAAGTACTCGGGGAGCTTCTCTGCGGCGTTCTGCGAGTTAGGCACAGCCCGCGGATTCACCATCTCTCGGTAGGCGAGGAGCTCGAAAGAGAACACGTCGACCTTCTCCTTGGACTTCTTGCCTTCGCGGATGACGTTCCTGAAGTAGTGATGCGCGAAGGAGGGCTCGATACCGTTCGAGGCGTTGTTCGCGAGCGAGAGCGAGATAGTCCCCGTGGGCGCGATGGAGGTGTGATGCGTGAATCGCGCGCCGACCTCGGCGAGCTCATCCACGGTCTCGGGCGCGACTTCGGCGATGCGCTGCATGTAGCGACTATAGCGCGCGTGCAGCACCCGGCCGGGGATCTTGGCGCCTACCCGCCATCCATCCTTGGCCATCTCGGGGCGCTTGCGCAGCATCTCGCGCGTCACCGTGAACTCCTCGTCCATGATCGGCGCCGGACCCTTCTCGCGCGCGAGATCAAGCGCCGCCTCCCAGCCGGCGACCGCCATCTCCCGCGACACCTTCTCGGTAAATTCCACGGACTTCTTCGATCCGTACTTCATGCAGAGCATGCTGATCGCGGAGCCCAGCCCCAGGAACCCCATGCCGTGACGGCGCTTGCGGCGGATCTCCTCGCGCTGCGGCGCCAAGGGGAGCCCGTTGATCTCGACCACGTTGTCGAGCATGCGCGTGAATACCTTCACCACCTTGCGATAGGTTTCCCAATCGAAGCGCGCTTCCTCGGTGAACGGATCGACGATGAACTTGGTAAGATTCACCGAGCCCAAGAGGCAGGAGCCGTGGGGCGGGAGGGGCTGTTCGCCACAGGGGTTCGTGGCGCGAATGTTCTCGGTCCACCAATTGTTGTTCATCTCATTCACGCGGTCGATGAGGATGAACCCGGGCTCCGCAAAATCGTAGGTCGAGGACATGATCAAGTCCCAGACCCGCCGCGCCGGTAGCGTCTTGTAGATCTTGCACGCGACCAGCCCGACCTCGTTCACCACGTACCCCGTCGTGTCCGGCCACTCGCGCCATACAAATTTCGTCGGATCATCGAGGTTTGGGCGCTCCGCCTCGAACTCGTTCTGCGCGAGCGGGAAGGCGAGCTTCCACTCGTTGTCGTTCTTCACCGCTCTCATGAATTCATCCGTGACGAGGAGCGACAGATTGAACTGGCGGAGCCTGCCGTTCTCGCGCTTGGCGCGAATGAACTCGAGCACGTCCGGATGGCCGACGTCGAAGGTCCCCATCTGCGCGCCGCGCCGTCCGCCCGCCGAGGAGATGGTGAAACACATCTTGTCGTAGATATCCATGAAGGAGAGCGGCCCGGAGGTATAGGCGCCCGCTCCGCTTACGTAGGCGCCGCGCGGGCGCAGCGTGGAGAATTCGTAGCCGATGCCGCAATTGTGAATGACCATGAGGCCGTCGTTACCGGCAACGTAGTTGTTGTGCTTCTCCACGGTGAAGTCGAAGAATGTCTCGGGCATGGGCACGGCGTACTCGACGCGCTCGACCGGTCGCAGTTGCTTGGTGAGCGCGATGAGATCTTGAAGCGTCGGGAAGCGTGCAGCCCACCGGTCGAGCCATACACGGCTCACTCGCTCGCGCTGCGGATAGCCATGGTAGAAGCCGAGATGCTGCCTCTCCGCAGGAGAGAGAGCATTCATCTCGCCCTCGAGCGCCGCGCGAAGCGCCGGGATCATCTGAAACTCATCGCACGGGCCGCTGACCGACTCGCACTCGAGGATACGGTCGCGCTTGTGCCCATCGGCCATGTATTGCGCCACGGCGGATAGAAACTGGGAACCGCAGATCTCGAGCATGGCGCCGCCCGAATCGCGCACGACCGATCCTGCGAGCTCGTGGCCCCGAGGCTTGCGATGGGTGATCGCCGCATGCACGCCGAACAACGCGAGAAGCGATCTGAGCTCGAGCGCAAAGCACAAGCTTTTCATGCTGATCGTCGCGCTGCCATGGTCCGCCGTCACGCTGCCGTCGGTATCGATCAACCCGGCGAGGAAAGGAAGGAAGAAGCGCTCGGGTTCGGATGCGATCCAACGCGGCACCTCGAGCGTCCCACACTTCGGCCCGATCTGACCGTCGATCGGCGCAGCGGCCCGACTCGCCCTGATGCTGCTCACGGCATAATCCCAGACCGCCGTTCCATCGGCGGTCGTGGCGGCGATCACCTTGGCGCGCGAGCCCGCGAAGCCGGCAAAGAACGCCGTGTAACGTTCGACCACAGCGCGCTCGGCGGCGCGGACCTTGAAGACGAGGCGTCGCCCCAGCGCGCTCGCGCGGCGGGCCCATGCGGTGCGAGTCGGCTTGTCGCTGAACTTTTTGACGTGAGCCGAGCCCTCGCCCAGATGGGCGCCTGTGAACCACGCATCCCGCGAGCGCTCGGGATCGGCGCTCCACGGGAAGTGATGATGAATGAGAGCATCCGTTAGCCGAACCTCGTCAGCTCGCACGTATAAGCACTCACCGCTGCGATAAACGAGTACGGGGTGCTTGGCGGAGGTCGTGAGCTTTGCGTGATTCGAGGTGATGCGCACGTTGTCCTCTTGCGGCACATGCGTCGTCAGGTGCCGGATGATCGGCCGCATCTCGAAGCGGTGCTCGTCGCGGTCGTAGCACAGAATCTCGCGATGCCGTTCGGCAACGGCTCGATCGGCGGTGACGAGGCCTCGTTCTGTGCGCACCCAGGTGCCCGGTGCGACACACCCCGCCTTCAAGGTAAGCCCCGCCTCGTGCACCTTGGTCAGGATGTCGTCCATCGAGTCGCGAATCGTGCCCGACACCGTGCAGTTGATGGTCGAGGTGGCGGGCTTGTGCTCGAGCGCGCCCGCGTTCGAAGTGACGCGGCCCGCCGGAATCGCGCCGTGGCGCAGCGCCCAGAGGAAGGACTCGTACCACCGCTCGCGCAGCTCGGGCGATTCCACGTCCGCGAGCGCACGCGCGACACGCTTGTAGGTGTCGTCCATCGATTGGTCGATGGGTGCGCCGTCCTTGGCGATCAGACGATATTTCTTGTCCCAGATGTCGTACGACGCCTCTTGGAAAGGAATACTGCCGACCTCTTTGGGTTGAATCTTGACCACCGTGTTCATGGGTTTCGAAATAGCTCCCTTATAATTTTATGGCCCGACAGATGCAGACGAGTAACGAACGTCTCTCCGGCAAGAAAGCTCTTGCGGCTGAGCGAACACCCACGGGGACTAACGCGAGCCTGTGACCACTACATCTTGTGTACGTTTGTTTAGGGTAAGACTGGATGCGGATCATCGTCAAGACCTTATTGAGCTAAAAATCGACATAAAAAATCAAGTACTTTCATAATGTTACACAATTCTTCCGAGAAATATTCTTATTGCACTTCGAAACCCGCGGGTCAAGAGTAAATCTCTGATTATCTAGATATTGTGGCCCACATCTTATTCACAATATGTTCCATCAGATGCTCTATTGACTTTTCTGAAAGAGCTCGCGGCGGGCAAATTGTGCTTTGCCCGCGCGCCGATCTTGAGACCAGAGACGCGCTCCTCGAGTTGAAAAGCGCGCGCTCGACCCAACAACGGCTCACAGCAAGATTTACGAATCATTCCAATTCGAGGAGTCGCTATGACTGTTGTGCGTTATGAACCATGGTCGCTGGTGAACCGCTTCCAGCGAGATATCGATCGATTGTTCGGTGCGCCGCGAACGACTGCGGCAGATTCCGGTGCTTGGTTGCCGGCGGTCGATGTGCACGAGGAAGACAATCAATTCCTGTTGCATGTGGATTTGCCCGGCGTGGATCCCAAAGCGGTGGAGATCACCTCCGAGGACGGCGTGCTCACCATTCGCGGAAAGCGTGAGGAGACTCGCCGCGAGTCCCGCGACGGCTATCGCCGCATCGAGCGGATCGGCGGCGAATTCCTGCGCCGCTTCAGCCTGCCGGAGTCGGTGGACGTGCAGAACATCAAGGCCAAGGCGGTCAACGGCGTGCTGGAGGTGACGATCCCGAAGCTCGCCCGGGTGCAGCCTCAGCGGATCAGCGTCCAGGCCGCCTAAGATTAAGGGGCCTCAGAGGGTCCGCCACGGACGCTCTTACGTGTAAGATCGCTGTTCGAGCAGCGTAGGGTCGGACGGAAACGTCCGACCCTATTTCCGTTGCGCCAGGTCGCTGCCGATGAAGTATTTTCATAAGAGGATTGCGCATGAAACTGCGTGTTAGATGGGCGGCGGTCCTCGCCGCAGCGGCTCTTTCGGCGCCGGGGGCTTTCGCCGCCCTGCCCTCCCCGCCACCTCAGCCCGCTCCCGAGGCGCAGCCGATGCCCTCACTCGCCCCCATGGTGAAGCGAGTCTCACCGGCAGTGGTCAACATCGCGACACGCGGCACCATCAAGGAAAAGCCGGGGCACAATCCGCTGCTCGATGACCCGTTCTTCCGCCGCTTCTTCGACGTGCCGCCGGATCTGCGGCCGCGCGAGAGACAGTTTCAAAGCGCGGGCTCCGGTGTCGTCGTCGACGCCAAGAACGGCTACATCATCACCAATTACCACGTGATCGAGAATGCCAACGAGATCACGGTCACGCTGCAGGACAACCGCACCTTCAGCGCGAAGGTCGTGGGCTCGGACGACGGGGCCGATATCGCCGTGCTGCAGGCGAAGCAGCCGAATCTCACGGCGATGGCGCTCGGTGACTCCTCGCACCTCGAGGTGGGCGACTACGTGGTCGCCATCGGGAATCCCTTCGGGCTGCAGCACACCGTGACGGCGGGCATCGTGAGTGCGCTCGGTCGCACCGGGATCAATCCCGAAGGCTACGAGGATTTCATCCAGACCGACGCCTCGATCAATCCGGGCAATTCCGGCGGGGCCTTGGTCAACCTGCGCGGCGAGCTGGTCGGGATCAATTCGGCGATCCTCTCGGGCAGCGGAGGAAACATCGGCATCGGCTTTGCGATTCCGGTCAACATGGCCAAGAGCGTCATGGATCAATTGATCAAGTACGGCCAGGTCAAGCGCGGGGTCCTGGGAGTCAACATCTACGATGTCACTCCGGACATCGCCAAGGAGTACGGCCTGGCCGAATCGAGCGGCGCTCTCGTCGGCGGCGTCGCCCAGGGCTCGTCCGCCGAGAAGGCAGGCGTCAAGACCGGCGACATCATCGTCTCGATCAACGGGGTCCCCATGAAGAGCGCGGGGGAGCTGCGCAACGCCATCGGCATGCTGCGGGTCGGTGATCAAGTCGAGATCGGGCTGTTACGCGACGGCAAACCGCGCAAGCTCACGGCGCTCATCGCCGAACGCAGCGAGACCGAGACGGCCAACGCCGTCGACATCAATCGAGGGCTCGAGGGCGCGGATCTCGCCGACGCGCCCGAGGGCGGCGGCGTCCTGGTGCGCTCGGTACAAGAGGGGAGCCCCGCCTCGCAGGCGGGTCTGCGGGCGAACGACTTGATCGTGGGCGTCGGGCGCCAGCCCGTGTCGAACACCAAGGCGCTGCGCGAGGCGGCCAAGGGGCTGGATCTGTTGCTGCTCAACGTGCGGCGGGGCTCCTCGGTCGTGCTGATTCCCGTTCGGTAGTCGTGGCGCGATGAAAGCGCTATCGATCTGCGTCCTCGGCGGCACCGGCTTTCTCGGGACACGGGCCGTTGCGCGGCTCATCAAGGACGGTCATCAGGTTACGGTGCTGTCGCGCGATCGCGAGCTTCACAAGCATTTGCTCGTGCTGCCCGGCCTCACGCTCGACAACTGCGACGTCTATGACGAAGCGGAGCTGAGCGAGCGCTTCCGCGGCAAGGATGTCGTGATCAATCTGGTCGGGATCTTGAACGAGCGCGGCTTCGGCGGCGCCGGCTTTCGCCGCGCCCACACCGAGCTCACCCGGGGCGTGCTCCAGGCCGCACGCTCGGCGGGCGTCGCTCGACTGCTGCAGGTGTCCGCATTGAAGGCCGCGCCGGATGCACCGAGCCATTATCTGCGCTCCAAGGGCGAGGCCGAGCGCCTGATCCGAGAGAGTGCGGGCCTGGACTGGACCATCTTCAAGCCCTCGGTCATGTTCGGCCCCGGGGACACGTTCTTGAATCGCTTCGCCGGACTCCTGGCCTCCGTCCCGCTGGTGTTTCCGCTCGCGCGGCCGAGCGCCCGCTTCCAGCCGGTATTCGTCGATGACGTCGTCGATGCGATATTGCGATCGCTGCACGGCGGCGCAACCAGCCGTCAAACCTACGAGCTCGGCGGTCCCCAGATCTACACGCTCCGAGAGATCGTCGAATGGGTCGCCAAGATCACCGGGCATCGGCGCTGGATCATCGGCCTGCCGGACTTTGCGGCACGCCTCCAGGCCTTTGTCATGGACTTCGTTCCCGGCCGCCCCTTCTCGAGCGACAACTACCACTCGCTCAAGGTCGACAGCGTCTGCAGCGAGGACGGGTTCGCCCGTCTCAAGCTAAAGCCGCACTCCATGGTCGCAGCGGCGCGCCAGTATCTCGGCGCGCTCGAGGACAACGCACGCCTCTCCTTGAACCGCGCCGCCGCGGGCCGACGCGTGCAGGTCGAGAGCGCGCGTACCGGCCCGCGCTAGTGTCCTGAATCAGAAATTCGCCGTGCACCGAGAGCGCCGCCGCGGCCCGACCGCAAGGCGCGACGACCGCGAATACTGTAGCGTATTCAAGGGAGGGGCAACGCAGCGGGCGGGGCGCCGCGGCGTTCGAATGCCGGCGAATTTCTGATTCAGGACACTAGCTCAGCGATTGCTGGCTTGGGAGCGTGCGCTCACGGCACAGCATCTCGTCGCGCCGCGCTTGATCAAGCCGCGCGAGCTCGCGCACGCGCCGATAGAAGGCGGGGAGGTCGCCCCGGACGGCCTCGAGCTCGCGCTCGAAGCCGGGCACGCAGTCGTAGTACGTCGCGACCGAGGCCAGGTGAGCGTTGTTGATCTCTCCTTTGAGCCAGGCGTCGAAGGGCGCATGGCCGCCCCAATTCTCCCGTAGATGCGCATAAGAATCGCGCAGTGCCGCGAAGACCTCAAGCTTTTGCCGCTGCATCTGCTCGGCGTCGAGGGCCGAGGCATAGAGCCTGCGCAGCTCGGCACGCGTGGCCGTCAAGAGCGCGATCACGGTGCGGGTGTGTTGCCGATACAGCTCGAAACGCGCCAAGTCCTCCTCCCGCCCTGAAGCATGGAGCCAGCGCCGCACGCCCTCGTCCTCCACCGTGGTCGCGAACGCCTCGTTGAAGTCGGCATCGTTGGCGACATAGAGAATCTGATGCGTGAGCTCGTGAAAGATGATGGCCGCCAGATCGACGTCGCTCCAGCCGAGCATGGTGTTGGTGATCGGATCGTTGAAATGTCCGAGCGTCGAGTAAGCCGCTACGCCGGCGACGCTCACATCGAAGCCGCGCCGCCGCCATTTGTCGGCGAATGCGTACGCTCGACGCTCGACGAAGTAGCCCCGATAGGCGACGCACCCGACGACGGGAAAGCACCATTCCTTCGGGTCGACCGAGAACTCGGGCGCTGCGACCACGTTCCACACCACATACGGCCGCCCGACGTCGGCGTAGCTCGAGTAACTGCCGTTCTTCGGCAATCCCAGCTCTCGAGATGCGAATTCCCGTATCTGCCGGGCGGCCTCGAGCTGGCTGCGCACGGCGGGCGCTGTGTCCCGATTCTCGATGACCTTCGAGATCGGCGCGCGCTTCGACAGGAGCTGCAACTCGCCCTGCGCGCTCTCGATCAGGTAGCAGCCGCCGAAAGAGCCCAGGATCGGCCCGATCGCGGCGAGTATGAGAATCCGCACGGCCTTCTTGAGGCTCCCGGAAGTGATGCTGCTACTATTCACCGATGCAAGTGTATCTGGTCGGCGGGGCCGTTCGAGACGAGCTTCTGGGGCTTCCCGTCAAGGAGCGCGACTGGGTGGTCGTCGCAGGCACGCGAGAGGAGCTCCTGAAGCTCAATTATCGCGAGGTGGGCCGCGATTTTCCGGTGTTCCTGCATCCCGTCACGCACGAGGAATATGCGCTCGCGCGCCGCGAGCGCAAGGTCGCGCCCGGCTACCGCGGATTCAGCGTCGAATTCGGGCCCGAGGTCACGCTCGAAGAAGACCTCGCACGACGGGATTTGACCATCAACGCCATGGCGCGCTCGGCCGATGGGGCGCTCCTCGATCCGTACAACGGTAAGGGCGACATCGAGTCCCGGACGCTGCGGCACGTGTCCCAAGCCTTCGTCGAGGATCCGGTGCGCGTGTTGCGAGTGGCGCGTTTCGCGGCGCGCTTTGCGCCGCGCGGCTTTCGCGTGGCTCCCGAGACGCTGTCATTGATGCAAAGCATGGTGCACAAGGGCGAAGTGGACGCGTTGGTTCCGGAAAGAGTCTGGCAGGAGTCGGAGAAGGCGTTGCGCGAGCCGGCCGCGAGCCAGTTCTTCATCGTGCTGCGCGAGTGTGGCGCGCTCGCGCGCATCTATCCCGAGATCGATGCGCTGTTCGGCGTGCCCCAGCCGGTACGCTGGCATCCGGAAATCGACACCGGTGTCCACACGCTGATGGTGCTCGACCAGGCCTCGCGCCTGAGCGAGGATCCGCGGGTTCGCTTTGCGGCGCTGGTGCACGACCTCGGCAAGGGAACGACTCCGCGCGCAGAGTGGCCGGGGCACCACGGCCACGAGGAGCGCAGCGTCGATCTCATCGAGGCGCTCGCGTCGCGCCTGCGCATTCCCGGCGATTACCGCGAGCTCGCCGTGATCGTCGCGCGGCTGCACGGCCTCGTGCATCGCTCGCTCGAGCTCAAGCCCAAGACCGTGCTCGATCTCATGGAGCGCGCCGACGCCTTGCGTCGACCCGAGCGCTTCGCCGACGCGCTCACCGCCTGCGAGGCCGATTCGCGTGGCCGAACGGGGTTGGAAAACGAGCCCTATCCGCAGCGCGATTACCTGCTCGCGGCGCGCGCCGCAGCCTCATCGATCAAGCCGACCGCCGCCGAGGCCGAGGCCGAGTCTGGTCTCAAGATCGCGCAGCTCCTGCACCGGCGCCGCTTGGAGGCCGTGGCCGCGGTGCGCGAGCGCTTCGTCCCCGGCCGCGCGGCCGACTAGCTCCTGCGCCGGAGAAGCCGGCCGCGCCTCATTGCTCGCTACTGCGGCGGATACACCAGGTAGGGCGGCGTGTTGTCGCTCGACCAGCCGCCCGGGTAGACCGCGATCGTGTTGGCGTTGGTGCCGCTGCTCCCCGCGTTCGAGACGAATACATTGCCCACCGCGTCCACGGCCAGGCCCTCGACATGGTTGATGCCGTTGTTGTTGGTCACGGGTGTCGGGCAGGTATTCACGCTGTTGTTGCCGAGCTTGCCGATGAAATTATCGGCTGAATACTGCACCACATTGTTGTTGTAATTGCTCGCGATATAGATGGACGAGAGGATCGGATCCACAAGGTCCGCGTAGAGCGCGATCGCGGTCGGACCCGAGGGCATCGTCGCGCAGGTCGCGTTCGTGAGGTCGTAGCTCGGCGCCGGGGGCGCGGTGAATGGCGCGTTGTAGAGGATCACCGAGTCGGGCGCATCGCTCGGGCCGAATCCGATCATCAGGTAATCGTTGCCCGCACCCAGAATGCTCGACAGGTTTTGCTCGTAGATGACGCCGGGCGCGAGGAACGAATTGCCGGACTTGTCTTGCGTCAGGTTGATCGGCGATGCGTAGCCGGCCGAGGGCTTCCCTGCCGTCACCGGCACGTACACGGAGATCGTGTCGCCGGCGTTGTCCGCGACGTACAGATAGTAGCTGCCGTCGACGGCGATCCCGAGGGGCCGATCGAGGCCGCTGAGCAGGGCCTTGCCGCCGGCGGCCGTCACTTCCGCGTTTCCATCGTTGGTGTCGTAGACGGTCACCGTGCCCGTGCCGTTGCCGGTGCCGAGGCTCCCGACATAGAGATACCCCGAGGCATCGATCGCGATGCGGGCCGGATCGGTCATGTTGGGCGAGGTAATCACCCCGACCTGGGTGATCGCCGAGACGGTCTTGCCGCTCAGCGTCTCGGAGAAGATCAGCACTTGATTGCCACCGCCGTTGGTGACGTAGAGGAGCCCTTTGTAGAAAACCATGCCGCCCGGGCCGTTGAGCGTCACCGGTCCGCCGCCGCCTCCGCCGCCGCCGCCGCTCGAGCTGCAAGTCACGGTGAGATTGGTGATGCTCGCCTGATTGATGACGCCGCTGTATTCGGTGGTCTTGTTGGGGAACGTGCAGGAAAGGCCCGCCGGTGCCGTGATGACGATGTCGAAGGGGTTGTTCTGCACGAGATTGCCCTTGTCCAGCACGAAGTTCTCGCTCGTCGTGGTGCCCTGCGGCCCCGCCACCATCGCGTTGAAGCTCGCGCCGCTCACCGTGTCGGTGAGCGTGACCGTCGTGTTGGTCGGCAGGCCCGAGATCGTCCCTCCGATCGAATAGGCGAGCGCGTTGCAGTTGACGACGACATTGGTCGGCTCGGTGAAGCTGTTGTGATCGCCGCTGTCCGTGCTCGTGAAGGTGCCGGAGGTCGAGCCCTGCGCGATGCTGCAGGAGAACCCCGGCGGACTGGTCACGCTGAGATTCCAGCTCCCGGTACCGCAGGCGTTGCTCCAGTCGATGTTGTTGCTGTAGCTTCCTCCGAAGTCTCCGTTGTCGTCGCTGAAGGTCGCGTTGGTGCCGTAGAAGTACAGCTCGAAGTCGGCGCCGACCGAGCCGTAGCCGAGCGCGAGGCTCACGGGGTGAACCGGGACGGCGGTGTCGCCGGAGCACATCTTCACCGTCATCTGCAGAACCGGCGAGGGGTTGCCATAGGCGGTGCCGCCCGTGGTGGCGGTATAGGTGCCACTCACGATGTAGTTGTACTGCGCATTCGCGAGCGCCTGCGACTGCGATTTGTCCATTCGCGTCTTTGCCTCCTGCGACTGCGTCGCTTTGCAGGCATTGGCCGCCGATGCGGCGAAGGTCGAGACCGCGGCTTCGAGCGACTGCGCGAGGCTGCTGCCGTAGATGGTCGTGAGGGGAACGCTGCCGCCACCCGCGGCGAGCGGCACCTCGATCGGCACACCGGCGGCCAGGCCGTCGAGCACGCCGTCGGAAACGACGTCCTGAATGATGGCGAGCACGAGCGCCGCCGAGGTAACCTTGAAGTTCGCCGCGAGCTGGGCGATGCCGTCGAGAAGGAGCGATGCATCGAAACTCGCCTGACTCGCCCCTGCCGCGCAGCTCGCATCGCCCAAGTTCAATAGCGCCGTGCCGGCGAGATCCGACAGCCCGCCGAAATAGTTCTCGACCGTCGACTCGGCGTTCTGCCAAGCGGTGGAGAGCGCCGCCCCCTGGCTCGCCTGTTGCAGGGCGAGGTCCGTTGCCATCGTGGTCAAGGGAGTGATCTGGGCCGTCACCGCGATCGACCCCGGGGCGACCGACGGCAGCAGCACCGAGAGCTGCAGGCCGCTCGGCAGGGGCAGCGTTTGTCCCGTGCCCAAGTCCGTATAGGTCCCGCCGGTCGCCTGCAACACCACGGCTCCCGAATAGCTGCCAAGATCGATCGTGTAGTCACCGGAGCTGTTCGAGGTGGCCGTCGCACAGCCCGACCCCGTTGCCGCCGGCACGCACTGGCCGACGACACCCGCATTGCTTACCTCGTAGGCCGTCACCGTCGCATTGATGACGAACTCGTCCACCACGGCCCCGCGGATGGTCGTGGTCTGCGGCGGCAGCGGCGGCGCCGAAGTGGCCGGGGGGCCCGAGCCGGAGCCGCCGGACGAGCAGGCGGCCAAAATCAGAGTCGCCGCGGCGATGCCAGATAGCAAGATTCTCGAGCGCATAGTTCCTCCAGTGCGTCTGCCACGATCGAGCGGTGGGAAACGGGGGCTTCGCGCAGCCAGTACCGCTCTTTTGCTATTCAAGACGCATTTCGCGGCCCGATTGCGACATGGCGGGGAGGAATGGGCCCCGGGGCTGATCGCGGCGGGCTACCTGCGACTCGGCCCGGCGCTCGAAAGCACCCGCCGCCCCGCGCCCGAAGGCCCGCTACAGGGTGTGTCGAAAGTCCTTGAGCGCAAAGCCGCGCAATGCGGCATCCGTTGCGCGTACCCAGGCCATCACCTTGAAGCGCTCGCCCATCTCGCCGGGCAGCACGAGCTGCCGGGCCTCGCTGGCGAGTCGCACAGCTCGATTCGGATCGGTGCCGGCGAGATGCTGCATCTCACGGTCGATCCCGAGTGCCGCCAGGAAATACGCCTGCGTGGTAAAGCCCGCGAGCGCGTAGCCGGCCGGCGCGCAGGCCTCGGCGAGCGACGTGAAATCGACCCAGGCGGAGATGTCGGCGAGCCCCGGATAGAGAAAGGGATCGTCGTAGGCGCGCTGGCGCAAATGGCAGAGCAGGGTCCCGTCACGCCGCTGCGGAAAATAGTATTGGGCCCGGGGCAACCCATAGTCGATCCAGAGCGCTACACCGCAGCGCTGCGCCCGCGTGACCTCGCGGGTGAAGGCGCCGAGGCGCAGGCAAACCTCGGACACGTAGCCCTCCTGCCATCCCCCGCCCGCCGCCTCGAGGAGACCGCAGCGCTCGCTCAGCGCCGCACTCGCGGGTCGTGCGGACCACACGAAGCGATCGCCTTCGATGCCGACCCCGAGTTCCTCATAGCCGCCGCGCTGCCGGCGAAAGCGCGCCACCGGCAGCGCATCGAGCACTTCGTTGGCGAGTATCAGGCCATCGAAAGGCGCCTCGGGCGGCGCGTCCAGCCACTCGATGCGGCTCGCAAGATGCGGGACTCGCTCGGCGAGCGTGCGGCGCTGGCGCTCGCGCAAGTCGGCGCTCACCTCGAGCAGGAGGTAGCGCTCGGGCAGGCAGTCGAGTGTCTCGAGCCGAATGAGCACCTCGGCCGCCAGAGCGCCGCTCCCCGCGCCGATCTCCAGGATCGAGCCACCCGACTCGAGCACCTCGGCGCACTGCTGGGCGAGGCAGCCTGCGAACAGCGGCGAGAGCTCCGGTGCGGTCGTAAAGTCCCCATCCCGCCCGAGCTTGCGCGCGCCCGCGCTGTAATAGCCCAACCCAGGCGCATAGAGCACGGCCTCCATGTAGCGCTCGAAGCCGATCCATCCGCCCGCCTCGCGGATCTCGCCCGCCACTCGCTCCTGCACCCGGCGGCTGTGCTCGAGCGCTTCGGCGCCGAGCACGAGCGCGGTGGCGCCGGGTTGGCTCTCAATCGGCATGAGTACACGCTCGCCGCGCGTTGCGGTATCGTGCTCGCGCATGGGCGCGAGCGACACGATCCCACTCGAGAATCACGTGGCTTTGATCACCGGGGGCGCACGCCGCGTAGGCGCCGAGATGGTCCGTGAGCTGCACGCGGCCGGTGCCAGCGTCCTCATTCACTACCGCAGCTCTGCCGAGGCCGCGAGCGCCTTGGCGAACGAGCTCAATCGGACGCGGCCCCGCTCTGCGGCGATCATCGAGGCGGATCTGCGTGAGGCCGAGGCACCCGAGACATTGGTGGCTGCCGCGCTCGAGACCTTCGGCCGGCTCGATACCCTGATCAACAATGCTTCGAGCTTTTATCCCACGCCGATCGGCACGATCACCCTCGCGCAGTGGGACGATCTTCTCGTCAGCAACTTGCGGGCGCCCTTGTTTCTTGCGCAGGCCGCGGCCAAGGCTCTTGCCAGGCAGCGCGGGCTCATCCTCAATATCGTCGACATTCACGGCCTGCGGCCTCTGAAGGGATATCCCGTGTACAGCGCCGCCAAGGCGGGACTGGCGATGCTCACGCGCTCCCTTGCCCGGGAGCTCGGGCCCGAGGTTCGCGTCAACGGCATTGCGCCGGGTCCCGTGCTCTGGCCGGAGCGGCCCATGAACGATGCCTTGAAGCTCGAGATCATCGGTAAGACCGCGCTCAAGCGTCATGGAAGCCCCGCGGACATCGCGCGCACGGCGCTCTTTCTCATCAAGGATGCACCGTACATCACCGGTCAGATCATCGCGGTGGACGGCGGCCGCAGCATCTAAAGAGGCGCGCATTTCGCGCATTGGAGGTCGCGCGCCTCAGGGCGCGACCGGCGGCGCGCCGTGCAACAGCTCGCACGCGCTCACGATATCCTCGGCGAGCAGGTGGTCGTCGCGATACGGCGCGATACGCTCGCGCACCTTGCGGTACGCCGCGTCCGTCGCAGGGGCCCGCGCGCCCGCGGCCGGCGCCAGATCATACGCCTGAGCCGCGGCGAGCAGCTCGATCGCCAGGATCGTTTGCGCGTTCCTCGACACTTCGAGGAGCTTGCGCGCCGCAGAGGTCGCATGCACCAGATGATCCTCCTGCAGGGCGGAGGTGACGCCGCCGTCGAGGCTGGCCGGCGCGGCCCAGCGGCGGTTATCCGCAGCGAGTGCGGCCGCGGTGTACTGCGCGATCATGAATCCCGAGCCCGCCCCGCTGTCGGCGGCCAGAAACGGCGGCAAGTTGCTGACCAAGGGATTCACGAGTCGATCGATACGCCGCTCGGACATGGCGGCGAGCTCCGCCATCGCGATCGAGAGCGCGTCCGAGCGAAGCCCGAGACTCGCTCCCACCGCGTGCGCCTCGGACAGGGCGCGCGGCGCTTGCACCGTACCCGTGACCACCGGGTTGTCCGTGACCGAGGCGAGCTCCGCGTCCAGCGCGAGCTCGGCATGCGCGAACTCCTCACGCACTGCGCCGTGCACCTGCGGTATGGCGCGCAGGCTCAGCGGGTCCTGCGTGTGCCGTCCCGCGCTCGCCTCGACGATCGCAATTCCCGCAAGGTAGCCGCGCAGGCGCTGCCCGACCTGCGCAAGCGAGCGAGACGCACGCAGTGCCAGCGCTGCGCCGTCGAAACTCGCGAGCTGCCCGCCGAGGTTTTCGAAACTCATCGCGGCGATGAGATCCGCCCAATCGAGAAGTCGCTCGATGCGCGTGAGAGCGAGCGCGGCAAGACCGGTCGCGCAGGGTGTGCCGTTGACCTGGCTCAAGCCTTCCTTCGCCTCGAGCTCGAGCGGCATCAGGCCGATCGCCGCGAGGGCCTCGGCGCCGCTCCGGCGCTCGCCATCGACTCGCGCGGCGCCCGTGCCGATGAGCACGGCCGCGATGTGCGCCATGTGCGTCAGGTACCCGACGGAGCCGAGCTCGGGCACTTCAGGCACACATCCCCGCTCGAGCAGCGTCGCGAGCCGCTCGACGACCTCCACACGCACACCGGAATATCCGTGGGCGAAATTGTTGATCGCGGCGGCGATGATCGCGCGTACCGCGGCGGTCTCGAGCGCGGCGCCGACGCCCACGGCGTGGCTCATCACGATGTTGCGCGAAAGCTGCCTCTGCTTCGCAGGCGCGACGATGACATCGCATAGCGCACCGACGCCGGTGTTCACGCCGTAGGCGCGCATATCCTTTTCGACGATCGATTGCACGAGCTCGCGTGCCGCGCCAATGCGAGCCACGGCCGCGGCGGTGAGCCCGAGTGTTGCACCGTCCTCGGCAACGGCACCGACCTCGCGCCAGCTGAGCGCTCCATCGAGCAGGATGTCGGCGCTCACCCGTGCCCTCACCCACCCGACCCGGTGGGACCGCTCCCGCGGTCGGGCCGGCGCGCGAGCTCGGCGCGCCAGCGCTCGAGCGAGGGGCGATC
>Ga0187781_10001899_pt1 | contig 15898 bp, 15 predicted proteins | sample 0715_SJ02_MP02_2_FD_132447 | JGI IMG/M metagenome (GOLD analysis project Ga0187781, IMG submission 132447) | Tropical peat soil microbial communities from peatlands in Department of Meta, Colombia - 0715_SJ02_MP02_20_MG | ecosystem: Environmental > Terrestrial > Soil > Wetlands > Peat | place...
CCGGATGCCGATCCGCGCTCGTGTGGCTCCACCGCACTCATGATTTCATTGGTATTTGGCGAGAAAAAGAGCCCGGAGCCGCCTCCTATAAGCACCATGTATACTGTGAGAACCAGGTAGGGTGTTGTACTCACCACAGTGCACAACCCTATCAACCCCGCGGCAGAAACCAGCAGTCCAAACGTGGTCAGGTACCGAGCGCCATATCGATCCGACAGGTGCCCAGAAATCGGCCCGACGAGCAGGAGAGCGGCACCGAAGGGAGCTAAGAGAATGCCGGCGGTCAGCGGATCATAACCGTAGGGTCCTTGCAGAAAAAACGTCAAGACGAAGAGCACTGCCCCCCTGGCAAGCCCATTGAGCGTGTTCGCAACCGAGGCATAGGAAAATCTCGGATTGTTAAAAAGGCGGAGATCCATCATCGGCTGAAATACGCGTTGTTCTGCGAGGAAAAAAGCAACCAGACACGTTCCGGCTACGATAAAGAGGAGGTACACCGCGTTGATGCCCACAAGGGGGAATGCAAAGAGAGAGACGGCAAGAAGGAGAGATCCTATCCCTACCGTGAAGGTGAGGCTTCCGATCCAGTCAAAGTGCTGATCTGCAAGGGGTGTGACCGGTTCCCTGAGTTGTAGCATACCCCATATTGTGCCAACTATACCGATGGGCACGTTGACGAGAAACACCCACCGCCACGAAATAGAGGTAAGCACACCTCCAACAACAGGGCCGAGGAGGAACCCTGCAGAGGCGGCGATCCCATTCACGCCCAACCCAAAGCCGATTCGTCCCTTACGAAAGGCATCAGCTACGATCACTGCGCTGTTGGTGAGAAGGAGCGCAGCCCCGACTCCTTGCAGCATGCGGGACAGCACCAGATCCCAGCCATGAAATCGTGCCTGTGATAAACTACAGAGAAGTGATCCGATAATGAAGATGATAAAGCCCGCGTTATAGAGATTCTTTCGTCCGAACATATCTGCGAGCCTGCCAACCACAGGGACGACCGCTGCAATGATGAGCATGTAGCCTAAGAGCACCCACATGAGCGTTATGAAATCTGCACGCAGACTCGCCAAGATATCCGGAAGGGCAATGATGACCGCAGAGGTGTCAATCGATGCGAGCAAAGCACCGATCGTAGTTACTGAGAGGGCAACCCATTCATAGCGGATAGGTGAACTTCCATTTCTATTTCTATTCGTCATTATGTCGGGCACGTTTCTCTTACACATCGCACTACGTTACCATTAATAATACGAGTAGTTCTAAAATAGTTATATACTAGTAAAAATGGTACCATGAGCAAATGAGTCGAGATACCAAAACGTACCACAGTGCGGTTGAACTGACGATCGACGTCATTGGGGGGAAATGGAAGCCCCTTATTCTATGGATTCTGTCGCAGGGAACGTATCGATTTAGTGAGCTACAACGAGCTCTTCCCACCATTACTCAGACGATGCTGACGAAACAACTCCGTGAGCTTGAGGAGGACAAGATCGTCCTTCGAAAGGTCTATGCGCAGGTCCCTCCACGAGTGGAATATTCTCTGTCTGAAGTCGGCCAGACGGTTCTTCCTTTGGTTCTTGCACTCCACCAGTGGGGGAAGGATTATAGTGAGACGCAGGGCCTTTTGCATCGCCCATATAAATTGGGCCCTCCATTCCAGCAGGACAAGGAAAATCGACCTGCTAACGGCCAATAGACCAACCGTGAGATATCAAACATCGTGTGTTATAAGACAAGGTTTGGTAAGGCGAGGCGCACATCATGAGCAGCCCATGACTAATGTCGACAGGAAGTACACGTAGTGAGAGATGCGTTGAACGGCATGTAGGTATTTAAAAGACCAGCGCCATAGCTCTCATTACCTTCGCGTCTACTTCTGGCCATTCTTATTAGGGCCGTGTGGTTAAAAAGCAAACCGGACATTTTTTTTATTTGTTTTTATATATTAATACCATTAGGAGTGAACACAGATGGTTGTTGTAAACATAGAAAAATGTGGACACTGTGGCGCCTGTGTCGCAGTCTGTCCGACCAATTCGATCGAGCTCATTGAATCCTGCCTCAGAGTAGACGATACGTGCACATCGTGTGCAACGTGTATAACGGTCTGTCCGGTAGGAGCCCTGACGGCACAGAGAAGCCCATGAATGACGAGTACGATGTTATCGTGGTCGGGGCGGGACCAGGAGGTTCCATCGCCGCACGGACTGCTGCTGAAGAGTGCGATGTGTTATTAATTGAGAAGCGTCAGGAGATCGGGTCGCCAGTGCGATGCGCCGAATTCATCGAGGAAAGGAGCCTGTCGCCATACATACAGCCTGATAAAAAGTGGATTGCAGCTAAAATCAATGGAGTCCGGTTTATATCGCCTGATGGCACGACACTTACCGTATCAGCAGAGGCGCTAGGAATGAAAGGGGTGCTCGGATACGTTTTGGAGCGCAAAATCTTCGACAGGGAGTTGGCGAAGGACGCGGCGCGGGCAGGAGCGCACGTCATGGTGCGCACCCGTGCAACAGGCCTCATCGTTGAAAATGGCACGGTAAAGGGCGTTAAGATCAACCGGCTTGGCGAGGACTTTGAGGTCCGCTCAAAGGTGGTTATCGGGGCAGACGGAGTGGAGTCAAAAGTCGGACGGTGGGGAGGGATCAACACCACCCTCAAGCTCAAGGACATCGGGAGCTGTGCTCAGTACCTTATGACCAACATTGATGTGACAGAAGATTTTTGCAATTTTTACTTTGGCTCACTCGCGCCAGGTGTCTATGCGTGGATGTTTCCGAAAGGTGACAAGAAGGCGAATATAGGGCTTGGAGTGCTTGCGAGCAAATTAAGCCGGAAAAGGCCCGTAGACTATCTCAACGAGTTTATATCGAAGAACTTTCCTGACGGGCAGCCAGTCGAACTGGTGATGGGGGCCTTCCCGTCTAGTGATGAGCTCAAATCTTCAATAGGACACGGGTTGATGCTGGTAGGTGACGCTGCACACCACAACATGCTAGGTGGTGGGGTTATGAATGCATTAGAAGGAGGCAAGATAGCAGGTGATGTTGCTAGTAAATCCGTACGTCAAGATGATTCTTCTCGTAACGTTCTAAAGGAATATGAAACGAGATTGCATAGATCATATGGTAAAAACCTAAAGCATGCATACAAAATTAGGGAGTTCTTATCAGATCTATCTGAGGACGAGTGGAATAAGCTTTTTCAGGCATTTAAAGAAATTAAACCCCATTTAAGCGTTATAGAGGTCATAAGGCTCACAAGGCGCTTGCTTATGGCAAATCCGAAGCTTGTGTTCCTTATCCCTCACTCATCATTTCTAAGGGAATTTGCTTTATCCGAGAGAGAGCCTCCTCAGTCGAATTTTTGATGGATCTAACGAAATGTAAGCTGGAATGAAAGCACCGTCACGGCTTTAAGTTTGATAGAAAGATGCAGACCTTACCAGGACATACAAAAGAGTCGAAGAGGCTATCTTCATGCGACTTGTTTTGAATGTGTTAATGATTCTTCAGGTATCAATTAAAGGTAAGCCGAATGTATTTCCAATACCGCATAGACATATCGTACACATATTCCGGAAGCGGTTGCAGATAGCATGCACTCGAACCTTAGATGCGCATAAGTGAGAATGCGACCTGCTTTTTACTAATCCACTTAGAAGATGTTACGAAATAGTTCATAAACGCCGCTATACATTCCACACTTTTGTAAATTGCTTTTATTGTTTCGCTTTTTATACATAAATTCTAACCATGTGGCATCAAGTAATTACTTCAAGTTTAGCCAGATTTCATCAGAAGTGGTTTTTTAGTAGATGGCCTAATATGTTGGAACTTTGCCTTGAATAAACGAAAGAAATGTTTTGGTATTGTTTATAAACATATACCATAGCTCGCAATGAGCATACCGCGATGGGTTGATAATTTTCTTCAACCTCGTTGTCACGCCCTTTTGAACCGCTACCTGATCTAGAAAAAATGTCATGCCATAATTAACGCCGGTGCGTGTTTTCAACAATACATGTTCTGCTTTTGGCTTCTGTTCTTTTTTGGCGTACAAAATTGTGTCCCAATATGTGGCACCAACATGTTGTCATAGAATCAAACGTATTAGCGTTGTCACTCAGACTTAAAAACTCTCCTGACGACTGCTGTACAACAGACTCGTGAGGTGGTTGAAATGAAGTTCGTTGAGAAGGTTGTCAGAAAAGTGAACAGGAGAGCAATCCTTATCGCGGTCATGGGTGCAATGCTCGGGGCCGTGTTTATCGCTATGCCAATCGGGTTGATATGGCCGCTACCTATCTCCATCGGATTCCTTGAAGAAATTCACATTGTCCTCGTCGGTACGAAACTTCTACAAAAGGTCAGTACGTTGTAGATAGGTGATGAGGGCAATGTGGGCTGCGAGGATTGTACAGCCCTGCCCCCACGCGTAATGCGGAGTTATGATGCGGTTAGCCCCTCTGCGAGTTTGCGCTGTATTTTTACGCGTATTAATCATATTATAGCGACGGCCCTTCCGGATTGTACTCTAATTCAGATGATTCACATTTTGGACATCTCGGCGGTGCATCGAATCTAAACGACCCTCCACAACTGCACGCTCCTGCGATGCGTTCTACTATTGAATGATACTCTCGTTCTGAGAGCGGTTCACTAGGATAGTTATCTCGTACAGATGTATCACATTCACTTGATGCGACGCAGTACGGTCCGGGAAGCCCCTTAAGATACCTTAGATGCGCTTCTCCGATTTCATCAAATCCCACAAGGTGCTCTTCTCCACAGGAGTCACAATAAAGGAGATGAAAAAAGAATCCATTACCTTCGTTGACGTTAAATGTGTATCCACACTGTATACATTTCACGCTGTATTGAGGACCCATTTATTATCTCTCAAGTAATTTCTGGACTTTGTGACTGGCAAACATCCGTCGGTTCAATCATGTCTCTCTCTTTTCATCTGATTAATGAGACCTGAAGAATTTTAATTTTGTGCTCATTTTCAGTAACGATGCTCACGTTTGTCGTCATCTCACCCCACGCTTTGTTTGTTCAAGCAATAGTCGTGTGACGACTCTGCTATCGCCGATAGAACTACTCCACTCGCTGCTTGAATGTACTATATCATTTAGTTGAATGTACTATATCATTTGGTCATAGCTGGTATTTTTCTTGCAGCAATGAGGATTCCGCTCATAGCAAACAGTAAAATCATTTGAATTGCAGATTCTGTAGCTTGCACCCACAGCACTTTTCATTAGGAGGCGCACATTGTTATTGACGCACGGAGCTTACCATTCCAAAAGCACTTCTCATTAGAAGATGCTCCCTTAAAATAGATTCTAATCTCAGTGCTCAAAGTATTCTGCCGCGGTACAACTTTAATGAAAGAACCCCTACAACGACTTTGGTCCAGCGAAGATGCCTAAAAATAGCAAAGAAATGTTGTGGAAATATTAAAATACTACACAGCGCGATAATGCAATATCGGAGGTGAGAGAGAAAATGAAACGACAAACTGTCATGGTGGCAACGTTCCTGATCGCTGTATTTGCTACAGCAACAATTTTTGCTGAAGTGTCTGCCGCGCAGCAGCCTCTTGCACCAACAGCGAAGATACTCAAGAAGGACAATCAAAACCTGCGCGGATATTATCCGTATCGTCCACCCTACTGGCGACCTTATCGACCCTATTTACCATACCCGATCTACCGACCAATCTTCCCACCAATCATCCCAATCTTCCCACCAATCATCCCAATCTTCCCACCAATCTACTGGCACCCACCTTGGATCTATCGCCCGGTCGTATACTAGTGACCCCATTCCCTTCCCAACAAAGCGATCACTGCTGTCACTAGAACGAGTGGTCGTTATTCACATTCACTTGTAATTCCATCTCTGAATGCAACTGAAGAGAGCGGAAAAGGCAGTTCCGGCGTGAATAGAGGAGAGTGAGGAAACAAAGGAGCGGCCCGTGTATTTATGAGTAGACTATGATGGTTGCGCTTAATCACTGGGAACTAAATATTTGTTTCACCCCACGTAGAACATAGATTTGTAATAAAAAATTATAATAATTCCTGAAAGTGTGGGTGTTCAGTATGTGGTCTTAAATCGTTTCCTGCAAAGCCTGATGCCCTGCTATCACTTCTTTTTTTATTTATCATAGACTTGATCCCATTTCTGTTTGCACCACCAAATCCTTCGGCACGTCCAATAAGACTCCCTTCAACTGATCCTGCCAGAGATAGAGAGATCAACATTACGTCCTTTCTTCTTTCTGCTCTTACTGCTCATTGTTTTAAACAAATGATGAAAGAGAAAGAAAAGGACAATGGTATAGTGAAGGTACTCCTATGTCCTACAAACGGTGATTTATTGCACTACACAGACGTGACAGCGATCTGATTCGCCTCCCGGTCCATTAAAGCCCATCCATCCATGGTTGCCGCTATCATAATACCACGGCATGCAATAGACGACCCATTTTGCATCATCTGGCACCCGATTGCCATACATGTAATAAGACTGTCCTGGGTGCGTATGTATCCAATCATAGCCTCCATTATGCTGTATCTCACCTGGATCTAAAGCACGAGTGCCCTCTACAGCGCCTTGGAGTGAATCGGATCCGATCATTTCGTAGCCTGGACCACTATTTGTCTGTCTGTAGTAGGTAATTGACATGCCAACCCATTCATCGGAAGAACCTTGGTTATTAACTTGCGCATAGAAGATTCTACTGTTCTTATCAATCGCACAATGGTTAATGGTCGGATAGTGATTGTGCTGCATTCTCAAGTTCCCGCTGTAAACTGAGATTCCTGGTTCACTTGCAGATGCGGTGGCAACAGTTATCAACGGGATTGTCACTATCGCTGCGAGCGATAGACATAATAGTTTCGTTTGCATATTCACGTATATCACCTATTCACCGGTTGACGTCGCGTGCTTTTTAGAATCGGTCGGTCAGGCGAAAAGCCGTGCCGTCAATCTAAAGTTAACAAGTTAAAAATAAAATACAAGAGTAAAAACAGTTTCCCCATTTTTGGGGGATTTTAATTAATTTTTGTAATTTGAGTTAATAATGCAAGATGATCACATTAAAGAACTGTTCGCTGAGATAACTAACGCACATTTCTTCGGTCGGATCTAAATCTTTTTTGGACGATGGTGCCAGTGCAAATATGATTATGCGAAATAAATCTTGTGTTTCGGACACTACGATAGTTTATGACAATTCGACAATTATAGTCGCAACTAGTCTGCACATTAATAGAAATCTAGAAGAGTAAAAAAAGCGGCATAAACAATTATAGGAGAAACAGATGCTACATCCAATTTCTCTCTTTTGTAGCAATGTATATAGTGTAACTTTATTTTTGGAGCGAAACTTAAACCCTGCCATATAGCAAACGAGTTACATACCGACTGACTGAAGTTTGTTTTTCTCTCTCTTCATCAAAATTCCTCTAGAGACACAACCACTTTTATATTGCAGTTATCTTAAGTCGACGTCCTCGCCTAATCGATATCCTAAGCCCATCTCTCTTTGATAGACAACGTACGAATACACGATCAAATAGCCAGCAACAATGAGCACTGGGACAAGAATGAAAAATATCGTATAGTTTGGAAATAGAACTCCAAGGAGTGCTACTACACCCACAATCTTGAACAGTTTTGCGCCAATTGCATGGGTTTTATCCCATACGGACTCACTGCTCAGCGTCCACGGCGTTCTAATTCCCACAAACCAGTTCCGTTTCGCGTGCTCTGTCACGACCCCAATATAGTAGAAAAGTCCTCCGAACGCGGGCGCTAAAACCTGGTTAAAATTGTACTGCACGCCCATATTCCAGAGAATGGTGAGAAGGTAGAAATAAAAGAAAAATACTAAAAATAGTATGACGAACCTATCGTAGAACGTTCTGAATTTCTCAATATTTGCCTTCAATGGGTCTATTCTTGGGATAACAACGAACAATAACACAAGTCCGACTGAGATTATAGCCAACAAGAACAGGCCCCAAAATTTCGACGTATACCCATTCACTTGGCCTTGGGCATTCCAGTGAGAGGCTATGGTGTCTGGTAGCTGGGGATATACGTAGATGCCAACAGCGAATAAGATGATGACTATCCCAACGGCGATTAGTTCACTTCTTCTCATTGTAACGTACCTATATGTTCGTTAGTTTATCTACGACACTTCTCCGGCAATCCGGTTTACTCTGAAAAGCTTATCTACGTTGCGCGCGCCGAAACCAGCAACGTCAAAAAGGTTCATGGAAACAGCTCACGCAGATTGATTTTGAATTCGCCCAGTTTTCCCCCGTAGTTACCCGCAGAAATTCTGACTACATCGTCGATGTCCAGGGTGGCTTCAATTCCTTTTTTCATCGCTTCTCTAACTGTATCAAGCGAGGTCCCGTTAATCACTATTTCGGGGATATATTGAACGCCCTCTGGAACCTTATGGAGCTTTCCCAATCTGTGCTTAAGCGAAGGACAGAAAGGATCATTTGTGGTTGGACCTATCAACGGAAAATGGGTTTCAGGCTTTGAACCAGCGGAACACACATCGAATGGGGTCACCACACCATTCACGCTGTGTATCGCTTGCAGGGCCTTTTCTCCGGCTTTTTTTAGAGCTTCTTTTGTTTTACACATGACCCAGAAATTCGCGCCCATCACGCCGTGAGCGTACCCCAAACGCCTTTCAATAATGAAATCTGGGATCATAAGTGGCACAACAATAACGTTTCTATCAAAGCGTTTTTCCATCCATTCGTATCCGTCCCCGCAATGCCCAATCCGCTCCATCATATCCATTTTACCCTCTGCGTCTGGTAACGCATCGAAGACAGCGGTGAAGGGTTTAACCAAGATGTCTTGGCGAATCCTGTAAGAAAATTCAGCCTCAAACTTCTTTAAGGAAGCGGTGAAATCTTTCTCCTTGTCTAAACCCGCCCAGAACTGCAGAACGGCTCCCTCGCGCTTATCCGGAGTCTCATTTTCGTCAAGCCACTTCTCAACGCCACCTTCTACTCTGCCAATCACAACTGAAGGAGCTGCTGTTGAGTCTTCAGCTGCACTATGCAAAGTTGCCTTATCGTCGGCCGTGATTATCACTCGGCAAAAAATGCCTGCAAATGCCTCGGCATAAGTGTCTTCAATTTCAACTTTGAACTCCATTTCTCATCCGAGCCTCCCGACGGATTCTCCTCCAACCTTTTTCTGAATTCACTGCTATCTTTCACTAGCGATTCCTAGTCTCAGCGGTAACTATTTGAACCTTGCGTAAATCGTGAGGATGCACGGAAGAGTCAAGAGACAGAACGTGGCTCATCCCGCCTTCCTTGCAGGAGGTAGAACGGGTGCAGATGTTTATACCTTGAAAGCATTATTTCTACTATGTTCCCGAGACCTTTTGATTACTTTTCACCAAAAAACTTCGGCGAAGCTTTAGAACTTTATAGCAGTGCCGAGGAGGTGAAAATATTAGCGGGAGGGCAGAGCCTGATACCCGCTCTGAAATTACGGTTGTTCTCTCTAAAAGGTGTGGTAGATGTGACTGGTATCAAAGAGCTTGGCTATATACGTAAGGATGGACCTTTACTTAAGATCGGCGCATTGACAACAACCGCGGCCTTAGAGAACGACAGGGCAATCGTTTTTTCAGCGCCCATTTTGCGTGAAGCTGCGGAACAAATTGCCGATCCTTTGGTCAGGAATATGGGCACTATCGGCGGCAATCTGTGCCATGCGGATCCATCGAACGATCTGCCAGCAGTAATGCTTGCTCTAGATGCATCGATGGTTGCGACGAGCACAGGCGGAACGAGAGAGATCGGTGCTGATTCGTTCTTTATAGAGTCGTTTAAAACTGCACTGAAGCCTGGAGAGATCCTTACCGAGATCAAGATACCGGTGCCGATGGGCAGGTTTGGGAGCACATATCGCAAAGTGAGGAAGGGCTCTGGAGGTTTTTCTATTGCCGGCGTGGCAGTGTGTCTTTTAACGTCGGATGATGGCATCATTACGGGATGTCGGATAGCAATGACTGCTGTAGGTGCCACGGCTCTGCGGGCTGAGAAAGCCGAACAAGAGCTTCTGGGAAGAGTGCCGACGGCACTGGTGTTGGATGACGTAGCCCGGATGGCTGTAGAGGTGTCGCGGCCGTCTACCGACTCCAACGCATCGGAGGATTACCGGCGCACCGTATTGAATAAGCTCGTAAAGGAAGCGGTACGCACAGCTTACGACAGAGCAGCCAGGGACAGGGATGGAAACCATGAGGACAACGTTTAGGGTGAACGGAAAAGATGTCGAACTCGATGTGGAGCCGAGAAGGCTCCTTGTCAGTGTGCTCAGGGAAGAGCTGGGACTTACCGGAACTCACATCGGTTGCGATACGACGAACTGCGGCGCGTGCGCTGTAGTGGTTGATGGCAAAGCAATCAAATCGTGCACCATGCTCGCAGTCCAGGCAGATGGCAAGGAGATACTCACTATTGAGGGTTTAACAAAAGACGGCACGCTGCACCATGTGCAGAGGGCTTTTTTGGAGAAGCACGGGCTGCAATGTGGTTTCTGCACGCCAGGAATGATCGTGATGTCCTACTGGCTTTTAAACCAAAACCAAAACTGGGGCGAAGAGGAGATAAAGAAACGCCTCTCTGGAAATTTATGCAGGTGTACGGGGTACCGCGACATTATAGCGTGTATCAGATACGCCAAGGAGCTCATGAGGGGAGAGAGGGAGTGACACGATATGATGGGAGAGTCTGAATCATTCGTCAGGGGAGCCGGGAAATACGTGGATGATATCACCCTGCCACATATGCTTCACATGGCGGTAGCGAGGAGCCCCTACGCGAGGGCGAAGGTACTCTCTGTTAGCGGCGGTATGAACAGGGACGACCTGAAGGCGCCCATAGGTGGATTCGGAGAGGGGGGTCGCAGAGACGTTAATCCTGCCATATTGCATCCTGTTTTTGCACAGGACACCGTGAATTACGTAGGTCAGCCAGTTGCCGCGGTGTTCGCGAATGACCGGTATGCCGCTGAAGATAAGCTCGATGAAATAGATGTTGAATATGATAAACTGAAACCTATCCTAACGATAGAAGATGCTCTTTCAGGAGAAGGCGGCCCTCTCCATGCCGGTACCACATCAAACATCATAAAGCAGTCGTGGATGGGTGCCGACTTTGACGATCCTGCGTCTCCGATTATGCTCGAAGACCAATTTATGATAGGAAGGATCGTAAGCAACCCCCTTGAACCTCGAGGGATCATCGCAGACTATGACGGCTCTACCATCACGGTGTACATCTCTACTCAAGCGGTGTTTAGCATAAAGGACGGACTGTGCAGTACCCTCGGGCTAGACAGCTCCAAGGTAAGAGTTATCCAAGCAGATACTGGGGGTGCGTTTGGGGTAAAAAGTGCGCTCTATCCCGAATACGTCATGGCGGTCTGTGCAGCGCTGAAGTACAGGAAACCTGTGAAATGGATTGAGAGCCGTAGCGAGCACCTAGCCGCAAGTCAACCAGGCAGAGGCGTGCGCGGCACGATGAAACTCTTCGCCGATACAGACGGCAAAGTTCTGGCGGTGCGAGGTGAGGTAACTACTGATGCTGGCGCTTTTGGTGGAAGTTCCGGCACGTCTTCACCGTTTTTCGTTGCCATGCAGCTGACAGGGCCGTATGGCATAGAAAATGCACGTGTACTCGCAACATCCGTGATGACGAACAAGCCCCCACAGGGCCCCTACCGAGGTGCAGGAAGACCGGAGGCTGCATTCTTCATGGAACGGATGATGGACTTGCTTGCTGATACGCTTGGAAAAGAAGTCGATGAAGTGCGCCTCATCAACACCACTACACACCGCTTCACCTCCCCGCTCGGTCTCGAGATTGACGCCTCGCGTCCGTTCTTTGAGCGAGCTGTCGTCGAGCTGCAGTACCGGGAGAAATCAATACGCGACGCAGCAGGGCTTGGCTTTTTCGTTCTAGTGCCAGCAGTTATGCCCGGGGAGTCGGCTCGAATACGCGTGCACAACGGTACAGTAGATGTGTGGCTCGGGGGAAACCAGCACGGTCAGGAGCACTTTACCTTTGTCAAGAGACTGCTGAGTGAAGAACTCGCTATCCCTGAGAATCTAATAACATTGAACAATGGAGATACTGCCGCTCTTAAGGATGGCGTGGGCTCATGGGGAAGTAGGAGCGCACTTGTCGGAGGGGCGGCCGTTATTGCTGCGGCACGAGAGTTAAAATCGCAAGTAGAAAGCAGACTTGGAGGCTATACAGCAGAAGGGCTGCTAGAAGATAGTTTTGACGCAGAGGTCTTTGATGGACATACACGACAGCTAAACTCCTTTGGGGCAAATCTAGCAACAATAAGCATTGACAATTACGGCATGGTCAAGGTAAAAGAGTGCGCCGCGTGTTATGACGTCGGTAGGGCGCTCAGCCCCAACGTAGTAGAAGGGCAGATAATTGGCGGATCGATACAAGGCATTGGCCAGGTGCTGTACGAGAGTGTAGTACACGATTCAGAGGGTAGGCTGCTGACAAAAAACCTCTCCGACGCAGGCGTGCCTATAGCCGAGAACACCCCGGAATTCTTCACCACGATAGTTGAGCGCCCTTCCTCGTTCGTGCACCGCGCTAAGGGTCTTGGCGAGGCGCCAACAATAGGTGTGCCGATCGCTGTCGTTAGAGCCATCGAGCAGATATCTGGTAAACGGATACGCCATACACCCGTCAGACCTGAAGAACTCATCGAGGATTCGGACGCCTAATGCACCGTTATAGCAAAAAGGAGATTGTGGATGCGATTGAGCCGGGACTGAATGAACTGGTTCCCAATGCTATGTACGCGTTCGAGACTACAGATATGATCACTCACGGTACCCTTCATCTACACGTGCGTTTGTCGAGGAGCAAAGTACGTAGGTAGGTAGGCGAGGTGACCATAATGACCTCAGATCTGGAACTTCTGAACGAAGCGAGGCGTCTATTGAAGAAGGGAACGCGGCTTGCTTTGTGCACTGTTATTGAGAAAAAGGGTTCAGGACCGAGGGAAGCTGGTACGAAAATGATCGTCAGCGAAGACGAGGAGACATACGGAACGATAGGAGGAGGTGCCATTGAACGCACTTTGATCAATGTGTGTATGGACGCCTTAAAAGAACGTACACCGAGAACGGTCACGTTCAACGCGACAGGAGAGAAGAAAACTGGAATGGTTAAAATGGGTCTGATGTGCGGAGGTGAGGTAAGCGTGTTTATTGACACCTTGGAACCGGATCTACAGCTCATACTTGTTGGTGCGGGCCACGTAGCGTTGTCCCTTGCGCGACTCGCCGATATTATGGGATTCCAAATGACCATCATTGATGACGACTGCACGCTCGCGAACAAAGAACGATTCCCAATGGCCGAACGGATCGTTACCGGCGACGTTGTCAAAGTAGTGAGCGAGCTTATTCTTAGCTCCAGTGACTTTGTCGTCGTTGCATACGGAGACCACAAACGCGAGTATGTCGCATTAAAGAGCATGATTGAAAAGAAACCAGCCTACCTTGGACTACTTAGCAGCAAGGCAAAAGCCGCAACATTTGTGAAGAGGCTCCGAACGGAGGGGATCAGCGAGGCACACCTAAAGATATTGCACGCACCGATAGGCTTAGCCATAGGAGCTGAGACGCCTGAAGAAATCGGCATAAGCATCCTCGCTGAGATTATACAGTATAAAAGAACGAAGCGCGAGTAAAGTAGGATACACTAAGGCCCCTAGCCCTTCAACGACCATGGCTGCCACCGTTCATGAGACGGTGGATGCGGGCGTAATCCTCCGGTGTATCTACGTCCATGGTGGTCCACTCCGGTGCCGTGATGGTGACCAACCTGTCAGCATGCCTGCGGATAACGTCCCGCATCGTTTCAGTTTTTTCCAAATCGAGTATTTCGCTGAAGAGCTGCCTATGAACGAGCAATGGGTGCCCTTTCTTCCCTTTATGTATGGGACTCACAAGCAGTGCTCTGCCTCGGCTGTTCTCCATCTGTTGGATCATGGCGTTCAAAAAGTTATTATCGAGAATCGGCTCATCTCCGAGAATTAAAAATGCAGCGTCAACAGGTGGCAGCACCTGTAGCCCTTTTTGAAAAGACGAAATCATCCCGCGTTCAAAGTCCTTGTTTATCACGGTCTTGACTGCTTCTCGTCTTGGCTGTGTGGCCTCGATTATTTGTTCGGGCTTATGTCCCAGCACCACTACCGTTTCATTTATGTTAGCAGCTGCTACTGCGTCCAAAATGTTATCTATCAGAGTGGTATTATTCAGGCGTAGCAGAAGCTTATTTTGTCCCATCCTTTTGGACTTGCCGGCCGCCAGAACGATTGCCGCGGTCTTCATCAACACCACCACTGATGATGAAAATGATGCCATCTTCGCGGAACTGCGCGCAGACCATCATTGATACTTGTTAATTACGGGCGAAACTATAAACGGTTTCGGTTATGAAGTAGAGATAACTGCATGAACTGCGGATATAGATGCAAAGCTACGTAGAGCAGGCCGGCCATGATCGATGAGAAGGAGGAGAAGGAGCGCCGCGCGCGGCTGAGAAAAGGACCGGGAAAGTACAGGAAGATGAGATAGGATGACGTTGTAGTGCTGTACACCCTCATTCTCGAACGCGACAGGAAAACATTCGAGGACATAAAGACCGTGTGGATAAAAGGGCTGTGTGAAGTGCCGGAAGTGATAGAACGGCTTACCAATCTCAAGCACGAGATACATCTTCACATGGAGGCGTGTTTCCAATACAAAGCCGTCACGCAGATGATGAGGATATGGGGCGACCTCGAAGCATTGGAGGACGCCCTTGATTGGACATTAAATGAGATTGCTTTACAACGGAATGTGGATGAATGAATAAAATGGAACTCACGTATGTCCCGACGATATGCCCCTACTGCGGCGTTGGGTGTGGGCTTAACCTGGTCGTCAAGGATGGACGACTTGTGGGAGTTGAACCGTGGAAGAGGCATCCTGTCAACGAAGGTAAACTCTGTCCTAAGGGCCTAGCGTGCGACCAATTCGTGCATAGTGCAGATAGGCTTAAATCACCCTTAATCAAAAAGGACGGAAAATTCGTTGAAGTGACGTGGGAAGAGGCTTTAGGTCTTGTTGCTTCAAAACTCAAAGCGACACGTGAAACGTACGGTTCAAATTCAGTAGCCTTTCAGGTGTCGTGCAGGATATCTAATGAAGAAGCGTACCTTATGAACAAATTAGCCAGAGTTGGATTTAAGACGAATAATATCGATAATTGCGCACGATTGTGCCATGGACCGTCAGTTTCCGGACTTGCCTTGTCTTTTGGCTCAGGCGCTGCGACAAATCCCTTGGCAGATTGCATGAACGCGGACTGTATTTTTGTGATTGGATCAAATGCCATGGAATCCCATCCTCTAGCCGGCAGAAGACTTATTATGGCAAAGGAACGAGGCGCGACAGTGATCGTTGCGGACCCACGGTACACAATGACGGCGAAGCAAGCAAATATCTACGTGCGCTTTTATCCCTCGGCGATTATCCCTCTCGTGAATTCAATGATGTACCATATCATACAAGAGGACAAAGAGGATGAGGAATTCATCAAAACACGGACGAAGGGCTTCCCGGAACTGAAAACAACGGTCGCCAAGTACGCTGATGTGGAGGATATAACAGGGGTGCCAACAGATCTAGTGAAAAAAGTTGCACTGTTGTACGCAGGAGCAAAAAATGCGGCTATAGTGTACTGTTTAGGCGTGACTGAGAGCAGAACCGGGACGGACAACGTACGGAC
>Ga0187781_10001900_pt1 | contig 15892 bp, 18 predicted proteins | sample 0715_SJ02_MP02_2_FD_132447 | JGI IMG/M metagenome (GOLD analysis project Ga0187781, IMG submission 132447) | Tropical peat soil microbial communities from peatlands in Department of Meta, Colombia - 0715_SJ02_MP02_20_MG | ecosystem: Environmental > Terrestrial > Soil > Wetlands > Peat | place...
GCAATTTCCGGGGCTTCCACTTGTAGCCATGCAATATCTGGCGTGAGTACTCGCTTATTCAAAATCCGATTGGCTGCGCTTAGGGGCACAGTAGGGCAGGCACTCTTGCCCGCCTCTGCAGGTGCCGCAGACGGCACAGGCAAGAGTGCCTGTGCCACTGGCGTTTGCTGTTGGAGGGCGCTGTGAATCGCCGCGGCAGCAGCCCGCCCATCGCGCATCGCCAGGATAACCGTGGAACCACCGCGGACGACATCTCCGCCCGCGAAAACATTAGGCATGCTGGTTTGCCCGCTGGCATCAACCACAACCTTGCCGCGTTTGGTCAGAAGCTGTGGGGTGGCGCGTTGAACGGTCGGGTTAGGACTTTGACCGATCGCCATCACCACCGTCTCTACCGGCATGCGGAATTCCGACCCCGGCATCGGAACCGGTGATGGGCGGCCTGACTCGTCGGGCTCGCCCAACTGCATTCGAATGCACTCCATTTCCCGCAAGATGCCTTTCTCGTCACCGAAAAGGCGGACTGGCGCAGCCAGGAAATCGAAGTGCACCCCCTCTTCCTCGGCGTGCTCGATCTCTTCCAGCCGGGCACGCAATTCGGCGCGCCCCCGGCGAAACATGATCGTGGTGTCGCTGCCCATGCGCCGCGACCAACGGGCCGCATCCATGGCGGAGTTGCCGCCGCCTACCACTACTGTCCTTGACCCGATGCGCACCGGCGTGTCGGACTCCGGGAAGCGAAAAGCCTCCATCAGATTCAAACGAGTCAAGTATTCATTGGCCGTGTAGACGCCAATCAGATTTTCCCCGGGAATGTTCATCAAATGCGGAAGGCCGGCCCCCGTGCCGAGGAAGATGGCCTGAAATCCTTCCGCAAACAATTCATCCACGGCGGTCGTCTTGCCCACAATGAAGTCGGTGCGAAACTCGACGCCCATGCTTCGGAGACGATTTACCTCGTCACGAATAATCTCTCGCGGCAAGCGGAAATTGGGGATGCCGTAAGCCAGCACGCCGCCCAGACCGTGCAGCGCCTCGAAAATGGTGACCCGGTACCCGTGTCGCACCAGATCATAGGCTGCAATAAGTGACGCGGGGCCGCTCCCTACCAGAGCTACGCGGGGGCCGTTAAGTGCCAGGGGCGCCGGTGGAGCGGAGTCCGTTTGACGGTGATAATCAGCCGCGAACCGCTCCAGCGACCCGATGGCCACCGGTTGCAGTTTTTTGCCCAGCAGGCAGGCCCGCTCGCAGTAAAGCTCGTGCTGGCAGACGCGACCGCAGATCCCTGGGAAAGGGCTCTCTTCACTGATTTTGTCGAATGCTGCGGCAAAATCTCCCTGCGCCATCAAGCCGATAAAGGCTTTGACATTGATGTGCAACGGGCAAGCTTCGATGCAGGTCGGATTCTTGCACTGCAAGCAGCGAAGCGCCTCGACCTGAACCTGGGCAAGCGAAAAACCCAGGGCGACCTCCTCAGGACCACGCAGGCGCTCCTCCGGGGCGAGGAGTGGCAACGCCTGACGAGGCGCTTTGGGATTCGGCTTTATCTTCGGCCCGCCCCTGGGCGTCGGAGTCATCGTGGACTTCGTGCTCTCTGTGTTCAGCATCGGCCTCCCTTAAACATTGCCAATTATCACTTTGCGACCCCGATGGCTGGAGTTCTGAGCAATCGGGTACCAAAAATGCCCTGCTCAAGCCCCAGTGGCAGGCGAGCAATTCCTTTGCCAGCCGGTAATCGGCCAGCAACGCTTTTAAGTGACATTTCGCAACCTCTGACCTTTGTCATTTTGCGAACTGAGGCTCCAACCTGCAGGAACGTACGTAACCAAGCTCGATAATGTGGCATTTGAAACACCGCCGGGCCGAGAAGGTGGGCTATTGTGCCCAGCTCGTGTGCTGATCTGGAGATCGGGTGATCGGGAGATCGGGTGACCGGGGGATCGATGGCGTGAGAAGGGGGCACGGAGCCCTTGTATCTAAGCATCTAAGTAACTTTGTTTTCTATAAGTTGCCCGTAATAATAAGATAAGTACTTTGTTTTCATATACATTCTAGCTTCGTCCGCGAGTTTTCAACAGCGATCCTTTGTTTTCATGGACATTCCCGGTTTGTTCGCTCAGTTTTGTAGCGCCGACCTTCAGGTCGGCAGATTCCTCCTTTCGGAGTGTGCTGACCTAAAGGTCAGCGCTACACCGGCGGCAAACATCTCCCCGTTGCTCCTCAGCTCTTTACGCCAATCCTTTGTTTTCATAGAAATTCACGGTTCGTTCGTTCATTTCCTGGATTTACGGAAACCGCTTCGGTGGGCTAGGGGATGACATACCGGCGGTTCCGAAAGCAAAGATAGGGGAACCCCCACTGAATTTTGAACGGCCTCTGGAGAACGGCTTTTCACAGACTGTAGGCTATCACATTGAGCGTAGGACGGCAAGCGTCATCTTTGCGGCCCATGCGCAGGAGCAGGAAATCAGGATTCAGGAAAGGGGTAGTGTCCTAATTTGGGCATTGCTAGCTGCGCTCGTTGTCCGCTTCATCCCCGTCTCGCGTCCAATTACTGAAATCAATCCCAAAGTCAGGATCATCCGAAAGATCATGTGCATTCCATCTCCATCTAAAGGATGTCCGGTACGGTGGATCATGAGGGGACAAATGAACGCCGCGGTAGGAAACTGCTCCATAGAACAAAAGAACTCTATTTCCAGCCTCTATTTCGTCGATGGTTTCCTGCGTAACGGGATCCATGAGTTTAACTTGAAGTCTCACTCTCATCGTCTCACGTACCTGTGGATCAAGTGGGATGCTCATGCGCCACGAAGGCTTTTCGGTAAATCCGAGGTGAACCCAAGCGTTGATGATAAAAGCTGGAGTCGGACACCAGCAGTCCACAATGTAACTGACGCCAGACACACCGAGGTCTTTCAGGCGTACCAACTCTACCTCGACGGAAATCCTCGGTCGCTCCTTTTCTGTAGTAATTTGAATCTGTTTAAGTGCGGCCTTAGCAGCACTGAGAGCGGCGCTCGCCGCTTTTTTAGTCTCAATTGCTTGGTATCCAACAACAAGGAACGTCAGGAAGCCAGCAAGCGCCAACGCACCGGTCAGAAGAACATAGGCTTTGTCCAAGCGGTCTTTTTGGGGCAACCTCTCGACGACGACACGGTACTGTTTTTCTTCGGATGCGTTATTTTTTGTGCTGTCTTCAGTGGCGCTGGCATGATCTGCATTTTCGAACGGAAGCGAATCGGGTACTACCTTGCGTGTCTTGGTTTGCTGATAGCTTTGGTTGGCACGATTACCTGCCTCACCGGTTATTTTCCTTGGGACTGGTGGAGGTGCCTGAGCAACAACCAGCAGCAAAACCAAACCTACAGTGTTCATGGCGTGATAGTGTAACACAGAAACTATTCAAGAAAAGACTTGACATCGCCGATATTAATGTAATACAGTAATTGAGAGAAGGAGAGCAAAGCTCATGGCGAACATTCTTCCGAAAGACAAGCAAATCGCGGTCATCGGCGGCTTGGCCGAAGGCAATGGAATCCGGCAAATCGAACGCATCACGGGAATTCATCGGGACACGATCATGCGCTTAGGGGTGAAAGTGGGACAGGGTTGCGCGGCCCTCCTCGACGCCAAAATGCGGAACCTGACCTGCCATCACCTGCAATTTGACGAGATTTGGGGATTCATCGGCAAGAAAGAAAAGCATGTCAGGCCGGACGACAGCCTTGAGTGCGGAGACGTTTGGACGTTCTGCGCCATCGACAGCGATACAAAAGTAGTGCCAACCTTCCGAGTCGGCAAGCGCAATGCGGCCACAGCCAACGCTTTCGTCGAAGATGTTTCATCGCGGCTCAGGAACCGTGTGCAGATTTCAAGCGACGCCCTCCGCGCCTATGTTGAGGCAGTAGAACTCAGCTTTGGAGCAGACGTGGACTTCGCCCAAATCATCAAGACCTACGAGGTTGACGACAGCAGCACACCCGAGCGGAAGTACAGCCCCTCCGAGGTTGTCTCAGTGGAGAAGAGAAGGATTACTGGTGATCCCAATATGGGGATGGCGTCCACTAGCTACGTTGAGAGGTTGAATGGGACAACCCGCCTGCACATGCGCCGGTTGACCCGACTCACCTACGGTTTCAGCAAAAAGCTTGAGAACTTCAAAGCCGCCGTGGCCCTCTACTTCAGCTACTACAATTTCGTGAAACCGCACCGGACGCTTCGCATGACTCCTGCCATGGCCGCAGGAATCGAGCGGGACTTCTGGACGGTTGAAAAACTCATAGAGTCGGTCTCATAACGTGGGTCAAATAAGGTTTGAAGTAAACCTTAAATTCGAAATAGGAGGGAACATGTCCGACTGGTCGAAGGACACCGCACGAAAATTCGCCAACAAAGGGAAGGCCAAGCAAATTCAAAATGCCAAGGTCTTACACGACGAAGAAGTGTTACGGCTCAAATCGCCAATAATGTGGGAAATCCTGACAACACAAATCGACTCCCGTTGTCAGGAGATCAACGGAGAACCGGAAACTCCTGATCTCCTTTCCCTGGATCGAACGCAATCCACAGTCCTAGATGTTGTCCAGACGGACACTGGTGCCAAGGTTTCACTAACACTGCTTCCCTTCTATGCCGTTAGCGTGAAGGGATTAGGCAAGTCGCTCGACTTTGAATTGCGCGTGATTAACGGCACTTCCGATGTCGCATTCTTCACGCCCAACGGCAAGCAAGTACCTCCTGACGAAATCGCAACCTTGATTATCCAGAAACTCCTTGGCGTCTAAGTGACTACCCAGATGGGACTTGGCGAAGACAACAAATGGCTGTGGTAGAGATCCATACGCCCTTTGAAGGAATACGAATTGAGAGAAATTATATGGAAAACGTCGACTGGGTAACTGAGCTTTTTTCCAACTGCTCGCCGAATTCTGTTTTCGAGATGCTGAAGGAGCAGGTCAGAAACGACGTGAAAATACGCAACGGCCTGCGGTCCCAATACGCGGCTTATACCTATTCTGTTCAAAACAGCGGAGAAAGCTTTAAGGTCATAATTGAGCGTGAGGGAGACCACCGCTCCGTGAGGTTTGAATTGGTCGACCGGACGATCACAGTTACCGACGAACACGACAAGGAACTATTTAAGGCGACCTTGGCGCTGAACGACAACGGCAAGTGCCGACCCAAAATTGGAGACCGACTGTGCGAGTGGTGGCAACTTCGGGAAATGGCCCTCGAGAATTTATTCACCGTTTCTTAAACGAGGCTGAAATAGGGAAGATGTTATCCGAGAAGCTTGTTGATATTCGTCGCCATGAGCTTGACGACATGCTCCGCAGCCATTTGGGGGGTTGCCTCTCCGTTAATCACCAGTTCGACCTCCCCGATGGGATTAACTCGGAAAGATATCTTGTAGTCCTTGCCCATGTCTTCGGCATCGCAGAGGCATTCAATATACGGGATTCCTCGGTCCATTTTAAGCCTGACGGTTGTCGTTCTGATATTTCCAAACGGGCCGCTTCCGTACATTGTAATCTTGTAGGCCTTTTCAGGAGGGTTAGTTTGGCTTACATCATCCATGCGTGGATTGCGAACGCTCGAAAGCAGGCTGCAATATTTGACCTGAATCCCAAGCTCGCGGATGAAGCCTTCCCAGATTTCTGGAGCCTTAGATCGAATCAGGGACTGAGCCAGTTGGAACTGCCGCCGCACTTGCTCTTCTTTTTCCTCTTCAGCATTAAGTTCTTTTATCCACGCGGGGATTGGTTCTCCAGACATGATTACCTCCCGCTGAAAAATCCTAGGCACATTCACCCTAAAAAGCAACGGGAAATTGCCGTCGCTAGCTTGGATTGGCTAAACTTTCCAACTCCAGAAATCCCGCCTAGGATCACCCAGTACACAAACCGATCTTGGGATTTGGCATGACCAATATTGACGAGCTTCGAGACGTAATCCTAAAGCTTCACGGCGTGGACGCCAAGCACGTTGAAAGCGTCCCCGTAAACGAGTCCTTCGAGGGCCAGCCGGTATGGAGCGGCGTTGTCGAAGTCTTCGAGCTAAAGGGCCACCCGAACGCACGACTTGTGTACGCTTGGACGCACGACACAGACGACCCGAAGAAATCGCGGCAACATGTAACGGTTCTCCAAGTTCCACCGGTCGATTCGCCCAAACGAGCAGTCCGGGCGGCCATTTTAGAGGAGTTTCGAAAACGCGGGGAACGGTAGTAACCAATGAGAGTCTTTGATGACGAATGATGAAACTAACGAGACTCTGCTTTTGGCTTTGCGGTCCCTCCGCTCAATGTGGATGGCCCTAGGAGACTACGGCCCGCAGGTCCAGGCGATTTATGACTACCTAAAGGCTCGCGATCCAAAATTTGAAAACGAATTCCAAACTTTCGAGCAAGCCTCGAAAGCCGAATTGTCGTTGCCCATAGCTCTGTCGCTTCAGATGCTCGACGACATAATTCGGAAATTGGAAGCTGACCGTAAGCCGCCAAGGACGAACTAGAAATGGAATCGTTCACTCTCATGCCGTCAATCCTACCACTGCTGTCAATAGGGGTGAGGAGTTAGAGAACCGTGGAAAACGCTAAGAAAAACCGCAAACCTGGACGCCCGCCCCTCCCGAAGGGCCAAGCCAAGGGGAGGATTGTGCCGATCCGGCTGACCCACGACGAGCGGTTCAAGTACGAAAAAGTAGCCAAAGCGAACGGCCAAACCCTATCAGAGTGGGTGCGAAGCACACTAGCTGCCAAAGTGAACAACCATGCGTGAGGATTTCAAATTAGGACACTACCAGGAAAGGCCGACAGTGGTTGTTTTCCTTATTCCCGTGTTAGGATGAGTCTTTGTTCGTCCGATCTCCCGATGATGCGATCTCCCGATTCTGTGAGTCATGAATGATTCAGGTGGTAGTAGACGACCTTCTATTCCTCTCCAAGATCCGGGAGACAGCCAAGCACCTCGGTGTGGCGGTGGAATCGGTTGGGATTGCGGACCTGCCCAAACGGGCCGTCGAGGACGTTCCAAGCGCCCTTATCATCGACCTGAACCATCCCTCAGGCAAGGCCTTGGAAGTTTTGCGGGCGCTCAAGTCCGGCTTGAAAACAAAAGACCTCGCAGCCATCGGTTTTGTTTCTCACGTTCAAGAGGACCTCATTGCTGCAGCGCGTGACGCCGGTTGCGATCTCATTCTGGCGCGCTCCGCTTTTGTCAGGCAGCTCCGGGGTCTTCTGCAACGCTTTTCGCAGGAGGATATTCAAACATGAAAAAACTGCTGCTCTTTTCCGTAGTCCTCTGTCTCCTCGCAAGTGCAACCTCTGTGCAGGCAGCCAAGAAGGCTAAGGCGGACCTGCTCAACACAAAAGGCGCGCCCGTTGGCACAGCAACCTTTAGCGAGAAAGCCAACGGGGTTCAACTTGACCTGAAGGTCTCGAATCTCCCGCCCGGACTTCACGGTTTCCACATTCATGCGGTGGGGAAGTGTGAGGCGCCCGATTTTAGGTCAGCCGGACCTCACTTCAACCCCGAAGGCAAGCAACACGGCTGGGACAATCCGCAAGGCCATCACCTGGGCGATTTGCAAAACCTGAACGTGGGCCCAGACGGAAAAGCCAAAATCCGAATTCTGGTTCCTGGGGTGACGCTGGGAGAAGGGCCAACCTCGCTCTTTCATGAAGGCGGCACCGCCCTGGTCATCCATGAGAAAGCGGACGACGGGAAAACCGACCCCGCCGGCAACGCCGGGGCTCGGATTGCTTGCGGGGTAATCACTCGGTAGTGGGGCCGTTGAATCGTGGGCGCTTTCATCTGTCAGGCTGCCGACCAGCTACCCTTGATCGAATCGCCAGCCCGCTACCCTCTAGTGCATCCCGAGCGCTCACCGGTCTAGGGGATCGCAGCCCTCTCCCCTCTAGGCCATGTCAGCCCTCTCCCTTGGGGAGAGAGGGTGTCGCGCGACGGCGTATTCACTAGCCGTCGCGTGACGGGTGAGGGGTTCCTTTCATTACCATGCAGATCTGTTGCGATGCGCTAGGGGCGCGTATCAGTCCCGCGGCACTGCACCCTGACCGTGGATCTCGCGTGACACGAAGCTAGCCGAATCACTTGCTTGAATCATCCCATCCGAGTAAGCGCGAAGTTCCATAAGAGGCATGCTCGATAAGGACGAAGTCCCTCACCGCTTTCGTCGAAGCAGACACAATCAAAAGGTGTACGGTCTCATCAGGAGGTGGATGACCCGTAAAGCGCAAAATTGCCGGGATAATCCCCTTTTGTGGGAAGCTCGACTGCACGAGGATCGCCAACTGGGGGGACCTCGGGCCCCATCCAAGCCCGGCGACGTACCAACCGAGGTCGAACGTCCGACTCCACACGGTCACGTTAGTGTCCCATCGGCTCACGCCGATTTCGATGCTGTCTGTTATCCCTTGCAGAATCTGCGTCGAACTACATTTCGCGACGTATAAACCGTCCTGGGAGGCCGCATCCGGTTTATTCCAGCAGTGATCCAGGGCTCCTGTGCTGAATGTTGACGATTTTTCTCGACCTGCCGTGGGAGATTCTGAGGTTTGTCTCAGGACGCCTGCTGAGGGCGTTAGATCTATAGTACGATACGTCTCGAACGCGGCGCCACCCTGCATGTGGTCCACGTGAACTGTTCCGGGAATACTCGGGTCAGGCGGAAAGCGCCGCGTTTCGCTACAGCTGAAGCTCATTAGACATAGACATAATGAAACGACAAGATAGCGTCTCATGGGCAACTCGTCTCATGGGTCGTCGAAACAACCCCTCACCCGTCGCGCTCCGGCTGGTCAAAGCGCTGGAGCACGACGCCCTCTCCCCAAAGGGAGAGGGCTGTTCTCTTCGCACGCCTGCGCGAGAAAGATGACACGATCATCGCAGGTAATGCTCGAGGACGGCATCCCACTTGCCCTGGGCAGTGAGGATCAGCTCGATGACCTCGCGTACGGCGCCGAAGCCCCCCGGCTGTTCAGTCTGATAATGAACGTAACGGCGCAGGAGTCTGTGGCTGTTGCCTACCCCCACGGCCAACCCGACGCGTGTCAACAACGGCAGGTCCACTATATCGTCGCCCACATAGCACACTTCCTCATCCTTAAGGCACACCTCGCGCAGGATCTGCTGGTAAGGCTCGAGCTTTTCGCGGGCATGCTGCTTCAGAAAGTGAACGCCCAATTCCTTAGCGCGGTGCTCAACAGCGGGTGAATGGCGGCCGGTGATGAAACCAGTTTTGAGCCCGGCTTGGTGGGCGAGGCGAAAACCTAGGCCATCGCGCGAATGGAATGCCTTGGTTTCGATTAGCCTGCCGCGTGTGCTGGGAACGTAGAAGAAGCGCCCATCCGTCAAGACGCCGTCCACGTCCATGAGCAAGAGTTTGATCTTGCGAGCGCGGGCTTGGAGTTGCTTAGGGGTCAAAGGCATGGCCGTCCTCGGTAATTTGATGGCGGGGCGACACTCTCCAGAAATCTCACCCAACCGTGTCATTCCGAGCGCAGCGAGGAATCTCGCTCTGATTCTTTGATGGGCGATCCGCCCGAAGCAGAGCGAGATTCCTCGCTGCGCTCGGAATGACGCGCGGAAATGCACTGAGGCGCACTTGAAGTGTCTAAAACATCTGTGTCGTCCAAAGGTCGTGGATATGAACGACGCCCTCCAACTTGCCCTCTGCATCTACAACAAGGAGGGAGGTGATTTTCCGGGCCTCCATCAGGTTCAGGGCTTTGGTGGCCAACTCTTGCCGGGCGATGGTCACGGGGTTTGGCGTCATGGCGTCCGCCGCTTTCAAGTCCAGGGCTCGATTCCCTTCCCGCTGGAATAATCGCCGCAGGTCGCCATCGGAGATGATTCCCAACAAATGGTCAGATTCACCGGTCACCGCAGTGTGCCCCAGACCCTTCTTGCTCATTTCGTAAATCACGTCCGGCATAGGTGTGAGCGGGCCGACGCGGGGAAGTTGCTCCCCGGTGTGCATCACGCTCTCGACCCTGCGCAGCTTAATCCCAATCTCCCCGCCCGGATGGAGTGCGGCGTAGTCAGCTTCATCAAAGCCGCGTTTCTCAAGCAGCGCCATGGCCAGGGCGTCGCCCATGGCCAGCATAGCAGTGGTCGAGGCGGTGGGGGCAAGGCCCAGGGGACACGCTTCCTCCCGAATACCCACGTCGAGCACTGCGTCACTGGCCTGCGCGAGCATGGAATCCAGATTGCCCGTGAGGGAGATGAGCGGGATCGCCAAGCGCTTGACGGTATCCAGCAACTGCAGCAGTTCCACGGTCTCACCGCTGTAGGAGAGCGCCATCAGGACGTCGTGGCGGACCAGCCGCCCCAGGTCTCCGTGCAGGGCTTCGGAGGGATGCAAGAAAAACGACGGCGTGCCGGTGCTGGAGAGCGTGGCAGAGATCTTCTGGCCAATCAGGCCGGACTTCCCCATGCCGGCGACCACCACCCTCCCCCGGCAGGCGTAGAGGAGGTCCACGGCTCGCACAAATCTCTGATCGAGGCGATCCATAAGGTCGCTCAAGGTTTTCGCCTCGATTTCCAGAACCCTGCGCGCCGTATCCAGACTCATAGCCGATTCACTCGAATCGAGGATACCCTTGTCTCCCTGTCATTCCGAGCGCAGCGACGAATCTCGCTCCGTTTCTCGTCCCGCCAAGCACGAATTTCAGAGCGAGATTCCCCGCTGCGCTCGGAATGACAGCAGTCGTGCAATGGCCTGAGAAAAAGCCCCGGACCCCAAAGCCGGGGCTCCGCGCTACCCCTGGTGTCTTGGTGGTGATGCATTTAGAGCCGTGCTTCGATCTTGTTGACGACGGTTTTCAGCGCCTTGATTCGCGCCCACCACTTCCAGTTGCCTTCGACAATGGTCCAAGGGGCGTAGTCCGTATCCGTTTTCGCGAACATGTCTTCCAGGGCTTCTATGTACTGGTCCCACCTTTCGCGATTGCGCCAATCCTCTTGTGTCAATTTCCAATTTTTCCAGGGATCTTTTTCGCGCTTTTTGAAGCGGTCGAGCTGCTCCTTCTTCGAGATGTGAATCCAGAACTTCACCAGCACCATGCCGTCATCTGTGAGCGTGCGCTCAAACTCATCGATCTCCCGGTAAGCGCGCTGCCATTCCTCTTTCTTGGCAAACTTCTCCACCCGCTCGACCAGTACCCGACCGTACCAAGTGCGGTCGAAAATTGCGATGCGGCCTCGCTGCGGGAGACGCAACCAGAAGCGGCGCAACCAGTGGTGGGCCAGTTCGTCCGCGGAAGGGGGGCCGATGGAGTGAACAGTGATGCCGCGAGGGTCGAGGGCTTCCGTCAAGCGTTTGATATTGCCGCCTTTTCCCGCCGCATCCTCACCTTCGTAACCCACACAGACCGCAATCCCTTTTTCGATTATCTTTCGTTGCAGCTTCAGGAGTCTGAGCTGGTACTCCTCCAGAAGTTCCTCGTACTCCTGCTTGGACTCGAGTTTCTTGTCGAGATCAAGCTTGTCGAGATAGCCCATGATGTCACCCGTCAGGATTCAGGAGTCAGGATTTCTTTTCATGGTGCTCGTGCTGGTCGTGCTTTGTGCCAGACTTGGCCTTCTGATCGCGGAGGACAGCTTTGCGGCTGAGCCGGATCTTATTGCCCTCGATGGAAATCACTTTGACCAACAATTGGTCCCCTTCTTTGAGTTCATCGCGAATGTCTCGAATACGGTGCTCAGCGACTTCACTAATATGCAGCAATCCGTCCGTACCGGGGAAGATCTCCACGAAAGCACCAAAGTCCGCGAGCCTGACTACCTTGCCGAGATAAGTCTTGCCCAACTCGGCTTCGGCCACAAGGTCCTTGATCATCTTGAGGGCCTTGCGGGCCGCCGCTTCGTCGGTGGCGGCGACGTTGACCTTGCCGTCATCTTCCACATCGATCTTCACGCCCGTCTGCTCGATAATGCCGCGAATCACCTTGCCCCCCGGCCCGATCAGTTCGCCAATCTTCTGCCGGTTGATTTGCAGGCTGTAAATGCGGGGAGCATACTCGGAGATCTGCTTGCGGGGCTCGGAGAGAGTCTCCAGCATTTTTCCCAATACGTGTAGGCGGGCCAACTTGGCTTGGGCTAACGCCTCAGACATGATGGAGGTGTTGATGCCGGAGATCTTGATGTCCATTTGCAGGGCAGTAATGCCATCTTTGCTTCCTGCCACTTTGAAGTCCATATCGCCGTAATGGTCTTCGTTCCCGGCAATGTCCGTCAGGATGGCGTATTTCTCGCCTTCCTTAACCAGTCCCATGGCAATTCCCGCCACGGGCGCCTTGATGGGCACGCCCGCATCCATCAGCGCGAGGGTGCCCCCGCAAACGGTCGCCATCGAGGAAGAACCGTTGGATTCGAGAATGTCGGAAACCACCCGAATAGTGTAGGGGAATTGCGTCTCTTCAGGGACGACGGCAATCAGGGCACGCTCTGCCAGTGCCCCGTGGCCGATTTCCCGCCTGCCAGGCCCGCGCAGGAACGCCACTTCTCCCACGCTGAAAGGCGGGAAGTTGTAGTGGAGCATGAATCGTTTGAAAGCCTCGCCCTCGAGCACGTCGAGCCTTTGCACATCCTCGGCGGTCCCTAGGGTAGCAGTCACCAGCGCCTGTGTTTCACCTCTGGTAAACAGGGCGGAACCGTGAGTGCGCGGCAGGATGCCCACTTCGGTGCTAATCTCCCTCACTTGGTCGAAAGCACGGTGGTCAGGCCGCTGGCGCTGCTCCACTACGTCGTCGCGAAAGAGGCGTTCTTCCAGACGCCCGAAATATTGACCGGCCAGGCGCCGCTTCTCTTCGTCATCTTCCGGGTAGCCTTCCAACAGTCTGGTGCGGATTTCGACGATTCGGCGCTGGCTTTCCTGCTTGGCGTATTTCGAGGTGTCCATAGCTTCATGGAGTTCGACCTCGACCTTGCGCCGCACCTCCTGGTAAAACGCCTCATCGATGGCGGGCGCAACAAATTCCCGCTTCTTGATGCCTAGCTTCTGGAAGAGTTCTTTCTGGATGGCCACGACTTTTCGAATTTCTGCATGCCCGTACTGGAGGGCATCCAAGATCGTCTCCTCGGAAACTTCGCTGGCGCCTGCTTCCACCATTACGATGGCATCCTCCGTTCCCGCTACCACGAGATTTACCAGGCTGGATTTGGTTTCGGCGTAGGTGGGATTCGTCACCAGTCGGCCCTCCACCAAGCCTACCCGCACCGCTCCGATAGGCGCATAAAACGGAATATCGGAAAGGTAAAGGGCGGCCCCCCCGGCAACCATCCCAATGACGTCCGGGTTGTTGTCCGAATCCGCCGACAGAACCATGGCAATCACCTGGGTCTCGTCGTTGAAGCCTTCCGGGAAAAGAGGCCGGACCGGTCGGTCGATCAGGCGGCTGGTGAGGATTTCCTTTTCGGTAGGTCTTCCCTCGCGCTTGAAGAAGCCGCCGGGAATCTTCCCTGCGGCGTAGTTATATTCACGATAGTCAACCGTTAGAGGGAAAAAATCGATACCCTCGCGCGGTTCGGTGGAACATGCCGTGGCCAACACGACCGTGTCACCGTACCGGACCACGGCCGAACCGTTCGCCTGTTTGGCCACTTTGCCGCATTCAATACTCAGAGTGTTCGATCCCAGAGCAATTTCTACTCTCTGCATCTCAATGTCCTCCAAAAAAACGAAAAAGCGACCTGCACCCGCTGGGCGGGGGGTCGCTTGGCGTTGGAAATTTGTCGTTTTGGGAAATCCTGAACTGTGTGCTCAATACCGGCTACTTGCGGATGCCTAACCTCTCGATGACGCGTTTATAACGCTCCGTATCCAGGCGTTTGAGATACTCCAACAAGCGCCTTCTCTTGCCCACCATCATGAGCAACCCACGACGCGATGCATGGTCCTTGCGATGAACGCTGAAATGCTCGTTCAGATAGTTGATCCGTTCGCTCAACAGGGCTACTTGGACTTCCGGCGAACCCGTGTCCTTCCCATGAACTCGATAACTCTCAATTAGGTTACCTTTGGATTCGCGCGTCAACGGCATCCGCCCATCTCCTCACTTTTCATCTCTACTTTTCGACCATTCTAGATTAACACGAAGCATGGGTTTTGGCAAAAGGAAACCGAGGGTAGACTGCCGATTGAACAAGTGCTGTGGCGAAGCGTTGCCCTGCCAAACGTCAATCGACCCTCGGCAATCGCAATCAGCGTTACTCGGTTTCCCCCACCGCCCCTTGGGACGGCATAAGCAGGATTTCTTCGAGCGTGGTTCGTGGCGGTTGTGTCAGCGCACTGAAAACGGCCTCCGCCACGTCCACCGGCTGGATGAGGTCGAGGCGGCAGACAGGAAATCCAAATTGGTTGGTGAGGCGGGTGTTGGTGGAGCCAGGCAGAATACCTGTGACGCGAATCTTCCACGGCCGAAGTTCCTCGCGGAGGACCCGCGTCAAGCCTAGCGCCCCGAATTTGGAGGCGGTATAGGCCGAGCAGTTCGTAAAGGCGAGCAAGCTGGATACCGAGAGGATATTCACCAGATGCGGCGTGCGGCTGCGGCGAAGGAGAGGTAGGGCGGAGTGGGTGCACAAGAAGAGGGCGGTCAGATTAGTGTCGATATTGCGTCGCCAGTCTTCAAGCGAGGTTGATACAAAGGGCTTATAGGTAAAGACCCCGGCGTTGTTGATCAGGATGTCAAGCTGGCCGAGCTGGCGCTCCACCACCTTAAACAAGCGCTGCACTTGCCGGGCCTGCGTCACATCCGCCTTGAGCACCACCGGGCCGCCGGGAACTTCCTTGGCGGCCTTGCTCAAAGCCGATCCCTTGCGGGCCACCAACACCAGCCTTGCGCCCTCGTCTCCCAAACGCCGGGCAATCGCCAGGCCGATTCCCCGACTGCCGCCGGTCACCAGTACAACCTTGCCCTCGAGTTTAGCCATGGAGGAGTAGTGAATGGTGAATGGTAAATTGTAAATAGTAAATTATAAATTATGTCACGCCGCCGAGTCGAAGAGGCGGCCTTCGTCTCTCTGCACGGTGGCTAAGCACTCCACAATCCTACCGTCACTCCTTCTCGCGCCAAGAAGACCAGGCGCTGCCCCGCAGTTTATAATTTATAATTTAGAATTCACTATTCGCAATTCTCAGCCCCGCTCTCGCACCAGTCTCAGAAACTCCGCCCGTGTCAATTCGCAGTCGCGGAAAATCCCTGTCATGTGCGAGGTGACGGCGACGGAATTCTGCTTTTCAACCCCGCGCATAATCATGCAGAGGTGCTTTGCCTCAATGATTACGCCCACTCCCTGGGGTTTAATCCGCTCCATGAGCGCTTCGGCAATTTGCGTGGTGAGGCGCTCCTGGATTTGAAGGCGCTTGGCAAAGACGTCCACCACGCGGGGAATCTTGCTCAGGCCGATAACCTTCTGATTGGGAATGTAGGCCACGTGGCACTTGCCAAAAAAGGGCAGTAGATGGTGCTCACAAAGACTGAATACCTCAATGTCCTTGACAATCACCATCTCGTCGTAGGCCACGGGAAACAACGCCCCGTTCAATACCTTGTCCAGCTCCTGCTGGTAGCCGCTGGTGAGGAAACGCAGCGACCTGGCCACGCGGCCGGGGGTTCGAAGCAGGCCTTCGCGTTGGGGATCTTCCCCAACCTCGCGAAGCAAGATATGAATCGCCCCCTCCAATGGGTCGGATCCTCTTTCTTTCTCAATTTCGTTCAATATGGCCGTTGGATCTTCAATCATTCCTTCCCTCTCAGTTCCCGCGCCTGCCATAGGTCACGTGTAGGGCAGCCGACGGATGGCCGCCCGCCCTGCGGCCCAAAGCCTTCGGGCGGCGGGCCGCGGGCAACCATGCCGCGCCTGCGGGA
>Ga0187781_10001901_pt1 | contig 15891 bp, 12 predicted proteins | sample 0715_SJ02_MP02_2_FD_132447 | JGI IMG/M metagenome (GOLD analysis project Ga0187781, IMG submission 132447) | Tropical peat soil microbial communities from peatlands in Department of Meta, Colombia - 0715_SJ02_MP02_20_MG | ecosystem: Environmental > Terrestrial > Soil > Wetlands > Peat | place...
TACGAAGGCGCGCTCGACCTGGTCAGTGGTCTTGTATCGCAACGAGACCTTTACGCCATCGGCAATCCGGCGGATGTCGAGTTGGGTAACCGGGGTGCCCTTGCCAGGGTGGATGTTCTCGGCGGCCATGACGACCCCAAGTTTGCCGTCGATTTCGACGATATTGCCTTTCCGCAGCGAACTGGCGATGACTTTCACGGTATCCTCAATATGAATGGCTTTAGGGCGCACCATACTGATCCTGAGCCTTATCGCCAGCTATTTCTCTAACGTCGCCCCGACAAAAAATGCCCCGCAACCCAGCGTCTTTCTCACCCTTATGGGCGGCCGATGTTCATGCCGACCGCCGGCCGATCCTGCTCGCGCGGGGGCGGGTCGTGGCGGCGCTACGGGCCTGGTTCGCGCGCCAGGAATTCGTCGAGGTGGATACGGGAACTTTGCGGATTTCGCCCGGCAACGAAACCCATCTGCACGCTTTCGCGACAATACTCATAAGGACGGACGGCAAGCCGTCGCCGCTTTATTTGCGCACCTCGCCGGAATTCGGTTGCAAGAAACTGCTCGCTGCCGGTGAACGGCGCATTGTCGAGTTCGCAAAAGTGTTTCGCAATCGTGAGCGCGGTGCGCTTCATCATCCGGAATTCACTCTCATCGAATGGTACCGCGTCGGCGAACCATATGACGTGCTGATGGCCGACTGCGCCGCGATCCTGCGCGAGGCGGCGCGCGCCGTGGGCGCCGCGCAATTGACGTTTCGCGGCCGTCGCGCCGATCCGTTCGCCGCGCCCGAGCGGCTCACGGTGGCGCAGGCCTTCGCGCATTTTGCGGGCGTCGATCTCTTGGCGACATTGCCAGACGGCGCAGCGAATCGCGAAGGCTTGGCGCGCGCCGCGCATACAGCCGGTATTCGGATCGCCGAAAACGATAGCTGGGCGGATATTTTCAGCCGCGTTCTGGTGGAGCGGATCGAACCTAATCTCGGGATCGGCCGGGCAACGGTCCTCGACGAATATCCGGCGGTGCTTTCGGCCTTGGCGCGGCCGGCGTGCGATGCGCGCGTCGCCGAACGCTTCGAGCTTTATGTCTGCGGCGTGGAACTCGCCAACGGCTTTGGCGAAATGACCGAAGCCGCCGAACAACGCCGGCGGCTCGAAGGTGAGATGGCCGAGAAGGAGCGCATATACGGCGAGCGCTATCCTATCGACGATGATTTCATCGCCGCGCTTGCACGAATGCCGCAAGCAAGCGGTATTGCGCTCGGCCTCGACCGGCTCGCTATGCTGGCAACAGGCGCCTCGCACATCGAGCAAGTGCTTTGGACACCGCTTGACGATGCGATGGAATAAAGCAACGCCCTCTGCACTGCGCCGGCGAGAGCGGCGAAGAAATAACAGGCGGCCACAACAAGCGAGGTCGGCTATGCCGGCGACAACGAAATCTCTGCGTTATCCGTCCCAGCTTGTCGAAGCACAGCTGGTAAACCGTGATCGGCTCGCCGGGCTGCAAGACGTCGCGACGCGCTATGCCGTGGCAATCACGCCGGTTCTTGCGGATTTAATCGATGCCTCGGACGCGGCCGATCCCATCGCACGTCAGTTCATCCCGGACGAGCGAGAGCTTCAGGTGCAACCTGAAGAAAAACCCGACCCGATCGGCGACGGGGCGCATAGTCCCGTTGAAGGCATTGTTCACCGCTATCCGGATCGCGTCCTCCTTAAACTGGTCAATGCCTGTGCGGTCTACTGCCGTTTCTGCTTTCGCCGTGAAATGGTCGGGCCGGGGCGAGGGGGGTTGTCGCGCACTCAGCTCGCGGTCGCTTTCGACTACATTTCGCGCACACCGCAAATCTGGGAAGTAGTTTTGACCGGCGGCGATCCGCTGCAGCTGCCGCCGCGCCGCCTTAAGGAGGTAATGGCGCGGCTCGCCGCGATTGATCATGTCAAAGTGATCCGCGTTCACACCCGCATGCCCATCGCGGCTCCGGAACGCGTCTCGGACGCGCTGATCCGCGCGCTGCGCCCGGGCAAGGCGACCTTCGTGGTTCTGCACGCCAATCACGCGCGCGAATTGACCGGACCGGCGCGTGCCGCTTGCGCACGCGTCGTGGACGCCGGCATTCCAATGCTCTCGCAATCGGTGCTGCTACGCGGTGTCAACGATGATGTGGAGACTTTGGGTGCATTAATGCGCGCGCTGGTCGAGTGCCGGATCAAGCCCTATTACCTGCATCACGCCGATCTCGCGCCGGGCACGGCGCATTTTCGAACCTCGATTGGCGAAGGGCAAACAATCTTGTGCGCGCTCCACGGGCGCTATTCGGGGCTGTGTCAACCGCACTATGTGCTCGACATTCCCGGCGGCTACGGCAAGGCGCCGATCGGACCGACTTATCTAAGCGCAGATGCTGCGTCGGTCACCGACTTCAAGGGCGTGCGCCACGCCTATTCGCCGCGCGGAGGCTGATTAGGCTTCGCGCGCCGCGAAGAATACCGTCGTCTCGAATTGATAGCCGCAGGTCTCGCACGACCACGTGTGCCGCACGCGGCGATCATTGTGATATTCGGACCAATCGGGAGCGAGCAGCCACTCGCCGCACTGGGGGCAATTGTTTTTGCTGTAGGTTGCCAAGCGCGTCCGTACCGCCGTCTCGGCATGGAGAGACATGATTCCTCCTCCATGAACCACACCCTCTCCCCACGGTCAAGGCTAGAAGCATTCAGTGGCCGCGGCAAGACGGATCTGCGACCGCACAGTGAGAGTTCCACGGAAATTTTTCTGTCCGTTAGTCCAATGGTTTGCCCTAGGTTTGTGTCGGGTCCCGGGCAAAACCTGCGCTCGGTGTCGTGCCTCGGCGGTTGTTGATAGAGATCAATGCCCGCGAGAGTGGGCGGCTGCTTATCTGTTGTTCAGAGCCGTCGGAAAACTGTTTTCTCAAAAACAGCAGAACCACAAGGCCGTCCCTCAAACTGGGGACATAACTAGTTTAACCACTCCCCATCTGGAAAACCGTGAGGCTGCAACAGAAGGTAGGGTTGTTCTCGATATCCCGCTGTTCCTCGACCGCAGAGGCATGTCCGTTAGGACATGAACTAGCCAGGCCACGCGCAATAACGATCCCTTGCACTAGGCTCAATTTTCAGGTCATCCTTTTGTCAGAACTTGCAGTGCGAATACATACGACCAGTTCAATGCCATCACGTTCCAGTTCCGTAACATCATCCCGCTTCCAACGCCGACTTCCCGGCGGGCGACACGATTTCATTTTCAAGGTGGCCTTTGGTAGCGATGCTGCGGCGGCTCGGTCCCCTGCACCGTTCAAAAATGACAATCTGGCGCTGGCGGCACGATCGATCACCACTGCCCGCCTGGGTGTTAGACAAGCTATCCGCTCTTGTACAGAACAAGGTTGAGCAAGCGTGCGCTGCACGGGACGCACTGAAGTATCTTCGTCAACTTCTGCCCAAGCCGCCTCGCCCGCTTTCGGGTTGCTGTGCGGGATATGCACGAATCCCGAAACTCAATAGCGGTCAGCGTACGGGCCTGGTTTAATCTAACTATCCGAAAAGCGCCGAGTTTGAGGAGGACGTTACGGAGCCGAAGCCGCCATTACCGCCTTCGCCAAAACCGCCAGCACCGCCAGGACCACATCCGCCATTGCCTCCGGGGGTCCGGCCAGAAGTCTCTGACGTGATGGCGCCCCGCCGAAATTGAATCGGAGCTTGTGAGCGAGGAAGCTATTATGCTTGGTGGCACGGATCGAGTACGAAATCTCCTGATTCTGCATACGCCGCTTGGCCAAGAGCTTTCGGACTGGCTGGCAGTCAAAGAACTGATTGGTAGAAAAGCGCCCGATATCGAGGTCAGAATCGGGACGAACGGTGCCCCTAACTCGGTGACGCGCCGCTGGCAGGGATCGCGCCCCTCCTTGGTATTTTCGCCACACGTGCTAATTGGGTATCGGCCAAATGGGGGTACAGTTTATGCGGGTCGGTCATTTAGCAAACTAGAGCAGATCGAACTTCTCTCGCGCCAAGGCTTGCCGGTTCCCATCACTGCAACGCTAACGCGTGATCTCGTGATAGATCCGGCGCAGTGGGGACGCTACGTGATCGCTAAACCACTACGCGGCACGAAGGGTCAAGGTATCCACCTAGTTCAAACGACGGATCTCTCTACACGTTATTCCGAACTGACATTGAACGATACCCGCGCCATGGTAATCCAACCATACCTAGAACATAGCGAAAATGGCTACCCGACCGAATACAGAGTGCTGACGTTGTTCGGCCGAGTGCTGTATTCGGCCCGCAATAGTTGGGCGGTGGCGCGGCCCCCGCTTGAGGAAATTGCCGCAAACCCAAACGGTATCATTGCCTCGAACGATAAGCACTTCGGCCGCCTGCGAACGGTCTGGAACGACCCCGAAATCATCGCACTTGGCGAGCAAGCGGCATCCGCTTTCCCAGAATGCCCAGTGCTAGGTGTCGATGTTATGCGTGACGCCGAGACCAACAAATTGTATGTTATGGAGGTTAATCCAACAGGCAGAGTTTGGCATTTTTCATCACCACTTGCGATGAATCACTTTACGGCCGAGCACAGAGCCGATCTTTATGCACAATTCGGCGCACTTGACAGAATTGCGCAATTGCTCATTGAGAAGACTCGGAAAGAGGCGATCTAGTCTATTCGAGGGTTGGGGCGCGGCCAGTTCTACGGAAATCAGTGTCGCCTTTATTCTTGTGAGTACTGCTATTTGGAGCCTTCAAAACGAGGCATGTGGACCCTCCACTTGGATGTTATCAGCCGGGTGTCTTTCTCTCTCTCCGCCGGGTACGAGAAGCATCAGCAGCCTCGCGGGCGTGATGGGATTAGGTGCGCCCGTCATTTAAGGACGCCATGAAAAAGAAGGCTATACGACTCGATTTTTCAGAGGCGCCGCTAAAAAACCGGGCCTTCAGCGAAAAACCGATGTCGTTTGTCGATGAGGCACCCAAAACTCTTCTGAGCGCGATAATTGATATGGTAGCGATTGAGACAGGAAATCGGACTGCGCGTGAGCATTGGCAGCATAAACAATTGCAAAACCTGCTGGAGTATGCTGGTCGCCGATCAGCATTTTGGCGCGAGCGGATCGGAGCCAATAGAATTAAAGGTATCAGTCTTTCGGACCTTCCAATTCTTACCCGCGGCGAGGTTGTCAAGCAAGTAGAAGCTGAAGGAAGCCTGTTGCCAGGCGACACAATTGCTACAAAAAAACACGCAACATCGGGATCCTCAGGCACGCCAGTTCAATTCTTTGTCTCGGAAATGAACACGCGGTATAATCACGTTAGATCAGTTGCGCAGTATTTCATGGAGGGCTGCGATCTAACCTTGAACAAAACTACCTTCAAGCCATCATTACGGAAGCGAACTGAAGGAGGATTTGTTGTCGAAAAGGCAACTGGCTGGCTCGGTGCTTTGCACTCGCTTTTCCAAAGTGGAATTTATAAGGAAATTAGGCACTCACGTCCAAACCGGAACCTGCTATTCAAAGAATTGATGAAAGATCCCATTGGTTATCTTGTGATTCAGCCGAGTCTTATTGAGTCGCTTTTCTACGACGATGACATTTCCTTCCTTTGCGAAAATGGAACCAAAATGTTCATTCCGACGGGCGAAGAGGCGGACAGAGAGCTGCGCGACAAGTTCCTCGCTGCAGGGATTCCTGTTAGGGCAAATTATTCAAGTGAAGAAGTCGGTTGTCTCGCCGTTGAGTGCAAGGATTGCCCGGAAAATTTTCACGTGGCTCAAAGCAACGTGATTGTTGAGGTCGATAACCGCGATTGTGTGGTCGTCGGCAGCAACAGACTCGGAAGGGTACTTGTAACCCACCTGCATTCATATGCCACTCCCTTTGTGCGCTACGATATCGGGGATTTTGCAACCCTTTTGGAAGGATGCGGGTGTGGCCATGATGGTCCGGTGCTATCAAATATCTATGGACGAAAAAAGCGGCTTATTAAACACTCCGACGGGAGTGTCTCTCGGTTTGGGTTGACCGCGCGACATATCCTGCAAATTGTCAAATGTGACGAATATCGCATCAGGCAGACTACATTAAACACTATCGAAGTCGAGATTGGCGGCATAGATCAGTTAAGTGCCGATCAAACAGCTGTGTTGAAAAGTTTGCTTAAAGAGCGCGCTGGTGATGAATTTCAAATTCACATCAATGCAGTTCGAAATATCAATTGGGGCAACAACGCCAAGAGGCTTGCGTTCCATAGCGAGGTATCGTAGTTCGCGTATCATCCAGCGACGAGCTTGAAGCAATCAACATCCGAAGATTCTTTCGGTTAGTTGGTCATCGTGCAGCGATACCGTTCGCCAATTTGGCGATTAGCGGCGCTCAAGATCTGTGAAGTTAGCGGAACTCCGCCAACCGCTGGACAATAACGTATGCGACTTCCAGTGGGAACAGTAGCATGGAAACGCACTTCGGTCTGACCTTCCTACGCAAATACGACGCGGAGCATCCCCTTGATCTAGACGATGATCTTTTCGTGAAGCTTCATGAATGCTTTCTCTATGAGCTGTCCACAATCGACAACCTTGCGGATCATTTGAATGACGCTGAACGCACGAGCTACGGGGACCTTTGCTCTCGATGTCACAAGCGTTATCTGGCTATCAAGGAAGTGCAAGCGAACAAAAAACTGGTGGCTATCGCCAGGAATGCTGGAACGCCGCCGGGAGAAAATCTTAGTGGGTTCGGTCGGAGCGCCTCCCCCCCGTTGATGACGACTCAACTCGCGGCCTTTCGAAGTTGGAGGGATTCCAACTCCAGCTACCATCCCTCCAGCCTGAGAACATTGCTAGATTTTAGTAATTTCGAAAATGTCGTCATGGTGGGCAGCGGCGCGTTTCCCGCAACTCTCCTGTGGCTGCGCGAAAATTTTCCAACACTCCGTTATGTCGGCCTGGACATTGATCCTGGCTGTGTGAGGATGGCGACCGAGCTTGTGGCAACGCTGGGTATCGACAACGTTGATTTCGGACTAATCGATGGCAGGCAATATGATTTTGACGGATTTGATTTCGTCTACGTGGCTAACCATGTGGTGCCAAAGAGAGCCGTGCTCGAGAAAATCGCCCGCAGCATTTCGGTGCGGCAGGTTGTGGTTCGCGAGCCGACCTCAACAGGCGACCTGTTGGCCGAAGCTGTAAGGCCTAATCTGCCTCTCGTCTTTGTTGCCGAAGGTGCCGGAGCTGTGGGCGGATTCATGTCGTACGATCTGCTCCTTCGTCGCGTTTAAACCGGGGACTATCCAGCGCAAGCATGCACGCTCAACCGGCAGGTATTCAAATTCGGCATTCGGAAGATGCGTTCGAACCGCCAACCCCACATCACACACAACTCGCCCGAGAGGGGGAAAAACTTAATAAACTTAATATATGGCTTCACGGGTTTCCTTCACTGGACGATTGACCCGCTCGCCATGTCCCGCTTATGACCCCAAGCGGAATTGAAGTCGTCTAGTTTTTAATCATTCCCGCGTCGTGGGCGACTTTCCTCCAGCGAGCAATTTCGCTTTGCATGAAGCCTGCGAACTCGTCGGGGCCGGCATCAAGCGGATCGTCGCCTTGCTTGCGCAACGTTTCTATGGCGGCCGGCGTCTGCATCGCCTGGCGCGCGGCGGCGGCCAGCTTGTCGACGACGAGCCGGGGCGTGCCGGCAGGCGCAAGCAGGCCGAACCAGATGCTGGCGTCCACGCCGGGCAATCCGGCTTCCGCCATAGTGGGCACGCCCGGGAGCGCGCCCGAGCGCTTGCTCGTCGTCGTCGCCAGCGCCCGAAGCTTGCCGGCCGCGATCTGGCCGACGACGGTGGAGGCTGGCGAGAAGGTCATCAGCGTGCGACCGGCAATGACGTCCTCGACCGCTTGCGGGCTTCCCTGATAGGGCACTTGCGTCAGCTCGATGCCGGCCTTCTGCGCGAAGAGCTCGCTGGCAAAGCCCGGCATACTGCCGATTTCATTTGAGTCGAGAGCCTGGTCCGGCTTCGTCCTGCAAAGTGCAATGAGCTCCTTGACGCTATGGATATTGCTCGCCGGACTAACGACCAGGATAATCGCTGTGTTTTGGAGGAGCGCAACCGGCTCAAAATCCTTGGCGAGGTCCACCGCCGGATTGGGATTGATGATCTGATTGGTGATGATGGCTAAGGTCGCCAGGAACACCGTGTAGCCGTCTTTCGGCGCATGGGCCACGTATTCGGCAGCGATGCTCGACCCGGCACCGGGCTTGTTCTCAACCTCGAGCTGCTGGCCTACGAGCGGGGCGGCGGCTTGGCTGAGCACGCGGGCGACCACATCAACGGCCGAGCCCGGCGGGAAGCCGACGACGACGCGGATCGGCCGCGACGGATAGGCGTCTTGCGCTGCCCCGCGGCGAGTGAACGACGGCAGCGCGGCTGCACCCGCTGCCAAATGCAAAAATTTCCGACGTGGAAGTATCATAATCTCCTCCCCAAAATTACTTTCAGCAGAACGGAAGGCGCGTTCGAGACGGCAGGCACAGCTGCCGCCTTTAAATTCATCTGGCGGTCGACTTATCCCGTTGGCAGCCTTTTGAATGGAACATACACATTGTCGGTGCATGCGGGTCCACAAAAAAGCATCAGCCTGAGCAGTACCGACACCATGACACCATCATCGGGTCGCCCGCGCTGACCGCACGCCGGTTGGGGCGTTTGGCACAACCGCACCAACGTGATGGCGTCAGCGCCAGGCGAGGCGAGGGGCGACATGTTTTAGGATCGCCTCGATGACATGTGCGTTGTAGTCGACACCGAGCTGATTGGGGACGGTCAAAAGCAGCGTGTCGGCCTCGGCAATGGCTTCATCTTTCGCGAGCTGGTCGACAAGAACGTCGGGTTCTGCGGCATAGCTGCGGCCAAATATGGCACGTGCGTCGTCACCAAGGAAGCCGATGGTGTCCTCCTTCTCGTTGCCGCGCCCAAAATAGGCCTGATCGCGATCGTCCACGAGTGCAAATATGCTGCGGCTTACTGACACTCGCGGCTCGCGCGCATGACCGGCCGCTTTCCATGCCTCGCGGAATATCCGGATCTGCTCCGCCTGCTGGACGTGGAATGGGCGTCCGCTCTCGTCGATTTTGAGTGTCGAACTCTGCAGATTCATCCCGAGCTTGGCCGCCCATTCTGCCGTCGCATTGGTGCCGGCGCCCCACCAGATCCGATCGCGCAGGCCCTCCGAATACGGCTCGAGGCGCAGGAGCCCAGGAGGGTTCGGGAACATTGGTCGCGGGTTTGGGCGAGCGAAGCCCTTACCGCCCAGAACCTCGAGCAACACATCCGTGTGGCGCCGGGCCATGTCGGCATCTGTCATCCCCTCGGGCGGGACGTAACCGAAGTAGCGCCATCCGTCGATCACCTGCTCGGGTGAACCGCGGCTGATGCCCAATTGCAGGCGTCCGCCGGCGATGATGTCGGCTGCACCGGCGTCCTCGGCCATGTACAGCGGGTTCTCATAGCGCATATCGATGACCGCCGTACCAATCTCGATGCGTTTGGTCTTGACGCCGACAGCAGCGAGTAGTGGGAACGGCGATCCGAGCTGACGGGCGAAGTGATGCACGCGGAAATAAGGCCATCCGCGCCGAGCTCCTCGGCGGCGACCCCTGTACCCCATTTCGCCGGTCGCAAATCTCTGATGTAATCAACCAGTATCGGCGTACTCCTGAAAGTTGGGGCTGCAATGCGACGCCGCGATTTCATTAAGGTCGTTGCTAGTTCAGCCATGACATCATTGGACGTTCGTTGCTTCTCATTGATTTCGGAGATACGCGCGCGGAGCGGGGTTGGCGGAAACAAGCATAGACGCTCCGCACCCATTGATAGAGACGGCGGTTCTTGAGCTCGTCACGTAGCTTGCGCATAGCCGGTGGAATTTCTTTGGACGTTTCGTCCGGCATGCAGGAGTTTCTCAGCAGCGCGCACGCGGCGCCGTTGTTCGACTATCCAGGAGGCAGCTTCTGGGATCTATCGTTACGCAGTTCCCCTCATCCTGTCTTGGGGTCGATACCCTGTCGCGGTCATAAGCCATTGCACGAGCCACGGGAACAACGCGTGCTGCAGATAAATTAGCTTCATCATGAAAGGTATGACGATGAGCCGCCTGTTGGCGCGTACACCGGCCACGACTGCCTTTCCCACCTCTTCGGGCTTAAGCACCGGGATCAGGGTTGCTATTTTCGGTATCCGTTCGCGGCTGGCCGGATTGTGCGCCCAGTACGGCGACTCGACTTGGCCACTTTCGTACAATGTTACGCCTATACCATAGCCATGAAGGTCAGCGCGCAAGGCTTGCGTCAGCCCGCGAATCGCCCATCGCGCCGCGATATAAGCCGTGGCGCCCGGCCAAACGAAGCGCGAACCAACCGAGCTTATATTGACGATATGCCCGCTGTTTCGCGTGCGCATTGCCGGCAGGAAAGCACTCGTGAGCCAAGCGGCGGCAAAATAAGGCACCGCCATCATGTCCTGAATTTCTTTCGGGCTGGTATCGTCAAGAAACTTCCATTGGCCGCCACCGGCATTGTTGACGATGACATCGGGAACGCCGCCCTCGCGCTCGATGCGTTGCGCGATTGCCGTCACTTGATCCGGGTTCGATAGATCCACCGGATAAACGCGCGCCTTACCGCCCAATGATACAATTTCTGCGGCGACTTTCTTCAGATCGTTTTCGTTGCGGGCGAGCAAGAGAAGCTCGCCGGCTACTGCCAGTGCCATTTCTTTAGCGATTGCGGCACCCATGCCACTTGATGCGCCGGTCACGAGGACCGTTTTGCCCTTGATTTCCATGAGAGTTCTCCCACGGTCATTCTTCGATGAATTTGGAAGACCAGCGTGCGCGCGTCGAACGCGACGCGATATATCGGTCCTTCACGAGCCCCGCTGGTTGGTCGCATTTTAAATTAGAAGTTGCGCTTCCGCCAGGATCGAGAGTGGGCAGGTGCGGCGCCGCTCCCCGCGGCAGCATCAGTCTCGCCCCGCCGTGAAAAACGGCGTTCGGCCATCACGTCGTTAAGCCAGGAAGCCTACGCTGGACGCCGCGGTTGTTACATGCTGCAGTGCGTGAGTCCGCTTTTGGCACAAAGCGGACATCAACAAAGTCACTCATAGATCTCAATTACGAGTACGCGTCGTCGGTGAATTGGCCGAGCGGCCTGAATGGCAATTTTTTGGGGGCGGGAGTAGCGAGGCGTGCCCCGATCAGTGCTGAATTGCGTCCCGACGCCTTGGCGCCGAGGGAAGGGCCCGCGCTGACCCCAGCGCGGTCACTACTGCGTTTTTTTCGCATGGAGGGTTAGGTAGGTATGCCGTACTTTTGCCGTACGTCTTGACCGCTCGAGATGGATATCCGACTAACCATTTGATTTGTCTGGTGCGCCCTACGGGAATCGAACCCGTGTTTCCGCCGTGAAAGGGTCAATACAGGGACATTGACGAATTTCCACGAACTAAACTTGTGCCGATTGAATCGATATTTCTTGCCGCCACAGTTCGTTGTGGTACGCTGGCCTCCGCCTACAGATACTCCCCAAAAACTTCCCAAAAAATGGAGAGGGCGGAAATGGCCCGCACAGTCCGGGACGCAAATCTTGAAACACGCACCGCTCGCCTTCGCCTTCCGATCCGCACCGAGCCGTACTGGCGCGGTCTCGAAAAGGGGTTTGCTCTCGGCTACCGGCGACGGGGCAGGGGAGGCACTTGGTTGGCTCGACGGCGGCAGGCCGGTGGCGGATATGCCGAGCATAGGATTGGCACCACGGACGATTTACAGGACGCTGACGGGGTTGCCGTACTTGATTACGGGCAGGCCCAAAAGACCGCGCGAGAATGGTGGCGAGCGGAATCGCGGCGCGAGGAAGGGCACGACACGCGGCAGGGTCCTTTTACCGTTGCTGACGCCGTGGCTGACTACCTCAAGGCTTACGAGCGGCGCGGCGGGAAGGCTGTCTATGAGACTCAGAGAGCCGCTGATACGCATATCCTGCCTCCGTTGGGAACCACACCCGTAGGCAAACTTACAACGCGCAAGGTTACAGACTGGCATCACGGACTGGCGGAGAAGCGTGCCCGCGCACGGACCAAGCGGGGCCGTAAGCAAAACTATCGTGAGGTTGAAACCGGCCCGGATGCTGTTCGCAAGCGTCGCGCGACCGCGAACCGCATACTAACCGTTCTAAAATCCGCCCTCAATTACGCGTGGAAGGCTGGGCATGTTACGAGCGATGACGCTTGGCGTCGGGTGAAGCCCTTCAAGGCAGTGGAAACGGCGCGCGTGCGCTATCTGTCGGAGGCCGAATGCGTCCGACTGGTCAATGCGTGCGAGCCTTCGTTGCGCGATCTGGTCCGTGGGGCCTTGCTAACGGGCTGCCGGTATTCCGAACTGGCGAGCTTGCGCGCCGCCGATTTCAACGCCGACGCGGGCATCATTACGGTGCGAGAAAGCAAGGCCGGGAAACCGCGCCATGTTGTCTTGACAGACGAAGGGCAACGCCTATTCGCCAAACTGACGTCTGGGAAGCTCGCTGACGATCCGATATTCACGCGCCGCGATGGTCTCGTTTGGGGCAAGTCGCATCAGTCAAGGCCGGTGTTGGAGGCGTGCAGGCGGGCGAAGATCAAACCAGCCGTGTCATTCCACGTGCTTCGCCATACTCATGGTTCTACTCTAGCTATGCGTGGCGTGCCGATGGGGGTCATTGCCGAGCAATTGGGCCACGCTGACACGCGGATGACAGAAAAGCACTACGCGCACCTTGCACCGTCTTACGTCGCCGACACGATCCGAGCACATTTCCCGACGCTCGGCATTGGTGGTGACGAATCAATAGTGTTGCTGCAGCCGCGAAAATAATTTTCTGTTAATATTTCCAACGGCGCGGGGCCGGTTGGCCAACCGTCGCCGGACACGTTACCACCGCCGTCCGGCTTGCCCCGCGCCAGCGCTCACGCGGCGGTGGGGCGGTGGTCTCATGGCGCGCGTTCCAAAATGGGAACGACTGTCGGACGCGCTCAAGCGCGTGATAGCGTCGGGCGTTCCCGAAGATCGGGCGAAATCGGCTGTCAGCGGCGCAATTGCCGACAGTGAGATTCGAACCCGGCTTACGGTGGTGCTTGAAGCTGACGTTTTCACGAAATGGCGGCACGCCGTAGCCAATGCGCGAGGACTCGGCTCAAGTCCAAAGTGGGAACGATTGGGCGAGGCAGTCGCGCGTTTGACGGCTATCGGTATCGACGAAGGCCACGCCAAGCAGAATATCTGCCGCGCGATTTCCGACCGCCGAATCAAAATCAAAGTCCGTGTCGCGCGTGAAGAAGGCATTGGCTCTTTTGGCGAACACGTCGCTGGCACCGTGCAGAGCGGCAACGAAGTAGAAATTCCGACGGACCTCGACCCGAGTGATCTCGACTGGCAAGCATCGCGACCGGTGAAGGCGTGGCGGGACGTCCGACAACCGCATAGCGCTTTGAACGGCTCGTGGCGTATCGAATGGATTGAGCTTTTAATCGAAAGCGGCGATGAAGCCACCGAGTGCTTTGAGGGAGCGAACATCAATGTCCCGCCCCATCTTCAATCGAGTGATTTCGATTGGGCGAACTCACGGCCGCTCAACCCATGGCCGGTTAGACCGCGCGGTGCGAGATTGAACGAATGGAGATCGTTTTCGCGTCCCGCCTTGCTCATCGAGCTCCGCACGGCGGACGTGACAAAAGTCTTATGCGGTGGTGACCGTACAAACAACGAAGCTGAGACGACCACAACGGTGGGACAAGAGAGCGCGGTGATCAAAGCACTCGCTTCGCATCTTAAAAGCGTGCCGAAAGAAGGGCGTGGTGACGTGACCCGTGCTAAGGCTGAGGATTGGTGCCGTACACACGGATTCAACATCTCGCGGCGCGGGTTCCAAAGCCGCGTTTGGCCAGCGGCCCGCGAACAAGCCGAACTACCGCGAATCGCGAAATCAGGACGCAAACGGAAATCGTCGCACTAATCGTTGCGGGCACTGGTACGATTTCGACATGATCAGTTGTCGTGCTCGGGAATCGTCGCGCTGAAATCGTCGCGGCAGTTTTTTCGTGACGGCTATTTCCACCGGGCGCGTTCCTTTAAGTGTTCGCCATTGCTTGCAAAGGTGCGAGCGCGGTAGCCGGACTACCCCGGCAATGGCGAGAATCATACTTGCAAACTCAGCAAAAAATCTCCGAAGCCGAGCAGGCGCGCCGTGCTCGGCAAAGGGCAATGAGCATTGTGGAGTTCTGCCAACGCTACGGCATCGGACGAACAATGGCTTATGCGGAAATCAGGACCAAGCGCCTGCGCGCGCGAAAGGCAGGAAAGCGCACCATCATCACCGAAGATGATGCGGAAGATTGGCTGCGGCGCTTGCCGGCTATCGAGGCCACGCAATGAGCCGAGACCTGGCCAGATATCGGCGGGACGGCGATAATGGTTGACATCCTCGCCCTGCTGAAGCATGTCCGCCGCAGCGGCAAGGGCTGGATGGCGCAATGTCCCGCGCACGAGGACAAACAAAACAGCCTCAGCATTCACCATCGCGACGGCAAATGGCTCCTCAAGTGCCATGCGGGCTGCGATTGGGAAGCAATCATTGCTGCACTCGGAGTTTCAGCCGACCAGTTATTTGATGGCGACAAGAAGAGAGGGAAGTCCTGCCCCCGGAACAACCGCGCAACCGCGCAACCGGAGGGCTTGACGCTAGAGCAATACGCTGCGGCAAAGGCGCTGCCCATTAGTTTCCTGCAAGGGTGCGGATTGTCCAATGCAGTCTTTGCTGGCCGCCCCGCAGTGCGCGTCCCATATCTCGGGGCCGGAGGCGAGGAATTAGCGATCCGCTTCCGCATCGCAAAGGATGGCGACCGTTTCCGCTGGAAGTCCGGCAGTAACCCTTGCCTCTATGGCTTGAACCGCATCTTTAACGCCAGAATCGCAAAGCATGTCGTACTCGCCGAAGGCGAATCCGACGTCCACACGTTGTGGTGCCAAGGAATCCCCGCAATCGGATTGCCCGGCGCGACAAACTGGCGCGAAGATCGCGACGCCAAATGGTTCGACGAAATCGAAACGATCTACGTGGTGATCGAGCCTGATAAAGGTGGGGATTCCGTACACAAGTGGCTTGCTCAATCGGCAATACGAACACGTGCAAAACTGCTTCAGTTACCAGCCAAGGACCCATCAGCGATGCACATCGCCGATCCCAATGGGTTCAAGCAAGCCTGGCAAGTTGCATTGCTAGATGCGGTCCCGTGGAGCGCAATCGAGGCAAATAAGTGTGCCGCGGAGCGGGCGAAGGCATGGGAGTTATGCGCTGGTTTAGCGGGTACAGAAAACATCCTGGCGGAGTTTGATCGAGCGGTCGGGATAATCGGGCTGGTTGGGGAGCGCCGCGTCGCCAGGCTCATCTATTTGGCTGTCACATCTCGACTCTTGGACTGTCCGGTCTCCATCGCGGTCAAGGGCCCATCGTCGGGCGGTAAGTCGTTTACCGTCGAATCCGTGTTGCGGCTTTTTCCCGACGAGGCCTTTTATGCTGTCACCGCGATGAGCGACCGGGCGCTCGCGTATTCGGCCGAACCGCTGAAGCATCGCCATCTTGTAATCTACGAGGCGGCGGGCATGGCCTCAGATTTCGCGACGTATCTCATTCGGTCGCTGCTCTCGGAGGGCCGGCTGCGCTATGAGACGGTCGAAAAGACCCGCGACGGATTAATACCAAAACTCATTGAACGCGAAGGACCGACGGGGCTTATCGTCACCACCACCAGCGTGCGCCTACACCCAGAGAACGAA
>Ga0187781_10001902_pt1 | contig 15871 bp, 11 predicted proteins | sample 0715_SJ02_MP02_2_FD_132447 | JGI IMG/M metagenome (GOLD analysis project Ga0187781, IMG submission 132447) | Tropical peat soil microbial communities from peatlands in Department of Meta, Colombia - 0715_SJ02_MP02_20_MG | ecosystem: Environmental > Terrestrial > Soil > Wetlands > Peat | place...
CGAGCCGACTTTGTCTTTCTTCGATTCCACGCGATACTTCGGAGTCCGCGCGAACGCAGTCTGCTTGCCGGCCAGCGCTTCCAGTACCGCGCGCGTGTTGGTCACGGTCAGGCCGATTCCCAGCGCCATCAGTAGCGGCAGATAAAGCAGGGCCCGCAGCCAGCTTTTGGGGAACAATTCTTTCTGCGAAACCAGATAAAAGCTCGAGATGGAAAACGTCGACGCCATGAACAGGGGCAGGTCGATGTACAGCATCTGAAACCATCCCTGGTAGAAGCGGATGATCATCGCCGGCAACAGCAGCACCGACAGCAGAATCATTAGCGGGTAGCTGAGATTGGCCGTGAGGTGATACCACGCCTCGATTTTCTGGTGCCGCGACGCGTCGCTGGAAAAAACCTTGGGCAGAATTTTCTTCGAGACCTGAATCAGCCCCTTCGCCCAGCGCGCCTGCTGCGTCTTGAACGCCGTCATCTCTATGGGCAGCTCCGCCGGACACTCCACATCCTGCAGATAAAGAAATTTCCATCCTTTCAGTTGCGCCCGATAGGACAGGTCGGTGTCCTCAGTCAGGGTATCGTGTTCCCAGCCTCCGGCTTCTTCAATCGCCTTGCGCCGCCACATGCCGGCCGTGCCGTTAAAATTGAAAAACACGCCGCTGCGCGCTCGTCCCGAGTGCTCCAGCACAAAATGCCCATCCAGCAGGATGGCTTCCACTTCCGTCAGCAGTGAGTAATCGCGGTTGATGTGCGTCCACCGTGTCTGCACCATTCCCACCTCGGGGTCGCTGAAATGGTGAATGCACTTGAGCAGAAAATCCTGCGGCGGAACAAAATCGGCATCGAAAATCGCCACAAACTCGCCCTTCGCGACCTTCAACCCCGCTTCCAGCGCTCCCGCCTTGAACCCTTCGCGATTGTCCCGGTGAATGTAAACCACCGGATATCCCGCCTTCGCATACTGCTCGACGAGCCCGCGCGCCACTTCGGTCGTCTCATCGGTGGAATCGTCGAGCAACTGGATATCCAGCTTCTCGCGCGGATAATCAAACCGGCACGCCGCATCCAGCAGCCGGTCCACCACGTATTTCTCGTTGAAAATGGGCAGTTGCACCGTGACCCGCGGCAATTCCTCGAAATGCCCTGGGGGCTCGGTTGTCTTATTCTTTTTATTCTTGTAATAAAGGTAGACCAGCCAGTAACGGTGCCCGCCATACGCAGCCAGAATGATCAGCACAACAAAGTAGGGGATCAGCAGCGCCAGGTCGAACGCGTTGACCTGGTACAGCCCCTGAAACGTCTTATCCAGAAAATGCTGCCGCAGGTAGTGGCCAATGCCTCTGGACTGGAGAATCATTGCGAGCGCGCATACTTGAAGTGGCGGGGCCATGGATATCTTACAAAGCAGGCAAACCAAGCATTGTAAATGATGAGGGGACCGCCGATGGGGAGGGGACTACGGCCGTGAGTCCGCACCATTCAAGTGTTGTCATCCTGAGCGCAGCGAAGGATCTGTGCGTTCTGCCGGCTGGTACGCGTGCCGTTCGTAGCATCCCTCACTCAGATCGCGCCACGTCGGATTCATCGACACGACCAACTGGATTTTCTTTATCCGTAGCAATCCTTTGAGCTGTTTTTCGCGGTTAATCGCCTTGATAACCTCGTCGAAGCTCTCATAATAAACGAGCCGGTCGGTCTTGTAGCGAGCGCAGAAGTCGGACCCGTGGCCCTGCTTGTGCTGCCACACTCGGCGGCGCAGATTGCTGGTTACGCCGATGTGCAGGGTCTTGGAAACGCACTGTGTCGTTCCGCTGTCGGCAAAATACACAGATCCTTCGCTTCGCTCAGGATGACTCAGATGGTGAAGATGGAGGGCGAAGACGTAGTTTGCACCGGTCAAGCTCAGTAGACCAGGAGCATGCGAGCTCTGGCAGTCCTCGAAATTGGATCGTACTTTAGTATGCTCCCGAGGTTGTGGTGGGCTGACCACCGATCACTAATTCCAGAAATACTGCCGATACAGCGTATCCCGCTGCGCGGGACGGAAGCCCGCATCGCGAATAATCCGCCGCAGTTCTTCCTCGGTCGTGCAGTTGGTCACGCCCGCGGCCCGCACCACGTTTTCCTCCAGCATCACCGAACCTACGTCGTTCCCGCCAAACCGCAACCCCATCTGGCAGACTTTCAAGCCCTGAGTGACCCAGCTCGATTGAACATTCTGAATATTCGAGAGATAGAGCCGCGCAATCGCCAGCACCTTCAAGTATTCAACTGCCGTCGCCTCATCCCACTTACGCCCGCCCAGCGCCGTGTTCGCTGGCTGAAAGCTCCACGGAATAAACGCCGTAAATCCGCCCGTTTCCTCCTGCAGCCGGTACACGGCGTCAAAGTGATTAATCCGGTGCTCGAACGTTTCGCCCACCCCAAACATCATCGTCGCCGTCGTCCGCATGCCAAGCTGATGCGCTGTGCGATGCACCAGCAGCCAGTCTTGTGTCAGGCACTTCAGCCGCGCGACTCGGTACCGCACTTCGTCATCCAGAATCTCCGCTCCGCCGCCCGGAATCGAATCGAGCCCCGCATCCCGCAACCGCACGATCGTGTCGCGCACCGTCAGCCCGCTGTACTCCGCAATCGCCAGAATCTCCGACGCCGAGTAGCAATGCAGATGAACCTTCGGAAAGCGCTGCTTGATGCCGCGCAGCATCTTCTCGTGCCAATCAATCTTGAGATCGGGATGCAGCCCTCCCTGCATCAGCACGCCCGTTCCGCCCAGTTCCACCGTCTCACGGATCTTCTCGTAGATCGTATCGAAGTCGAGAATGTAACCCTCGCGCACGCGCGCCGGGTCGCCCTTCAGCGGCCGGTAAAAGGCGCAGAAGGTGCAATATTCCGTGCAGAAATTGGTGTAATTAATGTTCCGGTCAATGATGTAGGTGACCACACCTTCGGGATGCAGCCGCTGCCGCACCGCATCGGCCTCCATGCCAATGCCGATCAGGTCATCGGAGCGAAACATCTCCAGGGCTTGCTGCTTGGTCAAAGACATGAAAGTTCTTTTATTCTAGCGGACTCCACCGAACCGCGCCAAACCTCGCCATTCCCGCATTTCAGCATGATTCTCGCTCTTCGTTCCCTCTCGGCCGCCTTTCACATCCGCGTTCTCAGTGGTTATGTGTCTTTCTAGGTTGGAGGCCACCCGTAATGTGCTACAAAGCCAAATCGGTTCTAAGAAACCGAACAATCTTGAGGTGCAGCGGTCACATTTGCGGACGGCGCACTTTGCTATACATGCGGTAAGGATTTCTGGAATCCCCTCCGGTTCCGAGTTCTTAGGACGAGGGGATTCGTATGCGCCGCCGCAGTCGTCTGATTTCCGCTTCCATCTGCAGTATTTCCCGCCTTGTTTTTTTGAGGATATTCCTTTTTCCACTGATCACGAGAATCGCGGTGGTTGGTTTGTTGTTCCTCGCGCTCGCACCCGTCTGGGCTCAAGATGCTTCGACCGGGGCGTTGCGAGGAAGTGTGCTGGACGCGCACGGCGCAGCGGTGACGAATGCCGACATTGTGGCGATCTGCGTGGAGACCGGGATGCGCTATCACACCGCCACGGACGTCGCGGGGCGTTACGTGATGGATCTGCTGCCGCCGGGAAATTACTCGGCGCGGGCCGAAGCGGAAGGCATGTCGCCGCAGGTTTCACCCGTGATCAGGGTAGAAGTGGGCGCGGCGGAGCAATTGACGTTCCGGTTGACGGTTGCGGGACCGAGGGAGACCGTGACCGTATCGGCGGAGCCGGAAAGAGTCGCAACCAGCCCAACCGCCGTTTCCCAAGTGCTCGACGAGCAGGCGATCGCGAACGTCCCGCTGAATGGGCGGCGTTTCACCGACCTGCTGCTGCTCACGCCAGGCGTGTCTCAGGATCCGCGCGGGCTGACCTCGGGATCGAATGGCGATCTTTCTTATGGCGGCATTCGTGGATACAACACGAGTTATCTGGTCGACGGGACCGACAACAACAACGGATTCTTCGCCCAGGCGCGGGGACGGTATCGCTCGCCGTATCAGTTTTCGGACGAGGTGGTGGCGGAGTTTCGCGTGTCGTCGAACAGCTACGGGGCGGAATCTGGCCGATCGTCGAGCGCGGTGGTGAATGTGGTGACGAAGTCGGGCTCGAACAATTGGCACGGGAGCGCGTTCTACTATCTGCGCGACAGCTCGCTCGGGGGCGCGGCCCCGGCTGGCTTGAGCGAGAACCCGATCAACATTCAGCACCAGTTTGGCGGCACGATTGGCGGCCCGATCGTCCGCGGCAAGACCTTCTTTTTCGCCGGGTACGATCAGCACATTTACCACGTGCCCATGGTGGTTGAGTTTCTCAATGGCTCTACGACGGTGATACCCGTGCTGGGCACGTATCCGGGGATTCTCGATTATGAGATTTGCGACGCCTCAGTTGGGGGTTCGGCCTGCGATCAGGCGATTGTGCCCGGCTGTCCTCCTTCGAGCGCCGGGGAAGCTCCGTGTGTTCCGCCGGGTATGCCGTCAGCGGCGGCGCAGCTCTCCGCGCAGGGAGGGACGTTTCACTCCAGTCTGCTGGGCAATGCCGGGTTTCTCAAAATCGACCACGTACTGAGTTCGCGCAATCTCCTGTCGGCGCGATTGAGTACTTCCCGGTACTACGGCACGAATAACGTGTTCTTCGAGCCGTCAAGTCCGATCACCAACGATGCGCTGAGTGGCAACGGCGAAGAGGACGTGACCACCGAGAGCGCATCGCTTTCTCTGCTGAGCAGCCTGACGCCGCGCTGGACCAGCCATCTGCGGGCGCAGTTTTCGCGCGACCTGGAGCAGTCGCATGCCAACACCATGTTCCCGAAGACCGAGATTTACGATTGGCTCGACGATATGGGCGAATCGTCGATTTTGCCGCGCACGACGCGCGAGCATCGCCTGCACCTGGCCGAGACGATGAGCATCAACCGGGGACGGCAAGAGTGGAAATTTGGCGCCGATGCCATGCGCACCTGGGACTACGACTATTTTCCCTCGCTCTATGGCGGCGAGTACATCTTTGATTACATACAGGTGAATCCGTGGACGTTCCAGCCGGTGGCGACGCAAGGATTGGAATTAACCCCGCTGCGGGCGTGGGCGCACACGATTATGCCAAGCTGGAATTTCGATGCGGAGAGCTGGACCGGCCCGGTATCGAATCTGCCGCGCTATTACGTGCAGAGCTTCGGCAATCCGGTCTCGCATCCCGACAGCAGCGACTACGCCGCTTTTCTTCAGGATACGATTCGCGTGACTCACCGACTATCGTTGAGCCTCGGCGTGCGCTACGACTTGCAAACTTTCGCGACGAAGGGGCTGGTAAGCAATCCGCTATGGCCGCTGGCGGGCTGGATGCCGGAACCGGATAAAAACTTTGCCCCGCGCGTCGGACTGGCGTATGCCATTGGCGACCGGCGGCCGGTCGTGGTGCGCGCCGGATTCGGCACGTTTTTCGCGCGCATCCCGCAGATGTACGAGTCGGCGGTCATGAACGACAACGGAGTCACAAATGAGTTTTTGTCGCTCGACAACTCGAATTACTACCAGCACCAGGTTTTTCCAACTTATCCCAATGTAGTGGTGAACTGTCCGCAGGGTCCGGTTTCGTGCACGCTTCCGACCGCCTTGCAGCAGTATGCGACGAACGAAATTTCCGCCTTCGGGCCGAACTTCAAGACGCCGCGGGCGGAGCAGGGAAGCGTCCGGCTGGAGCGCGAATTCAAGGGTGGCGTAACCGGCGAGCTTTCGTATTTGTACGTGCATGGCGTGGATATGATTCGCGCGCGCGATGTGAACTTACCTCCGCCGACGTTCTACAGCTATCCGATCTACGACTCGACCGGCAGCCAGTTTCAGAACGCGTTTTACAACGTGTGGTCGTTCGCCACGTGGCAAACAACGTACAGCATCAGTTGCCCGTATCCTCCGTGCATCAACCCGCTGGCGCGGCCGATCCCGCAACTGGGGGCGATCGATCAGTTCGAAAGCGCGGCCTCGAGCGTTTACAACGGCCTGACTTTGTCCATACAGAAGAGGATGTCGCATGGGCTCCATCTCCGTCTGGGATATACCTGGGCGCACGCCATCGACAACGGGCCGGATGCGCTGGTGGCTGGGCAGCCGGCGACGGTGCAGACCTCCTACGACGCCAACTGCGGTAAAACGCTCCCCGGCTCCCCCGAAATATACTATTGTCCTAACCAAAGTGAAAAAGCTCCGAGCGTGACCGATCAGCGGCATCGGCTGACCGTCGCCGCCGTCGAGGAGCCGCATGCCTTCGACGCGCAGCACGGGATGCTCGCCGCGATTTTCAAGCATTGGAAGATTTCCGCTGTGATGACGTACGGTTCGGGCCGGCCCGCGAATGCGACCGTGTCCGGCGATCCAAACCAGGATGGAAACTTCGACAATGACCGGCTATCCGGGTACGGCAGGAACGCGTTCCTTGGCCCTGATTACGCGACCATGGATTCGCGCTTGGCTCGAAGCATTAAGCTGAGCCACAACTTGCATCTGGAGTTGACGGCGGAGGGCTTCAACCTGTTCAACCGCGACAACAAACGCTACGACATTTCCGATAGCGGCTTCTATAACTCGGCCGGAGAATTCATCAAGTACGCGCAATCGCCGGTTTCCGGCGGCACGTACTATCCGGCGTATTATCAACAGCCTACGGAGTTCATGAAAGCCACGAGCGCGTATGCGCCGCGACAATTACAAATGGCGCTGCGGATGAAATTCTGAAACGTAGGAACTTTCTTACGGATTTCGCTTGACGAATGCCGGAGACCTTGCCATAAATGTAACGTCCTATAAAGAGACAAGCGAGGAGGTGTAAGCCAGTTGGCTGAAGTTCGGCTTCAAGAGGGAGAATCCCTCGAGAACGCGCTTCGCCGCTTCAAACGGAAAGTACAGACCGAGGACATCATCAAGGAAGTAAAACGTCACTCCTTCTATCTGAAGCCCGGCGAAAGAAAGCGCGTAAAGGAAGCGCTGGCGCGCAAGCGCAGCCGTAAAAAAGCTCGCAAGGAGCAAGACTAACAAACAGGTCCGGGCCGTTTCTCGATGATGGGTACGGCCCCTGTTTTTTATGCAAGCGCAAGCAAAGCACACGATGGTTCAGCAGTAATCCATGCGCCGCACACCGCATGGCGGGCCCTACAACAAAGGTAAGAGGGGGGAATACGAACAATTCCTGCCTACGGTGGGCCCGGATCTTCCCCGCGGGTGCTCCGTGGTTCAGCAGGCAAGTCGGGCTATGGGAGTGCCTCTTCCAAATGGAATTCCAGGACAAGATTTTAAAGTGCGTGGATTGCGGTACTGAATTTGTCTTTACCGCGGGGGAGCAAGTGTTCTTCCACGACAAACAATTCAAGAACGAACCCAAGCGTTGCAAGAACTGTAAGGCTAAGCGGGTTTCCCAACTCGGTGGTGGTGGGTCTCATCCGGTTCGCCCCAGAACAGAGACGCAGACCACTTGTTCGCAGTGCGGCAAGGCGACGACGGTTCCGTTTCGTCCCACCCAGGGGCGTCCCGTGCTGTGTCGCGAGTGTTTTCAGCAGGCGCGTCGCTCAATGAGTGCCTGAATGTCTCTTTCTTGAATGGGGGAATCCATCCCCCCACTTCTAGCTGGCGGGGCGGTGGCGGGCAAGGTTGGGGGAAGCGGAGCTACGCTCCCGAAGCTGCTGCTGGTCGGCGTGCCGAATGAGTAAAACCTCGATTTGGCGGATCAGAGCGTCCGTACCGATGGGTTTGACCAGCATCGAGTCGGGATGCTCCTCGCGGCTCCTTGCTTTCCGGAAAACATCTTCTGGAGGATAGGCCGTGAGCAGGGCGGTCGCGGGGGCGTAGCTCTGGCGCCGGGCGGCGCGAATCACTTCCAAGCCGGCGTCGTCGGTTTCCATGCGCAGGTCGCTGATCACCATGTGATAGGTGGCCGACTGCAGCCGGGCCAACGCCTCGCCTGAACTACCCGCGGTTTCCACTTCAAATCCATGAAGCTCCAGAACCGTCTTGAGCGTAAGCCGAACGGCGAGATCGTCATCGACAAGAAGGATGCGCCGCTTCATAGTCACTTCTCCGCAGGCAACAAAATGGAGTGTACGCGGGGGAATCGCCGCGTCGATTCGCGAACCCACCGCTCGCCATCCCCGTCATTTAGTATAAGAGTGAAGTGCGCTTCTACATAGAAAATTTTGGTTGCCGGGCCACGCAGGCGGACGGGGCGGCACTCGAACGTCAATTTCTGAACCGAGGTATGGAGCGAGCCTCCGGAGCCGGCGAAGCCGAGCTAGCCGTGCTCAACAGCTGCACGGTCACCGCGGGGGCGGACAAGGATGTGCGCGCCTCGATCCGGAGGCTGCAGCGGATCAATCCCGGCTGCCGGATTCTGGTGACGGGCTGTTATGCGCAACGGGCTCCCGAAGAGCTGGCGGCGCTGCCGGGCGTCACCTGGGTGGTCGGCAACTCGCACAAGCACCTGGCGGCCGAGATCGCCGCGACGCCTTTCAAGTCGGGCGGTTTTGTGCCGGTCGAGAAACTCTCCGGTGCGCCGGACCGGTTCCCACCCTTTCGCAAAGAACGCGAAAAGGTGGGGCAGCCAAGTAGGTTGGAGCCGTTAGGGAACGTCTTTGTCGGCGACATTTTCGCGCACACCGAGCTGCTGGCCGCGCCAGTTTTTGAGGCGGCAAACGAGCGCACCCGGCCCAACCTCAAAGTGCAGGATGGATGCGACAACCGATGCTCGTTCTGCGTGATTCCGTTAGTGCGTGGCGCGAGCCGGTCGCTCGCTGCCGAGCGCGTGATCGCCGAAATCAGAACGCTGGTCGATGCGGGCTATCGCGAAGTGGTGATTTCGGGGATTAACCTGGGCAGGTGGGGAAGGGATCTTCCCGCTGATCGCTCTTCGCTATCCGCTATTCGCAAAGGCGGTCTTTTGAGCGAGGAGGGACTCTATGCGAACAGCGAACGGCGAATAGCGAACAGCGCCTACCCGACGCCCAACGACCAAAGACTGCTTCACCTCATTCGCGCCATTCTCACCGAGACTGATCTCGAAAAGCTCCGCATCAGTTCGGTCGAGCCCATGGACTGGAGCCGGGAATTGATCGACCTTGTGGCTTCCTCGCCGCGCATTGCCAAGCACGCGCACGTGCCGATGCAGTCGGGGAGCGACGCGGTTTTGCGTCGCATGCACCGCAAGTACCGGCCATGGCACTATCGGGAGAAAATTGCCCAGATCCGCAGCGCCATGCCGCAGGCCGCGATCGGAGCCGATGTGATGGTGGGTTTTCCCGGCGAGAGCGACGATGAGTTCGAGGAAACCAGACGCATCGTCGAAGAATTGCCCTTCACCTATCTGCACGTGTTCACCTATTCGGCGCGTCCTGGAACACCGGCGGCGAGCCATCCCAACCAGGTACCGGCGAGCGTGGCGCGAAAAAGAAACAGTGTATTGCGCGAACTTGCGTCGGCTAAGAAAGGAGCATTCCTACGCTCCCTCGTGGGCCGCGAGGTGGAAGCGATTACCCTGCAGAGCGGTGGAGCGGACTTCACGGAGGCTCTGACGGATAATTATGTGAAGGTCGAAATCGCCGGTCGTCTGACCGCCAACCGCTGGATGCGAGTGCGCGTCCAGCAAGTCGAAGGCGACATGCTCATCGCGGATTCTGAGTCTCCGCGGAAAAACGACCAGGCAGGACATGGCGAGCGTAGTTACTCATGGGGGCACGACACGGCAGATGGCCGTTGACCTTAAGCCGTTTGCGGCATTAAGATAGCCAAAACTCCAAAATGTCCATCTCCTCCAAAGCCATGGCACGCACAGAGTTGCGCTCGGCCATCTGTTTTTTGCTATTGCTGGCGTTTCCGGCGCAAATGCTGGCGGGGGAAACTCCGTCGGCGATGCTGTATACGGCGGGTTCAGCCTGGGTGAACGGGACTGACGTGCCGAAGACGATGGCCATGTTTGCTGGTGACTTGCTGCAAACCCGCGCCGATTCGACGGCGAGCATTCAAAGCGCCGGCTCCAATGTAATGGTCATGGCGGATTCGCTGGTTCGATTCGAGGGGCAAGCCATCGAAATCGAACACGGCGGGGTGCGGGTGACCACATCGCGCGGGATGGCGGCGCGCGCCGGCGAAGTAACCATCAAGCCGGTCAGCGATTCGTGGACCGAATTTCAGGTCGTCGATGTCAATGGACAGGTTCAGATCGCCGCCAATAAGGGCGACGTTACCGTGCAGGATCAGCAGGGGACGACAACCGTATCCCAGGGCCAGCAGACGACCCGGGATGACACAAACGAGAACGAGAAAAAGAAGAAGCGTCGGCGGGCTGCTGGTGCGGCGACCGCGGCCAAAGGCGGAATTATGAGTTCGCCGTGGGCCGTGTATGGCGGGACGGCTGCCGTCGCCGGGCTGGGAATCTGGATCTGGACACGAAATGAGCCTCCGGTAAGCCCTTCTTGTCCGTCGAATTCGTGTCAATGAGTTCTTGCCGATGAGTTCTGGGGTGGGCGACTGAATCCATGTCGCGCTACGTTTCTTTCCGTGATTTCGACTGGGTCCTGACCGGTTTCGTGCTGGCGATTTGCGCCCTGGGCATACTCCAGATTCATAGCGCGACCGAGCACACCAAATTCGCCGGCGCTCACCTCAAGCAGATCTACTGGGTCATCGGCGGAGTCGGCGCCATGTTCCTGGTCAGCCTGCTCAACTATCAGGCCCTTCTGGAAAAAGTCCACTGGATGTATGTTGCCGCATTGACGTCGCTGCTTGCGGTGCTTCTGTTTGGGCAGAGATACCTGGGCGCGAAGCGCTGGATCAGAATGCCGGGCGGCAGTCATTTCCAGCCCTCGGAATGGGTGAAGCTGATTCTCATTCTGGCGGTGGCGAAGTATTTCGCCGATCTGCAGCAGCAGGAACTTTCGTGGGCTGATTTTTTGAAGGCGGGCGCCATCGTAGGGTTCCCGATGCTGCTGGTGCTGAAACAGCCTGACCTGGGCACGGCGCTGACCTACTTGCCCATTGCGGTCATGGGCCTGTTTCTTGGCGGCCTGCGGCTGCGGCAGGCGGGTGTCGTAGTGCTCCTGGCGGCCTTGTGTATGCCCTTGGCCTGGCATCACATGAAGGATTACCAGAAGCAGCGTTTGCTGAGTTTCCGTGAACCGGATCTGGATCCCAAAGGGTCCGGCTATCAAGTAGCACAGTCGTTAATTGCGGTGGGTTCGGGAGGCATCTTCGGCAGCAGCCAGCAATCGCAGACGCAGCTGGCTTATCTGCCGGTGCCGCAAACCGACTTCATTTTCGCCGCGTTTGCCGAAGAACACGGGTTCGTAGGAGCTTTAGGGCTCTTGCTGTTATACTTTATTGTGCTGATGCGTTTGACGCAGAATGCGCAAACGGCGCCCGACCGCGCTGGCGCGTTTCTGGTGATGGGTGTGGTGGCTGTGCTTGGCTTTCATATCCTGGTCAACGTCGGCATGGTGGTCGGGTTTATGCCCGTCACCGGAATTCCGCTGCCGCTCATGAGTTACGGTGGGTCTTCCGTTCTTTTCATGTTTCTGGCGCTGGGGATCGTGATGAACGTCCGGATGCGCCGCTTTGTGAACTGAACGGCTGGCAGCTTGGGGGCGCCCCTCCGCCCCAGTGCGCCAAAATCGGGCGCACCGGGGATCGTGACCGGAAACGGCGCCAGCAAAACAGGATTATGCAGTAAACAAGATTACGAAGGCCCTCGCGAAAAAGGAGGGCAGATTACCGGCGACGAAGTGGAAAGCCGGACAGGATTGAAGCCGGTCAGGCGGGGAACGGCCCCCTCGGCAAGCTAGCCCATCAAGCCAAACTCGCTTGCTGGGACCCGAGAGTGCGGTCACAGGCCTGACAGAGCGGCTCAACGCGATCAGTGCAGAGAAGTCAACGAGATCTACTGCAATCGAGCACCGGCGCGAACGCCGGAACCTCACCCGCTCCCATGCGGAGCGGACCTGATAGCCGTCAATCCTCCCCGCTTTCTTGCGCTTTTCGCCCGGTGAAGATGAACCGGAGTAGAAATGAACAAGGAATTGTTTGTATCCGCCACACCCCATGAAACCAAAGTTGGTATTACCGAAGACGATCAGTTAGCGGAAATTTACCTCGAACGCGAAAATGAATACACCTTAGCCGGATCGATCTATAAGGGCCGCGTCACACGTGTGCTGCCCGGCATGCAATCGGCCTTTGTGGATATCGGCCTGGAACGCGACGCCTTCCTCTACGTTTCCGATTTCATGGATCTCGAGCAACAGGACGAGGACCTGGACGAACCTGTGCCGGCGAACCGTCCCCCGAACGGCGCGCAACCGCGCCGCGCCGAAGCGCCCGCGGCTTCCGCCGATTTGGCACAACGGGGACCAGGCAACGCCGATGAAGCCGCCGAGCTGGCGGCGGCCGAACCGGAGCCTAGCAGCGCCTCTGACCCGATGCGCGAAGGGCGCGATTTCCGCGGCCGCAGGCGCCGCCGTGGACGCCGTGGCGAGAATGGCGATCGCATGCGCCCCTCCGGCTTCGATCACCGTCCGGAGCAGGGATCCGATCCAACAGCGGAGACCAGATCCGAAGCCAGATCCGATCAGCGAAGCGACCAGCGTTCCGACAGGCGTGGCGATCGCGGCCGGTTTGATCGCGGCTCGCGCTTCCAGCGCTCCTCGTCTACGGGCCGGCCCGGACGCGATTACGACTACGGTCCGCCGCCCGGCTATCAGCCAATCATTCTGCCGGGCGAGTCGATCTCGAAATACCAGCGTCAGGCCGTTGCCGCCGAGCCGGCCGCGGAACCGCCGCGGGATACTACGATTGCGTCGAGCTTCCCGGAAGACGAACCGATGTTTGCCGCGAACGCCACCGAGCCGCTGGGGGAGCGGCACGAGCACGAAACCGTCGAGGCGTTCCAGGCGGAGCCGCAGGAACAGGCAGAGGAACAGACGATGAGCGCTTCAGCCAACGCGCCGGCGGTGGCTGATTTCGGTCCGAAGCCGCGTTCCGCGGAAGAAAGCACGCCCGATGAAGACGAAACTGCGGAATATGTTCTTCCCCACGAATCCGATTTCGCCGCCGCGCTTACTCATCTCGAACCCGAACCACGTGTCGCGCCGGAGCCGGAAAGGCGCGCAGCCGAGGACACTGCCAGGGAAGCTCCCTACGATGCCGGCAGCGGCCGTGTCGAGGAGCAGGAGATCGAGGAGGAGGAAGCCGATCTCGCTGCCTATGGCGATCAGCCGGACGAGGAAGACGATTTCGAATCGGTGGAAGAGGAAACCCATGCGCCCGGAACCGAGTTGGTGGCCGGTGCGGCAGAGGAAGCCGCTCCCGGCGAGCGTGGCAGCGTAGCCGAAAACGGAGAGATTTCCGAGGCCGCTCTGGAAGCCGAGGAGCGCGAAGAGGAAGAACTGGAACTGGAAGAAGCGCAGGCCGAAGCCGAGGCGTTGCTCGAAGCCGAAGCCATCGGTGCAGGCGCGATCGACGCCAGCGCCGAGGTCCGCACAGCACCGCCGGAGGCGAGACTGCTGCAGCGCGCACGCCGAGCGCCAGATTTCGGCCGCCGCGGCGGCCGCCGCGGCCAGCGCCGCCGTTTCCGCAGCCGCGAGAACACAGTGGTTCCGCAGATCAGCGATCTGCTGAAGGAAGGCCAGGAAGTCCTGGTGCAGATTGCCAAAGAGCCCATCGGCAAGAAAGGCGCGCGCATCACCAGCCACATCGCCCTTCCGGGCCGGTTTCTGGTCTTCATGCCGACGGTGAATCATACTGGCGTCTCGCGCAAGATCTCTTCCGAAGAAGAGCGCTTGCGCTTGAAACGCATCATCCAGAGCGAACGCGAAAACGGCGCCGGGGGATTCATCGTCCGTACCGCCGCGGCCGGCGCCAGCGACGAGGAACTGCGCGCCGATATCCGCTTCCTCAAGAATCTATGGAACGAGATCAAGTCGCGGTCGGAGAACAGCAAATCCCCGGCCCTCATCTATCACGACCTGAACGTCGTCGAGCGTGTGCTACGCGATCAGGTCACTTCCGATTTCTCCGTCATTTGGGTCGATTCGGAAAGCGAATACGAGCGCATCGTGCGCTTCGCCAACCGCTTCCAGCCCGCGCTCGTCAAGCGCGTCAAGCTCTACACCAAGGAGACGCCCCTCTATGAACAGTTTGGTTTGAACGAGGAAATCAACAAGGCGCTCAAGTCGAAGGTCTGGCTGAAGAGCGGCGGCTACATCGTCATCAATCAGACCGAGGCGCTGGTCGCCATCGACGTCAACACGGGCAAGTATGTCGGCAAGACGTCGCGCCTGGAAGACACGATCGTCAAGACCAACGTCGATGCCATCCGCGAAATCGTGCGCCAGATTCGCCTGCGCGATTTGGGCGGCATCATCATCATCGACTTCATCGACATGGATGAGCGCCGCAACCGGCAAAAAGTCATGCAGGCGCTCGAAGAAGCGCTACGCGCCGATCGCGCCCCGTCGAAGGTGCTTCAGTTTAACGATTTCGGACTGGTGGCCATCACGCGCAAGCGCGTCAAGCAGTCGCTCGAGCGCACCATCGGTTCGCCGTGTCCATACTGCCAGGCTACGGGCTTTGTGAAAGCCGTGAACACGGTCTGCAACGAAATCTATGTGGAGATGCGCAAGAGCACCCCGCACCTCGAACACAGCGATGTGATGCTGCGGGTGAATCCGGAAGTGGCCAAGGCGCTCAAGGCGAACAATGCGCGCCTGCTCAACGAAATGGAGGAGCTGGCGAAAAAGACCATCATCGTGAAGTCCGACCCGTCCCTCCACCAGGAGCAGTTCGACATTCACTAATGCGGGCTAGGCAACCAGGACCTTTTCGCTCTCGCTGGCCCGCATCTTCAGCTTTTCGACCGTGGCTTGCAAAGCACCATGGTTGCCTTGGCTATCCGGAGACTCGTTCCGCACCAGGCTGAGATGCGCCACAGCGTCTGGAATGCGATTGGCCAGGCTCAGAAGCACAACCAGGCAATCGGCGTGCATCCTCCAGATGGTGCTCATGCGCGGCGCGCGCTTCAACTCTTCCATTTCCGTTGTCATGCGCGCCGTGATTGCAACCGTGCGCTGCATGGTGCGGGCCGCCTCAGCCTGCGGACTGGCTCCTTGGTAATCAGTTGTGAACGCTTCGATCTCGGCGGGGCTTAGAGTAAGGTTGAAATAACGCATGGGGACAATCTGGCGGATCTTCGCGTCGGCAACCCGCACAAACACGCGGATCGACTCCTCGACAAGGCGGAGCTTGGCTTCCTCAACGGAAACCGCCTGTTGCGTAATGGCCGCAGGTACATAACGTAGCTCCCGCGCCGGAGCCACAGCCGCCGCGCTACCTTGTCCGGCAGCGTGCGCCGTCGACGTCACAATCGGCGCCGCCGGCTGGCGCCGCCGTATCGGCGGCCGCCGTTCCAGTTCCTTCTTCAAGCGTCCTACGCGGCGAAATTTATCGAAAGCAGCGGCGTAATCGAACTTGAGCAAGTCCTCCTCATGCATGGCCGCGACATGATCGACCGTGACTGCGAACCCATCAACCGTGCCCAGGATGCTCCCGCCCAATTCCTCAATCTCGTGGGCAGCCCCTCTGATTTCCGCGAGGGCGGCGGCGAACAGCACATGGAAGCGCTCGCCGAATGCGGCATTGTAGGGAGCGAGGGTGGCAAGCACGCCGGGATGGTAGATGGACTCACCAAGCGAGGCTTTCAATTCGCGAACGCGGGGAATGATGCCGGAGTCCATGAGGGCAGGGAAGTCGCGGAAACGCATAGTCTGCTCCAG
>Ga0187781_10001903_pt1 | contig 15861 bp, 12 predicted proteins | sample 0715_SJ02_MP02_2_FD_132447 | JGI IMG/M metagenome (GOLD analysis project Ga0187781, IMG submission 132447) | Tropical peat soil microbial communities from peatlands in Department of Meta, Colombia - 0715_SJ02_MP02_20_MG | ecosystem: Environmental > Terrestrial > Soil > Wetlands > Peat | place...
CCGCCGCCCCGCCTCAGGCGGAGCCACCGCCGCCCGCGGCGTAACGGGCAAGCTGACGGGACTCGGCGACGAGAACGCCGTCCTCCGACCAGAGCTCGCCGTTCTCGTCGAGGTAGCCGCCCGCCAGCTGGCGGGAGTGGAAGCGGGCGTTCAGCCAGCCCTCGGGCACCCGATTGCGCCAATGGACGGTGAGCTCGAGCGTGGGTGCACCGGCCCCGTCGGGCCGCATCGTCCGGGAGAAGACGGCCGGAGGCCAGCAGTCGAGGAAGAGTGGAACGCACAGGGCGTCCGTCGGCCGACCGTCGGCGAGCCTCGTCCAGCCTCCGGTGCGCGCCTCGCCCGGCTCGGTGCGCAGGAAGAAGATGTCCTCCGCACGGGCGATCCGCTGTTCGAGGCGGCCCCAGAGCGCGACCGACTCCCCCGCGGCCGAGATCCGGCGCACGGCGCTCGACTCCTCAGGGCCGGCGCTCGGCGGCGGCTCGGGGGCGAAGTCCAAGGCTCCCTGCTCACGCAGCCGACCCGTGAGGACAAGCCCGGTCGCCCGGATCTCCTCGTCGCCCTGCACGAGCTCGAAGCGGTAGGTGGCGTGCCCGCGGCCGACCCTCATGGCCGTCACACGCACCTCGGCCGGGCCTGGCAGCGGCCGCGAGAGGTAGTGCACGGTCATCGAGAGCGGGTCGGGCAGCACGCTCTCGGCCAGCACCGCCTGCAGGCAGAACACCGCCAGGTAACCGCCGTTCATGCCGATGCCAACGTTCCAGCGCTCGACGAGCTCGCCTTCGTAGCGCCCGCCGCCCGTGCTCGACAGGGCGGTGTCGGCGTCCAGCTCGAAGGTTTCTCCCCTCACGAGCCCGCCCCGCCCCGGCGAGCCTCCATCCACCCTCTCGCAGGCCGGCGCGCGACCCGCCAGATAGGGGGTGCGAGAGTGCCACGGAGAGGACTCACGAACGGTGAGTTTTCCACAGCTCGTGTGGCTGCATGCTCGGCCGCATCCTCCGCCGCATGCTCCCCGCATGCTCCGCCAGGGCGGCAGCGTGGGGAGGCGGCAGGAAGCTCGCCGACGGCGGCGGCCGTTCGGCGCCCCCGGGCGGAGGATTGGTACCCCCGGAGCGCAACCGGCAGACTGCCTCGATGCTGATCGGAGCGCTCGCCACCGCCGTTACGACCATCCGGCTCACACTGCATGTGCTGGCGGCGGCCGTCTGGGTGGGTGGTCAGATCGTCCTGGCCGGATTGCTCCCGACGCTGCGATCGCTCGGCCCCGACGCCTCCAGGCGGATCGCCCAGGCGTTCGGACGCCTGCAGTGGCCCGCCTACGCCGTGCTCCTGCTCACGGGCATCTGGAACGTCAGCGCCGCCAGCAAGGGGCAACCGCACCTGTGGAGCTTGGTCCTCGGCTTCAAGGTCGGCGTGGTCCTGTTCGCCGGGCTCGGGGCCTTCCTGCACCAGCGCTCGACGTCGCGGGCGGGTCTCGCCCTGTGGGGATCGCTGACGGGCGTCGCCTCGCTGGCGGCGCTCGTGCTCGGCGTCCTCCTCGCCGGCTGACCAGCTCAGGGCGCCACCTCGCCGGCGGCGCTCGTGCCCTTCGTCCTCCTCGCCGGCTGACCAGCTCAGGGCGCCACCTCGCCGGCGGCGCTCGTGCCCTTCGTCCTCCTCGCCGGCTGACCAGCTCAGGGCGCCACGGCCGCCTCGACGACGGCGGCAAGAGCACACAACAAGGCTTCGCTCCCCGGCCGGGACACGAGCTGCAGCCCGCAGGCAGGGCGGTTTGGCACCGCCACGGGCACAGGGAGCGAGATCGCCGGGAAACCGGCGAAATTCACCGGCGCCGTGAGAAGGTTGAAGCCCGGGCCGAACTCGTCCAGGCGCGGGGGCCGCGTCGCCAGCGTGGGCAGCGCCAGGACCGTGTGACGACGCATCACCTCGCCCAGCCGCCGCGTCCAGCTCTCGCCGAGAGCGCGGGCTTCTTCCGTCTCCGCCTCGCTCACCTCGCTTCCGAATCGGAGCCGCGAGCGGATCTCCTCGCTCACTCCGGCGCCCCCGTCGATCTCGAGGAGATGCCCGTCGCATTCGAAGGCCTCGTGGGCGAGGAGCCGCTGCTGAGCTCGGTACACCTCGATCCAGTCGAGGAACGCGACCTCGTCGGCGTGCAGGCCCGCCCCCGCCAGGGCGTCGTCGACGGCGGCATCGATCACCGGATCGACGGCGACCGCCGGGGGGAAGGCCGCTCGTCCGAGGCTCTCGGGGACACCCGGCGACGCCATGTCGATTCCCAGCATCTCCATGCCCATCACGACGCCCCGGACGTCTCGAGCGAGCACGCCGACGGTGTCGTAGCTCGGAGCCAGCGGCCAGACACCTTCGAGCGAGACGAGCCCGTAGGTGGTTTTCAGGCCGACGACGGCGCAGCAGGCTGCCGGGATGCGTATGGAACCGCCCGTGTCGGAGCCGAGGGCGACGTCAGCCTCGCCGAGGGCGACGGCCGCCGCCGAGCCCGAGGACGAGCCGCCCGGGACGCGCCCGGGGTCGGCTGGGTTGGGCGGCGTCCCGAACCACGCGTTGATGCCGCTCGTGCCGAAGGCCAGCTCGTGCAAGTTCGTCTTGCCCACGAGGCGGCCACCCGCCTGCCGGATCCTCCTGATGCAGGCGGCATCGGCCACGGCCGGAAGGCCGTGATCGGCCAGCGTCTTGCAGCCCGCCGTCGTCACCGAGCCCGCCACGTCGATCAGATCCTTGACGGCAACCGTCGGGCCGGCACCCTCGCCGGCGGGCCAGCGCTCCAGCCACGTCGTCACGGCGGGAACACTAACGGGCTGACCAGGCACTCAATATCTGCGGAGCCCCGGCCTCCGGCCTGAGGTGGGTTCCCTCAGGTCTGCCGGCCGAGCGCAGCCCGCTTCGGCCCGTTCGGCCCGAGGACGGCCTTCATGACGGCGTAGACCTTCGCCGGTCGCACGACGGCGAGCTCGACGCGCGGATCGGTCCACGGGAGGGGCACCACCTCGCCGACCTTGAAGAGGTGCTCGTCATCCACCCAGACCGTCCCCTCGTCCGGGAGCACGGCGAGGCGGGCGCCCTTCGCCACCCAGCGCAGCTTCGGGTGGGTAGGCGTTTTCAACCTGGATGAACGGGTGATCCGCTTCGTTCCCAAGTTCGCCTTCGGGAGGTAGGTCTCGAGCGGGAGGGGCTTGGCGACGCAGACGAAGACGCCGCTGTCGGCCAGTTCGCGGTGGACCGAGCGCAGGTCGGCGTCGCTCACGTCCCCATAGCCGACGAGCTCGAAACGCCCGCGTGCGACGACATACCAGTCGACCTTGCCGGCAAGACGGGTCGCTCTCGGCCTGCGTTGTCCCTCGAGCAGGGAGCCTGGCAGCGGCGTGATGCTCGACATCGCTCTCATCATCTCGCGCCCGGCCGAGGCGTGCGGCCCACCCGACGGCGCTCGGCCACGGGCACATGCCATACTCTCCGTCCTCGCCGCGGCGGCGGCCCGGCGACGAAGACTGGGCGAAGGGGATCCGCCACCTCGAGGAACCGGTCCGGTACCGTCGGCCCAGCCGATGTCCGCAAACAGGATGCAACAAGGATGAACGCTCGACCTCAAGGAAGTCGCAACTGATGGCAAACCCCTCCTCGCACGCCCGCCCGAGCGGCTTACGGCGGCTGCGCTCCAACCTCGCCCGGAGCTGGCGAAGAGCGGGGGCCAAGGGCCGCATCGCCGTGTCGCTCGGTGTCGTCCTCGTGCTGGCGCTCGTGACGACCGGCGTGACGCTGCTCGCCACCTCGAGCTCCCGCAAGGCCGCCGGCGGGACGACGACGACGGGCTCATCGACGACCACGAGCACGCGCCCCAAGGTTGTCCTCAATTCGAAGATCTGCCCGCTCACGGGTACGCCGGCGCCGAAGGGCCGCGTGCCCCGGCGCCCGGCGCTCGGGGTCAAGATCGGCAACGACCCGTCTTCGCGGCCGCAGACCGGGCTGCCCGACGCCGACATCGTCTACGAGGAGATGGCAGAAGGCGGTATCACCCGGTACCTCGCCATCTTCCAGTGCCACGCGCCCCCCGTCATCGGTCCGGTTCGGTCCGTGCGCTGGGACGACTGGCACATCCTCCAGTCCTACGGGCACCCCATGCTGGCCTTCTCCGGTGGCATCCAGCCGTGGGACGACGAGGTGGCGAGCCTCCCGTGGCTGTTCGACGCCAGCGGCTCGGAGGGCCCGACCGTGAGCGCCTACTACCGCACGACGAACCGCGTGCCCCCGTGGAACTACTACACCTCGGGAGCGGGCCTCTGGGCGCTCGATTCGAACCACACCCCGCCACCGCAACAGTTCTCCTACTCGAAGCAGCCGCCGGCTGGAGCCAAGCCGGCGGTCGGCATCACGATCGAGTACTTCGCCTCGGGGTCCACGGTGCAGTGGAGGTGGAGCGCGAGCGCACATGCCTGGATGCGATCCGTCGGCGGGGAGCCGGACGTGGATGTGAGCGGCAGCCAGCTGCAGGCCACGAACGTCATCGTCGAGACGGTTGCGACCGAGCCGGGGCCGTACAACGAGTCCGGGCCGGACTCACCCGACGTGGAGAGCATCACCGAAGGCAGCGGCAAGGCCTGGGTGCTCACCGATGGCAAGGCCGAGGTGGGCACGTGGAACTGCCCCGCCTACGGCGACCTCACCCAGTACCGCTTCGATAACGGCCAGACGATGACCCTGCAGCCAGGCAACACGTGGGTCGAGCTCGTGCCGAACGAGAACTACCCCGTATCGCTCCAGCGCTGAGCACCGCGGTCCAGCCGCCGCCTGCAACCCCAACATGGCAGACTCGCCCCGTCGGATCGACAGAGGGGGTGTGATCGCATGAAGGTCCTGCTCGTCGGCGCGGGAGGAGTCGGAGAGGCGGCGGCGGTGATGGCCGGTTCGCGGGGTTTCCTCGAGGGGCTCGTCGTGGGTGACATCGCCGCCGACCGCGCCGCCAAGGTGGCCGCCCGGGCGGCCGCCGCCGGCAAGCAAACCCCTGCCGAGGGCGTCCGGCTCGATGCCGGCGATGCGGCGGCGATCACGGAGCTGGCGCGGTCAGAAGGCGTCGACGTCATCTTCAACGCCTGTGACCCTCGGTTCGTGCCGAGCATCTTCCAGGCGGCCATCGACGCCGGCACCGACTACCTCGACATGGCGATGTCACTCTCGCTTCCACATCCGGAAGTCCCCTACGAGCAGGTCGGCACGATCCTCGGCGAGCAGCAGTTCGCCGCCCACGACCTCTTCGTCGCGCGCGGCCGGCTGGCGCTCGTGGGTTGCGGCGTGGAGCCCGGCCTTTCGGACGCCTTCGCCCGCTACGCCTCCGACCACCTCTTCGAGTCCATGGAAGACGTCGGCGTCCGTGATGGGGCCAACCTCGTCGTGGAGGGTTACGACTTTGCTCCCACGTTCAGCATCTGGACGACGATCGAGGAGTGCCTGAACCCGCCCGTCATCTTCGAGCGCGATCGCGGCTGGTTCACGACGCCGCCCTTTTCCGAGCCGGAGGTCTTCGACTTCCCGGAAGATATCGGCGAGATCACCTGCGTGAACGTGGAACACGAAGAGGTCCTCCTCATCCCCCGTTGGCTCGAAGTCGGCCGGGCGACGTTCAAGTACGGCCTCGGCGACGAGTTCATCGGAGTGCTGCAAACGCTCCACAAGCTCGGGCTCGACTCGACCCGCCCCGTCACCGTGCGCGGGCAGGAGGTCTCCCCCCGCGACGTCGTGGCCGCGTGCCTGCCGGATCCGGCCACGCTCGGCGACAGGATGCACGGCCGTACGTGCGCCGGCACCCACATCCGGGGCACCGGCAAGGACGGGAGCTACCGGCAGGTGTACCTCTACCACGTGTCCGACAACGCCGAGACGATGGGCCGTCACGCCTGTCAGGCCGTCGTCTGGCAGACGGCGATCGCTCCGGTGGCGGCGCTCGAGCTGCGGGCCAACGGCGAGTGGGAGGGCGCCGGCGTCCTCGGGTGCGAGGCCTTCGACGCCGTCCCCCTCCTCGACATGTTCACGGACTACGGCGAGCCCTGGCACATGAGAGACGAGGTGAACAGCGGTAACTGACTTGAATCCAAGCCCTCTCCGGGATGGCCCGGGTGTTACGCCCAGGCGGGCAGAACGGGATCAGCGACATGGTTGCGAGGATGCTGTCGAGCTTGACGTTTTGGACCAGGTGCCCGCAAGGATCGGGTGCGTGAGCCGTGCACTCCGGAGAGGCGAGTACGTGAGGGGGTTCGAAGACGCGCGCTTCGAGGTCGTGAGTGTCAACGCCGGGTGAAAAACGCCACTTCTCCACCACCGTGCCCGTCGGTACTTACGCGATCTCATGGGAACCGGCCAACCCTTCGGCCCCGCAGGCTCTCCTCCCTTGCACTCGGCGCTGCCCGGCGCCACGAGGGCGAGCGCCAGGAGGGCGAGCGCCAGGAGCGCGCCGCAGCCAGGGTTGCGCCCAGCTTCGCCGGTGTGGCGGCGGGCGCCACCGAGCACCAAACGCCGCATTCTGTGACTGGTCTGGGCCACCTACACCGCTTGACAACCGTGTCAACAGGCGCGAGCGTCCGGGTAGGCCATTTGAGGCATTCTGCGTCATGCGTTCAAAGGGGGCCTCTCCATGGGTCCGACCGTTGCAATTCGGGGTCGCGCAGAGCCAACACGCAAGTTGCTAATCGTGGCTGCCGTGCTTCTGGCGATGCTGGCGGCCCTCTTGCCGGTGAGCTCCTTGGCCAGAGCCGCGCCTGCAAGACACGAGGTGTTCCCGCGGGACGACCGCGACTACGTTGAGACCGCTGTGCTCGGAGCGTTCGTGCTCCGTTCCCTTGAGCGTGAGACGTTCTCCGTGGATTGTTCTGCGAAGCGCGCGGCCCAGCAGGCCGCCATCGCGGTGATAGCCGAGACCGAGCGAGAGAAAGACGCCGCCGAGGCGGCAGCCGCAGCCGCTTGGGCGAGCGCCAGAACGGCAAGCGTCGAGGAGGAGAGCAACTCGAAGTCCCCTGTCGAGGTCTCGGTCACAGGCATCTGCGTGAAGTCGTGGATGGCAAAACCCGCCATATCAGAGGTCTCGGCACCGGGGACCGACGCCGCAGGATTCCCGGGCGATGTGCCGGCCTCCTGCGAATCGAAGGCGAATTCGCAGCGTCGGTCGGCATCTGGGGCAGCACCGGAGGTTCTTCTTGGAGCGGGCGTGCAACTTCTCGCCGGCGGGAACAAGATGCACGAGACGGGCCTGGTCACTAACTCCAGCGGGGTGACAGGCTACGTCGCCTGGAATACGGCGAAAGGGCGCGGAAGCGGGGTGTTCCAGGTGGACGCAATCTGCGGGCCCGCGCCGTCGGGCTACAAGGTCGTCACGTCCAAGAAGACCGGTCGTGGCATCGTCACGCTCGACACGAGTTGTCCAAAGGGCGACACCGCGCTCAGCCCCTTGTTGAATGTGCCGGCGTTGCCAGCCAACGAAATCCTTGCGATAAGGCTCATCAAAGGCGGTTTCGAAGGCGTCGCCGAGATAGCAAAACGCGGTTCGGCCACCTTGTCCGTGATCTGTGAGAAGTGAGCCCCGACAAGTAGTCAGTCTTGGCGAGCTCCTAGCCCAAACTAATCGCGGGACGGCGCCTCGGTCAGCGGCGAGGCGCCGTAAAGCGGTGGGCGCCCGGGGCACTTGAGAGACGAGGTGAGCGGGAACAGCTGACGTCGCGCCCCGGCGGGGGGCGCCGAGGTGTCGCCCCTGCCCGGTCGAGGCCTCAAGGAGCTCGGGTGGTCAGCTCCAAGGCAGGCCGTGCCTGCGCGCCGTCTCTCAACAGGTGCTCGACTGCCTCTGGCGCCATCGGGCGTGCGTAGAGGAAACCCTGCCCGTACTTGCAACCGAGCCGGCGGAGCTCGACGTCCTGGTCATCGGACTCGACGCCTTCGGCCACTACCTGGAGGCAGAACTCCTCGCCGATGGCAAGGACTGCGCGGGTGAGCGTCGCCTCCTCCGTGCTGCCGCAGACGCCGTCGACGAAGGACTTGTCCACCTTGATGATGTCGACCGGGAAGTGCCTGAGGTGCGAGAGCGACGAATAGCCGGTGCCGAAGTCGTCGATGGCGAGGCTGACACCGAGAGAGCGGAGCGAGTCGAGGGTGACGGCCGCGCCGGAAACGTCGCTGATGAGCGAGTCTTCCGTCAGTTCGAGGATGAGGGCCTCGGCAGGGAGGCCCGCCTCTTCGAGGGCAGCGCCGACGTCGTCGACGATGCTGGCGTCGTGCAACTGGGCGGCAGACAGATTCACGCTCACCCTCATCTCCGGCGCGAGGCTCTCGCGCCATAGCCGGAGCTGACGGCAGGCTTGGCGGAGCACCTGGCGCCCGAGGGGGATGATGAGACCCGTCTCCTCGGCGACGTCGAGAAACGCAGCAGGCGAGAGCAGCCCACGCGTCGGATGCTGCCAACGCACCAAGGCCTCGACCGCTTCGACCTGCCTCGTCGCCAAGGCGACGATGGGCTGGTATGCAACGAAGATCTGGTCCTCCCGCAGAGCCGACCGCAGCCCTGACTCGATGCCCAGCCGATGCTGCACGAGCTCGTCCATTTCGTCGGAGAAAGTGGCGTAGCGGGCCTTCCCGTTGGCCTTGGCGTCGTACATGGCGATGTCGGCCTGCCGCAAGATCAAGTCGGCGTCGGGCGACCCGTCCCGGTACGAGGCGATCCCGATGCTGGCGCGGACGTGGATCTGGTTGCCGGCGACATCAAAAGCTGGTTGCAGGGCCTCGAGGATGCGCGTGGCGACGTCGGCGGCGACCGTCCGGGATTGGTCGCCCTCCTCGATGAGCACGGCGAACTCGTCGCCGCCGAGACGAGCCACGAGGTCCTCCGGCCTCACGGCGGCCCGTAGGCGGCTGCCGACCTCGATGAGCATCCGATCGCCGGCATCGTGACCAAAACCGTCGTTCACGGTCTTGAAGTCGTCGATGTCGATGAACAGCAGGGCGGGTCGCCGCGCGCTCCGGTCGCGGCGCACGAGAGCACTCTCGAGACGCTCTCGCAGCAGGACGCGGTTAGCCAGCCCCGTGAGGGGGTCATGCAAGGCCCGCTGGATCAACTCGTGCTCGAGAACCTTGCGCTCGTCAACCACACGCCCGTTGACGACGATCCCGCGCACCGTCGGCTCGTCGAGCATGTTCGACACGGTTGCCTCCACCCAGTGCCATACACCGCTGGAATCCCGGTGGCGCAGCTCGATCGTGAGGGGCGTGGCGGGGTTGGCGAGCGTCTCGGCCAAGGCGGCGGCGGCCCTTTCGCGGTCGTCGGGATGCACGAATTCGAGGGCCGGCTGGGAGAGGCGCTCGCCGAGGCGCCACCCGAAGAGTTCCTCGACCGCAGGCGACTCATACAGCAACGAGCCGTCGGGGTCGACGACGGCGATCATGTCAGTGGCGCGCTGGATGAGCGAACGGAACCGCTGCTCGCTCTCTCGCAGGCCGTCCGCCTGGGCCGCCGCCAGCCGCTGCGACTCGATGATGTTCGCCTCCCGGGCCGCCATCTGCCTCACGGCACCAAACAGCTCCGTCACGAACAGGCCGATGAGGACGAAGAAGATGCCTCTGCTCACCCAATCGCTCAAGGCTTGGGGGGCATGCGTGGCGACGTCGGCGGGCAGGAGCGGCCCGGCCAGGAACATGGAGATGACCGCAGTCACGAACGCGCCCAGCCGCCCAAAGCGCAGGCCGGCCAGGAACACGGGGACGTAGAACCAGTGGGGGGCGACTACGGTCCCGCCCCCGAGGAAATATGCGGCTGCCCACGAGAGGGCGAGCAAGGTGGCGATGACAGCGAGCGCTCCTGGCGCAGGCAAGTCGGTCAAGGTCACCGAGGCCACCAGACGGCCGGCGAAGGGTTTCGGAGGCGCTCCGTCCCCGTGGTTCATAACCCTCTGTTGTCGACAGCAGGGCGGGAGGACTTGAGGAGCGCCCCCCGGGGCGCGCCGCCCGAGCCGTTCAGGACCCGGCCGGCGTCACCTGGCTCCAGTTGGTCACCGACGGGATGAAGCGGCCAGCGGGGCCTTGGCCGAAGAGCCACAGCAAGTTGCCGGTGATCTGCTGCACGGCCGGCGCCGGGCACGCCGTCACCCCGGGGGCGCACGGGTTCATGGAATAGATCCAGTTGTTGTCCCCCGTGTCGAGCACCCCGGCCTTGCTCTTCGGAGTCGTGTAGTAGGTCATGTCCGAGTAGGTGTACTCACCCCACTGCCCGAGCTCGGTCTGTGAGTTGGCGAGCAGGATCGGCGAGTGCCCGAGGACTTGGAGATCGGAGGGCATTGGCCAGCTGGGGGCGACGTGGTCGAAGTCGGCCTGGATGACCCCGGGGAGGGCCGAGCCGTCCTGCAGGCCCGTGCCCTTGAAGATCCAGGCATTGGCGTCGTAGACGACGAAGGGCTCCGGCGGGGAGCCGGGCTCGAGGAAGCCGGCGTACATCTCGCCGACGAAGCCGCTCTCCGGCCAGTCCGTGGGCGGGGAGAACCACGTGTTGCCGGTCACCTCGAGCGGGCTCACCTTGCCATTCAAGGGATCCTCGCTCGAGTCCCGGTAGTCGACGATCTCCCGGTCCGGCCCGAGAGGGGAGGCTTGCAGACGGACGTGGCGAAGCACGGCGCTGGCGCCGAAGAACACCATGTTGACGCCGCGGTTCTGAGCCGCCTGAGCCGCCTCGCGCTCTGCGAGCGACCAGCACTCGTCGTGGCCGAGCGAGAGGAGCGTGCGCTGCTGCAGGAGCCAGGCCGGGTGCTGCTCGATCGTGAGGTCGTCCGCGTAGGTGACGTCGAGGCCGTGCTCCTCGGCGAAGCGGACGAGGGGGTACTCGTTGGCGAAGAAGTCGGAGGCGCCGTTGCCGGCCATCGGCCGGTCCATGGACACGACCCTCGCCCGGTTGCACGGCGGGTACGACTCCGCGCACGTTCCGAGGCCCTGGTAGAAGTCGTAGCCACCGTAGGTGTTCCAGGCCTCCTCGGTGTAGAGGTCGTTCTTGATCACATAGGCAGCGTGGGCGCCCGGGTCCCAGATGACGAGGAGGATGTAGCTCTGCTCGTTTCCGAGGCCGACGAGCTTGAGGAGGTAGTCGCCCGTCACCCAGCTGGTCGACACCCGGAAGGAGAGTGACGGCGCCCAGTTGTCGCACGAGACCATGTTGATGCCCGGCGTCAGCGGGCAAGTCGGCTGGGCGCGGCCGGCGATCTGAGCCGAGCGCCACACGAGCCGCCCGCCCGTGCCGCCGTAGTAGCCCATGCGGTAGGCCATGACGTGAAAGCTCGGCGCCGTCGTGTTCACGTAGAGCACGACGCGCTCGCCGGCGGCAGCGTAGGGGACGCTGGCAAAACCGTCGATGGAACCGGTCGCCGGCTCACGGCGGATCTGCCATCCCGTCGTTCCCGGCAGCTTGTTCTCCGCCACGACCCACGAGGCCTGCAGCCCGTACGGAGTGAGGGTCGTCGTGGTGTGAGCCGGGCTCGGGGGCACGACGGCTGGGCGTTTCGTCGTCGTCGTCGTGCGCTCAGAGCTCTTCGCCCGCGAGGGCGGGCTGCTGCCACCGACGGTGGCGACGACAACAACGATCGCCACGACAGCAAGGGCGCTGAGGCCGACGGTCAGCCGTCGCCGCCTCACTTGCGCCCTGGTCGGTCGATGGCGGAGGCGTGAGCCTGCGTCATGAGGGCTTGTGATCTCAGGGCCTCCGCTCAAACCGTCAGGTCCCCAGCTGGCGAGCGATGGTCCTTCGGCACAGCCGGATCATACAAATGAGGAGGTCGCTTGGGACCTCGGTCTCAGTCGAGCGAGCTCATGACGTGCTTGATCCGCGTGTAGTCCTCGAACCCGTACATCGAGAGATCCTTGCCGTAGCCGGAGTGCTTGAAGCCTCCGTGCGGCATCTCGGCCACGAGGGGGATGTGGGTGTTGATCCACACGCAGCCGAAGTCGAGGCGACGGGCCACCCTCATCGCCCGTGCGTGGTCACGCGTCCACACGCTCGAGGCGAGCCCGTAGTCCACCCCGTTCGCCCACGAGATCGCCTCTTCCTCGTCAGAGAAACGCTGCACGGTGATGACCGGCCCGAACACCTCGTTCTGGATCATCTCGTCGTCCTGCGAAAGGCCGGCGACGACCGTCGGCTCGAACAGGTACCCACGCTCGCCGATGTGGTGACCGCCGTGGCGTACCTCGGCGTGTGACGGTGCCCGCTCGAGAAACCCGCTCACCCGTGCGAGCTGGGCGGCGTTGTTGAGGGGGCCGTAGAGGGCGTCCTCGTTGTCCGGACCACCCGTCACGGTGCCTTCGGCCTGGGTGACGAGGGCGGCGAGAAAGTCATCGTGCACGGCGGGGCCGGCGAGCACCCGGGTGGCGGCCGTGCAGTCCTGCCCGGCGTTGAAATAGCCGGCGATGGCGATCGTCTCGGCCGCCTTCTCCACGTCGGCGTCGTCGAAGACGATGACGGGCGCCTTGCCGCCGAGCTCGAGGTGAACCCGCTTCAGGTCGTGGGCGGCCGCTTCGGCGACTTCCATGCCGGCACGTACCGAGCCCGTGATCGAGACCATCTGGGGCGTCGGGTGGGCCACGAGCGCCCGACCAGTGTCGCGGTCCCCGCAGATGACGTTGAACACGCCCGCCGGCAGGAACTCGGCCATGATCTCGGCCATCAGCAGGGTCGACACGGGCGTCGTGTCCGACGGCTTCAGGACGGTGCAGTTGCCGGCGGCGATCGCCGGAGCCCACTTCCAGACCGCCATCATCATCGGGTAGTTCCACGGCGTTACCTGAGCGCACACTCCGACGGGCTCACGCCGGATCATCGAGGTGAAGCCCGCCATGTACTCCCCGGCGGACCGCCCCTCGAGTACGCGGGCGGCACCGGCGAAGAAGCGGATCTGATCCACCATGGGCGGGATCTCCTCCGACATCGTCAGCCCGATCGGCTTGCCCGTGTTCTCGCTCTCAGCCCTGACGAGATCCTCCGCCCGTGCCTCGAGGGCATCGGCGATCTTGAGGAGCGCTCGGCTCCGCTCCGATGGCGTCGAGTCGCGCCAGGTCTCGAAAGCTCCCGCGGCTGCCTCGAAGGCGGCGTTCACGTCGTCGGGGCTGGAGACTGGCGCCTCCGCGTAGGCCTCGCCGGTGGTGGGGTTGATGACTTCGCTCGTACGACCGGACTTCGCATCCACGAACTCGCCGTTCACGAAGTTCTGCAGCCGACGCAATTCCGTTCCGTTGTCGTTTGCCATAGAGCGATCCTGGCAGACCTGTGGGCGCTCGACAAGCGGTTTTTCAGGCCGGCGACCACCAATTCCGTTGAGGAGCCGTATCCCCGCCAAGGATTCCGTAGCCCGGCGTGGGCGATCCCTTCTGCGGGTGATTCTGCTGGATATCGGAGACTCCCCCCACCCACCGCCCAGATGCTCTCGGTACACCGGTCAGGCCGGTGCTCGGTGCACTGGCAGGAAGAGAGAACAACACCCATGCGAAAACATGCAATCGGCGCCGGTGTCGCCGGCCTCGCCCTCATGGGCGCGACCGCCGGCTTCGGGGTCGCCGTCGCCAGTGCCCAGCCCGGCCGGGCGACTCACACCGCCACCCACAGCCTGGTCAGGTCGGCGGTCACGTCCAAGGCGGCAAGGGCGACGGCGAGCGCCCCGGCCTCGCCGGCGCTCAGCTCGAGCGCGAGCGCGAGCTCGACAGCCAAGAAACCGGCGACGGCTCCCGCCGGCCACAAGTGCACGAACATGGGCCCGGGCTCCTCCGGGCCAAGCTCGTCGTCGAGTTCGGCCGGCGGCTCGAGCACGTCTGCCGCCGAGCTGTCCTGAGCCGAGTCCGGGAGGCCTGACCGGACCCGGCCCGGCTCTCCGCCGACCCCACGGACCGGCCACCCGCTTTCACGCCGGGCGGGTGGCCGGCCCGGACGCCGCCTAACCTGCAGCCCGTGCCGACGACGGAACCGACGCAATCTCCCCCCCAGGCCGGCGACGCTCGCGCTGACGACTCACGCTGGCGGCGGGTTTCCTACTGGTTCGACTCGCTCGCCGAGCCCGTCCTCCCGCGACCGCCGTTGCAGGCCGACCTCGACCTCGACGTCGCCATCGTCGGTGCCGGCTACACCGGGCTCTGGACCGCCTACTACCTCGCCGGCCTCGATCCGGGCCTGCGGGTGGCGGTCGTGGAGAAGGAGGTGGCGGGTTTCGGTGCATCGGGGCGGAACGGAGGTTGGTGTTCGGCCTTCTTCGCCATGTCCGACGCCACTCTTGCCGAGCAGGTCGGCCTCGCGGGCATGCACGCCATGCGCCGGGCCATGGAACACTCCGTCGACGAGGTCGGAGCCGTGGCCGCCGCCGAGGGCATCGACTGCCACTACCGCAAGGGCGGCTCGATCAGCCTCGCCCGCACGAGCGCCCAGCTCGCCGCCGCCCGCGGCGAGGTGGAAGAGGCGCGGTCCCTCGGCGTGAGCCAAGACGACCTTCGTTGGTGCGACCAGGTCGAGGCTTTCGAGCTCGTCGGCGCCACGAGGGTGCTCGGCGGGGTCTTCACGCCCCATTGCGCCGCCATCCACCCTGCCCGCCTCGTCCGGGGGCTGGCTGAAGCGGTCGAGCGCCGGGGCGTGACGATCTACGAGGGCAGCCCTGTCAGCGGCTTCTCCCGCGCAGGTCCGAGAGGTGTCAACCGGCTGCAGACGCCGGGCGGGCGCCTGCGAGCGGACGTCGTCATCAGGGCGACGGAGGGCTTCACGGCCCGTCTGCCAGGCCGGCGGCGGGAGGTCGTCCCCCTCTACTCGCTCATGGTGGCGACCGAGCCGCTGCCGGAGCCGACGCTTGAGACGGTCGGCGTAAACGGAGGCCTCACCTTCACCGACGGGCGGCACCTCATCATCTACGGCCAGCGGACGGCGGACGGCCGGTTGGCCTTTGGCGGCCGCGGAGCCCCCTACCACTTCGCCTCCGGCATCGAGGAGACCTTCGACCAGGTTCCGGCTGTGCACTCGGCTCTCAAGGCGACCCTGGTCGAGCTGTTCCCGTCCCTCGCAGGTGTGGCCTTCACCCACACGTGGGGCGGTCCTCTCGGAGTGCACCGGGACTGGTATCCCTCCGTCCGCTTCGACCGAGCGAGCGGACTCGGGTCGGCAGGCGGTTACGTCGGCGACGGCGTCTCGACGACGAACCTCGCCGGTCGCACGCTGGCCGACCTCATCACGGGCCGGGACACACCCGAGACACACCTCTGCTGGGTCGGCCACCGCTCACCGCCATGGGAGAGCGAACCTCTCCGCTGGCTCGGCCTTAATGCCGGGCTTCTCGCCATGCAGTGGGGGGACCGCACCGAGGCTCGCACGGGCCGGCCATCCCGCTTGGCGGCGAGCGTGGACCGCTTGACCGGGCACTGAACCGGCGGGTCGGTGGCCCTGTGGCGGCGCTGGGGCGGCGCTGTCGATGTGGCTGTCGATGTGGCCGTCGATGTGGCTGTCGATGTGGCTGTCGATGTGGCCGGCCAGGCCGATCTGCGTGCGCAGCGCGACCGCTGGAACGCCGTGTGGTCGCGCCAGGCGCGCAGAACCAGTGCGAAATGCGGCGACCAGGCGATCCGAGTGCGGAGCGCGACTGGAAGGACGTTGTGGGGTCGCGCCAGGCGCGCAGAACCGATGAAGGTGCCGCGGACCGGCTGATCTGAGTGGGGAACGCGACCGCCCGCGTCAGCCCGAGCTGGCGGAGCCGCTGGCGGCGCCCCGTGCGGCGACACTGGAAGCGCTGAGCGGGGCGTAACTCGTCCAGCCGAAGCAGGTGTTCGAGGTGCCGGAGACACCCGAGACACCGGAGACGCCCGAGACACCGGAGA
>Ga0187781_10001904_pt1 | contig 15860 bp, 15 predicted proteins | sample 0715_SJ02_MP02_2_FD_132447 | JGI IMG/M metagenome (GOLD analysis project Ga0187781, IMG submission 132447) | Tropical peat soil microbial communities from peatlands in Department of Meta, Colombia - 0715_SJ02_MP02_20_MG | ecosystem: Environmental > Terrestrial > Soil > Wetlands > Peat | place...
GCGTAACCATGTTCAGAAGACCGTCGGTAAGCCGTGTGCGGGAAAACCGCACGCACGGATTGAAAGGGGGATGGGGAACCGGGCCTGCTGTGCAGGCGCCGCGCCCCTGACTACCAATGCCTGACTTCATAGGAGCCGATCTGCGTGGATCGAGCTTCGAGCGCGTCGATCTCAGGGGCGCGCAGTTTCGCTCTGTCGACTTGACCGACGCCCGGTTCCGCGCCGTCGACCTGGTTGGCGTCGTGATGCGCGGCGTCGAGCTTTGCAACGTCGATATCCACGGCGAGATCACGAACCTGACGATCAATGGTGTCGACATCGGCCCCCTCATCGACTCCGAGCTCAATAAGCGGAATCCTCTGCGCGCCAAGATGAGACCGACGAACGCGGCTGGCTTTCTCGACGCCTGGGACGTCGTCGAGCGCCTCTGGGTTGACACCGTCGAACGGGCCCGTCGCTTGCGGCCTGAGCAGCTTCACGAGTCGGTCGACGGCGAGTGGTCGTTCATCGAGACGCTCCGCCACCTTGTCTTCGCCACCGACGCCTGGGTCAGAAGGGCGATCCTCGGTGTCCCGGCTCCATGGGATCCGCTGGACCTGCCATGGGAGGAGATGCGGGATACACCCGGAATACCCCGCGACCGCGAGGCGCGGCCTTCGCTCGACACTGTGCTCGAGCTACGCCGCGGCAGGATGTCGACAGTTCGGGAGGTCATCGAGGGACTCACCGACGAGTCGTTGGGGGAGCAGACGGTCCCGGTCGAGGGAGCTGGCTGGCCGCCTTCCCGCAGCTACCCCGTACACGAATGTCTGCTGATCATCCTCAACGAGGAATGGGAGCACCGCCTGTACGCCGAGAGAGACATCGAGGTCCTCGAGGCTCGCAGCGAGGCCTTCGCGCCCCCGGCGAGCGGCTGACCAGCGGCGGCCCCAAAGGGGGTGACCACAGGTGGAGGCCGCGGCCGCGAAGGGACGGAACATCTGCCATTCGGCATACGTCGCCGCAGCCCGCAACGCGCCGGCGGTAGCGTGCTGGACATGTTCGCCACAGGATTCGTGAACCTCTACACCGGCGACATGGAGGCAGGGCTTCACTTCTACCGGGACCTCCTCGGATTTGAGGAGACTTTCCGCACCCCCACCGAGGGAACGCCGGAGCACGTGGAACTCACGCTCAATGGGTTCGCTCTCGGATTGGGGACGGTGGAGGCGGCGAAGAGGGTGCACGGAGTTGACGCCGTCCCGGGCAGCCCGGCCATGGCCTTGGTCATATGGACCGACGACGTCGACGAGGCCTTTGCCCAGTTGGTATCCGCCGGCACCCCCACTGTCCAGCCGCCGCACAACACCAGTAACAACAACCGCAACGCCCTTGTGCGTGATCCCGATGGGAACCTCGTCGAGGTCGTCTCGAAGGTGACCTGATCAAGGCGGCGTGCCTTGGGTTTCGTCAGGCGGTCAGGTCAGATCAGGAGTCGGGGCCTCCCCGGCTGCGAGCGTCATGAGCAGAGATGGTTCGAGCCGCCGTGACCACAACCGCTATGTAGCCCATCGTGAAGCCGCCTCCCGCCGCGTCGACAGCGGCTCCGAGGCCAGCCAGCAACTCCTCAAGCTGCGCTGGCGGTAACAGCGCGTGACCGCCACGTGTAGGAACCTGGTCCAGCCACTCTTCTCGGGTGTAGGACCGCTCCCACTCGAAGCGCCATTGCTCAGGAGCGTCGAACGCTCCCACCTCTCGCATCCCGTCGGCCGCCTTGGTGAAGAGCGCCGAGTAGCCGTCCAATGCGGGCCTTGCCCAGGGGTTGAAGGGCAAGTCGGGCCTGACCTGGCGATAGACGGCGGCGAAGGCTTCCCTCACGTCGGGCGACGGCTGGAAGACGTTCCAGAACACGGCCAGACGACCACGAGGCCGTAGCACCTCGGTCGCCTTGGCCGCTCCGGCAACTGGGTCAATCCAGTGCCAGGTCTGCCCGGCGATGACCGCTTCGAAGGTTCGCCCGGCGGGGTCCCAGGCTTCGAAACTCGCCACCTCGACCTCGAACCCGTTCCGCCGTGCCAGATCGGCCATCCGGGCGTCGACTTCGACCCCGAGCACTCGGCAGCCGGCTGTTTGGAACTGGCGGGCGGCGATGCCGGTGCCCATGCCGACGTCGAGAACGTCCCACCCGGGGCTGGCAGCGACGATGCGCTCCACCAGGGCTTCGGGATAGCTGGGCCGGGCACGTTCGTAGCGTTCGGCATCCGAGCCGAACGACTCCGCCACCTCTCGGTGTTGATGAGGCACGGGTTCGGAACGCGGCGATGTCATGCCCCTAGCCGCCCGGCGGGCTCTCCGAGACAAACGTCCACTCGTTGTCGGCCGTGGCGCTGCACGTGGCGAACTCGATGGTGCCGCCCACGTCGGCGATGCATCTCAGGTACTGAATCCAGGCGATCGTCCCGTTGGATCCGATCTCCCACTGCTCGTACGGGCCACCCGTGCAGGTGGCAAAGTCGAGGGTCGACCCGTACGTCGATCCCTTCGCCTGCAAGCAGAGCCCGTTGACGGTAAAGAAGGCGCCGTCGAAGGCGAGGTCCTCGGCTGCGGACGTGTTGCACGGGGCCGCCACGGCGGGCGAGCCCGACTTGGTGCTGTCGAGTTTGTCTGCGAGGCAGTCGCCGGTTCTCTTGTTGTCGTATCTTCCGTAGCTCGTCTCGGTCTGTTCCCCGCCGAAGCAGTGGCTCGTACGGGAGTCGAAGAGCTGCTCGGTGCTGACTGGGAGATCCGACGGTGGGTGGAGGATGAGGGGCGTGAGCAGCGGTGCGCCGTTCGGGGGGAGGCCCTGGGTGAGGCCGTCCTCGCAGTTGATGACGTCGTATTCGTTGCCGCCCCTGCCCCCGATCCACAGGTCGAGGTGATAGAGATGAGGACCGCCGTCGGGCCCCCTCCCGTTCCAGTCTGCCTCGCACTCCTGGCACTCGTCCCCCATGACGAAGTATTTCTCCACCGTCGGGTAGTAGACGATCGTGCCAACGGGGAATTCCTTCGTGTAGCTCGCGAAGGTGATGGGATTCTTGTACGTCCCGGTGCCCTTCGCACACCCCGAGTAGGCGGTCGCGCAACCCGGTGGCGTGTTGTCGTACCAGCCGTAGTACGTCACGTAGGCCTCGACCGACTTTGGTGCGGCGGTCGAGGCCACGCTCGCGAAACCCCCGGCCTCGTTGCCACCGGCGGTGAGGGCCGCGCTCGTCCCGCTCGACACGAGCCCTACCCCCAAGACGGCGAGCACGCAGGTCACAAAGGAAATGCTGGGCAGGATCCTCTTCATCGTCCCCTCCCGACTCGTGCTTGCAAGAGCAGCAGCCAGCCCCGCGGCGCCGGGTGAAAGTGACCCCCGGTCGACGTCGAGTTGATAGGTAACTTACCTATTCGGCAGGAGGTTTGAAGCCGACCTCTGGCGCACGGTTGGCGGCCGCCATGCGGGCTGAGGTCGGCGGGACGTACCCTGCGTTGTGTTTTTCGTTGGCTTGCTGCTCGTCGCCGCCGCAGAGATCGCCGCTTTCTGGGCGATCGCCGAACAGATCGGCTTCCTCTGGGCGCTGGCGATCCTGTTGGTCGTGAGCGCCCTCGGGCCGTTTGTCGTCCGGCGCGTCGGCTTCGGCGTGCTGGCCAACACGCGGGAGCGGTTGGCGAAGGGAGAGGTGCCGACTCGGGAGTTGCTGGACGGGCTCGTCGTCCTCATCGGTGGAGTGATGATCTGCGTGCCTGGATTCATCGGCGATGCGCTCGGTCTGCTCCTCATGATCTCCCCGGTGCGCCGCCTCGTCATCCGGGTGTCCGGCTCGCGGCTGGCCCGGCGGGTGCAGAAGTTTCCCGCCGACCGCTGGCGGGTCATCGACGTGGGCGCCCGACCGAGGCATGACGACCTTGCACTCCCGTCGGTGCCGCCCGGTCCGCGTCCCGGATCCGACACCCCCCTCGGGGACTGAGAGCCGCGTCTCCAAGCAGGGCAGCTGCCCTCGGGCCGGCGTCAGCCCGCGAGAGCCTGAGCGGCTTCGGCGTGAACGGCGTGAACGGCGCGGCGGGTGCGGCGCAATGCGGCCCAGCCTCGTCCGAGCCCGTAGGAGAGGGCACCAAGGACGCCAACGAAGAAACCGATCGGCCAGTTCCATTCATAAGAGGCGGCTATGGCGATCCACACGGTACCAAGGGCTATGAGCACCGAAAGCACCATGGCGAGCAGCGGTCGGTCGGTGATGGAGCGGGCGGCCGCCGGGGGGCCGATCATGAGGCTGAAGATCAACAGGGCGCCGACCACTGGCAGGGTCATGGTCGTGGCTCCCGCGACGACGACGAGGAAGGCCATCTCCATGCGATGGTTGCGGACTCCCTTGGCCTCGGCGATGTCGGGCACGATCGAGGAGAGCATGAGCGGCCGGTAGAGGAAGACCACGGCGGCGATGCAAGCGAGGCCGAGGAGCACGACCGGCAGGATCTCGGAGGTGCTGACGCCGAGTATCTCGCCGAAGAGCAGCGAGTAAATCTCCGGTTCGTACTCCCCGCTCAGGCTGACGAACACGGCGCCGAGGGCGAGCATCATGACGAGCGCGAGAGCGGTCGCCACGTCCTTTCGGCCTCTGCGTCCGAGCGCACCGATGCCGAGGGCGGCCAGCAGGGCACACACGCCGAGGCCGAGGAGGCTGCTCACCCCGAGGACGTTGGCCGCGGCCGCACCGGCAAAGGCCCCGTTGGGGATGGCATGTGCCGGGAATGCAGTCCCGCGCAGCACTACGAAGAAGCCGACCACACCGGCAATGACGGCAACGATCGTGGCGGTGATCCACGCGTTCATCATGAAGCTCGAGAACATTAGGGCGCCTCGCCCGACTGTTTTGCACGACGTTCGGCGTGGGCGCGCACGACGGGCAGCCCGGAGGCGAGGTACAGAGCGAAAGTGAGACCGACGATGAAGAAGCTGACCGGCAGCCCGCGGTGGCTCGAGCCCCAGTAGTAGCTGTCGTAGGCGAGAAGGATTCCCAGCCAGGTCGAACCCACGCCGAGGATGCAGGCGAGGGCGAGGGCGGAGCCGACCCGCTTCGTCAGCCGGAGCGCCGCGGCAGCAGGGCCGATCAAGAGGGCGGTCGAGAGGATGGCACCGATGGCCAGCGCCGACAAGCCGACTGCGAGGGCCAGCGCGAGCATGAACAACAGACCGACGAGACGAAGCGGCACGCCGCGGGCGGCGGCGACATCGTCGCTCATCGAGCTCAACAGGAGCGGCCGGTAGATCACGGCGATGATGACCAAGGCGGTCGCGCTGAAGATGGCGACTATAGGGATCGTCGAGGGGTCAACGGTGAAGATGGAGCCGAAGAGGATCTGCTGGGTCGCCCCTGTCACGGCCGCCGAGGTCGTGTCGAGGTAGAGAAAAAGAGCCGCGAAACCCGTGGAAGCCCCGAGCACAATGCCGGTGGCAAGGTCCCGCCCGCGCACCCGGCGGATGCCGATCATGTCCATGGCGGCCGCTCCGATTACTCCGCCGCCGATGAACCCCGTCAAGGGCGTCAAACCGACGAGGAGTGCGCCGGATCCTCCCGCCGTGGAGACGTCAGCGAGCGCATGACCCGCAAAGGACTGACCGCGCATGACGGTGAACACGCCCACGATGGCACAGACGACGGCGGCCACCCCGCCGATGGTCACCGCCACGTGAACGGGTTGGCTGGAGAAGAAGCCAGGTTCGAAGATCCAGTGCAAGTCCGTCACCCCGCCGCGCGGGGCGGCTCAACGGGGAGGCAGTGGTCCTCGTTTGCGCCCGGCCCGGCGACGACGAGCACGCGGCCACTCACGCGCAAGACGTCGACGTGGTGGCCGTAGAGAGCGCTGAGTACCTCGGGGCGGATCACCTCGTCCGTGGTGCCGCTGGCGGCTCGGCCCCCCGCGATGTACACGACGCGGTCCATCGCCGGCAGCAGCGGGTTCATCTCATGGGCCGAGAGCAGCAGGGCGACCTGCTGCTGGTCGGCCACCTGACGGAGGAGCCCGATGATCTCCTGGGCGCTGGCAGGATCGAGGTTCGCGAGCGGCTCATCCAAGAGCAGCAGCCGGGGGTGGCTGATGAGGGCCTGGGCGATGAGGACGCGTTGCTGCTCGCCGCCCGAGAGGGTGCCGACGCGGGCGTCTGCGAACCCCTGGGCGTCGACGGCGTGCAGCATCTCCTCGACGGCTGCGCGACGCCGTTTCGAGGGTGTCGGTATGCCGAACCGATCCCCGTCGATGCCGAGCGCCACGAGGTCCCTCGCCCGCATCGGCATGTCCGGATCGAGCAAGACCTTCTGGGGGACGTAGCCGATCGAGCGGTTCTGGCGGGAGAGGGGCGCGCCGTCGAGAAGCACACGCCCCGCACTCGGGCGGAGCAGTCCGAGGATGATCCGGAGCAGCGTGGTCTTACCCGCGCCATTTGACCCGATGAGACCCGTGAACTCCCCGGCGTCGATCGTAAAGGAGACGCCTTCGAGTATCTGTCGTCCGGAGAGGGCGACGCCGATTCCTTCGACATCGAGAACGGCATGGCTGGCGCCGTGACGCCACGAAGTGGCGGTCATAGGTGCTCTGTGGAGACCTTGTCGGTCACGGCCTTCTTGATGGCGTTCAGTTCTGCCAGCATCCACGACTGGTAGTCGTAGCCGGGCGTGGGCATCGTCTCGTACACTCCGACGACAGGCACTCCGGCCGCGATCGCCGTGAGCCGGATCGACGTGGTAAGGGCATCCACTACCTGCTGGTTGTAGCAGAACACCTTGACCTGGTGCTTGGTGAAGAAGCCTTCCTCGAGCGAGATGTCCTCGGGGGCCGGGTCCACGCCGTTCATGATGTCGGCCTGGAACCCGAACGGTGTCAGGTTGTCGATCCCCATCGCCTGCAGCATGTAGTCGGCGACCGGCTCGGTCGTGGCCGCCGGTGTGCCCGCGTACTTGGCCTTGAAGGCGGCGATGGCGGCGAACCACGGCTCCAGAGAAGCGTCGAACTTCGCCAAGTTGGCCTGGAAGTACGCCGCGTGCGCCGGTTCCAGCTCCGCGAGGGCCGCGGCCATCGCCTTGGCTGCCGCTGGCATCGTCTTCGGGCTGTACCAGAGATGCGGGTTGGGCGTGTTGCCGGGAAGGCCGAGCAGCTGCTGCACGATGATCACTTTGCGCTTCGGGTCAGGCGACGCCGACTCGATCTTGTTCATGAACGTGTCGTAGCCGACGCCGTTCTGCACGATCAGCTCTGCCGCGCTGACTTCCTCGGCCACCTGCGGGTTGGCTTCAAAGGTGTGGGGGTCCGTGTTGGGGTTGTTGAGGATCGACGACACGTGCACGTACCGCCCACCGATCTGCGAGAGGACGTTTGCATACTCGTTCTCCGCTCCGATGGCGTTGATCACACCCGGTGTGGAGGAACTCGACGGCGAGCGGGATCCGCAACCAGCCACCGTCATGGCAAGGGCTGTCAGCAGGACGGCTGCGCTCGCCGCCCTGTGCAGCCGCCACCGGCGGCGCGCCGGTTGTCTGGTCGAGAAGCTGAGCATGCCGCCCGAGGCTATCATGAGACTGAGTCTCATTACAAGGGGAGGAGAGGTGGGCGAAGTACATTGACGGTCTTGAACCCCGAGGCTCACACGCAGGCCGATGCGCTGCACGACCTGGCCGAAGCTCGCCTTCGCCGCGTCGATCAGCGGTACACGCCCGGCCGGCGAGCCGTCATCGATCTGCTCGCGAGTGCAGGCCACCCCGTCAGTATCGGTGACATCGCCGGGCGGCTCCCGGACCTGCCGCGCAGCTCGGCGTACCGCCATCTCCTCGACCTGCAAATCGCCGGGCTCGTTCGGCGCGTCGCCGCCAATGACGAGTTCGCTCGCTTCGAGCTTGCCGAGGACCTCACCGAGCACCACCACCACCTTCTCTGTGTCAACTGCGGCAAGGTCACCGACGTCACTCCATCTGCAACCTTCGAGCAGAGCGTCACCGACACCATCGAGCAGCTTGCCAAGGCCGAAGGCTTCCGCTCCCACAGCCATCGCCTCGACGTTCTCGGCGTCTGCGCCGACTGCCACACGTAGCGGCCAAACAGCTCGCACACCGCCTGTCCGGCACTCGGCGGCCTACGTTTGGTGGGTGAGGTGACCAAGGTGAACCCCGGGACCCGCCAGGTCCGCCCGACGAGGACGATCGAGCACACCTTCATCACGCTTCTCGACGGTACGCGCCTCGCCAGCCGCATCTGGCTGCCGGCGGACGCCGACGCCAGCGGTGTTCCCGCCATCTTGGACTTCCTGCCGTACCGCTACGGCGACCTCATGGCTGTGCGCGACGCCTCCATCTACCCCTACCTGGCGGCGCGCGGCTACGCGTGCGCTCGGGTGGACCTGCGTGGCACGGGCAACTCGGAGGGGATCATCCTCGACGAGTACACGCCTCAAGAGCAGGGCGACGGCGCCGAGGTGGTCGCCTGGCTGGCGGCGCAGCCCTGGTGCACGGGAGCCGTCGGCATGACGGGCATCTCCTGGGGTGGTTTCAACGCCCTCCAAGTCGCCGCCCGCCGCCCGCCGGCGCTGCGCGCCGTCATCTCGCTGTGCGCCACCGACGACCGTTACGCCGACGACGTGCACTACCGGGGCGGCTGTCTCCTCGGGCTCGACATGCTGCAGTGGGCCGTGTCGATGCTGACCTGGAATGCCCTCCCCCCCGATCCGGTCATGGCGGGCGAGGACTGGCGCAGGCGCTGGCACGAGCGGATCGCCCAGACGCCGGCGTTCATCGAAACATGGCTGGCTCACCAGACCCGGGACGCCTACTGGCGGCAGGGCTCGGTCTGCGAGGACTACGGCGCCATCGACACGCCCGTCTATGCGATCGGGGGCTGGGCGGACGGCTACAGCGATGCCGTCCTGCGCCTTCTTGCCGGGTTGAGCGGGCCGCGCAAGGGCTTGATCGGGCCGTGGTCGCACGCGTTCCCCCATCACTCGATGCCCGGCCCGCGCATCGGGTTCCTTGAGGAGTCGCTCCGTTGGTGGGACCACTGGCTGAAAGGGATCGACACCGGGATCATGGACGAGCCCATGTTGCGGGCGTGGATGCAGAACTACACCGAGCCCGCACCGCGGCACGAGGAGTGGCCGGGCAGATGGGTCGCCGAACAGGGGTGGTCGCTGCTGTCGGCGCGAAGCCGTGGCCGGCGATGGTTCCTGCATGGCGCCGGCGAGCCTGGCTTGCCCGCCAGCCCCGGACTGCAGGCGACGGCAGGGAACGGAGCCGTGCTCCAGCATCGCGGGCAGCAGAGCGCCGGTCTCGACGCCGGGGCCATCACTGCGGACGGCGCCCACGGGGACTGGCCCGGGGACCAGCGAGCCGAGGACGGGCGATCCCTCAGCTTCACCACCGGCCCGCTCGAGGCCGACGTCGAGATCCTCGGGCATGCGGCCGTGGCTCTCGAGGTCTCGGCCGATCGGCCGGCGTGCTCGATCGTCGTGCGGTTGTGTGACGTCGCGGCCGACGGGACCTCGCTCCGGGTCACCTGGGGCATGCTCAACCTTGCCCGGCGGCATGGCTTTGACCGCTCCGACCCCCTCGTGCCGCACGAACGAGAGACGGTCGCCGTCGAGATGAAGGCGATCGCGCACCGTTTCGATGCCGGTCATCGCATCCGCCTGGCCGTGTCGACGACGTACTGGCCCTGGATCTGGCCGGCGCCCCAAGAGGTCGAGCTGTCGGTCTACTGCGGGGAGGGGTCGTCACTCGAGCTGCCCGTGCGCGAGCCGCAGGCCCTCGACGACCAGCTGGCGCCATTCGGGCCTCCGGAGCACCCCGAGGTCCTCGCCTTCGAGACCTTGGTTCGTCGCCCCACTGCACGCTTCATCAGCCACGACATGACGAGTGGGCAACACGCCCTGCGCTTCGACTGGGACGTGGGTGGTCGGACGCGGCTCGAGTCGGACGGCCTCGAGATGGACGGCCGGAACCTGACCACTTACACCGTGCGCGACGGAGACCCTCTGTCCGCCACGGTGGTGACCGAGCAGTCCGCCTTGCTGCGCCGGGGGGACTACGACGTCAGGGTCGAGACTTCTGGCGTCATGAGCGGAACCGAGGACAGCTTCCTCGTGACGATGCATCTCGACGCCAGCGAGGGCGCCCACCGGGTCGCCCATCGCCAATGGCGTCTCGAATTCCCCCGCGTGGGGAACTGATGACGAAGGTTGCTCCCGGTGCTCTGCTAGGCGGACGGCGCGCAGGCCCGCAGTAGACTCGAACGTATGTTCGAGGAACTGACCACCCCCACCCTGCGATCCGAGCTGTGCTCGCAGGCCGCCCACGTGAGCGCCGGCGAGTGCCGCCTCGTCCTGCTCGTCGGGGAGTTCGACCGTCGGGGCACCTGGGCGGCCGAGGGCTGCCGCTCCTGTGCCCACTGGCTCAACTGGCGGGTGGGCACGAGCCTCGGGGCCGCCCGCGAGCAGGTGCGGGTCGGGCGCGCCCTTGGCGCCCTTCCCCGCCTGCGGGCCGCCTTCGCGCGCGGCGAGCTGTCGTACTCGAAGGTGCGGGCGATCACGCGGGTGGCCAACCCCGCTCTCGAGGAGAGCCTCGTCGCCCTCGCCCGGGACGCCACCGCCTCCCAGCTCGAGCAGATCGTGCGCGAGTACCGCCGGGCCGATCCGGACGAGGCACGCTTGGCCGAGGGGCGCCGGGAGGGCCGCTATGTGCGCAGCTACACCGACGAGGAGGGCATGGTGGTGATCCGTGCCCGCCTTTGCCCCGAGGACGGGGCCGTCGTGCTGGCGGCCATCGAGGCGGCCAAGGCAGCCCTCGCCGAGGCGGCCGACGTTTCCGCGGAGACGCCGAAGCCCGTCTCCGATGTCTTCACCGAGACGGCCGACGTTTCCGCGGAGACGCCGAAGCCCGTCTCCGATGTCTTCACCGAGACGCCTTCCTACCTCGAGGCCGAGGCCGACGACCCCTGGAGGGGGACGGTCCTTCGCGCCGAGCTCACCTTCGAGGAGTCGCTCCAGGGCCTCGAGACGAAGGCGGCCGACGCCCTCGTCGCCCTCTGCACCTCCGTGCTCGGCCGCGGCCTCGGCGAGGAGATGGAGGATCCGCACATCTCGGTCCTCGTGCACGTCGACGAGCAGGTGCTCGACGACGCCTCGGCACCGGGCTGCGCCCACATCGAGGGGGTCGGTGCCATCGGCGCCCATGCCGCCCGGCGCCTCGCCTGCGAGGGGGCGGTCTCCCGCCTCGTCTTCGCCGTTGACGGCGCCGTCGAGGCGCAGGGGACCTCAAGGACGGTCCCCCGGGCGATGCGCCGGGCCCTTCTCGCCCGGGACCGGGGCTGCCGCTGGCCGGGGTGCACCACCCGCCGGTTCCTGCACGCCCACCACGTCGTGTTCTGGTCGAGGGGCGGCCCGACGGCCCTCTCCAACCTCGTGGCGCTGTGCGGGGCGCATCACCGCCTCGTGCACGAGGGCGGCTGGAACCTGCGACTCGAGCGATCAGGCGCCCTGCAGGTGAGATCGCCCGCCGGGGTCGAGCTCCCGGCCGTGCCGGCCTGCCGGGCCGCAGGTGACGGGCTCGTCGAGGCCCATTCCAAGAGGGGTCTTCACATCGGCCCCGACACCCTTGCCTACGGCGGCGAGCGCTTCGACCTCGGCCTCACGATCGACGCCCTCCTGTGCGTCGCCGGGAAGATCGACTGCTGACGCGGCAACTTCGAGTGCTGAGCAGTTCTCGCCTTTCGCGGGACGATCACTCTGGCAGGGCCGCCTCGAAATACGCTTCCGCCACGCTCTTCGGTACGGCCATCGCCCAGGCGTCCAGCACGAGCTCGCGCATCTCGCGCAGATCGATCGCTTCGAGACGAACCTCTAGCCAGTTATAACGCAGGTCGGCCGGAACCGGCATGAGGAACTTCTCGGGATACGCCGCCACGAACGCCGCGCGCTCTTCTTTTGGGAAGCCGAAGCCCATCTCCGTCTCGTCGCGGGAGAACGCCACGTAGACGATCCTCCCGACCCGAAACTTCACCCGGCCTCGAACCACCGCCTCGTACGAGCGGGGGAGCTGAGAGGCCACCGCACGGACATCGTCGATCGTCACCACGCCCCCAGCTTGCCCGACCGGGGCCGGAAAGTGACCAGGTGGGTTTCTCGGTCGCCACGGCTCTATTGTTCTCAGATTCGCCCCGAGGCCTGGGCTGCCGACGGCGGTGACCGAGGCTCCGCTCGTGGTTCGCCCGTCCGTGACCGATCTGATCCTGCAGGCGGAGGCAGCCATGCCGACCAAGACCTCCAAAGACTCGGAGAGCGAGCCGGCTGCTGGCGCTTTTGATGCGCTCGACCCCCCCGTGCTCGGCGCCAACCCCTTCGTGGGGCTCACTCGGCGGCAGATCGCAGCCGCTCTCGGCCGGCTGCTGCAGCGGTTGGCGGTCGAGCCGGGTGTCATTGTCGCCGACGCCTTGGACGCCACGAATCAGCTCGTGAAGGTGCTGGTCGGGCGAAGTGACGTCGCGCCGCCGCCGGGCGACAAGCGCTTCATGGACGAGGCGTGGTCGACCAACCCGCTCTACCGCCGCCTGCTGCAGGCATACCTGGTCGAGCGGCGGGCGGTGCTCGGGTTGGTCGACGAAGTGGAGCTCGATTACAAGAGCCGTGAGCGCGCTCGTTTTGCTCTCTCGCTGTTGACCGAAGCGGCCGCGCCCACCAACACTCTTGCCGGCAACCCCGCGGCGCTGGCCAAGGCCGTGCAGACTCGGGGTGGCAATCTCGTCAAGGGTCTGGGCCACTTCGCCCACGATGTCCGTCACAACTCGGGAATGCCCTCCACCGTGGACCCGAGGCCGTTTGTCGTCGGCGAGAACCTCGCCGTCACACCCGGCCAGGTCGTCGGCAGGAGCGGGGTGTTCGAGCTGATCCAGTACGCCCCGAGCACCGAGCAGTGCTTCTCCCGGCCGCTCGTGGCGATACCGCCGCAGATCAACAAGTTCTACATCACCGACATCGCGCCGGGTCGGTCCCTCGTCGAGCACACCGTCGCCGCCGGTGTGCCCTACTTCGCCATCAGCTGGCGCAACCCGACGGCGGCGAATCGGGACTGGGATCTCCACACCTATGTGGCCGCTTGCCGGGAAGCCGTGCAGGCGGCCTGTGACATCACCGGGTCGCCCGACGCCAATGTGCTGGGCATCTGCGCCGGCGGTATCACGATGGCCTGCCTGCTGGGCCACCTCGCCGCCACGGGCGACGATCTCATCGGTTCGGCCACTTTCATGGTGGCGGGGCTGGACACCACGAAGGAGTCGATGGTGGGGATGCTCGCCTCCGACCGGGCCATCGAAGCGGCCCGGAGCCGCTCGCGCAGTGCCGGGGTCCTCGACGGCAAGGATCTCGCCAAGGTGTTCGCCTGGCTCCGGCCGAATGATCTTGTCTGGAACTACTGGGTGAACAACTACCTGCTCGGCCTCGACCCGCCAGCTTTCGACATCCTCTACTGGAACGACGGCACGACGAGGCTGCCCGCCGGGCTGCACTCGGACTTCCTCGACCTCTTCCGTTCCAACGGTCTGGCGAATCCCGGCACGCTCGAGGTGCTCGGCACGCCCATAGATCTGAGTGCCGTCACGTGTGACGGCTACGTCGTGGCAGGTTCCACCGACCACATCGTCCCCTGGACCAGTGCGTACGAGACCACGCAGCTCCTCGGCGGTGCCTGCGAGTTCGTGCTCAGCTCGAGCGGTCACATCCAGGCGATCGTCAATCCGGCGAGCAACCCGAAGGCCTCCTACATGACCCGGTCAGGACCGCCGCCGGCGACCCCGGACGCGTGGCTCGAGGGTGCGACGCGTCACGCCGGAAGCTGGTGGAGCCACTGGACAGAGTGGCTCTCATCCCGCTCCGGGGAGAAGAAACCCGCCGTCGACTCTCTCGGCAATGACGACCACCCCCCTCTTGAGGCGGCTCCGGGTCGCTACGTCCACCTCCGGTGACCCGGGTCGAGGCCCCATGAGCCGACGGGTCGCCTTTGTCCGCGTCGACGGCCGCAGGGTGCGGGTGTCGGTGAAGGGGGTTGGGCGCCCGCTCCTGCTGATCATGGGCCTCGGCGGGAGCATCGAGATGTGGAGCCCGCTCGAACGCGCCCTCAACGCCAGAAGCGTGCAGACCATCGCCTACGACGCCTCCGGCACGGGGGAGTCGCCACCCCGCCTGGTGCCGGCGCGCATGCCGGGTCTCGCCCGTCAGGCTGCCCAGGTCCTCGACGCGCTCGGCCACCCGCGCGCCGACGTCCTCGGGGTGTCCTTCGGAGGTGCGGTAGCACAACAGCTCAGCCACGCGAGTCCGCACCGCGTGCGGCGGCTGGTGCTGGCCTCCACGGGCTGCGGAGTCGGCGGCGTGCCCGGCAACCCGCTGGCCCTCTCCCTCCTCGCCACGCCCCTTCGCTACTACTCACCCACCTTCCTTCGACACACCGCCAGGTTCGTCTACGGCCCTACCGTCGTAGATCGTGGCAACCTCCAAGATCTACTCAGCCCGCGACGACCCCGACCGCCGACGCTGTGGGGTTACTTCTCGCAATTGGCAGCTGTTGCGGGTTGGACGAGCCTTCCCTGGCTGCATCGCATCGGCGTGCCCACACTCGTGATGGCCGGCGGCAAGGATCCCATCGTTCCTGCCGCCAACGCCCGCATCCTCGCCGCTCGCATTCCGGACGCCAGCCTCGAAGTCGTGCCGGAAGCCGGTCATCTCCTCCTCATAGACCACGCCGAGCTCTGCGCATCGATGATCGGAACCTTCCTCGACTCCTGAGAGCGCTCAAAGCTGCAGTCCCGACTCGAGCTGCGCGAGCGCCTCGTCCATCAGCGCCGTGAGGTCACTTCCGGGATGATCTATCCAGAAGAGCTCCGCGGAGATCATCACGCCCACGAATGCCCCGGCCACTGTGTAGACGCCGAAGTCGTCGGCTGACTTCCCGAGTCGCTCGGCCGCGAGCGCGGTGACCTGCCGTATGGTCTGGGCGAACTGGTCCAGCATCGCAGCCCGAAGCTCCGGCACGGCCAGGGCCAGTTCCGCCCGCTCGCGCATGTCGCTCATCTCTTCCTCGGTGAGCCCGGCGAACACGGCTCGAAGGGCGCCGCGAACTGCCTGGATCGGGCCGAGCTCGGCGGGCTGGGCGCGGAACGCCTCCATGATGAGGGGGTCGTAGTCGTCCGTGAGGACGAGGTCCTCCTTGGCGGGGAAGTAGCGGAAGAACGTCGAGGGCGATATCTCGACCGCCTCTGCTATCTGCTCGACCGTCGTGGCCTCGTAGCCCTGCTCGCGAAAGAGCCGGAGAGCCTCGTGCTGGATGGCGGCGCGGGTCTTGGCCTTCTTGCGCTCTCTCAGGCCGCTCGCTGGACCGATCTCAGGCGGCAACGCGTTCACCTCCGCGTGCTTCAGTTTCTGCCTGAGCGGGTGGTTGGGCACGTGCGGGCAGGAAGAGCAGCGATACGACGAAACCCAGCAGCGCAAAACCCACCGATACGAGCAGAGCGACGTCGGTCCCATGCACGAAGGCGGCGCGCACCGAGATGAGTAGGGACGGTGAGCCGAGGAGTCGAGCGACCTCGACACCTCCGAAGATGCTCTGGCGCACGGCGTGGGCGGCCACCGGCGGAAGCCCGGCGAGGTGAAGCCGGCTCTCATAGGCCGAGATGAGAGTGCTTCCCAAGATGGCGCTCCCGAGGGGCGCGCCGGTGTTCTTGAGCGCTTGCAGGACGCCCGAACCGACGCCGGCCCGCTCCTGGGAGAGCTCGGCCAAGGCGACGGAGGCGGCCGTAGCCATCGTCAGGCCCGTGCCCATCCCGCAGATCGCCATCCA
>Ga0187781_10001905_pt1 | contig 15858 bp, 15 predicted proteins | sample 0715_SJ02_MP02_2_FD_132447 | JGI IMG/M metagenome (GOLD analysis project Ga0187781, IMG submission 132447) | Tropical peat soil microbial communities from peatlands in Department of Meta, Colombia - 0715_SJ02_MP02_20_MG | ecosystem: Environmental > Terrestrial > Soil > Wetlands > Peat | place...
GGTCTCGGAGTTTTTCCTGTTTGAGAGTAAACTCTCGCCGAAAGGCGCGGAGTATCGGAAGGTTGAACGCTTTCCGTTAGAACCGGAGTAGCAAACTCGCAAGGCGAGATAGGGAGGTCTATGCTCGAGCGCATCGCGGACGGTCGAACCGACCTGGTGTTTGAATACCTGGCCGCAGGTCATGCGGCGAACTCGAGCGACAGCCGCGGAGTTTCCTTAATCAAGTGGTGCGCGTATTACGGAGATGTGAGCGCCATAAAATACCTGTTGGCCAACGGCGAATCGCTTGCTGCGCTGGGCGAGAATCTGGATCTGGCGGTGGCATCGTTTCACGGGCACTGGAAGCTGTGCCAATTCCTCCTCGAAAGCGGCGCTGACGTGAACTATGCATCTGAGGAGACAGGCGAAACGCCGCTCCACTCGGCCCTTTGCAGGTCCAATAGCCTGGCCCATGATCTTGTGCTCAAAGTGCTGCTCGCCAACGGCGCAAACCCGAACTCTGTGACCAAAGCAGGCGCCGAAACAGGTTGCTTCATGCGAGACTCGAGAACCAAGGGCGAAACTCCCTTGCATCGGGCTGCCGCTTTCGGAAGCGAACAGGCCATTCAGCTTCTTCTCGACGCTGGCGCCGCCATCGATGCGAAAGACGTGTATGGCGATTCTCCTCTTAGTTGGGCGAGTTGGTACCTGCGTCCGGATTCCATTCTCCGCAAGCTCTGTTACGGTGACTTTTTCATTCGCCCAGACAGGCAGTCGATGCAAGCCTATCTGCTTGGGCAGCCGCATCCGGATCCCGAACCAACGAAGGACTGACATGATCGGCCCGCTCACCACTCTCATTGCATACCTGTTAGGTTCGATTCCATTCGGCTACCTGATTGTTCGCTGGCAGCGAGGCATCGACGTTCGGACGACGGGCAGTGGCTCAATCGGCGCCACCAACGTTATGCGGAACCTCGGTATGGCGGGCTTCGTGGCAACTTTCCTGCTGGACGCTGGCAAAGGACTGCTCGCCGTCCAACTCGCTTCCAAGATGACTTCAGGAGATCCAACCGCGGTGGCGGCAGCCGCGGCTGCCGCGGTCCTAGGCCACTGCTTTCCATTTTGGCTTCGCTTTCGTGGGGGAAAAGGCGTGGCAACCGGCGTCGGCGTCTTTATTGCCCTCGCTCCGCTGCAAGTCGCGCTGGTGCTGGTGATCTTTGCGGTTGTAGTGGCGATCTGGCGATACATCTCGCTCGGATCTGTTGTCGCTACCGCGGCTTTCCCCATCTTGGTCTACCTGATGAAGCATCCCCCAATTCAGTTGGTGTACGGCGCCGGGGGTGCGGCCCTCATCATTATCCTGCGTCATCATGCCAACATCGCCCGGCTGCTCAAGGGGACGGAGAATAAGCTGGGGCAGAAGAAGGCAGTCGGCAGTGGGCAGTAGGCAGATGGCCTGGTGCGGAGTCAGTCGGCCGGTGCCAAACATTTCTGACTGAGCTGAGAACAGATGGCTGATAACTGAATCCTCAACATGAAAAAAATTGCCATTATAGGGGCAGGGAACTGGGGCACGGCGCTTGCCGCAACGCTGGCCAGGACCGGCCACGCAGTGTCGCTATGGGCCTACGAGCCGGAGACCGTCGAGAGCATACGGCGCCGGCATGAGAACGCGCTTTTCATGCCCGGCGTGGAGCTTCCGGCAGGTATCGCGGCCACGAACGATCTGGGCGAGGCGCTGGAGCAGACGGAGATCGTGTTGTCGGCCATGCCCTCACATGTGTGCCACGCCCTCTACGAGAGAATGGTTAGCTATCTCAGGCCGGAGATGGTTTTTGTGAGCGCCACCAAGGGCCTCGAAACAGAACAAGCAATGCGCATGAGCGAGATTATCGAGAGCGTGGTGGGACGGCGCTTTGCCCCAAGATTGTGTGCGCTCTCCGGGCCCAGCTTTGCCAAAGAAGTGGTGCGCGGCGATCCCACCGCGCTGGTGGTGGCCTCGCGAGACCGCGCCGCAGCCCAGTTGGTGCAGAAAGAGTTTTCCTCGAAGACACTGAGGATTTACACTTCGAGTGACGTGGTAGGCGTCGAAATCGGCGGGGCGGTCAAAAACATCATTGCGCTCGCGGCGGGTGTTATTGCCGGGTTGGGGTTTGGACATAACCCCACGGCCGCGCTCATTACCCGCGGACTCGCAGAAATATCCCGTCTTGCCTATGCCTGCGGAGCGCGGCGCGAGACCTTGGCGGGGCTGGCGGGCATGGGGGACCTCGTCCTCACTTGCACGGGCGACCTGAGTCGAAACCGGATGGTGGGTGTGGAATTGGGGCGCGGGCGCAAGCTTCCGGAAATCATCGGCTCGATGCGCATGGTGGCAGAAGGCGTCAAAACAACCTATGCGACCGTAGGTTTGGCACGACGATGCCAAGTCGAGATGCCGATCACAACCCAGGTGCACCGGCTTCTGGAGGGGCAGATCACTCCTGGCCAGGCCATTCGTGAGCTAATGGAACGGACCTTGAAAGACGAGTAGCTGCTGGCTCAACGCGGCAGATGTCACGCTTGCGCGCCGGAGCGGACGACCTTGGGGACCGCCGGCGGCGCGCAGCCGGTGCGTTCAAGGCGCAAAGGCACTTCGGCGAGCTCAGTTCTTGGCCACGGAGCCGGCCGAGGCGCAGAACTGATCGAAGGCGTGAGTGAGATCGTGGGCGATCTCTTCCGGCATGCGGCCTTCGATATCGTGCCGTTCCAACATGTAGAGTAGTTTGCCGTCGCGGAGCAAGGCGATGGACGGGGAGGAAGGTGGGTAGTCTGCAAAATAGCTACGCGCTTTCGCTGTGGCTTCCTGGTCCTGTCCGGCAAACACCGTGGCCAGGACGTCGGGTCTAGCACCGCGCGACAACGCATAAGCTACCGCCGGCCTGGCACGGCCCGCCGCGCATCCACAAATTGAGTTTACGACGACCAGCACCGTGCCTTTGGAGTTGCCCAGTAAAGCATCCACCTCCGCGGCGGAACGCAACTCCTGGAAGCCGATGCGTGTCAATTCCTCCCTCATGGGTTGAACGAATTCCTCGAGATACATCATGCTGCGCCTCCCTGATGAATTGGGATTCGGATTCTCGCCCTGAGCTTCCGAACACTTCAGATTATATCACACCGGTACCGGCCCGCCGGCAGGGGGGACGGCGGCGGTCCGCCTGACACCAGCATATCGTCAACCGATCACCCGATGGGCGGTGTTAGAATAGCAGTCATATCTAACGGAGGACATTTATGTCTGTCATCAAAGTTGGGAAATCCGCCCCGCTCTTCTCGCTGGCCAGCACCGACGGCCGGAATCATTCCTTGGCGGAGGGACTAAAGCACGGTCCCGTGCTTGCGGCCTTCTTCAAAGTTTCCTGTCCCACTTGCCAGTATACTTTCCCGTTCTTAGAGAGGATCTACAAGCAATTGAGCTCGGCAGGTGCGCAAATTTGGGGAATCGCACAGGATGGGGTGAAGGATAGCCAACGGTTTGCTCGTGATTATGGGGTCACGTTCCCGATCCTCATTGACGATCGCCCCTACCGCATCTCGCGAGAGTACGGGCTCGAGTATGTCCCCTCGATATTTCTGATCGCGCCCGATGGTTCGATCAGCATCGAAAGCGCAGGCTTCGTCAAACGGGATCTGGTAGCGGTTCGGCAATCGCTTGAGGAAACTCTTTCTGCGCCGGAGGGAGAGCTTTTCTCGCTTCAGGAAAGCGTCCCTGAATACAAGCCGGGTTGAGGATCGAGAAACTAGGCTTGGGTCAAGCCTGCAATCCCTACCTTCCCATCTGCCGGGCTTTGTCGAGGATGGCCGGCCGGGCGCCTTCCATAGTCTCTCGCAGGTCCTGGTAGCGCAGCGTGCGCTGTTCGAACGTACGCCGCTCGAGTGCGGTCAGAAAACGCGACTGAAACTCCTGGAAGTAGGCGCCGTACAAATGGTAGCTGTCGGCTTGATGGCAGTAGCGGCCTACCCTTACGGGCCTCCCGCAGAGCGCTGAAACCCGGCTGGCGATCTTCTGTTGAAGCTGCACCAGGGCGAAGATGTTCATGAACGCGGCCTTGTAGGCGTCGTTGGAGCGGAAGCGAACGTTCATGCAGAGTTGAAGAGTCGAGGAGTCAGGAAATCGAGAGTCGAAAGTCTCGCTGTTCGATTTTTCGACTCTTTGACTCCTCGACTCTTCGACGATCCTACACCAGATACTCTGCATACAAGCGGGGTCGTAGCAATCGTTGTCCTCCCAGACCTTCCAGGTCACGGCCTGGGCGCGGCGCGTGTACGGGGTTTGCGCCAGCTTTTGGCACAACGTCTCGATCTGGTCGAACGGGCGAAGAGTTGGAACCGTGTAAGCGAAAAGCCGCTGGTGATAAGTGTACTCCCAGCGCGTATCGCCGGGGTCGCGAGTATCGCGCACCAGATGGTCCTTGATGCCCTCGCAGACTTCCATCACATATTCTTGTAAGTCCTCGGGCCCGCCGGGGAAGTCTTTGTGAATCATCGGCTCCTTGAGCGGATCGGAAATGGTGATGGTCATCGTGGCGTCTTTGCTGGGCGGGTCATCGGGTTTGTCGTACTGCGTCTTCACGTCGCAGCCGCACCTGTAAAGCAACGCCAGCGATTCTTCCCAGGCACGCGCGATGCAGTCCGCTTCAACATGTAGAACCGGTATGCCGTTCATAGATACCCTCGTATTATCGAAAATCGATTGCCGATTGAGAGCGGCAGGCGCTTGCAGTTGGCAGTCGATAATCCGCATTCAACAAAACGTAGTAGAATAGCAGAAGCTGAGGTGAGGGATGTCTCGACATTTCACCGTGATTTTCGAGAAAGAGGAGGAAGGGGGATACCACGTTTTCTGTCCCGTGCTGCCCGGCTGTCATGCGCAGGCCGAGACCATTGACGACGGCTTGCGTAACATTCGGGAAGCCATTCAGCTTTATATCGACAGCCTTGTCGAAGATGGCCTGCCGGTGCCATTGGAACCTTCGGCCGTCTCGGCAAAACTCTTGTCCAGCAGAGCGAGGGCCTGATCGACGTCGGCCTTTGAAATATTCAGTGGTGGGGACATGCGGATCACGTTGCCGTACAGCCCGCCCTTGCCCAGCAGCAGACCGTTAGTCCTGGCTCGCTCCATGACGAGGTTGGCGGCTTCTGTTGCCGGTTCCTTGGTGCGGCGATCCTTCACCAATTCCATCCCTTGCATCAAGCCCATGCCGCGAACGTCCCCGATGAGCGCATTTTTCTCCTGGAGAGCTTTGAGTCCCTGGTTTAGATGATTTCCCACGGCTTCGGCATTATCCATTAGCCGCTCTTCCTCGATCAGGTCAATAGTGGCTTTAGCCGCGACGCAGGTCACGGGATTGCCGCCAAAGGTCGAGATCGTGAGGCCCTTATAGGCGTCGGCAATTTCGGGCCGCGTGAGAGTCAGTCCGACAGGAACCCCGTTGGCCATGCTCTTCGCGGCGGTGATGATATCCGGCTCGACTTCCCAGTGTTCGATGCCCCACCATTTCCTGCCGGTGCGGCCCCACGCGGTCTGGACTTCGTCGGCTATGAAAAGGCCGCCATAATTGCGCACGATGTTCGCGACTATCTTGAAATAGCCCGGCGGCGGAACGATGAATCCGCCCAGGCCTTGAATGGTTTCCGCAATCATACCCGCGATCTGGCCGCTCGAGGAGGTCTTGATCACCTCTTCGACGTCCTTCGCACAGTGTAGTTCGCAGCTTGGATAGGTAAGCCCGTACGGACAACGGTAGCAATACGGTCCGGGGGCGTGCACGATCCCATAAGGAATCACGCCCGCCTTGCGCCAGGTGTGGAGTCCCGTGAGCGACTTGGCCAGTTGAGAGTGGCCGCTGTATCCGTGGCGCAACGCCACCATTTCATAGTTATCCGTGTACGTGCGCGCCGTGGCGATAGCCACCTCATTCGCTTCCGTACCGCTGTTCGAAAAATAGCTCTTCTTCAACCTGCCCGGGGCAATCTGCGCGACCTTCTCGGCAAGCGTCACCAAGGCTTCTGTCAGGAAAAGGGTGGAGGTGTGCTGGACGCGGTCGATCTGCGCCTTGATCTTCGCCGTGACTTTTTCGTTCGAGTGCCCTACGCTGATGGTGACGATCCCGCCTAGAAAATCGAGATATTGCTTGCCATCCAGGTCCCACACGTACTCGCCCTTTGCATGGTCGATCACCAGCGGGTCTCTGAAATAGGTCGTGACACAGTTGAAAACGTACTCTTGCTTTTTGCGAACGATTTCGTCCTTAGTCATCTCAGTCCCGGAGTTGACAGCCGAACGTCATTGAACTGTTGGAAAGCATCCATCGTGCTCACTTGGGTTGCTCTCCGGAGCGCGAGCAGTCCCCTCGGTTCAAGTGGCAGCGGGCATTGCGACTCAGGATAGTCACGCGACTGCCGAGAGCGCTTTTTCGACGGCCCTCGGCAGTTCGATGGGGAGGAAAAAATCTTGGGGATATAGGTAGTCCTCTCCCGACTCATCGATGACCCGGACCAGTTTATGGCGTGCGGCGCCGCTATCGGGAACCGTCTGGTAAATTTTCCGCAGCGCTAGCGACACCTCGTAGCCTTCGTTCCGGACACAGACGACGAATTCGTTCGTGCGCCTAGTCACTTTGCTTGCTCCCACAGCTGTTTGACCCTTAATTCTCTCCTCCCAATTCCATGCGCTTCATACCAGTGCAACTCAGCTTCACTTATCGTACCATCGGCGAGGCGGATTTTGCCGATTCCTTTTAGCTTTCGCCAGCGGCCGGATCCATAGCGCTTTCTGAGGCGGCCAACGTCGCGAATCGAGCTTCCCGCCGCAATGAGTTCGATTTTTGAAATCGGGCCAAGAAGCTCGAACCACATGACGATGCGACCTACAGGGACACCGGGTTTCCAAAGCCTGTGACGGTTGAAACTGACCACGGACGATCGACCAGGGGCCGGTTTTCATGTGCTGACCGTCAACTGCTGACCCGTTCACCCTTCACATACTTATCCAGCCACTCCAGCACGGTCTTGTACCAGAGTTGGCTGTTCTGCGGCTTCAGCACCCAATGGCCTTCATCGGGGAAGTAGAGCAGGCGCGAGGGAATGCCACGGCGCTGCAGGCTGGTGAAGAGTTGAATGGCCTGGCTTTCAGGCACGCGGAAGTCGAGCGCTCCGTGCACGATCAGCATAGGCGTCTGGATGTCTTGCACGTAATTCGAGGGGGAAGTCTTCTCGTAAGCCTCGCGCCTCGTCCAAGGCGGCCCTCGGTGTTCCCATTCGTCAAACCAGATCTCCTCGGTTTCTCCGTACATGCTGCGCGAGTCGTAGACGCCGTCGTGGGAGACAAGCGCCTTGAAGCGATGCGTGTGGCCCGCGATCCAGTTGATCATGTACCCGCCAAAGGATGCGCCGGCTGCGCCGATGCGATTCTTGTCGACGTACGGCAAATTCTCCAGGTAATCGGTTGCCAGCATCAGGTCCTGGTAGCAGGCGCCGCCCCAATCGCCCGAGATCTGCTCGACGAATTTTTGGCCATATCCGGTCGAGCCGTGGAAGTTGGTCATGATCACGACATATCCGTGGGAGGCGAACATCTGGGCGTTCCAGCGATAGCTCCAGGAGTCGTCCCAAGCGCTTTGCGGCCCGCCATGTACCAAGACCAGGGCGGGATATTTCGTGCTCGGGTCGAAGGCCGGAGGCTTCACGAGCAGGCTCTGGATTTCGGCGCCCAACGCGCCCTTGGTCATCACCGATTCAGCGGGGTTCATGTCGAGTTCGCCTAGAACTGCGTCGTTCGCGTGCGTCAGTTGCAGCGGGGATCCACCTGAGACGGCAGAGCGGTAGATTTCAGGGGGCTGCGTGGTGCTGGCCCGGGTCAGCACCAGGGACCGGCCGTCCGCCGTGACTGCCACCTCATCATTCATGCCGTCGAGGATTTTTTCAACCTTGGGCTGGCGGACGGAGGTCTTGAAGACCGGTTGGCGAGAACTTTCCGGTGCAGTGAAATAGATGGTGTCGCTGTCGGGCGCCCAGGCAAAACCCGAGACCCATTGATCGAAGCCCGCCGTCAACTCCTTGACCGTTTCAGTCTGGCGATCATAAACGCGCAGGCGCACAAGGTCAGATTCATAGCCGTCGCGCGCCTGCGAGGTGTAGGCGATGTATCGTCCGTCCGGCGAGTATTGGGGTGATGCATCGGATCCGGGATTAGCTTTGGTGATGTTTTTTGCTTCACCCCCCTTGGCGCTGACCAGGAACAGATCGTTGTTGGTGGACCAGGCGACGCGCGAACCGCCCATGCGGTTGGACGTGAAACAGACTTCCGAGCCATCGGGCGAGACATCGTAGCCATCGGGCGCTCCGAGAAACCAAGTGGGCGAGTCAACGGCGCCCGGCGTCAGATCCAGCGGCGTCCCGCCCTGAGCCGAAACGCTGAATAAGTGCGTGTACTTGCCGTCCCGCCATTCGTTCCAGTGGCGAAACAGCAGCTCGTCAATGACCCGTGCTTTCACTTTGCCCTTCTCGGCTTCCTCCAGACGCTTCTTGTTGCACGCGTCGTCGGCGCATTCCGGATACACGTCGGAAGTGAACAGCAGTGTGTCGCTTTTACGCGCCCACGTGACGCCATCCGCCTCGGTCGATATATTCGTGATGCGCCGAGCTTCGCCGCCCTGGACGGGGATGATCCAGACCTGTGACTTGCCTCCGCCACGAGTTGAAATGAACGCGATGGATTGGCCGTCCGGCGACCAACGGGGCCGCGAGTCCGAGCCGTCACCCGTGGTCAGTTGCTTGGGCTCTCCGCCCTCAATGCGAATCAGCCAGATGTGGTTGACGACTTTATTGGCCTCAAGATCAACCGCGCCTTGCACGTACGCAGCCCAGCGCCCGTCGGGCGATACTTGTGGGTCTGAGATTCTCTGCATCTTCATCAGGTCGTCGAAAGTGATTGGACGTTTCGCATTCGCCACATTGCCCCCCAATAACACGCAGAGTGTTACAGCCCACAAAAATAACCCTTTCATAAGACAGCCCCCGTTAATGTGACCGTTTCCTTTGGTTGAACCCAATACTTATACCAGACGCGCAGTAAAAGTGCAGAAGCATTTACGCAGGGCGGCCCGTGTGGCCGCCAACGCGCCGTCACGGGGCAAACCCTAAGAGGGGAAGGGAGCGGCGTTTTTCCTCTGCCAGCTATTTGGTGGAGGCAGTCTTAGGAAAACAATGCTAGCCCTTCCCAAAAAGGTCGAATTCTGCGCGAAAGGCGCGCATTAAGCGCCGGAATTGCCTCGCTCTTCGGTTCGTTTTAGCTTCGTTTTGCGCCACGTGTCCTGTGTTTTCAATGGTATAGTGGCTTCGTTCGTATTATTTCATATCAGTTCCGGTCGCCTGGATCCCCACCGCCGGACCCCCTTCCACTTAGCCTCGCAGTGACGTGGCCTCCAACGCTAATTGCGACAGCGCTTTCTCAGTGACCATAACTATAGCCTACCGCTGGTCGAGGGGTTTGTCAAGCAAAAAATGCGAGGGCCGGACGACGAGGCCCGCGGCGGCGGCGAGCCTCCGCTGTCGTTCGTCAAAAGAGTAGAAGACATCAGGCCGAAGCAGAACTGCCGATGCCACATGGAGGATGTCCAAGCTTCGCGTACCAGCTTTAACAGTGTGCGCCCGGGAGAGCCTGCGAGCGAGCACAAAGAGTTCTGTAGGAAGGCCTTCGATCCTGATGACGCCTCCGCGCAGGTCTTGCATGAACTCTCCCAGGACGGCACGTGCTTCTCGGGCGCTAAACTCTCTGTGGAATACGCGAAGTTCAAGCGCATTAGTGAACTCCAGTTCGGTGAGGGGAGTGACAACGAAGACCGGCTTATTTCTCCTCACTTCTGCGATCGCAGCGGCGGTGTGAGGATCACTGCCATAAAGAGAAACGAGAAAGCTGGTGGCAGCGTAGGCGATCAATATCGGTCTCGATCTGAAGCCAGGAGCTCGGCGCCGGTTCTGGAGACGATCTTGTCGCCGAAGATCCTCTTGCGCCGTGCGGCAAAATCGGGGTAGGTTCCTGTTTTGGGGCCCATCGGAAGCAAACGAGCGATAACACGCTTGCGTTTGCGAATCTCAATGGACTCGCCTTTCTGCAAACGCGACTCGATTTCCGCGAAGCGGTAGCGAAGGTCCCTGACCGTTGCAGTCGTCATGTGATACATACTAGCATCACATCGGTGCGTCGGTCAAGCGTCCCTTCAGTCCTACCTCTTGATTCTCGCCGAGCCGCCTTTCATCACGTGCTTTACTTCCTCCCAGGTCACCATGCTGGTGTCGCCGCGGGTGCTTTGCAGCAAAGCGCCGTGGGCCGCGCCCAGATTCACCGCCTCTTGCGGCGTCATGCCGGCCAGAAAACCATAAATCACGCCGCTGCAAAAGCCGTCGCCGCCGCCCACCCGGTCCTCGATCTCCAGCCCTTCGTAGCGCGTGGACTGATAAAAGCCGCCATCGTAGTAGAGAATCGCCGACCAGTTATTGACCAGGCCGCTGACGACCTCGCGCAACGTCGTCCCCACAGCCTGAATGTGCGGGTATTTCGCTACCACCCGCGACACCATGCGCTGGTAGCCCTCGACGGGCAGCTTTTTGAGCGACTCGTCCACTCCCTCCACCTGAAAGCCCAGCACTTTCTGGAAGTCTTCCTCATTCCCGATCAGGACGTCGATGAAAGAAACCAGTTCGCTGGTGACCGCGATTGCTTTCTGACTCGACCAGAGCTTGCTGCGAAAGTTCAAGTCATAGCTGACCACGGCGCCGGATTCGTGCGCCGCCTGCATCGCTTCTCTCACTACCGCGGCGGACGAATCGCTGAGGGCCGTGCAAATACCTCCGGTATGAAACCAGCGCACGCCGCGTCCGGAGAAGATCCGCTTCCAGTCGACGTCGCCGGGCTTGATATGAGCGGCAGCCGAGTAGCCGCGATCATACATCGTGACGCTGCCGCGCACTCCAATACCCACTTCGGTGAAGTTCAAGCCGATGCGGTCGGCCTTGCCGACCCCGTCGTAGGGCGCCCAGACAACGTGGCCGATGTCCATGCCGGAAGCGCGCGCGTGGTTGCGGATAAACCAGCCGAGGGGATTATCCACCAGTCGCGACACCCACGCCGTGCGCAAACCGAGACGGCTGAGCGCATAGCTGACGTTATACTCTCCGCCGCCCGCCCAGGCTTCGAAAACGGGCGTGAGTTCAATGCGCTGATGGCCCGGCGGGCTAAGCCGAATCATGCATTCGCCAAAGCTCAGCACATCCAGTTGGCACTCGGCTGCAGCACGAAGTTTCAAAGGCATGGGAATCTCCAACAGGCAAAAGTTGATGACATCCGGTTAGTCGCCGTAAAGGTATCAGGAACGAAAGGACCCTCTCGCCCTGACGCCAGGAGACCGACATTCTCCGTTTACTTGTCCCACTCAGTATGGAACTTTCCCTCTTTGTCAATTCGACGGTAAGTGTGCGCCCCGAAGTAGTCGCGCTGCGCCTGGAGCAAGTTTGCCGGCAAGCGCTTAGAGCGGTACGCGTCGAAGTATGCCAGGGTGTTGCTGAAGGCCGGAATGGGCGTGCCCGATTCGCTGGCGGCCTTCACGACACGACGCGCGCTGCCGGCCGTTTTGTTGAGCAACTTACTGAAATAAGGCGCCACCATCAGGTTTTTCAAGTCAGCCTGAGACTGGAAGGCGGCACGGACGGGATCGAGCAGCTTGGCGCGAATGATGCACCCGCCTTTCCAGATGCGCGCGATCTCATCGAACTTCAGGTTGTACTTGTACTCTTGCGAGGCAAGCCGCAGTTGCGCAAAGCCTTGCGCGTAGCAGCCGATCACCGTAATCCTGTAGGCGTCGCGCAGTTGGCTGAGGAACCGTTTCTTGTCGCCGGCAAACTTCCTGCCCGGTCCGCGCAAGATCTCCGAGGCCGCCACGCGTTCCTCTTTAGCTCCTGAGAGGATGCGCGCGATGACCGCAGCCGTAAGAGTCGGCACGGGCACGCCTAATTCCAGGGCGTCTTGCGCGGTCCACTTGCCCGTGCCCTTCTGCTCGGCGGTATCGAGGACGAGGTCAACGAGAGGCTGGTTCGTTTCCGGATCGATTTTCCCCAGCACCACGATGCTGATTTCGAGAAGAAACGAGCCAAGGTCGCCGTTGTTCCAATCCGCGAAGACGTCGCGGATCTCGGGTCCCGACATTCCGAGCACGTTTTTCAAAATGTCATAGGCTTCGCAGATGGTTTGCATGATGCCGTACTCGATGCCGTTGTGAACCATCTTGACGTAGTGGCCGGCGCCGCCGGGCCCCAGGTAAGTGCAGCAAGGGCCGTCGCTGGTTTTGGCGGCCATACTGGTCAGGAGGGGTTCGAGGTGGCGATACGACTCTTCGAATCCGCCCGGCATCAACGAGGGCCCGTGCAAGGCGCCCTCTTCGCCGCCGCTGACACCCATGCCGAAGAAACGCAGGCCGGAGGCTTCGAGTTCTCGCGCGCGCCTCTCCGTATCCTTGAAGTACGAGTTACCTCCGTCGATCAGGATGTCTTCAGGGGTCAAGTAGGGCTTCAAGGTTTCGATGACGGAGTCCACCGGCTTGCCGGCCGGCACCATCATCCAGATGCGGCGCGGAGTTTCAAGCATGTCGACAAACTCCTGCCACGTGCGCGCCGTCGCGATGCTGCCTGCGCTCTCCTGGCCTACATTCTCCGCCTTGGCGGTGTCCAGATCGAAGCCCGCCACCGAGAAGCCCTTGCTATGGGCATTGAGGCCGAGGTTTTTTCCCATCACGCCGAGCCCAATAATTCCGAGGTGTCGTTTGTCCACGCTATCCCTCCTTGGCCAAATAGGTCGAGTAGTGAATCATATCAGAAGGTGTGGTTATAATGGTGATTGCCCTGTGTCCAAGCAAGCGATCCTGGCATCTAAGTTAAAATGCGGCGTGAGGAACGGGGCCTACAATTAAATAGTGACTGAGCGAAGTTTGGACTCAAGCCTGCTCATACCGGGAGGACTAATCCTTTGGACAGCCAGACCGAAGTCAATGAGAAATCCGCCGCCGCGGCCATTCAACTCGACCAACTCTGTATCAACACGATCCGATTTTTAGCCGTCGATGCCGTGCAGAAAGCAAACTCCGGGCATCCCGGGTTACCCATGGGCGCTGCCCCGATGGCCTACCTGCTTTGGACGCGCTTCCTGCGCTACAATCCGCACAATCCGCATTGGCCCAATCGCGACCGATTCGTGCTTTCTGCCGGGCATGGCTCGATGCTCCTCTACAGCCTCCTTTACTTAACTGGATATGACCTGCCGCTCTCCGAGTTGCAACAATTTCGTCAGTGGGGAAGCAGGACGCCGGGCCATCCTGAATATGGATTGACGGCGGGCGTTGAGACCACCACCGGCCCCTTGGGCCAAGGCTTCGGGAACGGTGTGGGTATGGCGATCGCGCAAAAGTACCTGGCGGCACATTTCAACCGCCCGGGACACGAAATCGTCAACTACAAGATTTATGGAATCGTCAGCGACGGCGACCTCATGGAAGGCGTAGCCTCTGAGGCGGCGTCACTGGCTGGCCACCTGGGGCTGAACAACCTGATCTACTTTTACGACGACAACCACATCTCGATTGAAGGTTCGACGCACTTAGCCTTTACTGAGGATCGCGGGGCCCGCTTCGAAGCTTATGGTTGGTTTGTCCAGAGGCTGGCGAACGGAAATGATCTCGAAGACATCGACGAGGCCATTCGCGCCGCGCAGGCAGAGAAAGAACGCCCCTCCGTTATTATGATCCGCACCCACATCGGATATGGCAGTCCCAATAAGCAGGACACCGCCGAGGCGCACGGCGCCGCACTCGGTGTGGAAGAGGTGAAGCTGACCAAGCAGAACTTGGGCTGGCCGCTGGAGCCGAACTTCTACGTTCCCGAGGAAGCGCTCGCCCATTTCCGCCAGGCGATTAAGCGCGGCGAGACGGTCGAAGCTGAATGGCAGGGCCGGCTCGAGGAATACCGCCAGGCCTATCCGGAACTGGCGGCGGAGTGGGATCGTTTCGCAGCGCGCCAACTGCCCGAGGGTTGGACCGCCAGGCTGCCCACCTTTAGTTGGACCGAAAAACCTATGGCGACGCGCCAGGCTTCCGGCAAAGTCCTGAATGCGCTTTCGCCCGTCCTGCCAACGCTTCTGGGCGGGTCGGCGGACCTTGCTCCTTCGACGGACACGCTGATTAAGGGCGAGAAGGACTTCGGCAGGGGGGAATACGGGGCGCGGAATTTCCATTTCGGAGTGCGTGAACATGGCATGGGCTCGATCCTAAATGGCATGGCACTGACGGGGCTAATTCCCTACGGCGCGACCTTTTTCATCTTTTCAGATTATCTAAGACCGAGCCTGCGGCTGGCGGCGCTCATGAAAGCCCATTCCATTTTCGTCTTCACGCACGACAGCATCTTCCTCGGCGAGGATGGGCCGACGCACGAGCCCATCGAGCACCTTGCCGCGCTTCGAGCCATCCCTCACCTCAGCCTGATACGGCCTGCGGACGCGAATGAGACGTCGGTGGCGTGGCGCGTGGCCATCGAGCAGCGCGAAGGCCCGGTGGCGCTCTGCCTGACGCGCCAAACTCTGCCCATTATCGATCGCAGCAAATACGCGGCGGCGGAAGGCTTAGCCAAAGGCGCTTATGTGCTGGCGGAGGCGAAAGGAAAATCGCCGGAGCTGATCCTGATTGCCTCGGGCTCGGAGGTGGCGCCGGCACTCGAGGCTTACCAAAAGCTGACTGACGAGGGTGTGCCAGTGCGACTGGTGAGCATGCCTTCCTGGGATCTTTTCGAGAAGCAGCCGCAGTCTTATCGCGATGAGGTTTTTCCGCCCAGCGTGACAGCGCGGTTGGCGATTGAGGCGGCGACGCCTTTCGGCTGGGAGCGTTATGTGGGAGGCAAGGGAGAGGTAATTGGAATAAACCGTTTCGGGGCTTCGGCTCCGTTGAAAGTACTGTTGGAGAAATTCGGCTTCAACGCCGCGAACATCGTCGAGCACGCGCATAAGTTGCTAGGGGCTAAGAGCTAGAATTGTGCTTCTCATTGGAGCGAAGCGCGCTACGCGCAAGTCGTCATGCTGAGCGCGGCGAGGGGGAGCTGTAGTCTGTCGGCGGTCCATTTTGGACAGGTGGAAAATGGTTTGAGGGTGGGGTCAAACATGGCTGAAACCACATTGCTGAGCAATCCTTTGGCGGAGGGCATTCGGATTCACCGCTCGCCCCAGCCGTGCGCAATGGTGATCTTCGGAGCTTCCGGCGACCTGACGAAGCGAAAGCTGATTCCTGCCCTCTTCTACCTGACGCGCGAGCGCATGTTGCCGGCCGGGTTTTCGGTCGTCGGCTGCGCGCGGACGCCGGGTAGCGACGATAGCTTTCGGGATGAGATGGGACAAGCCGTTAAGACGTACTTGAAACTGACCTCGGAAAGCGATGCCTTTGTAGAGGGATTCAGCAAGGGCATCTTCTATGTCGCGGAGGACTTCGGCGACCCTGCGGCCTACGGACAATTGAAGAATTTGCTGGACCGCCTGGACCAGGAAAGAGGGACCTCCGGCAACCGTCTCTTCTACCTGGCCACCCCGCCTAGTTTCTTTCCCGTGATCGTTAAGCATCTTGGCGCAGCGGGGCTGGGCAAGCCGAAATTCCCCGGACAATCGTGGACGCGCATCATTATCGAGAAGCCGTTCGGGCGGGACCTGTCCGGCGCCCGAGAGTTGAACCGGGTGGTGACCGAGGTCTTCAACGAAGAACAGGTTTACCGCATCGACCATTATCTCGGCAAAGAGACGGTCCAGAA
>Ga0187781_10001906_pt1 | contig 15856 bp, 13 predicted proteins | sample 0715_SJ02_MP02_2_FD_132447 | JGI IMG/M metagenome (GOLD analysis project Ga0187781, IMG submission 132447) | Tropical peat soil microbial communities from peatlands in Department of Meta, Colombia - 0715_SJ02_MP02_20_MG | ecosystem: Environmental > Terrestrial > Soil > Wetlands > Peat | place...
CCAAGACCGTCGCTAGCCTGCTGCCCCGCAGCGCGCTCGAGGTCGTGCTCTGGATCGCGGTTTCAATCACGGCCGGATTCTGCGAGGAGGTTGCCTTCCGCGGCTATTTGCAGCGCCAGTTCCATGCCCTGACCACCAACCTTGGCGTCGCCGTCATCGCTCAGGCATTGGTATTTGGCCTGGCCCATAGCTATCAAGGTTGGAAAGCGGTTGTCGTCATCACCGTTCTCGGCGTTCTCTATGGAGCCCTGGCCCTATGGCGCCGCAACCTGCGCGTCAACATTGTCTCTCACGCCTGGAGCGACATCTTTGAAGGATGGCTGAAACAGCTGATCTGGAGATGACGGGATGAGAAGCCGTTGGGATTATCTCTGCTTCTCAATTGTCGTCGGCGGTTCACTTCTTCCCAAATAAATTGTCTACCACGCCGCGCCCCACCGCCCCTCCGACCCCGCCCACAATGCCGGGCACGAACGCAATTATCGATTGCGCAATCTGAGCCGGGTACGGTTTGAAGGGAAAAAACTTAAAGGCCAGCCACTCGACCGCCGGAACCAGCAGGCAAACAATCAGAATCCACCGCCAGGACCTCCGCGGCCTCATGAAAGCAACGACCATGCACCCGCAAAACACAAGCATCGACGTGAGAGAGATCTCGCTGAACCTCATATCGACCCATGCGGACCCGACGCCGAAGATCACCGCCAGCGCGTAACACACGGCATCGCCTTTCGCCTCGCTGTCGGGAAGCAGCCTGTCCTGCTCACTCGCCATCTGCCAATCTTAGTGGATACGTATCGTACGGGGCGGACACTGTTTGCGAGCTGCGAACCTCACATTGCGCCGCATGCAATGCCATCGCTGCCCGGTTTGAGTAGATGTGGAACATAAACTCGACTGTCATCCTGGGCGAAGCGAAGGACCTGTGCATTTTGTCGACGGCACAATACCTGTTGCCTTGCAGAGTGGACTTATGCCCCTAATTTCCCAACCGTTCGCTATGAGTACGTGTAGAACCCGCGCCCGCTTTTCCGCCCCAGCCAACCTGCATCCACCATCTTGATGAGCAGCGGACAAGGGCGGTACTTCGGATCGCCCAGCCCGTTGTGCAGGACGCGCATGATAGCGAGACAAACATCCAGGCCGATGAAATCGGCCAGGGTCAGCGGCCCCATCGGGTGCGCCATCCCGAGTTTGAAAACCTCGTCGACAGCTTCCGGGGTCGCTACGCCCTCCATCACGGCAAACATAGCCTCATTGAGCAGCGGCATGAGCACGCGGTTCGAGACAAAGCCCGGGGCGTCATTCACGTCCACCGGCGTCTTCTCCAGCTTGACCGCTAGATCACGCACCGTTTCGTACGTCGATTGCGAGGTCGCCAGCCCACGAATCACCTCAACCAGCTTCATCATCGGCACGGGATTGAAAAAGTGCATGCCGATCACCTTGTCCGGGCGCGTGGTGTGGGCTGCGATTTTGGTGATGGAAATTGAAGACGTGTTCGAAGCCAAAATCACTTCCGGCTTCATGATTCGGTCGAGACCGCGAAAAATCTCGGCTTTGATTTCAAATTTTTCCGTCGCTGCTTCAACAATCAGATCGCAACCGGCCAACTTCGCGCGATCCAGCACAGGCGTAATGCGTCCGAGCGCAGCATTCTTATCTTCTGCGCTGATCTTGTTCTTCGCGACTTCGCGGTCCAGGTTCTTGCCGATGGTCGTCACTCCGCGATCCAGAAACCGTTGCTCAACGTCGCACAGCACCACGTTGAATCCGCACCGCGCAAACACATGCGCGATGCCATTGCCCATCGTGCCCGCGCCGATAACACCCACTCGCTGAATTGTCATGTTTTCCTCAGATTAACAAGAGGATGAAATTGGAAAGTAGTGTAGCAAGCATTAAGTTCTGGCTTTAGGCGAGAGGACGGACGCCACGTCCGTCCCCTCATGATCCGGCCCCCTCTATTTTTCCGCCGCGACCTTGATCCTTGTCTCCGCCCGTTGCAGTGCGTCTTCGGCGCGATCGTAATCGATTTCGGGGCTGTTGCTTTTCAGCCGCTCTTCGGCGCGAGCCTTGGCTTTTTGCGCGCGCGGCACGTCGATGTCTTGGGGCCGCTCGCAGGTTTCTGCAAGAATCGTGACTTTGTCCGGCAGCACTTCCGCAAAGCCCCACGCCACGGAAAGGGCTTGCGTCACGCCTTTCGTGCGGTACGTGATCTCCCCCACTTTCAGCTCGGTGATCAGCGGTGCGTGACCCGGGAGAATTCCGAGATAGCCCTCAAGGCCCGGAATCTGCGCCTCCTCGGCGGCCACGTTCTTCACCACCTGCTTTTCCGGAGTGACAATATCGAGTTGGAATGTGTCTGCCACGTTCGTTGTCGGTCGTCGGTCGTTCGTTGTTGGTCTTTGCGACCCGCCGGTCAATCCGCAGAGCCTGCCAACGACTAACGACCAGCGACTGGCGACATTTTCTTACGCTGCTGCCGTCTTCAGCTTCTCCGCCGTCTCCAGCACCTCGTCGATCGTCCCCTTCATGTAGAACGCCTGCTCCGGAATATCGTCGTATTTGCCTTCGACGATGCCGCGGAAGCCCTTGACCGTATCGGCGATCTTCACGTAGCGTCCCGGAGTGCCCGTAAACTGCTCAGCCACATGGAACGGTTGCGAGAGGAACTTCTGGATCTTCCTTGCGCGAGCAACTGTCTGCTTCTGGTCCTCGCTCAACTCATCGATGCCGAGAATGGCGATGATATCCTGCAGGTCTTTATAAGTCTGTAGCGTTTTCTTCACCATCTGCGCTACGTCGTAGTGATCCTGCCCCACGATGCGCGGATCGAGAATGCGCGACGTCGAAGCCAGCGGATCGACGGCGGGATAAATTCCGATTTCCGTCAGCGCGCGCGAAAGCACCGTCGTTGCGTCCAAGTGCGCGAACGTCGTCGCCGGCGCGGGATCGGTAAGGTCGTCGGCAGGCACATAAATCGCCTGTACCGATGTCACCGAACCTTTCTTAGTCGACGTAATACGTTCTTGTAACTCGCCCATTTCAGTAGCTAAGTTCGGCTGGTAACCGACGGCGGAAGGCATACGGCCGAGCAGCGCCGAAACCTCCGATCCTGCCTGTGTGAAACGGAAGATGTTGTCAATGAACAGCAGCGTGTCCGCTCCCTGATCGTCGCGGAAATATTCGGCGACCGTCAGTCCGGTCAGCGCCACGCGCAAACGCGCCCCTGGCGGCTCCGTCATCTGCCCGTAAATCAGCGCAGCCTTCGACTCTTCGGGCTTGCCCGGCTTGATCACGCCCGACTCGCTCATTTCCAGCCACAGGTCGTTGCCCTCGCGGGTGCGCTCGCCGACGCCGGCGAAAACCGAATATCCGCCGTGCTGTTTGGCGACGTTGTTGATCAGTTCCATGATGACGACGGTCTTGCCTACGCCCGCGCCGCCAAACAGTCCGATCTTGCCGCCTTTGAGGAAGGGCTGGATCAGGTCGATGACCTTCACACCCGTTTCGAACATCTCCGCCGTGGTCGATTGCTCGTCGAACGCCGGCGCCAGGCGGTGAATCGGCATTCTCTTCTCGAACGCGACCGGGCCAAGCTGGTCGACCGGCTCGCCGATCACGTTGATGACGCGCCCCAGCGTGCCCCGCCCCACCGGCACGGAAATCGGGCCGCCCTGATCGATGGCCTTCATTCCGCGCACCATGCCGTCTGTAGGCTGCATCGCGACGCAACGTACGCGCCCCTCGCCGAGGTGCTGCTGCACCTCGACAATGACGTCGATGGGCGCCGGCACGGTGAAGCCATCGCTGACGACCCTCAGCGCCTGATAAATGGGAGGCATGGCGGATTCGACGAATTGCACGTCCACCGCCGGGCCTGCGACTTGAATGACGTTTCCAATGTTCTCTGGCATAAATTCAGCTCTTAGCTAGTAGCTCTTGGCCCTTAGCTTGTTCCTTTCGGCTCGGGCGTTCCTGCCCGCTGCTGCGATGCGAAAATCTTTCGTCGTGTAGTGCTAAAAGCTAACGGCTAAGAGCTAACAGCTGCTTTACAATGCCGCCGCCCCGCTGACGATCTCGATAATCTCCTTCGTGATCTTCGCCTGGCGTGCGTGGTTCATAGCCAGTGTCAGCGAATCGATCATCTCCGACGCGTTGTTCGTGGCCGAATCCATCGCCGTCATGCGCGCGGCATGTTCGGCCGCCACCGACTCGAGCAGCGCATGGAAAATCTGGATGCCAATGTACTTCGGCAGAATCGCGCTGAAAAGCCGGTCGGGCTTCTGCTCGTAGATATAATCGACCTGCGCAGTGGCAAACTTCTCCGCTGCCTCATCGATGGCATGCGTATCGGCAGGCCGCAGCCCCACCCCAGCCGTCTTGGCCGCCTCGACTCGCCGTTTCTTCTCTTCCTCTTCTGCCTCTTCGGCCATGCGCACGTCAACTGCGCCAATTTCCTTAATGGGCAGAAGGTGCTCGGCAATCAGTCGCTGCGCAATCACCGATTTGAATTCGTTATAGAGAATGTAAATCCCGTCGATCTCGCCGTTCGTGTAGCGCTCGATGATGCTCTCCGCCAAATTCGAGGCGAAAGCGTGCTCGACTTTGCCCAGAACACCGACGTGCTCGCCAACAATCTGAATGCGGCCGGCGCGAACGGAATCGCGGACGTCGGCGGAGAACTGGGCAGCGCCGCCCGCCTGAACCGACGACACGCCCCCTGCTCCATCTTCAATTTTGTCTCCCGGAGCCGCCGGGTAGCGGCGGCGCATGAAGTCGCGGCCCTTGCGCCCGATGCACTCCACATCGATGTTTTGGCCCGGCTTCGACTCGATAAACTTGGTGACAACTTTCAGGATGTTGGTGTTGAACGCTCCCGCCAGGCCCTTGTCGCCGGTAACAACAATCAGGAGAATGGTCTTCTCTTCGCGCTCAACCAGCAGCGGATGCCGCGGCTCGCCGGTAACGGGATCGTACGCATCGGCGCGCGAAACCAGCGACTTCAGCACATTCGTTAGCATCTGCGAATACGGCCGCGCCGCCAGCGCGCTCTCCTGCGCCCGCCGCAGCTTGGCCGCCGAGACGGTTTTCATCGCCTTCGTGATCTGCCGTGTGTTGATCACGCTGCGGATGCGCCGCCGAATGTCGAGAACGTTAGGCATGTATCAGGTCTCAGCTCTTAGCTTAGCTGTTTGCTCTCTGCCGTCACTTTTTGTCGCCTGATCAAGCTAAGAGCTAATGGCTAAGAGCTAAAAGCTTACTTCGCTACCGCCTGCCTTGAATCCACAAACTGCTGCTTCGCTTCTTTGACCACCTGCGCCATCTGCGCTTTCAGGTTGTCGTCAAGAATCTTCTTCTCCATGATCGTGTTGAACAACCCCGGATTCGTCGTGTCTACATATTGATAAAGGGCCTTTTCAAAATCCCGCACCTCGTCCACCCGCAGATCGTCGAGCGCACCGCTCGTGCCCGCGAAAATGCCGATGATCTGCTTCGAAAATGGCAGCGGCGAAAACTGCGCCTGCTTGAGCAACTCCACCAGCCGCTGGCCGCGATTGAGCTGCTGCTGCGTCGCCTTGTCTAGATCGCTGCCAAACTGCGCGAAGGCGGCCAATTCGCGGTATTGCGCCAGTTCCAGTTTCAGCGTTCCTGCCACCTGCCGCATGGCCTTGATCTGGGCGCTGCCGCCGACGCGGCTCACCGAAAGACCGACGTTCACCGCCGGGCGCACGCCCTGGTTGAACAGGTCGGTTTCCAGATAAATCTGGCCGTCGGTGATCGAAATCACGTTGGTCGGGATGTACGCCGCGACGTCACCAGCCTGCGTCTCAATCACCGGCAACGCCGTCAGCGAGCCTCCGCCGTTCTTGCCGCTCAGCTTCGCGGCGCGTTCCAGCAAGCGCGAGTGCAGATAAAACACGTCTCCGGGATACGCTTCGCGGCCGGGCGGACGCCGCAGCAACAGCGAAATCTCTCGATACGACGCCGCGTGCTTTGAAAGATCGTCGTAAATGCAGAGCGCGTGACGCTTGGTGTCGCGGAAGTATTCGCCCATGGCGCAAGCCGCGTAGGGCGCAATGTACTGCATCGGCGCGGGCTCCGAGGCCGACGCGGCCACGACGATCGTGTATTCCATCGCCCCGGCGTCTTCGAGAATCTTCACCACCTGCGCAATCGATGACCGCTTCTGGCCGATCGCGTTGTAAATACAAATAAGGTTGTTGCCCTTGCTGTTGATGATGGTGTCGAGCGCCACGGCAGTCTTGCCCGTCTGGCGGTCGCCAATGATCAGCTCACGCTGGCCGCGGCCGATGGGAATCATCGAGTCGATGGCTTTCAAGCCAGTGGCCATCGGCTCGCGCACCGGCTGGCGATCAATCACGCCCGGAGCGATGCGTTCCAGCGGGATGAACTTGTCGGTTGTGATCGGCCCTTTGTCGTCGATGGGCTGGCCGAGCGAATTGACGACGCGGCCCACGAGCGCATCGCCAACCGGCACGCTCATGATGCGGCCCGTGCGCTTCACCTCGTCGCCCTCCTTAATTTCGGTGTATTCGCCGAGCAGCACCACGCCCACCTGGTCTTCTTCCAGGTTCATGGCGATGCCGGCCACGCCGTGCGGAAAGCTGAGCAATTCGCCGGCCATGACTTTGTCGAGGCCGTAAACGCGGGCGATTCCGTCGCCGAGCGTGATCACTGTGCCCACCTCGTCGACCGCGATCTTCGACTCGTAGTTCTCGATCTGCTCGCGGATTAATTGCGTAATCTCGTCTGCTTTGATTTGTGCCATAAGAATCAGCTCTTAGCTATTGGCTTTTAGCTGTTAACGCTTTCGTTCTAAACCGTCATTCCCTGCCCAAGCGATCAGCCTTTCATGGCTAAGAGCCAAAGGCTAATAGCTAAGAGCTAGACCTCAACCAATTGCTCTCGAATCCGCTCCAACTGCCCGTTCACCGAACCGTCGTAAATCGTGCTGCCCACCTGCACCACGGCTCCGCCCAGCAGGGATGCATCCTGATGGTAGCGGGCGCGCACCCGCTTGCCGGTCAGCTTCGCAATCTCGGCTTCGAGCGCCTGTTTTTCCGCATCACCCAGTGCTCGCGCGCTCGTCACCTGCGCATCGGCAAACCCGAGCCGCTCGTTCAGTTCCCGTTCCACCTGCTTCACGATCTCGCCAAAAAGCGGCAAGCGGCGGTGATCGGTCAAAACCGCGATGAAATTTCGCACCGGACGCGACCCGCTCATCTTCTGTATTACCGCATCCAGCACCGCCCGCTTCTGCTCGCCCGGGATCGACGGATTCTCCATCACTCGCCGCAACTGCACGCTCTCGCCCAGCAACGCTTCCATCGCGTGCAGTTCGTCGAGCATGTGCCCCGGATCGGCCTTGCTGCCGATGACCACATCCGCAAACGCGCGCGCGTAGGTGCCCACAACCGAGGCCACGTTAACGTCCGCCCTTTCCGCCGTCGCCCGCCAGCTTGGCGGCAAAGTTGCGCACCAGCACCTGATCGGTATTGGAATCGACGTTGATCTGCTTTCGCGCCAGGGCAATCGCTAGGTCCGCCGTGTGCGCCGAGAGCTCACGGCGCGCCAGCTTGGCGGCGGCGGCGATTTCCTGCTCCGCGGCCTGCACCACCTTCTGAATCTCCTCCTCGGCGGCCAGCTTGATTCTCGCGCCCTCGCCCGCAGCCTCCTGCTCAGCCGAGGTTTGCATCGTTCCAATCTCTCCATCCATCTGGCGCAGCCGGTTCTCAATATCCGCCAGCCGTTTGTTCGCGTCCTCGCTGGCTTTGCGCGCTTCTTCCAGAGCCCGGTGGATCGACTGCGTCCGGTTGCGGAATACGCCCGGCACGCTCTTGCCCACAAACCAGATGATCAGAAATGCGATGATGGCAAAGTTCAGCCCGAGCGCCAGCAGATGCGCTCCATGCACACTCAGCCCGGTCAGCTTCGCCAGCTTCTTCACCATCGAGGAGTGCTTCAGGTTGGCGTTCTCTTCTTCGCCTTCAGCCTCGCGCGTCTCTTTGGCAAGCTCGCCGCCAATGCTCGTCGGCTTCGATTCCTCTGGCGCGGACCTTTCCTTCGCCTGAGCCGGTTTTTCCGCTTCCGTCTTTGCTGGAGCCGCTTGCGCCGCCGGAGCCGGTGCTGAGGATTGCGCCTCTGCATGCTCTTGGACGTACCCCAACCCCCGCGCAGGAGACAAGTAGAGAGCTAAGAGCAGCAGCAGGAAAGAGCGAATCAACCTCATCTTGCTGTTCATGCGCCACCGACCTGGCTGGGAGCCGCGACCGGCTTCAACACCGTACGCACAATTTCGCTCGCTAATCCCGCCGCTTCACCTTCCAGCTTCGACATGGCATCCTTCTTATCCTGCTCGATCGAGGCACGGGCGTTTTTCACCTGCTCCTGGGTGCGGGCGCGAGCCTTGTTTACAGCCTCGGTGCGCGACTGATTTGCCGCCTGTCGCCGCGCATCCAGACTCTTGAACACCTTCTGCCGCGCCTCCCGCAGCCGCTGCTCGTATTCGGCGGTGCGCGCTTCGGCGGCGGCGATGTCGGCGCGCGCCTTTTCCATGGCGCCTTCGGTTCGGTTCCGGCGCTCTTTCAGCACTCCGGCGAGTGGCCGGTAGACCAGAAAATTGTAAAGAAGATAAAGAATGCCGAGAAGGAAGACCGTGGGCACGGACCCGAGCAGAAGTTCGCCGAGTTGTCGGAGTGTCTGCTCCATGGCCTCTTAATCATTAGCTCTTGTGATCGCCGGACCGCCGCATCGGACGCGATCCGCAGACCTCATCCCCCCGGCGCTAGTGAGAAGAGCGTTCAATAAAACCAATAAAACTAACATCCTGACGAACACGTGTCAACGACCCGCGTCACCTCACGCCCGAAAAATCTAGCGGTTCTCATGATGAAATAAGGTGCCCGCGCTAAGACCGCGGTTTCGACGAAGGCGGTTCCAAGCAGGATCGAAGGATCCCTCACGTGTCGCCGCCCCAACCCGAGCAAATGCTCAGGTCCTGTCTCGATTTCGCCCCGCTTTTCTCCGCGTCGACAGCAATCCTCGGCGATCTCTGCGGTCAGAGCCTTTCAGCCTCAAATCGGCACACTCCGAATGCTTGCATATTGGCCGAAAATTCAGACTTTAAGCTAGTGGTGCAGTTTGCCACTCACCCTGACTGCCCTCTGTCGGCGTCATCCCGAAGCCCCGCGTTTTCACCAGCGGGGCGAGGGATCTCGCCTGCATCGGGTGTGAGGGTGGCTCAATTAACTAACGCTTGACAAACGTTCCGCGAGGTTTACCATGTATGTATCACCTCCGATCCCTTTCCGGATCGAATGGGCCGAGAGCCAAGGAAACGTCACCGCTTCTTGGCGCCCGGCCCATTTTAATGAGTCATCGGCTATGAGCCGTCAGCCGCCCTGGAAAGAGCAATTGCCGTCACGGCCCTCCTTTTTGACGACCAGGGCGTTTCCGCGGCGAAGAACCGCACCTTAGGAGAGGCGCAGCTGGCTCTGTTTGTCGGGGCCTACTCTGAATTGCCGGGTTTACCTGGCCGGCTGATAGCTGAACGCTGACAGCGGCGTCACCTGACGGTTGACAGCCGATTGCTGATGGATGGTTGCAGCAGCCCGGCAATCTTTTCCAGCAGCAATACCATGCTGATACTGGAATCGACCGCTGCGTCAACCTCGTGGTGGTGGGTCCCGGCGTGCATCACCAGGATTTTTGTCCCGGCATGCGCTTTCTTGACCATGTAGGGCAGATGATGGCGGTCGTCCTTCGACATGCTCGAACCAAGAATCACCAGCTCATAAGCCGCACGCTTCAGTTCCTCCTGAACGGCCTGCCGGCTGGAAGCAGTCGTCACTTCGTGCCCGGCCTTTTTCAGGGCCTCAGTGTGGCTGGCCAGAACGGTTTCGTCACATTCTCCATAAAGGATTTTGATCGATGCCTTCGCAGCTTTCAAAGCGGTAGCCGGCACGTGCCCTCCTTGGGACTCGCTTGCTCTGGAGACGCGATCGCTCCACGCGCACACCCTCGCGTCTCTTCCAATCGAAGCTTAACAATTGACCGGGAACCTTCCGAGGTCACGGAAGATCACGGTCTGAAGGTCCAAAAACAAGGGAGATACAACGCCGCTCCGATAGATAGCGGAGGACGCTAAGCGGCCCTTGGCGCCGCATACACAATGAGTTGCCCCAAGCCCTGGCAAGAACACTACCAAGGCATTGTCTCTCCTCTATGCATGCTGATTCGCGCTGCTGGAGGAAGAGAAAGGTGTATGTGGAGATTCCTTCGCCGTGTAGATTCTGCCATCGTGGGCAATTTTGCGGTACTTAGGGAGGCTCTTTGGATTGTGTGATACCCGACAGTACTGGCGCAACGGCCTAGGGCGGAGCGCCATGCTCCCGCAGGCTCGTCAGGCCGGCATCAAGCTGGTCCAATTCCACCATCTGCGGCGTATACGTGGGCGAGCCGCGTGCGCAAAGGTCACATTCAATCTCAACGTTTTCGCGCGCCAAACTCAATTCGTCTTGGGCCGCTTCGAGATACACGCGGCTCTGGCCTCGATCAAAATGAGCCCTCGAAAGCGCAAAAACCATGCGATAGAGATGTTCCAACGATCGCGTCCGAACCACATTGAGGGCCTGCCGATTGTCCGGGCCCTGCTCGGGAGGCGCGGACTGATTGAGCTGCTGCAGGCGATGGGCGCTATGGGAGAGCATGTCGGTCAGGCTCATGAGCGCCTGCGACCGATCGTCAAGAATACATGGATGGCTAGGTTCTGCAGCTTCCGGTCCTTCGGCAGCGCAGGAGCCTTCCGTGATCTCGTAGAGTATGCGAGATGATAATCGAATGGCCGCGCTCTCCAAAATTAGATCGGCCGTTTTCAGCCTCGCTGTTGGCCTGTCGTGCTGAAGGGAATTCTGATAGGCAGTGGAAAGGGTCCGAATGAGTTCCGGCATATCGTCTTGATTGTTGTTCGTCATGGCATTGGTCCAAGTCGACTGAAGGGAAAAGGCAGCGTCAGGCGGTGTAAGGGCTGGGCAAAAGGTCCAGCCAAATCCGCTGCCTTGGGCGGCGCCGCTGAGAAACAGCGACACAACAGCGATCTGTATTTGTGCGATGCCGACGAAATGAAACCAAGTCTCCAACGATCTTTGCCCTTTTTCGGACACGGCGACGACGCGTCCTCAGACCGGTTGTGTGCAACTTCGATTCCATAAGCAAAAACAGATGTGCAAGCGCGTCTCTCGCATACAGGATTTCTGGTAGGGCGCCGTTCCTGGTCGACTCTGCGCTGAGAATCGCCGCAACCACAGGTTTGGCTCAACCACAGTGCGGGCTACTCAAAGCGATAGCCCGGTTTGGGAGCACAGCGGTAGATGCGCGCCTTGTCGGGATCTCCGCCCGTTTCACAGGCGGCCCAACTTAAGAACAGCGCGGGACCGAGCGGGAAGATGATGGTTTGTCTGTCGAGCTCGGCCTCAATGCTCACGCTCTCGGCTGCGGGGGGCAGGCTGAAGGAAAGGCCTTCGCCAACAACGACGGGATACGACCAGTACTCGATTGGGCTGACCATAGGATGGAAAACCTCGGCTTCCACTAGAAAAGTGGCTGTGTCGGACCAATCGCGCGCCGACACCTGGATGGTGCGGCCGCCCCGGGGCAGATCGCCCTCGATTCTGGTGAACGGACAGGGCCCGGCGATGCACGACGCGCGGACGTCGCGGAACTCGTTGCCGGCCCCCGCGTCGAGCGAAGCTCCGCCGATGGCCGCTTTCCATTTACCGTCGGGTGAGCAGGGATGCTGACCCTTGCAGGGCACGTTGCCCTTGTTTTGAACCTCGAAGGTCTTCACTGCGCTGCCGACGTTGAGCTCGGTCATGCTATTGATCGTGTAGCGCACGCGCACGTCGGTCACGTTCACCCGCGGCTGATTCTCCACCACCGATTTGCCCGGCACTGGCGTGAGGCGCACGACATAGAGGTGGTTGCTGACGGTATCGCGCAGGTCAAGAGGAAGGTATTGCGGGTGCTGGAAGTGCAGAACCAACGCGTGGCCCTTCCGGATTCGTCCGCGCAGCTTAAGGAGAAAGAAGCCAGAGGCATCGGATGTGGCCGGGGACGGAGCCAGATCATCGGCGGCGGAAATGTCAACCCCCGCAATCGGCAACTGCTTTCGCGGGTCGGAATCCTGCACAATGACCGCCCCGCGAAGATAGGTCAGCGCTTCCCGCTGCCAACGGACAAACACCACCAGACCGGCGGCCAACGCCAAGCCGACTAGAGAAACGATGCAAACTGTGATTGCGCGGCGGGTCATGCGTACCTGGTACCGGGTTTACGGCTCGTTGCGACCCTTGTTGAGATGAGGATTGCGCAGCAAGGGTTCGCATAAAATTCCGGCAACGTGGTCGGCTTTCCGCGCATCTATTTGGTGGCCCTTATGCTGGGCTTAGACCGGGAAAACGCCGGGTTCGCTTATCCCTCCGATCGCACCCGGGTTAGTGTGCCACTTTTCGACCAAAGGACGCCCAGGTGGTGAGCGCCGACAGACCAGCATTGTTATCGCGGAGGCAGGTCTTGGGCCAGATTCTCGCAACAGCTTTTTGTTTACCCCTGTCTGACGTTCTCTTTGCTTCAGCCTTCGAGGTAGCGTCTTCTGCCCTCCGGGGCACCGATGCGAAAACGGCGATCGCGGGGGCATCCGCTTTATCCGGCGACGACGATCGCTTTCTCGACGATGTGGAGCATGCCAACTTCCTCTTCTTTTGGGAACAGGGCAGTTCGAAAACGGGGCTGGTCAAAGATCGCTGCAACGTTCAAGGCGGCGACCATGGAATAGCTTCCAGCATTGCCGCGACCGGGTTCGGCCTCACCGCCCTCTGCATCGGAGATCGCCGCGGTTTTGTTCCTCCAGGCGCTGCGCTGGAGCGCGTTCTCGCAACTCTCCGCTTTCTCTGGAAGAAGCTGCCGAATCACCGCGGATTCTTCTATCACTTCGCGAACCCGGAAACCGGGGAACGAATGTTCGACTCCGAGGTCTCTTCCGTGGATACGGCCATTCTCCTGTGCGGGATCCTGACGTGCCGCGAACACTTTCGCCATCCTGCCGTCGCAGAACTGGCCGACCTGATCTTCAGTCGCGTCGATTGGAGCTGGCTCTCGGAAGACACGTCGCTGCTGACCATGGGTTGGACCCCCGAATTGGGCTTCTTGCCCTCGCGCTGGGATTACTACAGTGAGTTAATGATGATCTATCTGCTGGGCCTGGGATCTTCCGCTCATCCCTTGAAAGAGGGCACCTGGATGGCGTGGAAGCGTTTGACGTTCGAATACGACGGGATGCGCTACATCGGGTCGTTTGCGCCGCTTTTTATACACCAATATTCGCAAGCGTGGTTCGATTTCCGCGGCCGGCGCGACAAGTTTGCGGATTATTTCCTGAATTCCGTAACGGCGACGGAAGTCCATCGCCGTTTCTGCCTGGAACTCGGCAAACAATTCCCGGATTACAGCGACGATCTGTGGGGAATCACGGCTTCCGACTCCGAGCACGGCTACGTGGTTTGGGGCGGGCCTCCGGCCACTGGGCCCATCGATGGCACCGTCGTTCCCAGCGCCCCCGGTGGGTCGTTGCCCTTCCTGCCGCCCGCCACCCTCCGCGTCTTGAAGACGATCCGAAACCGTTATCCCCGTGCCTGGAGCAAATACGGATTCGTCAACGCTTTCAATCCCCTCCGAAACTGGTATGACTCCGACGTGATTGGCATCGACACGGGCATAACCTTGCTCATGGCTGAAAATCTCCGCACCGGATTTGTCTGGGACACTTTTATGAAGTCGGCGGAGGCCCAGCGAGGGATGGAAAGAGCCGGGTTAAAAAAATACCAGGCCACTCCGTCGGCGGTCTGACCCACTCGCGAGTCCGTGTTTCGATTTCCCGTCTCTCACCCAACCCCTGAAACAAATCTGTCATCACAACATCGTTCCGTTAATGATGAGTCGAGCAACCGTACAGCCGGTCGGCTGATTCCTTTTTCCCAGAGCATTCGCCGCTTCCACTGGCGCTTGGGTCACGACAGTCGGATGCCGAACGCTTCGCTTCCGTAACGGACGCATTGACTGATTCTTGTATGACTAGATTGGCGGAGTTCTGGAGCGGGTGGCGCGAGCGGCTTGCCGCTCTTCGCAACGTTCCGGCAGTCCTGCGCTTTGTATGGGACGCGGGGCGCGCCGTCGTCGTGCTGGAGTTGATCTCGCGAATTCTGGCTGCCCTGCTCCCGCCCGTATTGTTCTGGGTTTCCAAGCTCATCATCGACACCATCTTCGCCATCCTCACGACGCACCAGGCGACTCCGGCGAGACTGTGGTGGCTGGCGGCCGCAGAGTTCTTGCTCGCGCTGACTACCGGCGTCATGGGCCGCCTGATCGATTATCTCGACGTTCTGCTTGCCGGCAAATACATGCATTACGTGAGCGTTCGCGTCATGGAGCACGCCGCCAGTTTGGATCTGACGGCGTACGAAGATCCCCTGTTCTACGACCGCCTGGAACGAGCGCGGGTGCAGGCGACCGACCGGCTCTTCATGATTCAGGCCATGGGGCGCCTTGTCCAGCAGGTTGTCACAACGATTTCTTTGTCCATTGCGATCATGGTGTTTTCGCCCTGGTTGTTGCTCCTGCTGGTCGTGGGTGTGATCCCGGCTTTCGTGGGCGAAACTTATTTCGCATTTCTTGGCTACGCCAAGAATTTCCGGCAAACACCGATTCGGCGGCAACTCGACTACCTTCGCATTCTTGGCGGCAGCAAAGAGGCGGCCAAGGAATTGAAACTGTTTGGCCTGAAAGATTTTCTCACGGGCAGATTCCGGACGCTTTCCACTCGCGTCTATGAAGAAGATGTCGCCCTGGCCAGGCAAAAAGTGACGGCCGGGTCGCTGCTCTCGGCAATCGGCACGGCGGGCTACTACTCCGCCTATGTGTTTGCCGTCTGGAAGACAGTGGCTGGCGTTTTCAGTTTCGGCACTCTTACTTTTTTGGCGAACGCGATTCGAGAAGCAAGCTCGAACCTGCAGCAGACGTTTTCCACGTTATCCGCGATCGCGGATCAGGCCCTGTTTCTCACAGACCTGATTGCGTTTTTCGAAATGCGCCCAACCATCCAATCGAAACCCGGCGCCTTGCCGGCGCCGCGGCCCATCCGACGCGGATTCGAATTCCGAAACGTGTCTTTCCGTTATCCGGGAAGTCAGCGCCTGGTGTTGAAGGACTTGAACTTTGTCCTCCAGCCTGGCGAGCGGGTCGCGCTGATCGGAGAAAACGGCCAGGGCAAAACCACCATCGTGAAGTTGCTGACCCGTCTCTACGACCCGTTCGAAGGCCAAATCCTCCTCGACGGCGTCGATCTGCGCGAATACTCCCTCGAAGATCTCTACCGCGAGATTGGCGTTATTTTCCAGGACTACATGCGCTACGAATTGATTGCCCGGGAAAACATCGCCGTCGGGCGAATCGAACAGATTGCGGATCTGCCCTTGCTCCAGCGCTCCGCTCACCAGAGCGGAGCCGATGAAGTCGTAGCCACTCTTCCCCTGGGCTACGAACAGATGCTGGGGAGGCGCTTTGACGGCGGAGTCGATCTTTCGGGCGGCGAATGGCAGAAAGTAGCACTGGCGCGGGCCTATTTGCGCGACGCCCAGGTGCTGATCCTGGACGAACCAACCGCGGCCCTGGACGCGCGCAGTGAATACGAAGTTTTCCGGCGTTTTGCCGAGCTAACCGCCGGCAAGATCGCGCTCTTTATTTCGCACCGCTTTTCGACGGTGCGGATGGCGGACCG
>Ga0187781_10001907_pt1 | contig 15852 bp, 11 predicted proteins | sample 0715_SJ02_MP02_2_FD_132447 | JGI IMG/M metagenome (GOLD analysis project Ga0187781, IMG submission 132447) | Tropical peat soil microbial communities from peatlands in Department of Meta, Colombia - 0715_SJ02_MP02_20_MG | ecosystem: Environmental > Terrestrial > Soil > Wetlands > Peat | place...
AAGATCATCGACAAGCGCAAGAACGAATCGGAGGAAGACCGCAAGAAGCGGGAGGAAAAGCAAGAGAAAGAGGTCGAGGATGGGCGCAAGTTCGTCCGCGAAATTGCCGACGCCTACAACTTCAAGCTGGCGGGAACAGAACTGCTGGGCGGACGCGAAGCCTGGGTCATTGCGGGCGAACCGCGTGCCGGGTATGAGCCCCACATGAAAGACGCCAAGTATCTGACCAAGTTTCACGGGCGGGTATGGATCGACAAAGACGATCTGCAACTGGCCAAGATGGATGTTGAGTGTTTCGACACGGTGTCCTGGGGACTCTTTCTGGCACGCTTCCACAAGGGATCGCGCTTTATGTTGGAACAGACCCGGGTGAATGATGAAGTTTGGCTGCCGCAACACTTCACCGCAAAAATCGATGTCCGGCTCGCTTTGGTCAAGAACTTCGATGTCGGCGTGGAACAGACTTATCGCGATTACAAGAAGTTCCGGACGTCGTCAAGGATTGTGGGCATGGGCGAGGTGCAAGATCAGAAATGAACTTCGGAACTGGCCACCCGGCCACAGCTTCTCGTACCCCTTACGAAGCGAAAGTAATGATTCCCCCTCCTTCGAGACTCCGGGCTTCAGGCTTATAATTCGAAGTCCTGAGTGGGCAAGCCTTGGGTGTGGTTGATTTTGAACCGCTGCTCGGGATGGCATTCATTTCCATTTTCCCATGAGGCTCGCATGTCTTCTCTTACCCGTCGTGATCTGCTTCGCTCTGGCCTGGCCATCTCTGCATCAACCCTGGTCGCAGGGCCTGTAAGCCGCGCACATGCCTTGCTGGCCGCTTATCCCGGGGCAGCGCCGGCTGAAGCCATGGCCGCAGTGGCTCCGCGTGAGCACTTGCTGTTCGATTTTGGCTGGAAGTTTTTCCAGGGCCATGCCACCGACCCGGCACGCGATCTGGACTTTGGCAAGGATCAGGGGGATTTCGCCAAGAGCGGCGACTTCGAGTTCGCGCGGGAGAAATTCGACGACTCCAAGTGGCGGCCGCTGAATCTGCCGCATGACTGGGCGGTCGAGTTGCCCTTTGTGCATGACGATCAATTGCAGTCCCACGGCTACAAGCCCCTGGGCCGCGCCTATCCCGAGACCAGTGTGGGATGGTACCGCCGCGTTTTTGACATACCGAAAGAAGACGCCGGCCGGCGCGTCAGCGTGCTTTTCGACGGCGCCTTCCGCGATGCGCTGGTTTTCCTGAATGGCTATTTCATCGGCCGCAACGACAACGGCTACGCGCCCTTCCGCTTCGACCTCACCGATTTTTTAAACTATGGCGGCAAGAACTATCTCGTCGTGCGCATGGACGCCAGTTACGGCGATGGCTGGTTTTACGAGGGTGCGGGAATTTATCGACATGTGTGGCTGATCAAGACGGACGCGCTGCATCTGAGACACTGGGACAGCTACGTACGCCGCCCGGTCACGCAGACAAGGGGTACAGCAGGCTCGGTGGATTTGGGAACCGTTGTGCAGAACGATGGCAAGCAGGCGGAAAATTGCCGCGTTAAATGGCAAATTTTCGATGCTAACGCTAAAGTCGTCGCGACCGCAGAATCGGCCCCGCAGTCGATTGCGGCGGATAGCTCAGCAACATTCACCGCGGGCACAAGCGTCGCGAATCCGGCGCTCTGGTCCCCGGAAACCCCGTACTTGTATTCTGCAGTGGTCACCGTCGAATCCAACGGCAAAGTTCGCGATGCCGAACGCATCACCTTCGGCATTCGCGACCTCAAGTGGGACGCCGACAAGGGCTTCTTCCTCAACGGCAAGCCGGTCAAGATCAAAGGCACATGCAACCATCAGGATCACGCCGGCGTGGGCGCTGCCCTTCCCGACCGCCTGCAAATGTATCGGATGGAAGTGCTGAAGAGCATGGGCGGCAACGCCATCCGCACTTCCCACAACATGCCCACGCCGGAGCTGGTCGCGGCCTGCGATCGTCTGGGCATGATGATGATGTGCGAGACACGCCAGATGAGTTCGAACGCGGAAGGCATGGCCCAACTCGAAGCGATGGTCAAGCGCTACCGCAACTCGCCTTCGATCATCCTCTGGTCTATGGGCAATGAAGAAGGCACGTTGATGCGGGAACCGCAGGGCGAAAAAATCATCGCCGACATGGTCGCGCGAACTCACGAACTGGATCCTACGCGCCTCTGCACGGCGGCGGTAAACGAAGCCTATGAAAGTCATTTTTCCGACGGTCTCGACGTCATGGGCTTCAATTACAACCTGGACGTGCCCGACGACTGGCACAAGGCGCATCCGAAAAAGCCGTGCGTCGGGTCGGAAACGGCCAGCACCGTTTCCACGCGCGGCATCTATTCCACCGACAAGCTGCGCAACTGGGTCAGCGCTTACGATGTGAATTATCCGCCGTGGGCGGAAACCGCCGAACAGTGGTGGACGTTCTACGCCACCCGCGAATGGCTGGCCGGAGGCTTCGCCTGGACCGGCTTCGACTACCGCGGCGAACCCACGCCCTACGGGTGGCCCTCGATCAACTCGCAGTTCGGCATCGTCGACATCTGCGGCTTCCCCAAAGACGACTTCTTTTACTACAAGGCGTGGTGGGGATCGGAACCGGTGCTGCACCTTTTTCCCCACTGGAATTGGGATGGGCGCGAAGGCGAGCCGATTTCGGTGTGGGTGCATTCAAATCTCGATTCAGTGGAACTTTTTCTGAACGGCAAGAGCCAGGGTTCCAAGAAAGTGCAGCCGCTGACGCATCTGGAATGGAAAGTGAAATACGAACCGGGAGTGCTCGAAGCGCGCGGTACCAAGGACGGTAAGATCGTGCTCACCGAAAAGCGCGAGACGACCGGCGCACCCGCCTCGATTCGCCTCACGGCCGACCGCATCGAAATTGACGCCGACGGCGAGGATGTCGCGGTTCTGCGCGTGGAAGTGCTCGACAAAGAAGGCCGCACGGTTCCCACCGCCGACAACATGATCAACTTCAAGATCACGGGCGAAGGCCTTCTGATCGGCGTTGGAAACGGCGATCCTAATTGTCAGGAGTCCGACAAAGAGCCGCACCGCAGCCTGTTCAACGGCCTGGCGCAGGTGATCGTGCAGGCCACGCGCACGCCGGGCACGATCACGGTCGAGGCCTACACCGAGGACTGGCCGCCGTCAAAGCTCACCGCGCGGGTGACGATCAGCACCAAGAAGGCGGAGTTGCGGCCGGCGGTAGGGTAACTTCTTCGCCGCGGATGCACGCTGATTTTCGCCGATATTGTATCGGGTGCTCGTAACTCGCCTGCTTACGTCTCCGTTATAATCAAGGAATTCTCTGCGGTCGAAATCAGTCTTTGGGGTGCTGCCGGCGAAAAACCAACCGAGCTTCGCTCGGCATGGACGGGCTAGGCGCCCCCGCCCTAAACTGGCAACAGCAGATTCCTCGCTCCGCTCGGAATGACAAGGTTTGTTTTGGCCGAAGGCCGAGAGCCGGAGGCCGAAGGCGGTTTTGCTGACGGCTGAAAGCTGATAGCTGACGGCTGGTTTCCATGGATTTCAAACTCGTTTCAAACTACAAGCCGCAGGGCGATCAGGCCGCGGCGATCCAGGCGCTGACCCGCGGCGTATTCGACCGCGAACAGCATCAGGTCCTGCTCGGCGTAACCGGATCGGGCAAGACGTTCACCATGGCCAAGGTGATCGAGGCGGTGAACCGTCCCACGCTGGTCACGGCGCATAACAAGACGCTGGCGGCGCAGCTCTATCATGAATTCAAGAGTTTCTTTCCCCAGAACGCGGTCGAATATTTTGTATCGTATTACGACTATTACCAGCCTGAAGCCTACGTTCCCGCCGCCGATCTCTACATCGAAAAAGAAGCCACCATCAACGACGAACTCGATAAGCTGCGCCTGTCAGCGACGCGTTCGCTGTTCGAGCGTCGCGACGCGCTGATCGTCGCATCAGTGAGCTGCATCTACGGCCTGGGTTCCCCCGAAGCCTACTACGGAATGATGCTCTTCCTCGAAAAAGGCCAGAAGATCAAGCGTGAGGACATCACTCGCAAGCTGGTCGACATTCTATACGAGCGCACCAACGCCGACTTTCGCCGCGGCACATTTCGCGTGCGCGGCGACGTGATCGAGGTCTTCCCTACTTACGACGACATGGCCTACCGCATCGAGTTGTGGGGAGATCAGGTCGAGGCTCTCTCTCAGATTGATCCGCTATTCAGCACAGTCAAGCAGAAATACGTGCGCCTGCCGATTTATCCCAAGACACATTACGTCATGAAGGATGAAACGCGGGCCGCCGCGGTCGAATCCATCAAGAAAGAGCTTGCCTGGTGGGAAGTAGAACTGGGAAAGCAGGGGCGGGCGGTCGAGTCGCAGCGTATTCATCAGCGGACCATGTTCGATCTGGAAATGATCAAGACCATGGGCTACTGTCACGGCATCGAGAATTATTCGCGCCATTTCACCGGACGGCTGCCGGGCGAGCCTCCGCCCACGCTGCTGGATTATTTTCCCCGCGATTATTTACTGTTCATTGACGAATCGCACCAGACCGTGCCGCAGTTACACGGCATGTATCACGGCGACCGCTCGCGCAAAGAAGTGCTGGTCGAGTATGGATTTCGCATGCCCTCGGCGCTCGACAACCGTCCCCTGACGTTTGAAGAGTTTGACAACCGCACCAACCAGATCGTCTACGTTTCGGCCACTCCGGGACCGTATGAGCTGACCAAGTCTGCGGGTGTGGTGGTGGAGCAGATCATCCGGCCGACGGGGCTGATTGATCCCGAAGTTGAAGTGCGTCCGGTGAAGGGGCAGATTGACGATCTGCTGCATGAGATTCGCTCGCGCGCGGAGCGCGGCGAGCGCGTGCTGGTCACGACTTTGACCAAGCGCATGGCTGAAGACCTGGCTGAGTACTATGCCGAGGTGGGCGTGAAATGCCGCTACATGCATTCCGAGATCGAAACGCTGGAGCGGGTGAAGATTCTGCGCGATCTGCGCAAGGGCGAGTTCGATGTATTGATCGGCATCAATCTGCTGCGCGAAGGGCTGGATTTGCCGGAAGTGTCGCTGGTGGCGATTCTCGACGCCGACAAAGAAGGCTTCCTTCGTTCGTCTGGATCGCTGATTCAGACCATCGGACGATGCGCGCGGCATCTCAACGGACGGGCAATTCTTTACGCTGATCGAATGACCGATTCCATGAAGCGCGCCCTGGATGAAACTTCCCGGCGGCGGGCGATCCAGACCGCGTACAACGAAGCGAACGGGATCACGCCGGAATCGATCGTGCGGCCACTGGATATGACGCTGGCGGCAATCGTAGCCGCGGACTATGCCGATGTGGCTGTGACTGAAACCGAGGGCGTGCCGGAGTTCAAGTCGCAGGAAGAAGTGGACGCCTACATCGCAAAGATGGAAAACGAAATGCGTGAAGCGGCGAGGCGGTTCGAGTTCGAGAAGGCGGCCAAACTCAGGGATACGATCAAGGAGTTGAGGACGAAGGAGTTTTTGTTCGCGTAGGGGCCTGGAAAAACGAACCTCGTCCCGGAATCAACCGGTAAGGGTGCCAACTCCGGCTAGTTATCGCCCGAACATACCTCGGCTGCTGTAACTGCAAAAAGCGCTCCAAGTACGCCAGCACCGATATAGCAGAATGATTGAAAAGCGTTGTTGAACTGGTCGAGGGTGATCAGGGACAGCCCTTTCACAAGCACCAGCGCACCGATCGGAGCGACAAGCAGAACAGACAGCGCGACTTGGAGTTTCCTCTTTTTCTCCTTATGCCCCGCTTTCCGCTCAGAGCTCTTTTCAAGCTCCCGCCAGAGCCGAGAGATCACAACTCGACATTCCTCCGGCCACTCGTCGTGGCGGATGATCCGATGCCGGCATTCCCTAACTCGAGAATCGGTGAGGAAATCTCGACCGTTCTGGGTGAACATTTGGACGTAGAACTTATCATCGGGTCCCTTGGGTGGGTGGTCGTCGAGTTCATATCCCACTGGCGGATCGAAGATCAGCCAGTGCGTCTGCGCGAGCGTATCCCCCTCATCGATCAACCGGAAACCGAGTGCAAAATCCTTCTTCCGCCGCGCTTCATTCATCGCTGTCACTCCGCAATTGCTCCTCTACAGGGTTCCATCAATCAGGATCGCAGATAGTCCGCCGGTGACACAATCGCCACTCCCCGCCACGGATGCATCCCCAACAGATCGGCATCGCCAGTAATGATCACGTCTGCCCGGCCGTTCAGCGCGACCTCCAGAAACTTGTCATCCTTTGGATCACGGCATTCGCGCACGATCTGAATGATCGGAACGAACTCGGCGATGCGGGCGAGTTCGCGGAGAAAGCGCTGTCGATCCTTCAACGTGACGTAACGATCCAGCTTTCGCCGGTTGAGAACTTCAGCCAGTTCGCACATGGTGGCATCGGAGACGAGCAGGCGCCCGTTCCGTCTCGCCAAGCGGACCGCTTCAGCGGGGATGGAATCGGCGACAAGAAGGCGACTGATCAAAACGTTGGTGTCCACCACAATCCGCTGGCGGGTGCGCATTAGTCCTTCAGAATGTCAGCGAGGATTTTCTCCGTAAGCCCGCGAGCCTTTGCTTGGGCGCTGATGCGGTCGCAGAATTGCTCAAATTCGTCGACCCGTGCTCCGCGAATGCGGTCGTATTCCTCTGCCGACATGATGACTGCCACGTCGCGATTCTGGCGACGGACAAGCACGGGCTCGCGCTGGGCCGCGTCAAGAAGAGCAGCAAAGCGCTGTTTGGCATCTGTGGCGGTAACGGTCTTCATAATGTCTATTTTAGACAATCTGAACAAAATAGCAAGTGGATTCTTCCTTCCTGAGAAGTAAGTCAAAACCACAGAGGGCACCGAGGGCACAGGGGAAGAACCAGAATTTCCTCCGTGTGGTCTGTGTCCTCTGTGGTGATGGGGTTTACTTCTATCGCCCGTACGCGGCGCTGGCGGCCAAGGGCTTGCGGTGGAAGGTGTATCCGTCGAAAGTCTCGGAGCGGAAGTTCAGATTCGAGCTGCAGAGCTTTTCGGTCTGGCTCAGGAAAAGATATCCGCCGGGTTCGAGATAGAGATGCAGGCGCTCCAGCAAGGCGGTGCGCTGGGCGCGAGAGAGGTGAGGCAGCACGTCCATGCAGAAGATGCAGTCGAAGCGCCCGATGTAGACCGGCTTGATCAGGTTCATGGTGTTGAAGGTGACCAGGCTGCGCAGGCGCGGTTTCACCAGCAGGTGGGCGCTGCCGTTGGACCCGTTGTTCGATCCTGCCACTGGTCCGTTGGCCGCGCCATTCGAGTTCCCGTCGCTCAAGTTCGGCTCCTTTGAGCCGTTCTGACCTGCCCCGATATTTCCAATTCTTGTGAAGCAGGCGCGGATGGTGGCTGGAGGCAAGCCCGCCAACGCCGACTGCGGGTAAAGTCCGCGCTCAGCGATCTCAATGGCGGAACGCAGCAGGTCGCTGCCGACAATGTGCACTGACCAATCCTTCGTAGCTTGCGGGGTCACGGGCGACGCAGAATTCTCCGCCGCGCTGCCATTGCGACCGGATGCCTTTTCCTTGGCGCCGTTGCCGTTAGCGGAGGTGCCGTTGCCATTGACGCTGCCGTTCCCCACCGGCAACACATCGCACAGGGCCATGGCGATCGAATAGGCTTCTTCACCCGTGGAGCAGCCTGCGCTCCAGATGCGCAGTGTGCAAGGGCCGTCCTCTGACTTGCGCGCGTAGAGCTGCGGGATCACGCACTTGGCCAGGGTGTTCATCGCTCCCGGATGCCGGAAGAAACCCGTATTGACGTTGAGAACTCCGTCCAGAAATGCCGGCAGCACGGAGGGATCCTGATCTGCCGCGCCCAGCCGTTCCAGCAAGGCGGCGCAGGAACTCAATTCGTGGGTCTCAAGATACTCGGCTACGTGTGCGGACAGGGCACTGTTCGGGCAGTCGAGCAGAATCCCCGCCAGGCGCTCGACCAGCAGGCGGAGCTCGGAGAGTTCGTGCTCGAGAATGGTGACGCCCGCCATCATCTTATGCATGAATCCTTTCCCCGAAGGGGGCGCAAACACACACGCCGAACTAGGTAAAATCAGCGCTCTTCCGGGGGAGGATAAGTTGGTAACCGCTAGTTGCCTGTTATCAGCTGTGCTTGCTTAGTCGCCGGCGACCACGGCCGCAAACGACTTGCCGGAATCCCTTTCTGCCTGTTGCGCCACCACATTCATCTCTTTTTCCAGCGACGAAAACCGCTGCATGATTTCGTGAATGCGGAGCGTCATATTGCGAATGGTTTCGATCTGGGCGCGGGTCTGCGCCGAGAGGCTGCCTGGTTCGAGCAGCAGCAGATCCGAGTTCCCCAGCACCGAGGTCAAGGCGTTGTTGAGGCTGTGGCGCATCTCCAGCATGTAGCGGCCCAGCGTGGCCTGGCGCTCCAGAGCGGCGCAGTTGAACTCGGCGGCACGCGCCCGGCTCTCCGCGCGCGAACGATGCACCGCTTCGCTGGCCGCGAGGACCAGGGTTTCGAGCCAGTGCTCGCTCGGGCGCAGGATGGAGACACGAAGCCAGCGCTCGCGCACCAGTTGTGCGGTGGCGGCACTCTGACACACACAAAAAATCGGCTGCCCGGTAGAATGCAGCGCCTCCAGGACAACCGACAGCAGATCCCTCCGCAGCTCGCCAACGATAGCGACGTCGAACCCATCCACGGCAAACCGGGGCCACAACTCCCCGCTCAGCAGCGTGAACATGGGCACGTTGCGCTCCATTTGCCAGCGAGCAGTGATGCGCCGGGAGAAGTCGGCTTCGTCGGAAATGATCAGTACGGTCGGCGTGTCCACGAACTTTCTTTCTTCTCAGCCTTTCTTTTTTCCGGGCTGCCCACCGGAGTCGGCGTCCCAGTCTCCCTCAACGGAAATCTCGAACTCTGGCACCTCGGAACTGTCGACCCGTTTGGCCTTTGGCTTCGCCGCGGCTGCGGGCGCTGCCGCGGGCCGGACAACGGCCCTGGATGCGGCGGGGGCCTTCGCGCTCGCTGCCGAAGCAGCCGCCTTGGCCACCGCCGGCGCCGACTTCACCCCGGCTGTGGGGTGGACCGCTGGTTTGGCGACTGGTTTTAGAGTGGTGGCCGGTTTCGCCGAAGCTGTCGCTGCCGGTTTTGCCACTGGCTTGGCCGCAGGAACTGCCGGTTTCGCGGTAGGTTTGGCGCCAGGCGCAGCCTTGGTCTTGGCATCGGTCTTGGTTTCTGCCTCTTGCGTCTTCCCCCGGCCGAGAGCGTAATCCACAGAAGCCCGCAGGTCCACCAGCATGCGCAATGGCGAGCCCGAGGAATATTCGGCCTGGAACATCACCTTCCACGACTGGCAGATCATGCGCAGGCGCAGGATAGGCTCATCCGCCGAAAACTGGGCCCGACGGCAATCGATAGTTTTGATTCCCTTTTCTTCCAGTTCGCTGAGGCCGTCGAGAATGAGGTTGAGATCCCCCAGCATCAGCCGGAAGAACACCCGCCGCATGAGATATCCGAAGCGAGTGAAGGCCACCAGGGCCACCGGCAGATAGAACAAATCGCCCGCCAGACTCTTGGCTTTCCGTCCCTGTTCCAGCACGCCGCCGTGGAGAAGATCGTCCAGCGAGCGGCAGCGGCGCGCCGCTTCCAGCACGCGGTCCAGCGCGTTGAGCCATACCGGCGGCTTCAGTTCCACTTTCCCCAGCACCGGCTCCATGGCCTGAGCCACGTACGCCAGATCTACCTCAGCATCCACCAGGCCGGTGGGGGCCAACTGGCTGAAATACTGCACCAGCAGAAAATCAACCTTGTCGCGTATAGCGTCCGTTTTAGCTTTTTTCGCCAGAAAATGCTGGGCCAGATCCAGCAAGCCTTCCTGAGTCACCAGCGAACTGGTTTGCAGAAACTGACGCAACTGGTGGACCTGGACGCGCTGGTCCATCTCTTCGATCCAGTGGTTGGCTTGTTCGATTGCCTCTTTGCCGGGCGTGTCGATTCCGGCTTCAAGATCAGCGCAAGCGGCAACGTCAATGACGAACTCACGCGCGAGTTCGAAGTAAATCGGATACAGACGGCGGGCGACACTCCACTGAGCAGCGAGATCTTTATCGGGCGTTGAAGGGTTCATGATTTTACGATCCAGTTGGGCACTTCCTTCAGGAACCTGGCCGCGACCACGGTCTTGCCGGGGTGATACTGCACGGCCACGACCGAGGCTTCGACATCGAGCGAACCGTCAGAGGTTCGCAGACGCACCGCGTCGGCGAACTCCAAGGGCGTGTTGCTCGAAAAAAGAACTTCGCGGGGAGTGCCAAATTCGATTACCGTGCTTTCGCTGAAGCGGGCCGCGGCGGCATCGTCGCCCTCGAGCACTCGCGCCAGCTGGACCGGGATCCGCACCGGTGTAGCTTCCGGGAAAAAGCAGGCCAGCCCTGCTACCAGGCTGGCTTTCTGCGCGCTGCGCGCCGTTGCTGTGGCTTCTTGCGCCAAGCGATGACAACCCTTTCCCCAGACTCGCCCGACCGACCGGAATGCGGGTTGGGCTCCCCCTCTTCCCGGTTAGGAAGAGCTTCGGGGAGCCAGAATCCGCGGTTCAGCAAGAAACGAGCAACGCGGCAGCCAAATTTGGGAACGGAAGGTCTAGCACTGAGGTGAGTGCATTTTCAGCGGGTTAGAGCTTGTTTGACGGGCATTGCTTGAGCTTCCGCCGCGATCGGTGTCTCAGGCTGAGACATTCGTCTCAGATCCGCGGCCCCATCCCGGCATCAGCGCCCGCCAACCCATCCAAAGCACACAGAGGAAAAGCTACTTACAGGAGTCGCTTATCATTTCTAAGCTGGTGCTGACGTCAAAATCGGCCACCGGCGATCCTGCGGCAGAAATTCTCTGTGAGCAGAATCTGTTTTACCACGCTCTATTTCGAGGTTCGCAGGGCGCGTATCAGCAGGCTATTGCAGCGTGTGGCTCGACGATCCCGTTCCCGGTGATCCGATGCCGATGTTGTAGCGCTTCAGCTTGCGGTACAGGGTCGCTCGACTGATGCCCAGCATGCGTCCCGCGAGGGCCTTGTCGCCTTTCACCTGCTCAAAGACACGCTGGATGGTGGCTCTCTCGATATCCTCGAGATCGGTGGTCCCGGTTGGAGCCTGGGGTGATTCCGGTACTGCCGGAGTCCCAGCAAGATCGGGATCGAACGCTACCGGGCCCTCGGCCGCGGAGCGCGTGGGCGCGGCGGGGCCGGTCGAGCCTGCGGCAATGGCGGGAGGAAGATCGCCGAGATCGATAATCCGTCCATTGCCCAGCGCCACTGCGCGCTCAATGCAGTTTTCCAGTTCGCGCACATTGCCCGGCCAGTCGTATTGCATCAGGGCTTTCATGGCAGCGCTGGAGACATGCATTTCTGAGTCATGGGCAAACCGATCGAGGAACCAGTGCACCAGCATGGGCGTGTCGCTGCGGCGCTCCCGCAGCGCCGGCACGTGCAGGGCGACGACATTCAAGCGGAAAAACAGGTCTTTGCGGAAGGCTCCACTTTTGTACGCCGCTTCCAGATCGCGGTTGGTAGCGGCGATCACGCGGACGTCCACCTTGACCCTCTGGTTGCTGCCCACCGGGCGGACTTCTTTTTCCTGCAACACCCGCAGCAGCTTGGCCTGCAGTTCCAGAGGCAATTCACCCACTTCGTCAAGAAAAATCGTCCCGCCGTCGGCCGTCTGGAACAATCCCTGCTTGGATTTCAGCGCCCCGGTGAACGCTCCCTTTTCGTAGCCGAACAGTTCGCTCTCGATCAGCGTCGGCACCAGCGACCCGCAGTCCACGGCAACAAAAGGACGGCTGGCAAACACGCCGCGGAAATGGATGGCGCGGGCCACCAGTTCCTTGCCCGTTCCGCTTTCCCCATAAATCAGCACCGGGGTACGCGTGTCTTTCAGGCGCGAGACCATGCGCAGGACTTCCTGAATTCGTGCCGACGACCCGACGATGCCGTGGGCCGCGGTTTCCGAGTCCATGCGCTGGCGCAGAAATTCGTTTTCCTCCACCAATCGGATTTTTTCCGCCATGCGGCGCAGAAATAACCGCAATTCTTCCAGCGGAGAAAACGGCTTGGTGATGTAGTCATAAGCGCCCAGCTTCATGGCCTGCACCGCGGTTTCGATTGAACCGTGCCCGGTCATGAGTGCCACTTCCGTGCGGGGCAGAAGCTTTTTCACCTTTTCCAGAAACTCCAGGCCCGACATGTGGGGCATGACCAGATCGGTCAGGATCATGTGAGCCGGCTGCTCCTCCAGCAGGGCCAGGGCGGAGTCTCCGCTCTCGGCCTCGAGACAGACAAAACCCAGGGCCTCGCCGACCGTGACGCAGAGTCTGCGGATGCTCTGCTCATCGTCCACGATCAGCAGCCGGATGCGCAGGTCTTCTTTGTTCGATGGACTGTTCACTACACCTTCCCCAGAGTCTTCGACACGACTTCAATAAATTGGTGCACGCGAAATGGCTTCTCCACGCACGGAGCACCTGTTTCGCGGAGAGTGGCGACGGTTTCCTCGTTGGCGATGTCGCCGGTGATGAAGACCACGCGCCCCGCCAGATCCGGGCGGTGGCGGGCGATCCAGGCATGTACCTGGCCTCCATCAACCCCGCCGGGGGTGCGCATGTCCGAGACGACGCCCATGAAGGAGCTGTTCTCGAGCAGGCGGAGTGCCTCTACGCCGGATTCGCAGCAGACCACGGGATATCCGCTGCGCTCGAGAGCGGCCCGTACATAGGCCATGACGGCGGGCTCATCCTCGATGAGCAGCACAGGGAGAGGAGACAACTTGATCGCGGGTAGGCTCATGGTTGTGTTACTCCTGCGGCTACGCTTAAAGAAGCGGGGTGGGAGACTGCGGGCAGGCGGACGATGAAGGTGGCGCCCGGCTCGCCCAGATTGTTGTGACAGAGAATTTCGCCTCCGTGTTCTTTCACGATGCCATAACAGATGCTGAGTCCGAGGCCAGTACCTTTGCCGATCTCTTTCGTGGTGAAGAACGGGTCGAAAATCTTATCCGGGTGGGAGATTCCGTTGCCGTTGTCACGGAACGAGACCTCCACCGCTTCGCTAGCCTTCGTCGACATGATCTCGATGCGTGCGGGACGGCCAACTTCGTGGACCGCATCGTAGGCATTATTCAGGATGTTGAGAAAGACCTGCTGCAGCTGATGCGCGTCGCCCATCACTTCCGGCAATTCTTCATCGAGATTCTCTGTTACTTCGACGCCATGACTGGTGAAGTCGTAGGCCCGCAATTGCACCGTTCGGCGCAGGATCGTGTTCAGTTGCACGGCATTGCGCTGCGGCGGCATCTGGCGGGCGAAGCTGAGCAGGTTCTGGACGATCTGCTTGGTACGCTGGGCCTCGGCCAGAATTACGCGCAGGTCCTTGCGCGCACCCTCGGGCAGATCGGAATTCTCCATGAGCAGGTCGGCAAATCCCAAGATCGCGGTCAGGGGATTGTTGACCTCGTGGGCCACACCGGAAACCAACTGCCCGACGGCAGCCATTTTCTCGGCGTGCACCAGTTTGTCGCGCAGAATGGCGGAATCGGTGATGTCGGTGAGCACGACCACGATGCTGGTCACGGTTCCCTGCTCATCGCGCATAGGACTCAGGTTGGCCGAGAACTTTCCCGCCACGCTGCCCGCGCGCATGATCTCCAGTTCCAGGTTGTCGACCTGCTGGCCGTTGAGCGTCTGTTCGAGCGCCGCAGAGAGCGGCCGGACATAGGCGGGCGTCGCCAGTTCCACCAGGGGACGCCCGATCAGTTGGCGCTGTTCGAAGCCGGCGTCGTACCAGCGGCGGTTGCCGTAACTGACCAGACCCGCCGTATCGGCCACCAGTATCATGCTTTGCGTGTGGTTGAGAATCTTGCCCGAAAAATCGCGCTCCCGATGCAGTTCGGACTGATAGGTGCGCAGTCCGGTCACATCGAGCATCAACCCGCGAATCTGCTGCAGGCGGCCCAAGTGGTCGTACAGACCGAAAGCGTTGATCAGCACGTGGATGGGCGATCCATCTTTGCGTCGGAGGGTGGCCGCGAAATTACGCAGTTCGCCTTCCTGTTTCATGACCTCGGCATGGTGCTCGCGCTGCTGCGGCGAAAAATAAAGCTGCGTGGGAATATCCACCTGCAACAGTTCTTCCCGCGTGGCATAGCCGAGCATGCGCACCATGGCATCGTTCACTTCTACAAAGCGGCCGGCGGGAGTGCTGGAGTAGAGACCCTCCTGAATATTGTCGAACAACTCCCGGTAACGCCTTTCCGCCTCGCGCCGGTCAGAGATGTCTTTCAGCACGTGAATGGTTTGCAGGCCTTCGTCGGAAGCGCCATGCACCCTCGAAGTGGAAACCAGGTAAGTACGATCAAATACGGGATGCACGAACTCTTCCGAATCATCGGACATGGCCCGGCAAAAGGGGCACGAGTAGGGCACGACATCGCTGGTCAGCGCCAGCAACGACCTCATGTCCGTTCCCACCAGTTCTGCCGGCGACACGCCGATCATCTCCGCCAGCGAGCGATTGATGCGCAGAACCTTATCCGTACGATCGTGCACCACGATGAAATCGCTGATGGCGTCGAAGATCGCCATCCAGTGGCGGTTGGCCTGCTCGATGCGCGTAAACAACCCGGCGTTTTCGAGAGCCATGGCGCCATGGCCCGCCATCGTTTCCAGAAAGATCCGGTCTTCACGATCCAAGGGCCGGGAAGACCCGGAAAGAGCAAGCAGTCCCGCCAGTTCTCCATTCGCGGCAGGCAGGCGGACCAGGGTGCAATCGCGCCAGTGCAGGCCAGCGGCGGCCTCCGCACCCAGTAGTTTTTCCGCCGAGCCGTAGGTGACGGCTTCGGCGTGATGCGCCACGAATTCGCCCAGGGCTGCCGCCAGCGTCCGCTCCAGCCCGCGGTCGAGAGCGGGATCGTTCTGCGAAGCACTGTTCGGCGGCCGCGCCTCGACCGACGTCACATTCCGCTCTTCCGCAGATGCCGGTTGAGCGGCATGCCCCTCCGCTGGAGGAGTCGCCGTTGGCTGCCCCGACTGGGGATGCAGAGCGGCCACTTGCAAACGCCCCTCATGCGGCACTGCCAGCAAGCCGGCGGGGCAGCCGGTCAGATCCGCAGCCCGTCTTACGAAGCGCCGGGCAAAGTCAGGCAGGTGCAAGGCCCCGTTGATTTCCCGCGCCAGCTCGATGAGGGCTTCCGCGCGGCGGCGATGCTGTTCCGAAAGGTGCAGATTTCTGGCTACTTCGAGCGCCACCGCCGCCTGGTTGGAAAGCGCGCGGGCGCGGCGGATGTCCTCCTGCGAAATGCCGGCGCTGTCCTGACGGTCCAGCACATTGAACATCCCCAGGACTTGCCCACTCGCTCCCAGCAACGGCACCGCCAGCAACTGGCGCACGCGGAGTTCGGCGATCGCGTCCAGGTTGATTCCGGGGATGCGGCTGGCATCGTCAGTCCAGAATACTTCCCTGGCGCGCAATGCCCGGGTCACGACGCCTTCGGGAATGTCCATCTCGACGCGTTGTACTTCCCCTTTTTCGACCCGGTAACGAAGGAGGAAGCGGTCATCCTCCAGCAGCGCGATGGAGCAACGGCCATAGCCCAGAAAATCGGCCGCGTGGACCACGAAAGTCTCCAGAAAGTGCTCCAGATTGCCGCTGGAGTTCAGGGCCGAGGAAATTTCCAGCAACTGATGCAGTTCGTGCGCCTGGGCACGGGCGGTGGCATACAGCTCCGCGTGGGCCACTGCAACGGCGCCAAACCCCGCGATGGCCGCC
>Ga0187781_10001908_pt1 | contig 15852 bp, 10 predicted proteins | sample 0715_SJ02_MP02_2_FD_132447 | JGI IMG/M metagenome (GOLD analysis project Ga0187781, IMG submission 132447) | Tropical peat soil microbial communities from peatlands in Department of Meta, Colombia - 0715_SJ02_MP02_20_MG | ecosystem: Environmental > Terrestrial > Soil > Wetlands > Peat | place...
AGGCGATGATGCGGTTGTCATCGTGGCGGTAGATGACGTCGATTGCGGCAGAGCGGGCGGCTGGGCTGGATTTCACGAACTGGATGAGGTCCTGGTAAAAGCGGAACAGGAATTGGCCATCGGCAGTGCGTTGACCGATGAGGTCTTCCTTGTTCAGGAAAAAATCGTTGTAGCGGAAATACTTGGCAGCGCCGATTTCTTCGCCCATGAGGAACATGGGGGTTCCGGCAGAGAGCGCGGACATGCCGAAGGCGAAGCGGCAGCGGGCTTCGGCGAATTGGCGGGTGGCGCCAACGAGAGGCGCTGAATTCACGGCGGTGACGATGGTCCTCTCGGTGTTGGGATCGTTGCCAGCTTCATCGTGGTTTTCGTGGTAGGTGATTTTGTCGTATTGCGTGGCTAGCAAGGCTCCGGCGAAGAAGTCCATGTTCAGCGGACCGGGCGCGCCGTAGCCTGCAATTCGCAACAGGCTCGCGTAACTGTCGCCATAATTTCCGTCGCCAATGAGGTGATGGTAGAAGTCAGCGTACCAAACGGCGTCGAAGCCGATGCCGCCTTGCTCCAGTGGTTGGGTCATGGCCGGCCAGCCGGTGTGGTCTTCGGCAATCAGGAAGGCGTGGGGATTGACGATTTTCACGGTGCGGACGAGTTCGCGCAGGAATTTGATGCCGTAAAGATTGGCGCTGGGGACCGAAGCTCCGTTGGCGTTGAGGGTGTTGTTCTGGTGGATGGCGTCGGTGAGGTCGACGCGCAGGCCGTCGAGGTGGAAATCGTCGAGAAGGGCAGCGGCGCTGCTGGTGAACATCTGGCGGACGTTTTCTTCACTGAAACACGGAGTGTAGCCGGAAGAGCCGTTATTGAGGTAACCGCCGTTGAGATTGCCACCGTAGTCGGAGGGCTGGCCTTGGTATCAATACCAGAGGTTGTCCTGAGGCGCGATATTGGGGTCGGAATCATAACCCCATTCGGAGCGTTCGTTGTCCGCGGTGGCGAAATGGTTGTAGACCACATCGAGAATGACAGCGATGCCGCTTTGATGGCACCCGCGGATGAAGTGCTTGAGCTGGTTGCCGCCGCCCGCGCTGCTTTGCAAGCAAAAGAAGAGAGAAGTGCCGTAGCCCCATTGCAAATCGCCGTCGAATTCCAGGACGGGCAGAAGTTCGACGGCATTCACACCCAGGTCGACCAACTTGTCGACGAAGGCCATAGCATCGGCGAAGGTTCCGGCGGTGGTGGAGGGGAAACCCAGGGAACCCACGTGCAACTCGTAGATGATGAGATCGTCGATGTTCTGCGGGAGGGGTTTTCCTGGGGTGAATTCGTTGGCCCAGAACTGTGCTGCGGGAATCAAGGTTTGCTTCTGGATGCCGGTATCGTTGAAGTTTTGTGTGACTTGATCGGGGTCGGAGACGACGGAGCAACTCACGATGCCGTCCAGGTCCATGTAAGAGCCGACGTAGTGTGCGCCGGCGGGATTGGTGGCGCCGCGGCCGGCCTGGTTGCGGGAGAAAATATCGACTTTGTAGGTTGTCGTGCCTTGCGCGTTGGTGATTTTGTACATGTACAGGCGATTGAGACAGGAACTGAAGTCGGAGAGCGAGGGCGCGGTGGTGAAATCGCTCTCGAAGATGCCGCCGGGTTTCGAGGAGAGCGGGATCACCGGAGCGGCGGGGTCGATGCCGGCGCCGTCGTCGGCAATGTAGCCCGTAGGGGTGCCGCTAGCGGGATCGAATGGCGCAAAGACGACTTGCGCGGCAGTGGCGTGCGGCGCCCACAGGGAAAAACGCAGGCCGGGAGTTCCGGAGTTTGCGGGAGTCCACTTTTGCGCGCCGAAACGCCGGCCAGTGGAGAACCAATAATCCTGTTGGGTAGTGGCGGGCGAGAGAACGAAGGTGCGATAGCGCTGGCTGGAATTTTCGTCGGGCACTTCGGTGACGATAACCCACGTGTTCGGCGCGTTGGCGATGTCGGCGATGACGCCCCATTGGAAAGAAATTCCTGCTTGGGCGGCGTCGAACGAGACCGCGGCAGTGAAGGCGTCGCAGCGAGTGTCGTCCTGTAAGGGGGTCATGGGCTGTTGAGTCCATTGATTGGAAAAATTGCCGTTGGCGTCCCAGCTTCCGGACAGGCGGACATTTTGGAATAGACGGCGATTTACGCCGCTGTGGAAAGTGAACTTGACGGTGATGCTGGCCATGGCCACCTCTTTGGGCGGAAGCGACGCGGCTTCGGGGGGACAAGAGAATGGCATAGGAGTGCGGCACGTGTCATCAGTTTTTCGTTATCGGTGATTCACTTATCGGGCTGGTCACGCAAGAAGGATCAGGAAGCCTTGCGGGATTGGTTGCGTTGGTAGAGGAAGGAGACGGCGAGGAGAACGGAGCCGAGAACGAAGAAGGAGACGATACGGTAGACGCGGTCGAGCGAAGAGAGGTCGATAAAAAAGACTTTTGCCACGACGATGCCCAGAAGGATGAGGGACTGCCAGCGAAGGAGCGCGGAGCGGCGGACGAGGCCAAAGATGATAAGGGCGGCGGCGTAGCAGGTCCACAGAACGGAGATGGAGAGGTTTTGCGCGAGGGTGTGTTCGCGCGAGGGGCTGCCGCGGCCGAGTAAGTCCCAGAATGCGAAGGTGAGCGAGAGAACCCCGAAGAAGTTGGCGGCGATGGACAGGAGAGCGATTTCGGCTTCTGCGGTGCTTGAGGCGGAGGCGGGGCCAGGTTGAGGCGACGGGTTTAGTGCAGAGGGCGGATAGGGTGACACGGATGGCTCTTGCGATGAGGAGACGGCGGCCCAAAGAGGCGCCAGCAGGGCGGCGATGAGGACGAGATAGGAGGAGAAGCGCTCATTGAAGAGAAAGGTGTTCGCGGAAGGAGGATGGATGAGGAGGCGAAACGCAGAAAGGAAGAGCAAAAAGTAGCCGGCGGGGCGCAACAGGGCGCCGTGGTAACGGAAGCCGAGCCAGGCGAGAGCGCCGCCTTCGAGAGCAAATAACAGCGTGATGTTGTTGCCGTGAAACCAAGTGGAAATTGCCAGGGTGAGGAAGGTGATGCTGAGGCCAAAGTAGTGGAATCGAGGGAACAGCGAGTTGGAGGGGCTGGACTCGCAAAAGAGGCCAGCGGCCAGGTGGAAGGCGGCCAGCAGGAGAAAGGCAAGGGCGAGCGGGCCGCGGTCGGCGGGCCAGAGCATCACGTAGAGTGCCGTGGGGAAGGTAGCAGCGTTTGCGGTAACGAGGAGGAGATCCACGGGGGTGAGATCGTCGCGGCGGGAGATGCGGAGAAGCGGAATCACCGAGTAGAGCACGAAGAACAGAAGGGCGAAGAGCAGAGTGCGTTCGAGAGAAGAGGAGCGGGAATAGAAAAGGTCGTACCACTGCCAGAAGTACAGATGCGTTGCGATGAAGGCGAGCGGCAAAAGAGATTGCCAATTCCTGCGCCAACTGACGACCAGAGCGGCAGCGCCAAGACACAAGAGATAACTGAAGAGCATGAGCTGTTCATTTCTGCCGGAGCTCATGAGCGCGGGAGTGAGCAGGCCGCCGAGCAGCGAGAGGAACGCGATGCGGCTGGAATCTCTGCGCAGGGCGAGGAACGCCATGACTATCGTGACGAGTACGAGCGCGACGAAGCCGGTCTGGCGAGTGAAGAGAGCGTAGTATTGGCAGCCGGCCCAGACGGAGACGAAGAGCGTGGCTTCGCCGAGGCCGGCGATGCCTTCGGAGAAATACGTGTAATCGCGGCGCAGGAGCCATTCGCTCCAGGGCAACATGAGAGCGCCGAGAACGATGCCGATGGCGACACGTCCGGAAGGGCCGATCCAGTTGTTGTCGAAGGCGAGCTTCAGGAAATACGAGACGGCAAAGAGCAGCGCGATGATGCCAATGCGGTTGAACCAGCGGCCGCCGATGAGGGCTTCGAGGTCGTCGGCGGACGGCTCTTTCGAGGGCAGCGGCCGGGCATGCGAGGGCAGCGGAGTGAGTTCCCTCGGACGCACGCTAACCGATGGCGCTGGCGGCGCAGGCGCTGCCGGTGGTGCAGGCGCGAGCTGACTCGTGACCGGATAAGGAACTTGAGGAGGTTCGGGCGCGAGCGGAGAGGGCGCCGGAGCGGGGACTGCAGAAGCCAAGGGAGATGGCGGCGTGGAGGACGCGAGCTTCTGGAGTTGGGCGACTTGTTGTTCGAGCTTGTAGACGCGAAAGGTCAGCTCATTCAGCGGGAAATTGTTGAGCTTAGACTCGATGCGGCGGGTGGCCGCGTAGGCTACGAAGGCGAGAACGGAGCCGACGAGAATCACCAGGAACAAGAGAAGGAAAAAAAGGATGGGAAAAGGGTCCATGAGGATTCTGGTGCTGGAGTGAATTCAAACACAGTCCATGGAGAGAAACAATAGAGCCGGTGGCGCGAGTGCTAAGGCTTGCAGGCCGTGGCGGCAGACATTTTCTGGCGAGCCTGGTCGATCCGCGCTCTTTCAAGATTAGCTTTTTGTTCGAGGCTGGCCTCGTTGTGTTTGAGCCAGTCGGCGAAACGTGCGGCGAGTTGCTCGTACTCGTCCGTCTTTTGGGGGTCGTAGGAGTTGGGAGCACCGAGGGGTGGCTGGCCGAGAGCGCGCAGAAGAATCTCTGCCTCGTAGATTCGGTCGAAGGCCTGGTCTTTTGAGGAGGCCAGGTAGCGTGCTGCCGCGAGGGAGAACGTGTATGGGATGGGGTGAAACTGGCGAAGGTCGTCGATAGCGGGATAGGTGATGGAGGCGTCGTTTGTCTTGAGGGCTTCGAGGCCGAGGACCTGGGCCATGGCCCAGTCTTGATCTTCTTCGGGACCGAGCGCGTCAACCACAGCAAGAAGGCCGACGGAGGCGCGATTGACGTTGACGTTTCCGCGCGTAATGTTCATCCAGGTTCCGAACACCTCGGGTGGGGCAAAGTGGCGCCTCTTCGCCACACGGGAGGTGATCTCGACGATCTCGCGAGCCGTTTGGTAATCGGTGCAGGGAAGTTTCAGCGTGACGGCGTCGAGCCGCTCGGGATCGCCACGCGCAATGAGGTTCCAGTAGAGAGTTTCCAGCGCATCAGAAACTTGCACGGGCCAGTTGCGCTTGAGGGCGTCATCGCTCGGAGGAAACGGGGTCCATTGCTCCGGCACAACGAAAGGATGGCCCAGGATTGTCCGGTTGATCTGCGTGCCCACCGCGTCGCGCGGCGATTTGAAGCGCGCAAAGTGCGGAACGAAGGCGCTCATCGGATTGTCCGCGATTCCGAAGTTATACAAAGCCCGCTCGCGGGAAAGTTCGCCTCGCGCGTCGATGATTTTCGGCAGCCACTCGACGGGAATGATCTGATCTGCCTTGGAAGCGGCCACGCGCCGTTCAGGCAGGCCGGTGTCCGGAGAAGTGAGGAAGTCCCACAAAGCCTCCGGAGAGGACCAAGCTGCATAGACCAAGGACATGTTGGCACCGCAAGGAGTTTTCTCCGAGGGAATACAGGGGCCGGAGGGCTGTTGGGGAGGCGGAGGCGCGGGCGGCGAGGGAGGCTCCTCAGGCGCAGGCGGAGGAGGTTGCACGATGACATGACTGTGGAATCCGTGCGCGGCGCTCACTTTAACGATGCTGGGAATGACGAGCGGCGCAATTATGGAGAAGAAGCTAAGAATAAAGCTGGCCAGCGAGCAGTACGGGCAAAGCACAATGAGAGAAGCGTAGCATCCGGCGGGCGGGCCGCACGCCTGTTATCTGTGATGCGGCAGGGTCGTCAATATTGCTAGAGTAGGGGCTTCAAAAAAGGGGGGAAACATGGCAACGGAGTATTTGTTGAAGACGGAGCCCACGGAGTATTCGTTCGAGAAACTGGTGAAGGACGGAGAGACGGAGTGGGATGGAGTGTCGAATCCGGTGGCGTTGCGGAATTTAGGGCAGATGGCGGCGGGAACCCGGCTGGTTATTTATGAGACCGGAGACATGAAGAGCGCGGTGGGGACGGCGACGGTCGTCTCGGTAGATGTGAAGGATCCTAAGAAACCGCGAGTGACGATTAAAGCGGGGAAACGGTTAGGGAAGGCGGTGTCGCTGGCGGAAATCAAGGCAAACAAACTGTTCAGGGAATCGCCGCTGGTGCGGATGGGGAGGTTGTCGGTGGTGCCGCTGACCAAGGAGCAATACGAGGCGTTGGTGGGGAAGTGAAATGGAAGAGGGAAAAGCGAAACACGAAATTCGAAAATCGAAATTCGCAAGATGCAGGCTCGATGCCGGAGCTTTCGGTAGCTGGGCGGATCGGTTGAGGTCGTTCACCAACAAACGGAGCGGGCTCGGGATGGCAGAACTCAGAGGTTAGAGGTCGGAAGTTATCGCTGCAGGGGTTTGCGCTTCGGCCCGTGCGCGCTTAGAGATGCACGCCGCCTTTATCGATGGTCATTTCCTTCTCTTTTTTCTCGAGATCGATTTCGTCGCTGTCATCCGGCAAGCCGAGAGTGTGGTTCCATTCCCTATATTCGTTAAGAACCCTGGCTGCTTCGGTTTTTCGGTTCATGGCGTACAACGCTTCATAGAGGCATGGACGCGCGATGTTCCAGGAGGGATCCATGTCGAGAAGTTCTTGAAATTCGGTGATAGCAGCTTCGTAAGCGTGTTCGCTGCATAGGAAGTGGCCATAGTTTTGACGAACCGCGAGATTGCGAGGCGCCAGAGCTTTGGCTTTTTTGTAGGCGTCCAATGCGACTACGTTGTGGCGGCCCCATTTCGAATAGAGGTTGCCGAGGTTGTAATAAAAAAGGGCCACGTTGGGCTCCATGGCGATGGCCTTCTTCAAATTCGTTTCCGCCTTGTTCCACTCCTGCTGGTCCATGAAGACGAGTGCCTGGTTGTTGAGATCCTTGGCTTCCTGGCTGACTCCGGGGTTGTTCGCCAAGTCGGACAAGTCTTCGACGCCACCACCACTGCTGCCCGATGCAGCGGCATTTGTAGCTTGGAGTTTCATGCTGAGGGACAAGGCAAGGTACCTGCGCGCTTGCGCATTGTCGGGCTGCAGCTGGAGAACTTTTTTGGCTTCCGCGGCGGCGAGGGCGCCATTTTCCAGGCTGTAGTAAATCTCCGCGAGACGCATGTGGGCATACAGAAAAGAGGGATCGAGTTGGACCGCCTGTTCGAAGGCTGTCTTGGCAGCTGCTGTGTCGTTAGAGAGGAATTGCAGGTTGCCAAGCGCGGCGAAGAGATCGGCGTCCGGAGTCTGCTGCGTGAGTGGTTCGAGGAGGGTAATTGCGCCAGGGTAGTCTTTGGAATTGAACGCTTGAGATGCAGCGATCAAGGGCTGGGGAATGGCGGCCGGAGTGCCAGCCTCGGGCTGCGACGGCACTGTGGGAAGCGCAGCAATCAGGTCGGCGGGGAGTTGCGCATCTTTGAGCGGGGCGAGGTTCGTATCGTCCGGCGCGAAGGCAATGCCGTTGGCCTTTACTTCGGCAAGCAGGTCGGGCACGGGCATGCCGGCGATTTGCCAGGCGACGAGTTGCGTTTGCGAGAAAGGAGCGTGTTTCGTGGGTGCGCTGACATCAGCGACGGGCTGGGCGTGCCTGGCGCGTGCGGCACGGGCAGCGTCAACCACGGACTGAGTTTCTTCTTCTTCCTGTGCCGTGGCCGGGCGAGCCGCGGCGAAAAGGAACGCCAGGAAGCATACAAGGATCAACAGCGGTCTTCCCCAGGGGCTGGAGCGTGCCTTTGAAAACATTGTGTCACCCAAGCGGAGAGGGTCGGACGCGCGCATGCGTGTCCTAGGCGGCAGAGGCAGTACTCAGCCGCCTAGGCTCAGGCTAGCATCGGCGAGGGGGTTGGCTGGATGACTTCAGCGCAGAAGTACATAGCTTATTGGCTACAAAGTGACTGTTCAGGAATCGAGCCAAATTGACCTGGCAGCGGCTGGACCGCGGCTTGTGAGGCTTCGGGAACGGCGCCTATAATCAAATGCTATCGAGCGAGGAGGAAATTACCATGGCGACTGTGGACACAAGGTTGCATGTGGCGGAGTTTACGAACGAGCCATTCATCGATTTTACGAATCCGGCGAACAAGAAAAGAATGGAAGATGCGCTGGAGGAAGTGCGCGGGGAGTTTGGAAGCGAATACCCGATGTGGATCGCGGGGAAAAAGGTGATTACGACGGGGAAGCGGAAGTCGACAAACCCGTCGAAGCCGTCCGAAGTGATTGGGGTTTTCCAGGACGCGACGAAGGAGCAGGCCATTGAAGCGATAGAAGCGGCAAACGAGTATTTTGACGTGTGGAAGAGAGTGCCGGTGCAGGAGCGCGTGAAGTGCTTGTTCAAGGCCGCACAGATTGTGCGCGACCGGAGATATGAGCTGAATGCCCTGATTTGCTACGAGGTGGGGAAGACCTGGATCGAGGCGGACGCGGACACTGGGGAGACCATTGATTTCTGCGAGTTTTATGGGCGGGAGATGCTGCGGCTGGGCGACCCGCAAAAGCTGGTTCCGATGCGCGGCGAGCGGAATTATTTGGTGTACATCCCATTGGGAGTTGGAGCCATTATTCCCCCGTGGAATTTCCCGTGCGCGATTATGGCGGGCTTGACGGTGGCATCGCTGGTGACCGGGAATACCGTGGTGCTCAAGCCGGCGTCAGATTCGCCGACAATTGCGGCGAAATTCGTGGACATTTTGTTCGAAGCAGGAATCCCCAAGGAGGCGCTGCAGTTCGTGACGGGTTCCGGAGCCAACGTGGGGGACACGATCGTACAGCATCCAAAGACGCGGTACATCGGATTCACCGGATCGAAGGAAGTGGGATTGCGGATTTCGGAGCTGGCGTCGAAACCGTCGAAGGGGCAGATCTGGATCAAGCGGACCGTGCTGGAAATGGGTGGAAAAGACGGGATTGTGGTGGACGACGAGGCGGATCTCGACTCGGCCGTGGAGGGGACCGTAGCCGCGGCGTTCGGGTACCAGGGGCAGAAATGCTCGGCGTGTTCGCGGGTGATTGTGAGTGAGAAGGTTTACGACGCGTTCTTGAATAAGCTGGTGGAGCGTACCAAGAAGATTAAAGTCGGGCCGGCGGACGATCCGAGCAACTATATGGGGCCGGTGATTAACGATGCGGCGATGAAGACGATTCTCGGATATATCGACGTAGGGAAGAAAGAGGGGCGGCTGATGACCGGCGGCGGACGCGCGCCGGGCGATGGATACTTCATCGAGCCGACTATTATAGCGGACCTCGATCCGAAGGCGCGGCTGGCGCAGGAAGAAGTGTTTGGTCCGGTGCTGGCGGTGATCAAGGCGAAGAACTTCGAACACGCGATAGAGATCGCGAATAACACGGAGTTTGGATTGACGGGGTCGCTATATTCAAAGAACCCGGAGAAGATTCGGCGGGCGGAGGCGGACTTCCACGTCGGGAATTTGTATCTGAACCGCAAGTGCACGGGAGCGATGGTCGGGGCGCATCCGTTCGGCGGATTCAATATGAGCGGGACGGATTCGAAGACCGGCGGGAAGGATTATTTGCTGCTGTTTTTGCAGGCCAAAGCGGTGGCGGAGAAGGTGAGTTAGAAGAACGAGGCAAAGACGCAGAGACGCAAGGAAGTAAGAAAAGAGGAATCGAGGGGCGGATGAAAATTCGCCCCTTTTTTGTTTTGAGGTGATGCTTGCGTTGAGATCCTTCGCCCGCAAACGGCGCGGGCTCAGGATGACAGGCGATCGTTTTGAGTCAGGCAAGAGAACGGCGCCTGTCTCCCGCCTTCGCCCGCTGGCTACGGCGGGCAAGCAGAAGCGGGCAAGCAGAAGGCGAACGCTACACAGCAAGTGCACAGGTCTAAAGACCCGCCAGTACACAGGACGTGTCTAAACGGAGTCGGGCGATGTGGGTTGGGAGACTAGCTTGAGGACGCGGTAGACGGGATAGCTGCAGGCCAGGGCCAGGAGAACGAAGAGGCTGTTGGTGCGGTCCTCGCGGATGGCTTCGATGAGGAAGCCGATGGAGCCGAGTAGCGCCAAAACGGTGGTCCAGGGATAGCCCCAGGCGTGGTAGGGGCGGTCAAGTTGCGGCTCGCGGGAACGCAGGAGGAGCAGGGAGATGAAGGAGAGCAGGTAATTGGTGACGAAGAAGAAGGCCAACATGGCGATGACACGTTCGAAGCTGAAGATGGCAAAGGCTACGCCGACGAGAGCGCTGAGAAGCAAGCCGAGGGTGGGGGTGCCCCCTTTGTTGACACGGGAAATGGCGCGGAAGAAAAGACCGTCGCGGCTCATGGCGTAAATGACGCGGGTCCCCATAAGGTGGAGCGCGTTGATGGAACTGAGAAGCGCGATAACCATGATGGAGCGGAAAATGAAGTCGCCATGCGCACCGAACACGCTCTCGGCCGCGACACCCAGCGCGAAGTTGTTACCGGCGAACTGGTTCAACGGGAGCACGTAAAGAACAGCGGCGTTGACGAGGAGGTAGATGAGAACGACGGACAGCAGGCTGCCGAAAACGGCGCGGGGAACCAAGTGCCCGGGATTTCTGATTTCATCGCCAAAGTAGATGGCGCCGTCCCAGCCGTCGTAGGTGTAAATCGTGGCTTGCATGCCGAGAAGAAGGGCAGTGAATAGCGCGGCGCCTACCGGGATGATCAGGGGAGCGGCGGATTGAGCGAGGGGAGCGGCTTCGACGGCGCGGTGGAGATGGCCACCCATAGTGAAACAAGCGATGACGATCACAAAGAACGCCAGGCCTTTGAGCAGGGTGGTGAAATTCTGAACCTTGCTGCCCATGCTGATGCTCTTCCATTGGAGAAGGGCAAAAAGAACGATGATGGAAACGGCGGTGATTTTGATTCTGTAGAGGCCATCGAAGACCCGGAAGAGATGTGCGAGGTACTCGCCGATGACGATGCCGACGGCGCCGGTGGTGCCGCAGGTAGAGAGCCAGTCGCTCCAACCGACGACGAAACCCGCGAAATCGCCGATGGCGCGGCGTGAGAAATTGTACTGGCCGCCGCTTCTGGGAATGGCTGCGCCAAGTTCTGCGAGTTGGAAAGCGCTGACAAGGGCGTAGAGAGCGCCGCCAAACCAAACGCTAAAGAACAGCCAATGATTGGGGAGGCGCGCGGCGATGTCGCCCGGAGTGCGGACAATGCCGGCGGAGATGGTGTTGCCGATAGCGACGGCGATGCCAAAGCCGACGCCGAGAATCTGTAACAGGGTGCCCCTTTCCCTGGCGCGAAAGCGCGAACGAGTGGGACGGGCAGGGGCTAACGAATCAGCGGGAGTAGCCAATGTTGGGTCTCGGTGAAGCGATGATACGTGAAAAGGGGAAGGAAGTGGAGGAAGTATAGGAGGTGAAGGAGGTAAAGGGACCCGTCAACGCATTTTGGGTTGGCGAGGAGGCTCGTCGAGCGCTAGCTCGAAGGTGAGGTGATGCGACGGCGAATGATTGAAGGCGCGGAGGGAGGAGCAATCGTTGACGATCCAATCGGCGCCGGCGGCGAGGAGGGCCTGGTCGTCGGTGGTGGTGCGAACCGCCAGCACGCGGGAGCCTGCGGCCTTGCCGGAGCGGGTGCCGGAAGGGGCGTCTTCGATGACGATGCAGTCCTGCGTTAGAAGATGCAGCGCCGCGGCGCCTTTTTGATAGGGTTCGGGATCGGGCTTCCCTTGTTCGATATCGCTGGCTGTGACCAGGCGGTGCACGTAGTCCCAAATCCCGGCGGCGCGGAGGCGAACTTCTGCGAGAGCGCGGGTCGCGGAGGTGACCACGGCGAGTTGGCCGGGAGCAACGGCAACAAGCAGTTCCTTGGCGCCGGGCAGCGCGATGACGTCGGAAACATCTTCGATTTCGGCGCGCTCCATCCAGGCATTTTCGAGGAGATGCACAGCGGGATCGGCGTGGGGAAGGAGTTCGCGGATCGAGGCAAGGCACATGCGGCCATGAGCGAATAGAACGGTCTGCTCGGGGTCCATGTGGTGCTTGTGTGCCCAGCGCGTCCAGACGCGCGCTACCGCGGGAGTGGAGTCCACCAGGACTCCGTCCATATCAACCAGCAGGCCCTTGCATTGGATTCTGGCCATAACGTTGATAGATAGATTCTAGCAGATGTGGCTGACACCATTGGGGTTGCGGGGACGGGCATCCCTAGGCGCAGCGCCAACTAGGACTTGTCGGGATCGGGGTGGCAACGCTCTGTCCGCGCTCCTGTTCTCTATGTGTAAATAGTTGTAAAGGCATATCTTAGCCGAAAACCAGCGACTTTTGCCCGACGCTAGGGTTCAATAGATACTAGGACTCCAAAATGGCGAGAGTGGCCCAGCTACCGCCAGAAAGAGACTCCGTTGCCTCGAACTGTCGCGACGGTTGTTCGGAGTATAGGAAGGCGGGTATGGCGGGCGCGAGCCACATGCGCGGCTTGTCTGCTGGCGTGCTTGTGTGTGTCTGTCCTGGGTCCGCGCGCTTACGGCAGCGTAGGCGTGGTGCTGAACGAGTCGCTACACGAAAGCATGGACCGAATCACCGGCACGGGCCATACCGCGGTTTATTTCTCGAATATCTGCCCTGAATCCCCCGTAAAACTTCGACTTTGCGGCCCCGGCGAACTGGGGTCGGTGATGAGCACGTACATCAACATTGGCGAAGACCAGGAGTTCGGATGGAACATCGTTCCGCTCAGCATCTATCTCTTCGGAGTCGAAGATCCGGCGAACCGGCCCATCTTTGGGTCTTACAAAATCAAGCACGCGCTGGAAGAACGATACCGAGAAAAGTATTTGTCGGAATACTGCAGGAGCGTCGCGTGCCGAACGAGCTTCAAAGCCGAATGGCGGGAAATGGTGGCCGCGACGTTAATCCGCAGCGTGTACATTTTTGCCGTAGACAGCAGCGTGGAACAGGATCGCCAAATCATTGCCGAATTCAATGCCTCGGCAAATAAGAACGATTTCAACGGCATCAAGCGCAACTGCGCCGATTTCACGCGCCACCTCATCAACACTTATTTCCCCGATGCGGTGAAGCGCGACTACCTGAACGATTTTGGCATGACCAGCCCGAAGGCCGTGGCGCGCACCTTCACGCACTATGCGCTGCATCATCCGGAATGCAATTTTCGCGCACTGCACTTTGCGCAGGTGCCGGGAACAATCCCGCGAAGCAGCGAGGTGCGCGCGGGAACCGAGCAGTTGTACCGTTCGAAGAAATGGCTTGTTCCCATGACCTTGCTGGCGTACCACGAATTGCCAGTGGCGGCAGGGTCCTACCTTTTGCTGGGAAGATTCAATCCGGAGCATACCTTCGAGAAGTACGCGCTCGTGGAACCCAGCGGCGAAATTTCCACGGAGCCTGTGACGCAGGATCTCGGGGTTACGCCCGAGGAACGACAAGAGTTCGTAGGCAGAGCTGGCGACTGGAAGGAATACCGCAAGGAATTCGATTCTCTGGTGGAGGAAAACAAGAGCGTGTTCGATCGTGAGGACATGTCGCGCTTTTTTAAACAGCTCGATCGGAGTGGCAGGGCCTCTGTGGACAGCGACGGTTCGGTGTGGATGGAGCTTTGGGAGAATGGCGAGCCGCTGCGGGTGGGACTCAGCGCTAATAACGCGTTGGCGAGTAGCTCTAATCCGCATTTGGCGTACAAATTTCTCCTTACGCGAGCCGCGGGTGTCCTGAAAAGTCCAAAGCACCGCCGCGAAACGATGCAGGATTTCAAGCAGGACTGGAGCAGCCTGCAACGGGCTTCCGCGGAGATCAGCAGCAGTTCGGTGTCCAACCCCACGCCTGTTAAAGATACCCACGTTGCATTGAAGGTGGGTGAGGGCAAGGATTAGAGAGCGCGGAGCGTGCAAAGGCGCGCGGGACCTAAAAGCAGATCCCTCACCCCGCAAAAAGCGCGGGGATTCGGGATGACAACTTGAACGCGAGCGGTTGTTTACCGAGGATGTCAACAGAGCCAAGCTATCCCACAAATTCCCCACGAGAAAAGGAGAGGAGCTTCCGCAGGGGCCTAAAGCACGGTCTTCTTGTGCGATAGGAGGCCGGAGCTAAGGTTCCCATTCCCTAAACCCAAGACCCAGGTTCAAAAACCGAACCTGGAGCACCCTCCGGTGGTTATTGGTGGGCGGGCGGGAGTCTCGAGCGAATGAGCGACTCTACGCGATCCCAGACCTGAGTATCGCATTCGATCTCTGTGTGCTGCTTCGTGAACAGGCGGTCCCACCAGGGATAAGTATCGCAATCGATGGGGTTCGATTTGTAGTCGTAGCGGTAATTGCCGAGGATGTGGGTGCGCGAGGCATCCGCGGCTTGGATTTCAGGCTGGCCGTGGAGAAGGCCATCGGGCTGGTAAAAGTTCACCGCTTCGGCGACGTTGGCAGGAATCACGCGGTCGTTCTGCCCGCTTTTCACGATGCTATCGACTTGGATGGTGAGGAGCACCGGAATCTTTTCTTTGTCCAATTCCCGCGCCAGCTCGACAGTTTCTGAGCCGCCCCAGCTCATCCCGTAGATGATGATGCGCGCATTGCGCTTCTCTCCGTCGGACAGCGTGCCGTCGTGGTTGGTGTCCAGAAGTCGCAGGATTTCCTGATGAGCCTCCTCGCGGCGGCGATTTTCGAACACCTTCACGTACACGCCCGAAGGATAATCGGCGCGAAGACGAGCAGCGAGTTGCACGGTGCTGTGGACCGTATCGTCGTGGCGCACGAAACCGCCGACGAAGCCAATCACGATGAACGGCGGGCTTCCGGGCGTGGCTTTTTGCGCGCTCAGTTGAGGATCAGCGGAAACTGAGGACGAGACTGCTGGGTTCTGCGCGCAGATCAGCAGGCCCGAACACAGCAGCGAGAAGACCAACCCCAAAGCCCCTATTTGCCACATCAGGAACTTGTCCGGGCAAGGCAGGTACTTTGGCGAGTATTCCGCAGTCAGCATAGGCTTGGAAATCTACCAGAGTTTTCGCGAGGAGTTGGGGTGGGAGATGGGATTTGAACCCACGACATTCGGAGCCACAGTCCGACGCTCTACCAGCTGAGCTACTCCCACCGTTGGAGTCAGTTTAGCACGACCGTGGAGCGCGGGAGAATGTGGCGCAGCAAGGGCCTGGGTGGGCGTCGAAGGTAATCAGTAATCGGTAATCAGTAATCAGCTGGAGTGGAGTGACGAGTGGCGAGAGAAGAACGGAGAATATTTATTCTCGCCATTCGCCACTGAGCACACGGCACTCCCGATTTGCCTGATTAGGACATAGCAAGGTGGAAACGCGGGGTTAGGCAATGGACACAAGGGCCGGGGCAGGTTGCTAGACTGAGGGTGTGAACACCACCCTTGTGGCTGAGGAAGTCCGCGAGGGGAACGAGGGCCGGGTGGAAGCTCGGCCCGTGAAGTCTGGACGTGTGTCCCCGCACATGAGCCCACAGGCAAGAGACGGATTCCATTTCGAAATGCAGATCGCGTATGCGCGGCCGGTGGTCGTGCTGCTGGCGATTTCGTGTCTTTTGGAATTGCGGGCGCCACGGGAGGTGGGACGTGCGCTTTACCTGCTGACCGGCTACCTGGTGATTGCGATAATCGTGCCATTTCTGGAGAACGCCCTGCGGCGGTACAAGTGGCATCTGCCGCTGGCCTTTGACGTACTGGCGGTGGGGCTGCTGCTGTATTTTTCGCCGGAGCGTCTGCCGGCGTGGTTTCTGGTGTTTTTTGTGGCCTTTGCGGCGGGCTATCGCTGGAACCTGAAGCTGGCGGTAGTGCTCTCGTTCGGGTTGCTGCTGCTGGATGTGGCTTTGCAATTGGAGCGGCGTGCGGCGGGTGGGGCAGGCGTTCCGCTGTTCTACTTGGTGCCGTTTTTCGCGGCCACCTTGCTGGGGGCAGCGGCCATGGCGTTTCTCGGGGAT